>Ga0307374_10004325_pt1 | contig 23681 bp, 23 predicted proteins | sample OX3MG_FD_202532 | JGI IMG/M metagenome (GOLD analysis project Ga0307374, IMG submission 202532) | Soil microbial communities from Risofladan, Vaasa, Finland - OX-3 | ecosystem: Environmental > Terrestrial > Soil > Coastal area > Acid sulfate soil | place: Finland: Risofladan, Vaasa | collected... | reverse complement strand
TCAAGATGACTATCGCCGGCTTCGGCGCCGCCGACAAGGCGCAGGTCAAAGCGATGGTGCGGCGGACGCTCAGGATGGACGCGTCGATCGCGCTGGTCGACGACGCCGCCGACGCGCTCGCGATCGCCACCTGCCATCTTTTCCGGGCGCGCTTTGCGAGCCCCGCTCGCAGCGCCGCCACGCGGGCCGCGAACGGACTGAGCGGTGGCGGCATAATCGAATGATCGCTTCGCTTAGCGGACGGCTGCGCTCGCGGGAGGCCGGACGAATCGTGGTCGAGACCGGCGGCGTCGGCTACGAAGTTTTCGTGCCGCTCAGCACCTTCTATCGCCTGCCGATCGCCGGCGCGCCGGTGGCGCTCGAAATTCGCCAGGTGGTGCGTGAGGACGCGCTGGCGCTGTACGGTTTTATCGAGCCGGCCGAGAAACTCGCCTTTGATCTGCTGATGCACGTGCAGCATGTCGGACCCAAGCTGGCGCTGGCGATTTTGTCAGTGCTGTCGCCCGAGGACCTGGTCGCCGCCATCGGCCGCGAGGACGTCGGGCGCATCGACGCGGTTCCCGGCGTCGGGCCGAAGGTCGCCGAACGTGTGGTGCGCGAACTGCGCGACAAGATAGGCGAACTGAAGAGCATCGCGCCGGCACGTCCATGGTCCGCCGACGGCGCCGCGGCGGAGAACGGCAGCGGTGATGCGCGCGCCGACGATGCGGTCTCGGCGCTGGTCAACCTGGGCTACCGTCCGGTCGAAGCGCGGCGCGCGGTCGATTCGGTGCTGAAGTCGAGCCACGACGCCAACCTCGAGGCGGTCATTCGCGAATCGCTCTCGGTGCTGTTGGGTGACAAGTAGGATGGCCAAGCGGGCCGCAGAATCCGGCGACGAAAATGGTGCGCCGGCGATGGCCGCGGTCCAGAACGCGGAGGATCGCACCCTCGACCTCTCGCTGCGCCCGCGCACGCTCGATGAATTCGTCGGCCAGCAGCGCCCGCGGCAGATCCTCGGGATGTCGATCGAGGCGGCGCGCAAACGCGGCGAAGTGCTCGACCATGTGCTGTTTTCGGGACCACCCGGTCTGGGCAAGACCTCGCTCGCGCATATTATCGCGCGCGAGCTGGGCGTCAGTATCCGCGTGACCGCGGGCCCCGCGATTGAGCGGGCCGGAGATCTGGCCGCGATCGTGGCCAACCTGGAAGAAGGCGATGTGCTGTTTATCGACGAGATTCATCGCCTCTCCCGCGTGGTCGAAGAAATTCTCTATCCCGCGATGGAGGACTTCCGCCTCAATATCGTCGTCGGCAAGGGACCGGGGGCGCATCTGATGCCGCTGGCGGTCAAACCGTTCACGCTGGTCGGCGCGACCACGCGGGCGGGCTTGCTGAGCGCGCCGCTGCGCGACCGCTTCGGTCAGCACTATCATCTCGATTTTTACGTCCGCGAGGAGTTGGCCAAGATCGTGGGCCGTTCAGCGCGCCTGCTGGGCGTGCGAATCGACGACCAGGGCGCCGGTGAGCTGGCGGCGCGCTCGCGCGGCACGCCGCGTATCGTCAATCGGCTGCTGCGCCGGGTGCGCGATTTCGCCGAGGTTCACGATGCCGGGGTGATCGATCGGCCGCTGGCGCTGCGGGCGCTCGAATTGCTCGATATCGACGCGTGCGGGTTCGACCGCATGGACCGCGCCATCCTGACCGCCATCATCGACATGTTCGACGGCGGACCTGTCGGCGTCGAAAGCCTGGCGGCGGCGGTAGGCGAGGAACCCGATACGATTGAAGAGGTCTACGAGCCGTACCTGTTACAGGAAGGCTTCCTTGCGCGCACCGCGCGGGGCAGGGTGGCAACCCAGCGCGCCTACTCGCATCTGGGCCGGACCCGGCGCGGGACGCTGCTCTGAGCCTCGCCATGGAGATCGCAGATGTCGAAAATTCTGGTGCTGCAACATCATCCGGGCGAGACCCTCGGGAGGATCTCGGAGGCGCTGGAGTCGGCGGCGCTGGTCTGGCAATACGTGCGCGGCTACGCACAACAGCCGGTGCCCGCGAATCTCAAGGGCGCCGAGGGCTTGATCGTGATGGGCGGGCCGCAAGGGGTTTACGAACAGGATAAGTATCCTTACCTGCGCGACGAGATTGCGCTCATCCGCAGCGCCATCGCGGAGCGCAAGCCGGTGCTGGGCGTCTGCCTCGGCAGCCAACTGATCGCGGCGGCGCTCGATGCGCGCGTCGCGCCCGGCCCGGCTCGCGAGATGGGCTGGTATCCGGTGCGGCTGGCGCCGGCGGCGCGCGACGATCGTCTGCTGCGCGGCGTGCCCGAGGTCTTTACCGCCTGTCACTGGCACGGCGATATCTTCGACCTCCCCGATGGCGCGACCGCGCTGGCGTCGTCGGAGATGACCGCGTGTCAGGGCTTCCGTTACGGCGACAACGTTTACGCGCTGCTGTTCCATGTCGAGATCACGGAACCGATGCTGCGCGTTTGGGTGCGTGGATCGGCCGCCGAGCTGGCGCGCGATGGGATCGACGGCGAGGCGATCCTCGCCGACGCCCCACGATGCTTCGCCGCGATCGAACCGATCGCCGAGACCATCTTCGGGAACTGGGCCGCGATGGTTCGGCCGTAGGATGGGAGTCCGGCTCGTCCCGGTCATGCTGTCAATCCAAATGTTCGCTCGATGTTCGCCGTGTCGCCGATTCGCCTATCAGCCGCAACGGGTTGTTGTAGCCAGCGGCCCAACGATGTGACTATTGAACTGAGGCTATCGATTCAGGAGGCAAGCTATGTTTCCGACCAGCAAGGGCAGGGTGGCGCGCCAGGCGCATGTCGGCATTCCTGAGGGCACCTATGAAGAGGAACACGGCCGGCGCGGCTTTTTAGGCCGCAGTTCACAGCTTTACCATCTGAACCTGCCCACCGGATGGACGCGGGTCGAGGGGCCGCTGCGGCCGCGGATGTTCGCAGGGGCGCACGCCGAGCCGCCCGACCTGAGCGATCCCGGCGCCGGTCCGCTCAAGGTGCTCGAGAACGACGACACCGCGATACTCATTTCGCGCCGCCGCCGTCCGATGCCATACATGTTCCGCAACGCCGACGGCGACGAAGTCTATTTCGTCCATCGCGGCACCGGCATCTGCGACACCGACTACGGCCCGCTCAAGTTCGAGCCCGGCGATTACCTGCATTTTCCCAAGGGCACCAGCTACCAGATTCAGCCCGAGACCGACGACAACTTCTTCCTGATCGTGCGCAGCCTGCACGAGCTGAACTGGCCTGATCGCGGTCTGATGGGCAAGCACGCCTTCATCGATTCGATGATGATCGAGAGTCCCGAGCCGCTGGCCCATCGCGAAAACGGCCGCGAGTTCGAATTACGCGTGCTGCGACGCGGCGAGATCACCAGCTTCTTCTACCCGCATCATCCGTTCGACGTAGTCGGATGGCAGGGCGATCTGTCGCCGATCCGCTTCAACGTCCGTGACCTGCGGCCGGTGCTCAGCGCGCGCTACCATATGCCGCCCACCGTGCACGCCACGCTGTTCTCGGACACCTGCGCGATCTGCACCTTCGCGCCGCGCCCGCTCGAGAGCGATCCCGACTGCGACAAGGTGCCGTTCTACCATCGCAACGTCGACTGGGATGAGTTCATCTTCTACCACGCGGGCGAGTTCTTCAGCCGCGGCGGAATCGAGCCGGGCTCGATGACGCTGCATCCGCAGGGTATCGATCACGGTCCGCAGCCCAACGCGCGCACCAGCGCCCGCAACAAGACCGAGACCCATGAGGTCGCGGTGATGGTCGAGACCTGGAACCCGCTGCGGGTGTGCGCGGAGGCGGCCGCTTTCGAGCTGCCGGATTACGTGACCAGTTGGGCGCGTGAAGCGCGCGCACTGAGGTAGGGCCGGATGCGGATCGGAATCTTCTCGGTCGTCGACCACTATCCCAAAGAGCTCGGGCGCAGCGTCGAACAGTACTACGCCGAGCTGCTCGAGAGCGCCACGCTGGCCGAGGAGCTCGGCTTCGACTCTTTCTGGGTCGCCGAGCATCACTTCCACGAATACGGCGCGATTCCGTCGCCCGCGGTCTGGATGGGAGCGGCGGCTGCGCGCACGCGCAAGATTCGCCTGGGCGTCGGCGTCAGCGTGCTGCCGTTCCATAATCCGATTACGGTGGCCGAGGAATACGCGATGGTCGACGTGCTGTCGGGCGGGCGGCTCGAGTTCGGCGCCGGCTCCGGCTACCTGAAGCACGAGTTTGCCGGCTACGGCGTGGCCGTCGAGGAGAAGCACGCGCGCTTCGACGAGGCGCTCGAAGTGATCGAGCGAGCCTGGTCGGGTGAGCGCTTTTCGTACCGCGGGCGCTTCAACCGGATCGACGACGTGCAACTGCAGATTCAACCGCTCCAGAAGCCGCATCCGCCGATCCTGGTGGCGACGCTCCGCCATGAAGCGGCGCGCGAGGTCGGCGCGCGTGGTTATCCGTTGCTGACCATCCCGTACGCGCAATCGCCCGGTCTCGATCAGCTCACGCAGATGACGGCCGAGTTCCGCGAGGCCTGGCAAGCGGCGGGTCACGGCGATCCGTCGCAGCCGGTGGTCGGATGCGCGGTGCATACTTATGTCGCCGGCAGCGCGGCCGAGATCGAGACGCACGCCAAGCCGGCCGTCGATCGCTACGTGCGGACGCGTCTGTACGCGACCTCGCGGCCGTACGATGTCCTGCAGGAGAAGAAGCTGATCGCCTGCGGCAGCGCCGAAACGGTTACCAAAGTGCTGCGCGATTATGAGCGGGCGGGCTTCAACCTGTTTTTGAACATCATGGATTTCGGCGGGATGGATCATAACGCGGTGATGAAATCGATCGAGCGCTGCGGCCGCGACGTCCTGCCGGCGCTACAGCGGTGAGGGTCGGGCGCTCGGAGGCTCGAACCGCCAGGGTCGCGCAGGCCCGAGATTGCACGCCAGGACGGATCGCTCAGTGAATTGCGGATTGTGGGTTGTGGGGATTGCGCCTAGATTATGGCGATGGGCCCCACAGGAAAAGCTATCTTTCTCACCAAGGGCGTCGGCAGGCATCGCGAGAAACTGACCTCGTTCGAGCTGGCGTTGCGCGATGCCCGGATCGCTGAGTTCAACCTGGTGCGGGTCAGCTCGATCTTTCCGCCGGGTTGTAGAGTGGTCTCGATCGTGGACGGTCTCAAAACGCTGACTCCGGGCCAAATCGTTTATGCCGTGATGTACGACAACGCTACCAACGAACCTCATCGCCTGGTGGCAACATCGGTGGGTCTGGCGATTCCCGCCGAGAAAGACCAGTACGGTTATCTTTCCGAGCATAAGAGCTTCGGAGAGACGGACGAAAAGGCCGGCGACTACGCGGAAGACCTGGCCGCGACGATGTTGGCGACCGCGCTCGGCGTGGACTTCGATCCCAACGTCAGTTACGACGAACGCCGGGACGTCTGGAAGCTGTCGGACAAGATCGTTCAAACTCGCAATATCACGCAATCGGCGATCGGCGACCGCGATGGACTATGGACCTCGGTAGTGACCGCCGCGGTATTCGTCGATCTGCCCGACGGTAAGCAGCAGGCCTGAGCCTTGCCGCGCCGACCAAGGCCGGGGGAGTCCCGCACCCGAGGACTGTATCCTTTGCGCAGCCGCTGATTCTCTGCCTTTTCCCAACCTCGACGAGGCGCGCTAGGATGGGCGCATGAACGATCCGACCACTGATTCGGCGCTGATTTCGTGGGTCGAGGTCGCGCCTGATTCCGACTTCCCGATCCAGAATCTGCCCTACGGCGTGTTCCGGGCCGGCGCGGGGGCGGGGCCGCGAATCGGGGTTGCGATCGGCGACTGGGTGATCGACCTCGCGGCGATCCACGAGGCCGGGCTCTTCAGCGCCACCGCGATCGCCGGCGAGAATCTGTTCGCTTCCGAGTTCCTGAACGACTTCATGGCGCGCGGCGGCGAAGTATGGGGCGAGGTGCGCCGGCGAATCAGCGAGCTGTTGCGCGCCGATAATCCCGAGCTGCGCGACGCTCAGCGGCTTCGGGAGCGGGCGCTGGTAAGGCGCGAGCGGGTGGCGATGCAGATGCCCGTCGCGGTCGGCGACTTTATCGATTTCTATTCCTCGCGCGAGCACGCGACCAACGCCGGCTCGCTGTTCCGCGATCCCAAAAACGCGTTGCCGCCCAACTGGCTCCATCTGCCGATCGCTTACCATGGCCGGGCCGGCTCGCTGAGGGTCTCGCCGCGCGAGGTGCGCCGCCCGCGCGGCCAGGTAAAGCCGAGTCCCGAGGCGGCGCCGATTTTCGCACCGTCGAGCCGGCTCGATTTCGAGCTCGAGGTGGGCTTTTTCGTCGGCGTCGGCAACGGCGACGGTTATCCAATTCCAACCGAGGTGGCGCATAAGCATATTTTCGGCGCCGTGCTGCTCAACGATTGGAGCGCGCGCGATATTCAGCAATGGGAGTATCAGCCGCTCGGACCGTTTCTCGGCAAGTCGTTCGCAACTTCGATTTCGCCGTGGGTGGTGCCGCTCGCCGCGCTTGTGCCGTTTCGCGTCGCCGGGCCGGCGCAGGATCCGCCGGTGCTGCCCTATTTGCGCTACACGGGGGAGTGGAACTTCGACATCAATCTCGAAGTATCGTTAAAGAGCGCCGCGATGGAGAGCGCGGTGCAGATTACGGCGACGAATTTCCGCCGTCTCTACTGGAACGTGCTCCAGCATCTCGCCCATGCGACGGTCAACGGCGCGCGGATGCGCCCCGGCGACCTGTTCGCGTCAGGCACGGTCTCGGGTACCACGCCCGGATCGCTCGGCAGCATGCTCGAGATATCGCGCAACGGCAAGGAGCCGATCACGCTGCCCGGCGGCGAGCGGCGCGGCTTCCTGGAGGATGGCGACACGGTGACGATGCGCGGCTGGTGCCAGGGAAGCGGCTACCGTATCGGCTTCGGCGAGTGCACGGGCAGGATTGAACCCTGCACCCGATAAACGTTTGTCATCCCGAGCGGAGCGCAGCGAAGTCGAGGGATCAACGCGAAGCGATGGATGTTTTGACCGGCAGCCTGCGCTCAGAATGACAAGCCGGCGTGGTCGTTCTTGTAGGAAGGTTGGGTGGTGGAAACCGGCGTCTATGAATCCTTCGGTAATCCCAGAACTCGTTCGCCGATGATGTTGTGCTGAATCTCGCTGGAGCCGGCGGCGATCGTCAGGGCGCGCGCGCCGATGATCTTCTGACTCCAGCGGCCGCCGTCGATTGCTGCGGCGGAGCCGGGCGCGAGCGCGTTGTACGGGCCCAGCATCTCGTCAGCGAACATCGCCAGGCGCAAGTTGATCTCGGTTGCCAGCAGCTTGCCGAATGAACTTTCGGGACCGGGCGCTTTTTTGCCGAGCGAGTTCAAGGCGCGATAGCGGGCCAGCCGCAGCGCCCGCGCCTCGATCCAGAATTGCGCGAGCTTCTGGCGGACGTAAGGATGGCGATGCGCCGGTTGCCCGGCGAACTCGACGCGCCGCGCGAGCTCGATCAACAAATTGAGGTCGCGCTCGACCGGATGGCGCGCGCCGCCCGAGATACGCTCGTACATCAGCGTGGCGATCGAAACCCGCCAGCCCTCGTTCAGCTCGCCGACCAGGTTCTCCCGCGGCACCCGCACGTTGTCATAGAAGACTTCGTTGAAGCCGCTCTCGCCGGTTATCTGGACCAGCGGGCGGATAGTGATGCCGGGCGAGCGCATGTCGACCAGCAGGTAAGAGATGCCGTGATGCTTGGGGGCGGTGGGATCGGTGCGCACCAGCAGGCATTGGAAGTGCGAGCGATGCGCGACGCTGGTCCATACCTTCTGTCCGTTGACCACGAAATGGTCGCCGTCGATTACCGCGCTGGTTTTGAGCGAGGCCAGGTCGGAGCCGGCGTTGGGTTCCGAGTAGCCCTGGCACCAAATCTCCTCGCCGGTCAGCATCGCGGGCAGATAGCGGCGGCGCTGTTCGTCGGTGCCCATCAGGATGATGGTCGGGCCGATGCGATCGACGGCGACCTGGTTGGCGCCGTACATCGGCAGACCCAGTCGCAGGACCTCGTCCTGGTAAATCGCGAGCGTCACCGGGTCGGCGCCGGCGCCGCCGTATTCCTTGGGCCAGTGCAGCGCGAGATAGCCGGCCTGATTGAGCCGCCGATGATACTCCATCAGGCTCTCCCAGGCGGCGTCGTCGGTGACGTCGAGAAAACTGACGCTGTTGCTGGCCAGTCCCTCGCGGCCGAAGAGCTCGGCCTGCTGGCGTTCGAGGAAGGCGCGCAACTCGGCGCGAAACGTCTCCTGGGCGGTGGTCAGGCTGAAGTCCATGGCGATGATTTGTTTTAGGGAGTATGGCGGCACTTTTCAACGACTGCGAAGTCCTTGATCGTGAGGCGGCTTTCGGATGTTAATAGTGCGCGTGATTGTTCGTGCGCGGCCGGCGGTCCCGGCTCCGGGCCGAATCAACTAAATCAGGGCGAGTCCAACGGAGATGGCATACAAGACGATCAAGGTACCTTCGGAAGGGGATAAGATCAGGCTCGGCAGCGGCCAGAAGCTCGAGGTTCCGGACCAGCCGGTGCTCCCGTTTATCGAGGGCGATGGCACCGGGCCGGATATCTGGCGCGCCTCGCAGTACGTGTTCGACAACGCGGTGCGCAAGGCTTACGGCGGCAAGCGTCGCATCGTGTGGATGGAAGTCTACGCGGGCGAGAAAGCCTTCAAGCAGTTCAACACCTGGCTGCCCGACGACACGGTCGAGGCGTTTCGCGATTATCTGGTCGGCATCAAGGGTCCGCTGACCACGCCGATCGGCGGCGGCATCCGCTCGCTCAACGTGGCGCTGCGCCAGTTGCTCGATCTCTACGTCTGTCTGCGGCCGGTGCGCTGGTTCGAGGGCGTTCCCAGCCCGGTGCGCCATCCCGAGAAGCTCGACGTCGTGATCTTTCGCGAGAACACCGAAGATATCTACGCCGGCGTCGAATGGGCCGAGGGCACGCCCGAAGTAAAGAAGCTGATCGCCTTTCTGCAGAACGAGATGGGCGTCACCAAGATTCGCTTCCCCGAAACCTCCGGTATCGGCATCAAGCCGATCTCGCGCGAGGGCACGGAGCGGCTGATTCGCGCGGCGCTCGAGTATACGATCGCGCGCGGGCGCAAGAGCCTCACCATCGTCCACAAGGGGAACATCATGAAGTTCACCGAGGGGGCGTTTCGCGACTGGGGCTACGCGCTGGTCAAGCGCGAGTTCAAGGGACGTGCGATCGGCTGGGACGATTGCGGGGGCAAGCCGCCGGCAGGGCAGATTTTGGTCAAGGATGCGATCGCGGACATCACGCTCCAGCAGGTGCTGACGCGGCCCGAGGAGTTCGACGTGGTGGCGGCGCCGAATCTCAACGGCGACTACCTCTCCGACGCGCTGGCGGCGCAGGTCGGCGGCATCGGCATCGCGCCGGGCGCGAATATCAACTACGTCACCGGCCATGCGATCTTCGAGGCCACCCACGGCACCGCGCCCAAGTACGCGGACCAGGACAAGGTCAATCCCGGCTCGGTGATCCTGTCGGGCGTGCTGATGTTCGAGCATCTCGGATGGCAGGAGGCGGCCGACGCGATCGTGCATGGGCTGCAGAAATCGATCGCCAACAAGACCGTCACCTATGACTTCGAGCGGCTGATGAGCGGGGCGAAGCTGCTCAAGTGCTCGGAGTTCGGCAAGGCAATCGTCGAGAACATGTAACTGATCTGCGACCTCTCCCTAACCCTCTCAAGGGGAAGGAACCTCACAAGAAGAGGGCGCGAAACTGGAACCAAAGATGGCACGCAAGAAAATCGCATTTATCGGATCGGGCAACGTCGGCGCGACCTGCGCCTTTCTCTGCTTCCTGGGCCAGCTCGGCGACCTGGTGATGTACGACATCATCGACGGCCTGCCGCAGGGCAAGGCGCTCGACATGTTCGAGTCCGGGCCGGTGCTGGGCGTCGACGTTAAGGTCACCGGCACCACCAATATCGCCGATATCGCCGGCGCCGATTGCTGCGTGGTGACCTCGGGGTCGCCGCGCAAGCCCGGCATGAGCCGCGACGACCTGCTGAAGATCAACGCCGGAGTGATGAACACGGTCGGCGCTGCGATCAAACAGCATGCGCCGAACTCGCTGGTGATCGTGGTGACCAATCCGCTCGATGCGATGGTTACCCAGATCAAGCGCGCCACCGGCTTCCCCAACCATCGCGTGGTCGGCCAGGCCGGGGTGCTCGATTCGGCGCGCCATCGCACCTTTATCGCCGACGAGCTTCACGTCGCGGTCGACAGCGTCGGCGCGATGGTGCTGGGCGGCCACGGCGACGATATGGTGCCGGTGCGCAGCTACACCTCGGTCGGTGGCGTGCCGGTCGAGCGCTATATCAACGCCAAGCGACTCGAGGAGATCGAGGCGCGCACCCGCAACGGCGGCGGCGAAGTCGTCAACCTGATGAAGACCTCGTCGTTCTACGCGGCGGGCGCGGCGGCCTACAAGATGGTCGACGCCTTCATCCACGACCGCAAGGCGATTTTGCCCTGCGCGGCGTATCTCGATGGCGAGTACGGAGTGCACGGGCTCTATGCCGGCGTGCCGGTGGTGATCGGCGCGGGCGGCGTCGAGCGGGTAATCGAAATCGAGCTGACGCAGGCCGAGAAGGAAGCCTTCCAGAAATCGGTCGGTCACGTGCGCGAGCTGGTCGAAGCGATGGATCGCGCGCTGGCCGGCTGAAGCGAAGCAAGGACAAGATGAATATCCACGAGTTCCAGGCCAAGCAGGTGCTCGGCCGCTTCGGCGTGCCGGTCCCCAAGGGCCAGGTCGCGTCGACTCCCGAGGAGGCCGCGGCCGCGTTCACCGCGCTGGGGCAGCCGAAAGCGGTCGTCAAGGCGCAGATTCATGCCGGCGGGCGCGGCAAGGCGGGCGGCGTCAAGCTGGTGGCGAGCGCCGACGAGGCGCGCGAGTTCGCCGCAAAGATTTTGGGCAAGCCGCTGGTGACCCATCAGACCGGGCCGCAGGGCAGGGTGGTGCGCCGGGTTTACGTCGAGGAGGCAAGCCAGATCGCGCGCGAGCTGTATCTCGGGATGGTGGTCGATCGCAAGGCCGGCGCGCTGTCGATTATCGTCAGCAGCGAAGGCGGGATGGAGATCGAGGAGGTCGCCGCCAAGAGCCCGGAGAAAGTCATCAGCGAGCCGATCGATCCGTTGATCGGGCTGTGCGCCTTCCAGGCTCGCAAGGCCGCTTTCGCGCTCGGGCTCAAGGACAAGCAGGTCAACCAGTTCGCCGCCCTCGCCGGGGCGCTCTACCAGGCCTTTCTCGCGACCGATGCGTCGCTGATCGAAATAAATCCGCTGGTGGTGACCGCCGGCGGGCAGGTGATCTGTCTGGATGCGAAGATGTCGTTCGATGACAACGGCCTGTTTCGTCATCCTGAAATTCGCGAGTTGCGCGATCCCAACGAAGAAGACCCGGCCGAAATCGAGGCCTCGAAGTACGACCTCAACTACGTCCATCTGGACGGCAATATCGGCTGCATGGTGAACGGCGCGGGGCTGGCGATGGCCACCATGGACATCGTGCAGCAGGCCGGAGCGATGCCGGCGAACTTTCTCGACGTCGGCGGCGGCGCCAACGCCGAGAAGGTCGCGGCGGCCTTCCGCCTCCTGCTTTCCGACGATCGCGTGAAAGCGGTGCTGATCAATATCTTCGGCGGCATCATGCACTGCGACGTGCTGGCCGAGGGCGTGGTCGAAGCGGCCCGCCAGGTCAAGCTTCAGCTGCCGCTGGTGGTGCGGATGGAAGGCACCAACGTCGAGCGCGGCAAGCAGATCCTCAAGGACTCAGGCATCAAGGTGATCACCGGCGCCGACATGGCCGACGCGGCACGTCGCGTGGTCGAGGCGATCGGCGGGCGGGGCGCAAATCGATGAGTATCCTGGTCGACAAGAACACCCGGGTTCTAACCCAGGGAATTACCGGCGCGACCGGTCAGTTCCATACCCGCGCCGGGCGCGAGTACGGCACGCAGATGGTCGCCGGGGTGGTACCCGGCAAGGGCGGCACCGACTTCGAGGGCATCCCGATTTTCGATACGGTCGAGGCGGCGCGCCGTGCGACCGGCTGCAACGCGACGGTGATCTACGTGCCGCCGCCGTTCGCCGCCGATGCGATGCTGGAGGCGATCGCGGCCGGCATCGAGCTGGTGATCTGTATCACCGAGGGCGTCCCGGTGCTCGACATGGTGCGCGTCAAGCATTATCTCGCCGGCAGCCATAGCCGGCTCATCGGCCCCAACTGTCCCGGCGTGATTACGCCCGGCCAGTGCAAGATCGGGATCATGCCGGGCTACATCCATAAGCCGGGCCACGTCGGGGTGGTGTCGCGCTCGGGGACCCTGACCTACGAGGCGGTGCATCAGCTCACCCAGCTCGGCATCGGCCAATCGAGCTGCGTGGGAATCGGCGGCGATCCGATCGTCGGCACCAGCCATATAGAAGTGCTGGAACTTTTCAACCGCGATCCCGACACCCACGGCGTCATCCTGATCGGCGAGATCGGCGGCAGCGCCGAAGAAGAGGCCGCGGCATATATCAAGCAAAACTTTAAGAAACCGGTAGTCGCCTTCATCGCCGGCCAGACCGCACCCAAGGGGCGGCGGATGGGCCATGCCGGCGCGATCATCGCCGGCGGGCACGGCGGCGCGGCCGACAAGATCGCGGCGCTCAAGGCCGCCGGCATCGCGGTCGCGATAAGCCCGGCCGACCTCGGCTCGACGATGAAGCGCGTGCTCGAAAAGGCGGCGTAGATGGCTCTCGAAAGAACCCTTGCGATTATCAAGCCCGACGCGGTCCGGCGCGGCTTCGTCGGCGATATCCTGAAGCAGATCCGGGCGGCGGGCCTCGCCGTGCGGGGGCTCCGGATGATGCGTCTGGCGACGGCGCAGGCCGAGGCTTTTTACGAAGTCCACCGGGCGCGGCCGTTCTACGGCTCGCTGTGCGCCTACATGTCGTCGGGAGCGGTGGTTGTCGCGGTGCTGGAGGGCGAGGGGGCGATCACGCGTTGGCGCGATCTGATGGGCGCAACCGATCCGGCCAAGGCGGCGGCCGGCACGATTCGGAAGGATTTTGGCGTCGACGTCGAGCAGAACGCGGTCCACGGATCGGACGCACCGGAGACCGCGGCCCACGAAATTCCATTTTTCTTCAGCGCCCTGGAAATCGTCTAAGGCAGGGATGGGTGCAGACGCGGCCGGCCTTCATCGGCGTTCTGTTCCGAGGCCACGAAGTATCCGGTTGGATCAATCTCGACGCGATCAAGCTGCTGACCCATCACACCAGCGCCATAATCGCGGCGGTGGTGTTGTTCTGGTTCGTCGGTTTCGTGGTGCAGCGCCTGTTGCCCGAAGGGCTGATTCGTCGCTGCGTGCTGTTGCTCGACGAATTCGTGCTGCTCTGCCTGTTCATCTATTTCGCTTATGAACTGATTACCTACCTGTAAAAGCCCTGCCAGCGGCTCGTTCGCCGCCCGCGATTTTCGATTACAATAAAAGGCCGTGACTTTAGACGCCGAACATCCGACGCCGTCGAGCCTCGACGCTGAGCGGCGCGACCTGCGCGACCTCATCCTCGAGGAGCTCGAGGAAAGCGTGATCGCGGCCGGCGAGCGCAAGTTTCGCGCCCGCCAAATCATGGCCTGGTTATGGGCGCGCGGCGTCGAATCGCTCGACGCGATGGTCGACGTGCCGGCCGCGCTGCGCCGCCGTCTCGCCGCGCAATTCGCGCTCGGCACGCTGAGCTTTAGCGCTGCGCGCTCGGCCGATGGCACCTGCAAGCTGCTGGTCGCGCTGGCCGACGGCGAGGCGATCGAGAGCGTGATTATTCCCGCCGCGCGGCGGCTCACGCTCTGCCTGTCGAGCCAGGTCGGATGCGCGATGGGATGCGAATTCTGCGCGACCGCCCGGATGGGGCTTCATCGCAACCTGACCGCCGCCGAGATGGCCGGGCAGGTAATCATGGCGCGCCGCGAGCTCGGGCCGGATACGCCGCTGACGAATTTCGTCTTCATGGGGATGGGCGAGCCGCTGGCGAACTATCCGCAACTCGCCCGCACCCTGCGGATCATGACGGCGCCGTGGGGGCTCGGCATCTCGCCGCGGCGCATCACGGTCTCGACCGTCGGCCTGATTGCGGGGATGGAGCGCTTGCTGGCTGAATTCCAGGTCAACCTGGCGGTCTCGCTGCATGCCACGACCGATGAGACGCGCAACCGCATCGTGCCGGTCAACCGGCGCTTCCCGCTCGGCGACCTGCTCGAGGCCTGCCAGCGTCTGCCGATTGCGCGCCGCAACCGAATCACCTTTGAGTATGTGATGCTGGAGGAAATCAACGATTCGCCGGCCGACGCGCGCCGCCTGGTCAAGCTGATGCGGCCGATGCGCGCCAAGGTGAATCTGCTGTTCTTCAACCCGTTTCCCGCCGCGCCGTTCCGCCCCAGTCCGCGCCCGCGAGTCGAGGACTTTCTTGAGCTTCTGCGGCAGGGTAACTTGACCGCAACCTTACGCGAGAGCCGCGGTCACGATATCGCCGCGGCTTGCGGGCAGCTTTACGCCGAGCACAAGGGCGTCGTGAACCATAACCCCTTGCGGCGCGCCACGCCGTCGCCGGCGGAGCTCCAATAGCGCGGCCTGGGTCGAGGTTTTCGATGGCGATGAAAAGACTGGGTGTAATCGGCGGGAGCGGCTTCTACCAGATGAAGGGGCTCGAGGGTGTCGAGCAAATCGAGCTTGAGACGCCGTTCGGCCGCCCCTCGGATCCCTACTTCCGGGGCCGGCTCGGCGAGACCGAGGTGGTGTTTCTCGCCCGTCACGGCCGCGGCCATCGCCTGCTGCCAAGCGAAATCAACTACCGCGCGAATCTCTACGGACTCAAGCAGCTCGGCGTCGAGTACCTGGTTTCGATCAGCTCGGCCGGCAGCATGCGCGAAGACCTCGCACCGGGTGACCTGATGGTGCCCGATCAGTTCGTCGATCGCACCTTTCGGCGCCCGTCGAGCTTCTTCGGCAACGGTATCGTTGGTCACGTCTCGCTGGCCGACCCGGTATGCAGCCCGCTAAGCCGGGAACTGGCGGCTGCCGCGCGCGCCGCCGGCGCCAGGGTCAAGGAGGGCGGGACCTACTTGTGCATCGAGGGACCGCAGTTCTCCAGCCGCGCCGAATCGAACCTGTTTCGCAGCTGGGGCGTCGACGTGATCAGCATGACGGCGATGCAGGAGGCGCGCCTCGCGCGCGAGGCCGAGATCTGTTTCGCCACCCTGGTGCTGGTCACCGACTACGATTGCTGGCATCAGAGCGTCGCCGCGGTCGATATTGCGGAGATCTTGCGGGTGATGAAGCTCAACGTCGAGCTGGCGCAGAATGCGATCGTGACTCTGGCAGGCAAGCTCGGCGCGCTCGGCCGCGAGTGTCCATGCCCGCGCGCGCTCGCGGGTGCGATTATTACCGATCCGGCGGTGATTCCGCCCAAAACCGCCGCCGATCTCGATCTGATCGTCGGCAAATATCTCAAGCGCCGCTGAACCGGGGCGCCGGGAAGAAGGTAAAGAAAAAGATGAGCATCGTGGTGGTCGGCAGTATCGGTTACGACACGGTCGAGACCCAGGGCGGTAAGGTCGACGAGGCGCTGGGCGGATCGGCGAGTTTTTTTTCGGTGGCGGCGCGGTTTTTTTCGCCGGTCAGCATGGTCGCAGTGGTGGGCAAGGATTTCCGCGACGAGCATCTGAAATTCTTCGCCGATCGCAACGTCGATATCCGCGGACTCGCGCAGCGCGAGGGTGAGACCTTCCGCTGGCACGGGCGCTATCACGAGGACATGAACAATCGCGACACGCTGCACCTGGCGCTCAACGTGTTCGCCGATTTCTCGCCCGAGCTGCTGCCCGACCAGTGCCGCGCCGACTTCCTGTTTCTGGCCAATATCTCGCCGCAACTTCAGCAAAGCGTGTTGTCGCAGATGAAAAGTCCCAAGGTGGTCGCCGCCGACACCATGGATCACTGGATCAACACCGAGCGCGCGGCGCTGCTCAAGATGCTGCCGCGGGTCGATATCCTGACGCTCAACGATCAGGAGGCGCGCCTGCTCTCGCAAGAGCACAACCTGGTCAAAGCCGGGCGCGCGATCCTCAAGATGGGGCCCGACACGGTGCTGGTCAAGCGCGGCGAGTACGGCGTCCTGCAGTTCAGCCAGGAATCGATGTTTGCGGTGCCGGCCTATCCGCTCGAGGAGGTGGTCGATCCGACCGGCGCGGGCGACAGCTTCGCCGGCGGCTTCATGGGCTACATCGCGCGCGGCGGCAAGGTCACCGAATCGGTGCTCAGAACCGCGGTGGTCTATGGCAGCGTGATGGGCTCGTTCGTGGTCGAGCGCTTTTCGCTGGATCGCCTGGCCAATCTGAGCTGGGAGGAAATTGACGCGCGCTATCGCGCCTTCATCGAGCTGACCGACTCGCATCATTCGAGATGGATCTCTCAGTAGTGATTCCGCTCTACAACGAGCGGGACAACCTGGGCCCACTCCATCGCGAGCTGGCCGCGACGCTGGACGCACTGGGCCGTTCCTACGAACTGCTGTTTATCGACGACGGCAGCAGCGACGGAAGTATCGAGGAGCTGCGCCGGCTGAAGGCGGCGGACGGCCACATCCGTGTCATCCGGCTGGCGCGCAATTCGGGGCAGACCGCGGCGCTGGCCTGCGGTTTTCAGCATGCGACGGGCGACTGCGTGGTCGCGATCGACGGCGACGGCGAGAACGATCCGGCCGACATTCCGCGGCTGCTGGCCCGGCTCGACGAGGGCTACGACCTGGTGAGCGGCTGGCGCGTCGGGCGCTGGCGCGATTCCCCCCTGCTGCGGCGCTGGCCGTCGATTGCCGCCAATCAGCTGATCTCGCGTTTCACCGGTGTGCCGCTCCACGACTACGGATGCACGCTCAAGGCGTACCGCGGCCCACTCGCGCGCCAACTGATGCTGTATGGCGAGATGCATCGTTTCGTGCCGGCGATCGCGGCGGAACTGGGCGCGCAAATCGCCGAGGTCGAAGTCGGGTTCCGGCCGCGACGCTGGGGCCGATCGAAGTACGGCGCCGGCCGTATCCTGCGCACCTTCCTCGATCTGATCACAGTGCGCTTCCTGTCCGGGTACTCGACCCGGCCGATCCAGGTCTTCGGCACCATCGGGATCGTGCTGGCGATGCTCGGCGGGCTATGGACCGGCGTGCTGGTGTTCGAAAAGGTGATCCTCGGCCATCCGCTGGCTGCGCGCCCGGCGCTGTTGCTGGCGGTGCTGCTGCTGGTGGTCGGCGTGCAGTTCGTCAGCCTCGGCCTGCTGGGCGAGATGCTGACGCGCACTTACCATGAGACGCAGCACAAGCCGATCTATGTAGTCAAAGAAGAGTTTTAAGGCTTACGGGAATTTAGCTGAATGAACATCGCAGTCGTCGGAACCGGCTACGTCGGACTGGTGAGCGGCACCTGCTTCGCCGAGAGCGGTAATGAGGTGACCTGCGTCGATATCGACGCGAACCGAATCGCGCAGCTCAAGGCGGGTAAGATTCCGATCTACGAGCCCGGCCTGGAGGAGCTGGTGCGGCGCAATGTCAACGAAGGCCGCCTTCATTTCACCACCGATCTTGCGGGCGCCGTGCGCCAGTCGCTGGTGTCGTTCATTGCGGTCGGCACGCCGATGAGCGCGACCGGCGCAGCCGACCTGAGCGGCGTGATGGCGGCGACCGAGTCGGTGCTGAAGGCGGCCGACGGTTATCACGTGATAGCGGTCAAGAGCACGGTGCCGGTCGGCACCAACGACAAACTGATGGCGCTCGCCGCGCGCCTGGCGATCGACCGGGTGGAGATCTGCTCGTGCCCGGAGTTCCTCAAGGAAGGCTCGGCGATCGAGGATTTCATGCGGCCCGATCGCGTGATTATCGGCAGTATCAGCGAACGTTCGACGGCCGTGCTGCGCGAACTACACGGCAGCTTCGTGCGCACCGACAATCCGATCCTGGTGATGCATCCGCGCTCGGCGGAACTGACCAAATACGCCTGCAATGCGATGCTCGCGCTGCGCATCTCGTTTATCAACGACATGGCTAACCTGTGCGAGGCGGTTGGCGCCGAGATCAACGAGGTGCGCCGCGGGCTGGGCTCCGACCATCGGATCGGATCGCAGTTCCTGTTTCCGGGCGTCGGCTACGGTGGTTCCTGTTTCCCCAAAGACGTGCAGGCGCTGGTCCATAGCGCCGCCGAGCAGCGGCTGGACTTCAGCCTGCTCCGCGCCGCCGAGGAGGTCAACGATCGCCAGAAGCATCTGCTGGCGACGCGCGTCAAGCAGCATTTCGGCGACGATCTGAGCGGGCGCAGCTTTGCGGTCTGGGGACTCGCATTCAAGCCGCGCACCGACGACATGCGCGAGGCCCCGTCGATCGTGGTGATCGAGGAGCTGCTCAAAGCCGGCGCGCGCGTCCAGGTGCACGATCCCGAGGCGCTGGAGAACGCGCGCAAATTGTTCGGCGAACGGGTAAGCTATCATCGGATCAACTACGAGGCGCTCAAGGGGGCGGACGCGCTGCTGATCCTGACCGAGTGGAACGAGTTTCGCCATCCCAATTTTCAGCGTATTCGCACGGAACTCAAGCAAGCGGTGATTTTTGACGGACGCAATCTTTACGATCCGGCGCTCATGAAGGCGCTCGAATTCCGCTACTTCTCGATCGGTCGCCCGGCGGTCTAGGCATGGCGATGCGAATCCTGGTGACGGGCGGCGCGGGCTTCATCGGCTCGCATACGGTCGACGCGCTGATAGGCGAGGGCCACGACCTCGCGGTGATCGACGATCTTTCCGCGGGCCGGCGCGAGCAGGTCAACCCGGCGGCGCGATTTTTAAAGGCTGATCTCCGCGACGCTGCCGCCGTCAACGAGATCGTGGCCCGCGAGCGCCCCGAGACGATCTTCCATTTCGCGGCGCAGATGGACGTGCGCCGCTCGGTCGCCGAGCCGTCGTTCGACGCTACGGTCAACCTGGTCGGCTTTCTGAATCTGATGGAGGCTGGCCGTCGCGCCGGTCTGCGCCGCGTGATTTTCTCCTCGACCGGCGGCGCGATTTACGGCGAGCAGGAAGCCTTTCCCTGCGACGAAGATCATCCGCTACGTCCGGTGAGTCCCTACGGCGTGGCCAAGCTCGCCACCGAAAAATATCTGTTCTTCTACCGCGCCGAGTACGGGCTTGAATACCTCGCGCTGCGTTACGCCAACGTCTATGGGCCGCGCCAGGATCCGCACGGCGAGGCGGGGGTGATGGCGATTTTCTGCGGACGGATGCTGGCGGGGCAGCCGGTGACGATTTTCGGCGACGGCGAGCAGACCCGCGACTATGTGTTCGTGGGCGATATCGTGCGCGCGAATCTGGCGGCGCTGCGGTCAAACGCCAGCGGCGCGTTCAATATCGGCACCGGGGTCGAAGCCAGCGTCAACCGCCTGTACCAGGAACTGGCGGCGGTCGCGGGCATCGACAGTCCGCCGCTCCATGCGCCGCGGCGGGCGGGCGAACAACGCCGTTCGCTAATCTCGCCGGCGCGCGCCGCCCAGCATCTGCACTGGCGGCCACAGGTCTCGCTGGCCGAGGGCTTGCGGGAAACCTTCGCGTTCTTCAAAGCTCGCGCGGCCGCCGGTGTTTGAGGCGGTGTGGGAATGACCGACCCGCAGCTGATTCGCAACTTCTCGATTATCGCCCATATCGATCATGGCAAGTCGACGCTTGCCGATCGGCTCCTGGAGCGCACCGGCGCGCTCACCAAGCGCGAGCTGAAAGCGCAGTTCCTGGACTCGATGGATCTCGAACGCGAGCGCGGCATCACCATCAAGGCGCGTTCGGTGCGGATCAATTATGCCGCCAACGACGGCCGCACCTACATCCTGAATCTTATCGACACGCCCGGTCACGTCGATTTCGCCTACGAGGTCTCGCGCAGCCTGGCCGCCTGCGAGGGCGCACTGCTGGTGGTCGACGCGAGCCAGGGGGTCGAGGCGCAGACCCTCGCCAACGTCTACCTGGCGCTCGACCATGGCCTCGAGATCGTGCCGGTGATCAACAAGATCGATCTGCCGGGCGCCGATATCGAGCGCACCCGGAGCCAGATCGAGGAGGTGATCGGGCTCGATGCGAGCAATGCGATTTTGACCAGCGCCAAGGAAGGGGTCGGCATCGACGAGGTGCTGGAGGCGATCGTGACCCGGATGCCGCCGCCGCGGGGGAAATCGATCGATTCGGCGCGCGCGCTGATCTTTGACAGTTGGTACGACCCGTACGAAGGCGTGATCGGCCTGGCGCGGGTGTTCGACGGCGAGTTTCGGCGCGGCATGAAAGTGCGGCTGATGGCGACCGGCAAGGACGGCGAGGTGATGCGGATGGGGCATTTCACGCCCCATGAGCAGGCCGCCGAAGTGCTGGGGCCGGGCGAAGTCGGGTTTATCGTCGCCGGCGTCAGGACGGTCGCCGACATGCGGGTCGGCGATACCATCACCGACGCGGAGCATCCGGCCGCCCAGCCGCTGGCGGGCTTTAAGGAACTGAAGCCGATGGTGTTCGCGGGCCTCTATCCCTCGGAGGCCAATCAGTACGGCGCGCTGCGCGAGGCGATCGAGAAGCTCAGGCTCAACGACGCCAGCCTGGTGTTCGAGCCGGAGAGCTCGCAAGCTTTGGGTTTCGGTTTTCGCGCGGGCTTTCTGGGCCTGCTGCATATGGAGATTGCGCAGGAACGGCTGGAGCGCGAGTTCGGCCTCAACCTGATAGTGACCGCGCCGACCGTCGCCTACCGGGTGATCACTGCCGCCGGCGAGACCACGACGGTCGATAACCCGTCGCGGTTGCCCGATGAATCGATAATCGCAACCATCGAGGAACCGTTCATTCTCACCTCGATCTATGTCCCCGACGAGTTCGTCGGCGCCATCATGACGCTGTGCGAGGAGCGGCGTGGCACCCAGCGCGACCTCAAGTACGTCGGCACCAACCGCGTCATCCTGCACTACGAACTGCCGTTGGCCGAAGTGGTGTTCGATTTTTATGACCGGCTGAAGTCGGTAAGCCGCGGCTATGCGTCGCTCGACTATGACTTTCTGGACTTCCGCGCCGGGCATCTGGTTAAATTGGAGGTTCGCATAAACGGCGAGGTGGTGGATGCGCTGTCGATAATCGTGCACCGTGACAGGGCGTACGAACGGGGACGATCGCTGTGCGAAAAGATGCGCGAGGTCATCCCGCGCCAGATGTTCGAGGTCGCCATCCAGGCTTCGGTCGGCAGCAAGATTATCGCGCGCGAAACCGTCAAGGCGCTGCGCAAGAACGTGACCGCCAAGTGTTATGGCGGCGACATCACGCGTAAGCGCAAGCTGCTCGAGAAACAGAAGGAAGGCAAAAAACGGATGAAACAGGTCGGCCGGGTTGAACTACCGCAGGAGGCTTTTCTGGCCCTCCTCAAGGTCGAGCGATAGGCATGGGCGGGTCCGAACCGGTACGCAGCTTCGCCAAGGCTTCGGAGCCGCGCAAGGCCGGCCTTGAACCGGCTGGCGGCGCGCCGCGCAAGTCGGCGCTGCGCGAGTACGGCGAGGCGTTCGGCATCGCGATCCTGCTCGCGCTCATCATCCGCACCTTCCTGATTCAGGCCTACAAGATTCCCTCGGGTTCGATGGAGCCGACGCTGCTGATCGGCGACCATCTGCTGGTCGACAAGCTCGCCTATGGACTCAGGCTGCCCGATACGCTGTTCGGCCTGAAGCCGCTTTCCGGCATCATCCCGTATGGGCATTATGTGTTGAACTTCGGCCCCGTCCATCGGGGCGATGTGGTGGTTTTCGTCTTCCCGCTCGATCGCACCAAGGATTTCATCAAGCGCGTGATCGGCGTCGCGGGCGATGTGGTGGCGGTCAAGAACGGCAGGGTTTATCTCAATGGCGCCCCGATGCCCGACCCGCACGGCCATTACGACCTGCCGCTGGAGGACCGGACGCGGCTTTCACCGCGCGACAATTTCGGCCCGGTGACGGTGCCCAAGGGCAAGCTCTTAATGATGGGCGACAATCGGGACCACAGCTATGACAGCCGCTTCTGGGGATACGTCAACCGCAATGCGGTTGAGGGCAAGGCCCTGGTGATCTATTGGTCATGGAACAGCGACAGCAATTCGCTGCTGCCGGTGCGATGGCGCCGGTTCGGCATGGTGATTCGTTAGGAGCGGGCCAATGACCGAGGAAGGCAGCAGAACTGGAGCATTGCTCGAACAGCTCGTAGCGCGGTTCGAGCTGGTGCTCGAGGCGGTGTCAGGATTCGGCGGGCGACTGGACAGTCTGCGCGAAGAGCTGCGCGGCCAGTTCACCGAGGTCGGCCGCCAGATCCGGTTCATTTCCGAGCAGATTGCGATCAACCGCGCCAACCTCGCTGGCGTCAGGCAGGACCTGGGAGCGGAAATCGGCCGGCTCGGCGAGGAGTTGGGCAAAACCCGAATCGAATTCGCCGAGCGGACGACGGCGATGGAGGGGCGGCTGCGCCAGCAGGTACAAGCCGCCCAGGAAGCGCTCAAGAGCGAGGGCCTCGCGATTCGTGAGCGGCTGGTGCGGGAACTCTCGGCCACTGCGACCAAGCTCAAGTCGGGCTTGAGCGAGCCAAGTCCAGCGATCGCCAAAAAGGTTGACGCCGAGTTGAAGCGGGCCATCAAGGCGCTGGCGGCGCTGGACAAGAAATTCGATCGCTTCGACGATCGCATTACGATTCAAACCCGCGACCAGGAAGAACGGGTGCGCAAGATCGAGCGCCGCAGCAGCCGCGGATAATCGAGCCGCCGGGCGTTTTTTGGTCGCTGGCAACGGCGCCGGCTTGACCAGCGGCCCGCTGCACGGTACAAAAAATAGTGCCTTTAACTCGTCACTGAGAGGACGGGAAGGTGCCAATAATGAGAGTTTGTGGATTGTTGCCCGGCTGCAAAAGCAGGCCGGGTATTTTTTTGCGCCCGCGCACGGCCGCGCAAGCTGGCGGTGCAGTCCGGACGAAGCGGGACACGCCATGATGAAAGCGACTGCGCCGCTAGCGATGGACGCGGCTGCGATCGGTCGCGCGATTAAGCGCATCGCCCGTGAGATCGCTGAGCGCAACAACGGCGTCACCAATCTGGTGCTGATTGGAATCGTGCGCCGCGGCGTCCGCCTGGCCGAGCGTCTGGCGCAGCTCCTGCAAGTCGACGGTATCGCGATTCCGGTCGGCACCCTCGACATCTCGTCGTATCGCGACGACGGCCGCGTCGCCGATCCGGGGCCGCAATTGCTGGGACGCGACATTCCGTTTTCGCTGGATGGCCGCAAGGTCGTACTGGTCGATGACGTGCTCTATACCGGGCGCACCGTGCGCGCCGCGCTCGACGCGCTTATCGACCTCGGCCGTCCCGAGTCGGTACAGCTCGCGGTGCTGGTCGACCGCGGCGAACGCGAGTTGCCGATCCGGGCGGATTTTGTCGGCAAGAACATCGAGGCGCCGGTCGGCCAACGGGTTTACGTCCGGCTCGACGAGGTTGACGGGGTGGACGCGGTAGTGATGGGCGAGCCGAAGCAGCAGGC
>Ga0307374_10004324_pt1 | contig 23682 bp, 25 predicted proteins | sample OX3MG_FD_202532 | JGI IMG/M metagenome (GOLD analysis project Ga0307374, IMG submission 202532) | Soil microbial communities from Risofladan, Vaasa, Finland - OX-3 | ecosystem: Environmental > Terrestrial > Soil > Coastal area > Acid sulfate soil | place: Finland: Risofladan, Vaasa | collected... | reverse complement strand
CGCGGAGAGCGGCACCGGGGCCTTCGCCATCCCCATCTCTCAGGTCGACCTCGAGATTCAGGGCTGGCTGGCCGGCTGAGAGGGCCCTTAGAATCCGTCTGCCAAGGCGCGGTTTCGTTGACGCTCTGTCGCTCCCTCTGGCAACATCGAGTCGATGGCCAAGCTGGCCATCCGCTTCGATCGCGCCAAAAGTTGATCGCCCCTGACGCCCGCTGGGCGCCAGCCCGGCGGGGGACAGAGAGATGACTCGCACAACCGGCCCCGGAGGACTCACCGTCCTAGTCCTGGGCGCCGACGGCTACATCGGCTGGCCCATGGCCATGCACCTCTCCCGGCTCGGCCACCAGGTGGTGGCGGTCGACAACCTGGCCCGCCGGCGCTGGGACCGAGAAGGTGGTACCTACAGCCTTCTCCCGATCAAGTCGATGCCGCAGCGGGTCCGGCGCTGGAAGCAGGCGACCGGCAACACCATCATCTGGCGGCGGGCGGACCTGACCGACTTCTCCGCCGTCGATCAGCTCTTCGCCGACTTCAAGCCGCAGGCGGTGATCCATTTCGCCGAGCAGCGGAGCGCGCCCTTCTCGATGGTAGATCGGCAGCACGCCGTCTTCACCCAGGTCAACAACGTGGCCGGAACCCTCAACCTGCTCTTCGCGATCCGCGACCGGGTGCCCGATTGCCACCTGATCAAGCTCGGCACCATGGGCGAGTACGGAACCCCCAACATCGACATCGAGGAGGGGTACCTGGACATCGAGCACAACGGGCGCCGGGACCGACTCCCCTTCCCCAAGGTTCCGGGCAGCTTCTATCACCTCTCCAAGGTCCACGACAGCGCCAACATCCATTTCACCTGCCGGGTCTGGGGGATCCGGGCTACCGATCTAAATCAGGGTGTCGTCTACGGGGTCGAGACCGAGGACACTGCCCTCCACCCCGACCTGGCCACTCGGTTCGACTTCGACTCCATCTGGGGCACGGCGCTCAACCGATTCTGCGTCCAGGCGGCGGTGGGTCAGCCGCTCACCGTGTACGGCAAGGGGGGCCAGACGCGGGGCTACCTTGACATCCGCGACACCATGGCCTGCATCACATTGGCCCTCGACAACCCCGCCGAGCGGAGCGAGTGCCGGGTCTTCAACCAGTTCACCGAGCAGTTCAGCATCAATGAGCTCGCCGAACAGGTCTCGTCGGCCCGGGCCCAGCATGGACTCAAGACCGCGGTCTCGCACATCCCCAACCCCCGGGTTGAGTTCGAGAGCCACTACTACAACGCCAAGCACCAGCACCTGCTCGACCTCGGCCTCAAGCCGCACATGCTGGGCGACACGCTCCTGGATTCTGTGATCGGCAAGGTGGGTGGTTACGCCTCCCGGGTGGACCCCGTGCTGCTCGCCAAGCCGAGCGTGAACTGGAGCACCGGGGGCAACGAGGTGTGGCAGCAGTACGCTCACACGGGCGGTGGTCCGGTGGCTCGCTCGAAGCTGCTCCGGCCGGGCTTCGCCAGGGTCGAAGCGGCCGTCTGAGCCCCCGCCGGGACCGCTTCGACGCCTTTGGCGCTGGGTAGAATCCGATTGAGTTCGGCTGCCATTCTGCGCTGAGGGATTCCGTGAACGAGCGTCAGTACGAGATCGCCGTGGTCGGCGCCGGGCCGGCCGGCCTGACCGCAGCCCTCTATGCCGGCCGTGCCCTGAAGCGGACGGTTCTGCTCGAGGCTGGGATCCCCGGCGGCGAGTTGCTCAACACCGAGGATGTGGAGGACTACCCGGGTTTCGCCTCGATCAAGGGGCCCGAATTGGCTCGGATCATGACCGAACATGCCCTCCAATTCGGACCCGAACTGGTCAACGCTCGGGTGACCGCGATCACCCCCCAGGCGAACGGCCTGAAGAGGCTCGAATTGGAGGAGGGCGAGCCCTACCTGGCCGAGGCGGTCATCGTCACCGCCGGGGGCCACCCCCGCAAGCTGGAGGTGCCCGGAGAGGAGGAGTTCGCCGGCCGCGGAGTCTCGTATTGCGCGGTCTGCGACGGCGCCTTCTTCAAAGGCCAGCACCTGGCCGTCATCGGGGGGGGTGACGCGGCCATCGAGGAGGCCACCTTCCTCACCCGGTACGCCAGCGAGGTGACCGTTGTCCACCGCCGCGAGGAGTTCCGGGCGCAGCCGCTCCTGCTGGAGCGAGCCCGCCAGAACGGAAAGGTCGACTTCCTCCTCGATCGGGTGGTGGAGGAGATTCGAGGCGACCAGGGCCGGGTGGAGCGACTGGTCCTCCGCCACCTGCCCAGTGGCGGCACCGAGGAGTTGGAAGTGGGCGGGGTGTTCATCTTCATCGGCTTCCTGCCCAACACTGGGCTGCTGTCGGTCCATGCCGAGCACGACCCCCAGGGCTACTACCTGACCGACGCCAACATGATGACGTCGGTGCCGGGCATCTACGCGGCCGGGGACGTGCGCTCTCAGCTGACCCGACAGGTGACAACCGCCGTCGGGGACGGGACCACGGCTGCGATCGCCGCCACCAAGCAGGTGGAGGCGGAGCGGGCCGCTTTGCTGGCAGCGGTTCCGGTCCCGGTGCTGGGCGCCTGAGCGATGCCCCCCTCGAGCATCGTCACCAAGGGCGGCGACCAGGGCGAGACCAGCCTCCTCTATGGCGGGCGGGTCGCCAAGGATGATCTCCGCACCGAGGCCTATGGGGCTCTGGACGAGGCTATCTCTGCCTTGGGCCTGGCCCGCTCGCTCTGCACCCAGGGGGATATTCAGGACCGGGTCCTGGAGCTTCAGCGAGAGTGCTTCACCGTCGGCGCCGAACTGGCGACCGGCCGCGGTCAGCGCTCCAAGCTGGAGGCGCACTTCCCCACCCTGGAGCCGGCCGCGGCCGACCGGCTTGAGGCGGAGGTCCATCAGCTGGAGGCGAGCGTTGGGCTGCCGGACGGCTTCGTCATCCCGGGGGGAAGCCCGGGGGCGGCCGCCCTCGACCTGGGCCGCACCCTGATCCGTCGGGCGGAGCGCCGGGCCGTCACCCTACGCCGCCAGGGAGACCTGGAGAACCCTGAGGTGCTGCGGTACCTGAACCGACTCTCCGACCTCCTCTTCATGCTGGCCCGCAAGGAAGAGGCCGGCCGCACCGTTCCCAAGTAGCAGGCCTGAATGCGGTCCGACGAACCTAATTCCGCGCCCTCCGAACTCAGCCGTCACTGCCTGATCGGAGGACGGGTGCAGGGAGTCGGGTTCCGCATGTTCGCGGTCGCTGAGGCGACGCGGCTGGGCTTGCGGGGCTGGGCGAGGAATCTCCCCACCGGTCAGGTGGAGGTCGTCTGTGCAGGGGCAGCGGCTGCCGTGGACGAATTCCTGGCCCTGCTGGAGCGCGGACCCGCGATGGCGGACGTCACCGAATTTGTGGTCTCGGAGGCGGGGCCAGAGCCACTCCCCAGGGCGTTTGGCGAGCGGGGCTGAGGGGACTGTGCCCCGGAGCCGCCGAACCGGAGTCCAATTCGCCGAGCCCGGCGTGGCGCCCGGGGCGCGCCCGTGCCGCTCCGGCACTCCGAGTTCGCTGGCGCAGCGGTCTAACGCCGCGCTGCGCCGGGGACCTTGGGGCGGTGAATCCGATCGCGTCGCGGCGGGATTGCCGGGGCCGGGGCCGGCGCAGTATGCCGACCCGGCCCGGCGTAGCGGCGAGGTCGAATAGCCAGCGGAGCCCGAGCTGGTCCACCTCGCACCTCTCCCACTGCCGAGAACGAGGTGCGGCAGGCTGGTCGAACGAGAACTCGAAGGTGCTCAGCCTGCCGAGGATTGCCGGGGCTCCAGTGCCTCCAGCGCCTCTTTGGGGTTGAGATAGTCCTGGATGTGGGTGACCATGCCCTGGTGGACGGAGAGGACATGGGTGCCCAGCCGGCGCCGCCCCCGTCCCGGGTTGTCGCGGCGGAGGACGAATAGGACGCGGCCGCGCACCTCCCGGAACTCTTCGATGTGACCGACGATCCCCTGGGCGAGGCCCGCCTGCCATACGCCCAGGACTTCCTCCCGGGAATGGCAGTTGCCGGGACCGGAGCGGGTGGCGGCCCAACCCACATCAGGGTCGAGGACCAGGGTGAGTGGGGTCACGTCCTGAGCCTGGTCGGCGGCCCGGAATGCCGTCTCGATGCGCTTGAACTCGAAAGGGGTCACTGGCTCAGCTCCCAATTGTCCTGGGCGGTTGATTCAGCCGCCCGCAGGCGGTACCGCACCGCACTTGGAATCGTACCCGCCGGCTCCGGGCCGCGTGACCCGCGGGAGAGGGGAGGGTCCCCGGGACTCCGTCAGGCGGCGAGCCCGCCGTCGACCACCAGAACCTCGCCGGTGATGAAGGCGGCCGCCGGACTGCACAGGAAGGCGACCGCGGCGGCGACCTCCTCGGCGTGCCCCTGGCGGCGGAGCGGGGTCAGACGCACCAGCTCGGCCAGCATCTCCTCGGTCATCGAGGAGGCGGTCAGCTCGGTGTGCACGTATCCGGGGGCGACCACGTTGCAGGTGATGTTCCTCGACCCCAGCTCCTTGGCGACCGACTTGGTCAGGCCCACCAGGCCGGCCTTGGCGGCGGCATAGTTGGCCTGGCCGGGGTTGCCGCCCAGACCGACGATCGAGCTGATGTTGACGATCCGACCCCAGCGTCCCTTGAGCATGTGCGGCACCACCGCCTTGGTGACGTGAAAGGCGGCCGAGAGGTCGGTGCGCAGCACCTGGTCCCAGTCGTCTCCGGTCATCCGCAGGAGCAACCGGTCCCGGAGCATCCCCGCGTTGTTGACCACCACGTCGAAGGGTCCCGACTCGGCCACCATCCGGGCCACCTGCCCAGCATCACCGACGTCGGCACCGAAACAGGTCGCCCGGCTCAGCGACTGGGCGGTCTCCTCGGCCGCCGCCTGGTCGGCGCGAAAATTGATCACCACGCGGGCACCCATCCCGGAAAGCTCGCGGGAGATGGCGGCGCCGATTCCCTTGCCACCCCCGGTGACCAGGGCCGAGCGCCCGGAGAGGTCGAGGTCCACCCTAGTTGGCGCCCTCGACCAGGAGCTCGTCCGCGTTCCAGGTCGCCACCCCGGGCATGTGTTTGGCGGCAAGGCTGGCCAGCACCCGGCCGGGACCAAGCTCCACCACCGTCTTGACCTTCAGCCCCTGCATCGAGGTCATGGTGCGGGCCCAGTGCACCGGCCGCAGCAGGTGGCCGCTGAGCTCCGACCGCAAGGAGCGCACGGTGCTGATCGCCAGCCCGGTGCCGTTGCCGATCAGAGGGATCCGGGGAGCGCGCAGGGGCAGAGCTTTAACCGCCTCGCTCAGCTTGCCGGCGGCCCTGCCCATGAGCGGCGAGTGGGCCGCCAGGGGGACCTCGAGGAGCAGCACCCGGCGAGCCCCCGCCTGAGTGGCGAGACCCTCGGCGACGGCCACCGCGCCCGCCTCGCCACTCAGGATGAACTGGTCCGGGGCGTTGAAGTTGGCCAGCCAGAGGCCACCCGCCGCGCTGGCCTGGAGCCGGATCTGCTCCACCTCAGGCTCGAGGAGCCCCACGATGGCGAGCATTCGGCCCGGTGTCGAGAGAGCGGCGTCGGCCATGAGCCGGCCCCGCTCGCGCACCAACAGGAGGGCAGCCTCCCAGGAGATCGCCTCGGCGGCAGCACAGGCGGTGATCTCGCCCATGCTGTGACCGGCGACCACCTCGACTCCCTCCAGTCCGAACCGGTCCCGATAGGCCTCGAAAGCCGCCCAGCAGACGGCCATGAGGCAGGGCTGGAGGTTCTCGGTGCGACGCAGCTCCTGGTCGGGTCCGTCGAAGCAGAGCCGGCGGACCGGCATCTCCAGGACATCCTGGGCTCGGGAGATGATCCGGTCGGCGACCTGGGAGATGGCGGCCAGAGGGCGGCCCATGCCGGCGTGCTGGACCCCCTGGCCCGGGAAGAGCAGCCCCACTGGGCGACCCAGACTGATGGGGAGGGCAAGGGAGCCGACGGTCATGGCTGCCCGGAGGCGGGGTGGGCCAGCAGGTACGTCCAGAGGTCGCCGACCTTCTTCATGTGGTCGAGCTCCTCCTCGGGGAGGGTTACCTGATAGCGATCCTCGATGGCCATGATCAGTTCGACGATGTCCAGTGAGTCGGCGGCCAGGTCCCGCGCGAAGCTGACATCGAGCTGGACCTGCTCGGGGTCGACCCCCAGGATGTCGGCGGCCAGCTTCTGCATCTCGGCGAAGTCAAGGGTCGGCTCGGGGGAGGTGGCGGAAGGTTCGCTCAAGGTCTGGTCTCCTGGTTCTGGCTAGGCCGCAACTCGGCCCAAAGCCAGGCACGCGTTGTGCCCGCCGAAGCCGAAGGAGTTGGAGAGGGCGACGTCGATGCGGGCCGGTCGAGCCTGATTGGGCACGTAGTCGAGGTCGCAATCAGGGTCGGGGAGCTCCAGGTTGATGGTCGGGGGCACCACGTCGTTGGCGATCGCCAGGACGCAGGCGGCCGCCTCCAGAGCGCCGGCCGCTCCGAGCAGGTGTCCACTCATCGACTTGGTCGAGCTGATCGGGATCTGGGTCGCCCGCTCCCCGAGCGCGCGCTTGATGGCGAGCGTCTCGGCCAGGTCGCCGAGCGGGGTGGAGGTGCCGTGGGCGTTGACGTAGTCGACGTCGGCCGGGGAGATCCCCGTCTGGCGCATAACCTTCTGCATCGCCCGGGCGGCCCCGTAGCCATGGGGCTCGGGGGCGGTGAAGTGGTACATGTCGGCGGTCGAGCCGCAGCCAAGCAGCTCCGCCCAGATCCGGGCGCCCCGCTGGCGGGCGTACTCCATCTCCTCCAAGACCATGATCACCGCGCCCTCTCCCATGATGAATCCGTCCCGGCTCAGGTCGAAGGGGCGGGATGATCCGGCGGGATCGTCGTTGCGCTTGCTCATCGCGCCCAATTGACAGAAGGCGCCCATCAGCAAAGGGGTTATGGCCGCCTCGGCGCCGCCCGCGAGCATCGCCACCGCGTCTCCCCGCCGGATCACCTCGGCGGCATCCCCGAGGGCATGCCCGCTGGAGGCGCAGGCACTCACCACGGCGTAGTTAGGCCCTCCGCAGCGGAGTTCGATGGCGATCAGCCCGGAGGCGATGTCGGTGATCATCATCGGCACCATGAAGGGGCTGATCCGGGTGATGCCGCGGTCGATCAGCACCTGATGGCCCCGCTCGATCTCCTCCATCCCGCCCGCGCCCGAGCTCACCACCACGCCCACGTCGTCGGGGGCCATCTGCTCGGGCTGGAGCCCGGAGTCGGCCAGCGCCATCCGGGCGGCGGCCAGCCCGAGGCGACAGTAGCGAGCCACGTGGCGGGCCGTCTTGCGGTCCATGTAGAGCTCGGGGTCGAAGTCGTGGACCTCGGCGGCTATCCGGGTGGGGTAGGCGGAGGCGTCAAATTGGGTGATGGTCCCGATCCCAGACCTTCCCTGGGTCAGGCTGCCCCACACCTCGTCGATTCCGGTGCCGATCGGAGTGACCATTCCCATTCCGGTGATGGCCACCCGGACCCGCGCCTGGCCGTTGTCGCTCACTTTCTAACATCTTACGGACAATTTGTGGGGAGAACATCGGCCCTGGTGAATGAGAGTCACCGGCAGTTCTTGGACATATGGTCCAGAAGCGGTGGCCGGAAAGATCAGGTGGGGGCGGGCCGCCGGCAGGCACCGGGTGGGATCATGGCCAGGGGTGCCAAGCATAGACGGGGCGAGTCGACCGGAGGAGCTGAAGCGGGGGGAGCCGGTGGCGGCGGCCGGGCAGCTCATCCTCGGTGACAACCTGGAGGTGCTCAGGTCGCTCCCCGACGGCCAGATCGACCTGGTCTACATTGACCCGCCCTTCGGGACCGGAACGGTACGCCGGCTCGACTCGATCAGGACCGGGAGCGGGGAGGGGCGTCGGCGCGGATTCGGGGGTCGCGAATACCGCTTCGAGGTGGTCAGTCGGCACAGCTACCTCGACCGCCGGGGGGGAGACGCCCAGCTCGAATTCCTCCACCCCCGGCTGCTCGAGATCCACCGGGTGCTGGCCACCCACGGCTCCCTCTACCTGCATCTGGACTACCGGGTCGCCCACTACGCGCGGCTGCTGCTGGACGAGATCTTCGGGGCCGAGCGATTCCTCAACGAGATCATCTGGGCCTACGACTACGGCGGGCGCTCGCGGGACCGGTGGCCCCGGAAGCACGACACCATCCTGTGGTACTCCAAGTCCGACCACTGGATCTTCCAACGCTCTGAGATCGAGCGCATCCCCTACATGGCGCCCGGCCTGGTCGGCCCCGAGAAGGCGGCCCGGGGCAAGTTGCCGACCGACACCTGGTGGCTCACGATCGTGCCCACCTCGGGCTCCGAGCGCACCGGGTACCCGACCCAGAAGCCGCTCGCTTTGCTCGATCGGATCGTGCGCGCCTCCAGTCGCGAGGGCGACCTGGTGGCCGACTTCTTCTGCGGCAGCGGGACGACCGGAGCGGCCGCCCAGGCGCTGGGTCGGCGCTACCTGCTGGTGGACGACAACCCGGAGGCGATCGCGATCGCCAGCCGCCGCCTGGGGCAGCCCCCGAGCCCCCGTTAGTCGGCGGGGGCTCCGGCCGCCTCCGCGGCCGCCCGCGACCAGGCCCGCAGGTCCAGGCCGGCGTCGCCAAGGAGCTCGGCCGTGACCGGAGCCCGGGAGGCGATCAGCCGGCGGGCGGCGGCGAGGTCCGGGAAGCGGTTGACGGCCACGCAGCCGAGTAGGCGTCCCTGGCCGAGGTGGAAGACCGCGAAGCTGCGGCTCTCGGGGTCGCCTCGGAGGACCGCTCTGCCCTCGCCGGCGCAGAACCCGACCTCTTGGACCAGCGATTCGTACTGCTCGGTCCAAAAGTAGGGCACCGGATCGTAGGCCGCGCTATCGCCGAGCATGGCGCCCGCTGCGAAGACGCCCTGCTGGTGGGCGTTGTCGTAGTGCTCGACCCGGATCCGTCGCCCCTCCAGCGGGCTCCACCAGGAGGCCACGTCGCCGGCGGCGTGAACCGCCGGGTCCGAGCTCCGGCCGCGCTCGTCGACCACCACCCCGGGGTCGATGGCGAGGCCAGCTTCTCCGGCGAGCTCGGAATTGGGCGTGGCACCGACGCAGACCAGGGCCAGGTCGCAGGGCAGAGAGCGCCCATCGCTCAACTCGGCCGCCTCCAGCCGGGCGCCCCCCAGAAAGCTCCGGACCGTGACGCCGAGGTGGAGCTCCACCCCCGCCTGGCGGTGGAGCCGCTCGCAGTGGGCGCCTGCCAGAGCGCCCAGCGGCGCCAGCAGAGCCTCGCCCAGCTCAACCAGGCTCACCCGGCAGCCGCGGCGGCGGGCCACCGCGGCCAGCTCGGTGCCCAGGAACCCGCCCCCAACCACCAGCACCCGGGGATCCCGACCCAGCTCCCGGTCCAGGGCGTCGGCGTCGGCCAATGTCCGGTAGGTGGATACCCCAGCCAGCTGAGATCCAGGGATCTCCAGCGCCCGGGGGCGTGAGCCGGTGGCCAGCAGCAGGCGGTCGAAGGTGATCGCGCTGCCCTCGGTCAGGCGGAGACGACGGGCCTTCAGGTCGACGGCGGAGACGGTCGTCTGCGGGCGCCACTCGATGGCCAGCTCCCGGTATGCCGCGGCTGGGCGCAGCCACAGCTTGTCGCGGGCCAGCTCCCCGGCCAGGTAGGCCTTGGAGAGGGGCGGGCGCTCGTAGGGGGGCTCGGCCTCGTCGCCCAAAAGGACCAGCCGACCGCCGAACCCCCGCTCCCGGAGGGCGCTCGCGGCCCGCCCTCCAGCCAGGCCGGCGCCGACGATGCAAAACGTCGGTCCTTTCATCTCGCCCAGGGTACCCAGGCCGACCTATCCTTCCCCAATGCCCGCCAGCGCAGCCTCGGGATCGGCGGTCGGGCGCGGGGCAGGAAGGGAGCTGGTGCTGGTGGTCTCCCGGCATCTGGCCCTGGCGGAGGGGTCCTGGCACGGACTGCGCCTGGGAGGGGTGGGCGACCTGCTCCAGCTGATTCGTGAAGCGGGCGAGTTTCGCCCCCGCTCCGAAGTAGAGGGGCAGCCGGAGTGGCAGCAGATCATCCCCCATCTGGTGGTCCGGGACGGTCCCCGGGTCCTGGCCATGCGCCGGCTCCGAGCCGGCAGCGAGCCTCGGCTTCGGGGCCAGGTCACCCTCGGGGTGGGGGGCCACATCAACGCCGGCGACGGCGATCCGGCCCGGGCCTGGCTGGCCGGCTGCCGCCGCGAGTGGTCCGAGGAGGTGGTCTGCGATCGCGAGCTCAAGGGCCGGGCGGTGGGGCTGCTCAACGATGACGCCGGCGCGGTCGGCCAGGTCCATTTGGGGGTGCTGATCCTGGTCGACGCCGGAGGCGCTCAGGTGGAGGTCCGGGAGCGCCAGAAACTGGCCGGCCGGATGACCCCCGTCAACGAGCTCGCGGTCCACTACCTGGAGATGGAAACCTGGTCGCAGTTCGTCTATGACGGGCTCCTTCGCGGAGACCTTGAAAGGGCCTCGCGGGGCCGCTCGATGACCCTGCCCCGCTCCCCAGCCGGCGGCGACGGCGACTGCTAGACTCGCGCCGATGGGCTACCAGCCACCCCCGGAGACAGGGCGCGACACACCCCCGCTCTGGGTCACCACCGGGACCAACTTTGACGGCTACAAGGTGGTCCGCCAGCTGGGCGTGGTCAGGGGCCTGATGATTCGCTCCCGCTCGGTGGTGGGCAACGTCGGGGCCGGGTTCCAGCAATTGGTCGGCGGCCGGCAGACGGTATTCATGAAGATGAGCGACCACGCCCGTCAGGAGGCCTACGAGCTGATGATCCAGCACGCCGCGGCGGTGGGCGGAAACGCGGTGATTGCGATGCGCTACGACTCCAACGAGCTGGCCTCCGGGGTCAGCGAGATCATTGCCTACGGCACCGCGGTCGTGATCGTTCCGGTGGCCGAGGACGTCCCCGCGGCGGCTCCTCCCCGCCCCACCGGGTAGCCTCCGGGCGGAGCTGGTCTCGGAACTGGCCGTCGGCGAGAAGGGCCGTGGCCAGGGTTGCCTATACTGAATTGCGTGAGGAGCAACTCAAAGTGAGCGTCAAGGTGCGGGTTCCCAGTCCCCTTCGGCAGCTGACCGGAGGCGCCTCTGAGGTGGAGGTGGATGGCTCCACCGTGGCCGAGGCCCTGGGCGATCTGGAGCGGCGCTACCCGGGCTTCCGGCCGCGGATCTTCGAGCCGGCGGGTGGGCTGCGCCACTTCGTCAACGTCTACCGGAACGATGACGACATCCGGACCTCTGGGGGTCTGGAGGCGACCCTCGATGCGGGCGACCAGCTCAGCATCGTGCCCGCGGTCGCCGGCGGTGCCTAGCCCCGCCGCCACTCGCGTCTCTGAGCTGGCCCAGCTGATGGGCACTTTGGTTCCCATCGAGCCGGGAGTTCTGGGCGGCCGCGAGCTTTCTTCCGGGGCGGTGGTGGCGGTCGCCATGAGCGGGGGGGTGGACAGCTCGGTGGCGGCGGCTCTGGCGGTGGCATCGGGGGCCGACACGGTGGGGGTGACCATGCGCCTCTGGGGCACCGAGGCGATGGAGCGGGGAGAGGGAGGCTGCTGCTCCATCGACGCGGTCGAGGATGCCCGCCGGGTCTGCAGTCGGCTGGGCATTCCCCACTACGTGCTCAACCTGGCCGAGCACTTCCGGGAGACGGTGGTGGGGGACTTCCTGGAGCAGTACGCGGCCGGGCGCACCCCCAACCCCTGCATCCGCTGCAACGAGAAGGTCAAGTTCTCCGAGCTCTGGCGGCGGGTGGGCGCCGTGGGCGCCACCCATATCGTCAGCGGCCACTACGCCCAAGTCCGCCAGGACCAGGGCGGCTGGTGCACACTGCACCGGGGCGTGGACGGGGGCAAGGACCAGTCCTACACCCTGTACCGCAGCGACCGGGGGGTGCTCTCCAGACTGGTGCTGCCGCTCGGGACCCTCCAGAAGGCAACCGTGCGGGCGCTGGCCGAGCGGCTCGAACTCGGCGTGGCCCACAAGCCTGATTCCCAGGAGCTCTGCTTCGTGGGCGGGGGAGACCACCGGGCGGTGCTCGAGGCGGAGCTGGCCGGGAGGTTTCAGGAAGGGCCGATCCAGGACCTGGCCGGGGCGGAGCTGGGCCGTCACCGGGGCCTGCCTTTCTACACGGTTGGGCAGCGCCAGGGACTCGGACTCCCCGTGCGCCAGGCCGACAGCGAGGCCCGCTACGTGGTCCGCTTGGACCGCCGCCGCAACACCCTGGTGGTGGGGCCCTGGCGGAGCCTGCTCACCTCCAGCTGCCGGGTCCGGGAGTGCGTCTTTCTGGACGGGTTGCCGGCCGCAAGATCCCGATCGGGCCAGGTCCAGCTCCGCGCCCACGGGCGGCCGGTCGCGGCCGCCTGGGAGCCCGGCCCGGGGGCCGGGGCAACCATTCACTTCGAGCAGCCTCAGGCGGGCACCGCGCCGGGCCAGTCGCTGGTTCTCTACGATGGGGAGAGAGTCATTGCGGGCGGTGAGATCGCGCCCGCGCCCGAACCGGAGAACCGCTGATGGCCTGGCCGATCGCCGCGACGCTGCTCCTGGCCGCACTGGTCGGGTGCTGGCTCGCCTGCGCCGCGGCGCAGGTGGCCTGGGCTCAGCGGAGTTGGCCGCTGGGAGTGGTCGCCGTCGCCCTAATCGCCAGCCTGGCCGCCGAGGTGGCTGCCCTCAATGGCTCGGCGTTGGGGGGAAGCCTGGGGGGTCTGGGGGTGGTCTCCCTGCTCGGGGGCGGGATCGCGCTGGCGGCATTCGCGGTCTACCTGCTGGCGCCGGCGCCCTCCGAGTTGGAGCCGGACTCCGGACCCCGGCTGACCGGCCCGGCCGCTGATCCCGACAGCGAAGCCTGATGACCGAAGCTGGCGTCGCCACCGGTCTGCTGCTGCTGATCGGGGTGGTGGCGCTGATCGCTGGGGCGCCATCCGCGGGCGACTGGCTGCTCTCGGTGGCCCGGCTGGGCCGGGGACCGAGGCGCTGGGCGGTGCTGGCGCTGGCTGTGGCCCTGCCGCTTTGGGTTGGGGTGGTGGCTAGCCTCTCGACCCCGGTGTCCCGCCCCTTCGCCGTGCTGCTGGTGGTCGCCGTCGGGGTCCCGCTGCTGCTGGCCTGCGCCTGGGCCTGGGCCCGGGCCCGGAGCTTGTCGTGACGGACTCCCCCTACTCCCGGTCGGCGCTGGAGGAGCGGTACCGCGACGCGGCAGCGCCGGAGTCGAGACCCCGTTTGGTCCAGGCCCAGCATCGCACCGCCGCGGTGGTCGCCGACCTCGCCTGGAACAAGCCCGTCTCCGGATCCGGAACACACCTGGGCCTTCCCGCCCGCTTCAGCCTCCGCGCGGCCGGGCCGACCGGACGGGAGGGCGCCCGGGCTGTCCATGTTGCGGCCGCGGCCGAGCTCACCGAAAGGGCCCTCCAGTGGCACCGCTCGGCCGCCCTCGGCGAGGAGCCGCTGGGGCTGGCCATCCTCGCTGGCGACTACTGCCTGGCCCAGGCGGCGGAGGCGCTGTCCCGATATGCCAACGGTGAGGTCGAGGCGGCCTTTGCGGACGGACTGGCCAGTGCCGGATTCGAGCTGGCCAGAAGTGGTGACGCCGACCGGGCAGCGCGCTGGCTCCTCCCTGCCTGTGGGCTGGCCGGAAGCAGCGCCGCCCGGCTCCCGGCCGGCCGCCAGGCACGCTGGTGGCGGCTCGGCCGGCGCCTCGCCGGAGCCCCCCAGGAGACAGAGCTGCGCGGGGAAGGCTCGTTCAGCCGGCTGCTCGGGGCAGCCGATCCGCTCGAGCGCCAGCTGGGAGAGGTGCTGGCGGCGGACCCGACCCTGGTTGCCGCTCCAATGGGACGGATGCAGAGCGCCGGCGGCAAGCGGATCCGGGCCCGGCTGGTGCTGCTGGCCGCCGAGCTAGGCCCCCAATACCGTCCCGATGTCGCCCTCCGGGCCGCCGCCGCCATGGAGCTGCTCCACGCCGCCACCCTCTGCCACGACGACCTGGTCGATGGCGCCGCCTCAAGGCGGGGAGCGCCCACGGTGGCCGCCCTGGCCGGACCTCTCGCCGCGCTCGGAGTTGGCGACCACTACCTGGGCCGCTCGGCCGGGATCGTGGCCCGGCTCGGGGATCCGCGCATCTCGAGAAACGTCGCTCAGGCTCTGGTGGAGATCGCCGACGGGCAGCTCCGCGAGCTGGACCGGCGCTCGGTCTGGTCCGGCGAGCTGGCCCCGTACGTCCAGGTGGCCCAGGGCAAGACGGGCGCCCTGCTGGCAGCCTGCGCCGCCATCGGGGCCCGCCTGAGCGGCGCCTCCCGAGAGGAGCGGGAAGCGGTGGTTCGCTTCGCCCGCAAGCTGGGCTTGGCTTTCCAGGGAATTGACGACTGCCTCGACTTCAGCGATCCCAAGCGGACCGGCAAGCCGGTGGGGACCGACCTCCTCCAGGGAATCTGCAGTCTGCCCGTCCTCTGCGCCCTGCGGGGGCCGCAGCGGCGGCCGCTCCGAGAGCTGCTGGCCCGGTTGAATGGCGCCGGCCCCGAGCAGAGCCACCGTCTCCGGGACGAGGTGGTCGCCCTGGTCCGCGACAGCGGTGCCCTGGCGACCGCCCGCAGCCTGGCCGATCGATGGAGCATGGAGGCGGTCGCTTGCCTGGCTCCTCTGGGCGACAAACCCCGCGCCCGGCTGGAACAGTTCGCGGATCGGCTCACCCTGCGAGACAGCTGAATTCGCCTTTCTGGTGGGGGCTCGTTCGCGCTCCCATAAAATGACCGCCCGTGGCTCCCCCTTCCCGGTCGTGGCCTGCCCAGGCTCCCCTGTCCCGCCTGCGGTCCGGCAGATCGTCCTGGGGCTCATGGTCGGCATAGCGGCCTGTGGCGGGGTCGCGGTGGGCGCCGCTCTGGGACTGCTGATCCGCCGCGACCGCCCCTTTCAGCTGATCGCCGTCGGCCTGCTCTCCCTGGCGCTGGCAGCCGCCTTCACTATTGACGGAGCGGCCCTGCCCGGGCTGGCCGCTCTCCTCCTCGGGGGATTTGCCGATGTGGTCCTGCTGGGCCCTTCGGCGCGGGCCGGCAGCGTGGAGTCGGATTCCCCGGCCGGGCTCCGCCGCTGGGGAACGGTCGGGATTGCCGCGGCGGCGGCGGTGGCAGCGCCCGGAGTGTTGCTCGGGGCCGGCTGGGCGAGCCGTCTCGATCTGGGAGGATCCACCGCGCTGGCCTCCCAGCCCACTCTGGCCGAAACCGGTCACCAGCTGGTGATGGGCACCGGGATCGCGGTGTTGGCGGTGGCTCTGCTGGCGGCGATCACCGTCGTCGGGGGCGCGGCGCTGATTCAGCGCGACCCCCGAGAGGTGGCCGAGGAACAGCTGCAGCAGTCGCGCCGGGGTCGCCTCGAGGCCCAGCGCCGCCGCCAGGCGCAGCGCGAGGAGGCCCGAGCCGCTGCCCGGGAGGCCCGGCGCCGGGGGGGTCGATGAGCCAGTCCGCGCTGACCCTGCTGGTGACCGCCGCCTGCCTGCTGGGCGGCGCCATCTTCGCCCTCAGCCAGCGTCGCGATGCCTTCGGCGCCAGCCTCGCGCTGGTGCTCGGGTTCGACGCCGTGGCCTGCGCTCTGGTCGGCCTCTCGGGGTTGGCCCGGACCCGGGTCGAGTCCGCCCAGCTGCAGGCGTTTGCGGTAGTGGTGCTGGTCATGGGTGCGCTCTTCGCCGCCGCCGGCATCTCGATGGCCACTCTGCTGCGGCGCCGGACCGGGGGCAGCGACCTACTCGAACTGGCCCCCGCCCCGGCGGGGCCGGCAGGCGATCTCCTGCCGCGAGCGGGCGAGCCCTCGGCAGAAGACCCGGAGCTGGGCGAGCCGCCTGATGCGACATCCTCCCAAGACGAGCCCAGCGAGACGTCGGATGGGGCCGCCTGAGCATGTACGCAGTCGCCTTGGCCGTCCTGCTGCTGCCGCTCGCGGGGCTGGGTGGCAGCTACCTGGCCGAGACCAGGAGAGGCAGCGCCGGGATGATTGTCTTCAGCTCGCTGTTGGCGTTCGCCGCGGCCCTGGTGCTGCTGGTGGTGGTGGTCGCCGGAGGGCGGGCCGTGCACTCGGACACGATCACCTTCTGGTCCTTTCAGGTCTCGCAAACCCCGTTCCGCGCCGTCGCCGACACCTCCATGGCTCAAACCTTCGTGCTCGGCATGGGCTACGCGGCAACTCCCATCGCGGCGGTCCTGGCCCTGCTGGTGACCCTGGTCACCCTGCTCAGCGAGTTCCAGCTGCTGCTCCAGTTCCGGCGCGACCAGCGCCTGGGGCAGCTGGCCCGGCTCTCCTGCCTGCTCGGCTGGGGGGCGCTCCTGGTGGCTCTGGCCCCCGAGCTCTTCCAGGTCCTGATCGGCTTCGAGGTCTGCGGGCTGGCGGCGGCCTTGCTGGTGGGCCTAGCCCACGGGGGCCAGGCCGGGGGGGCGGCCCGGCCTGGCTACCTGGTCTGGCGGGCTGGCGCTCTCTCGCTGCTGCTCAGTGTGGGGTTCATCTACGTCAAATTCTCCGGACCGGTCGCCACCGCTGCCGCCGCCGCGACCACGGCCGCCGCCAAGCACAAGATCGTGCTCCCGACACCGGACGGGCTCAATCTGCGCGCCTTGGATCAGGTCTGGCTCGCCGCCACCAGGGGGCTGGTGAGCGGGGTGGGGGGACGGTCTCTGACCCTGGCCGCGGTCCTGATTCTGGTCGCCGCCGCCTGCGCCTGTGGGCTCATCCCTGGGCAGGGTCTGGCGCGGAGCCTGGGCAGCGCCCCGGGGGCCGCCGCCGGGCTGGTGCTGGCGGTGGCCGGGGGAGTCGTCGGGGTGGCCCTGCTGCTGCAGACATTTCCCTTGCTGCGCCTGGCCCCGGGCGTGCTCCCGGCGCTGGTGGTGCTGGCCACCCTGACCACACTGGTGGCGGCCGCGCTGGCGTTGCGGGAGCAGCGCCTGCGCTCGCTGGCGGTCTGGTTCGCTCTCAGCCAGAGCGCCTGGGCGGCGGCCGGCATTGGGCTCGGGTCCCCGGCGGCTGCGCTGGCCGTCCTGGTCTCCGCGGCGCTCGCGACGACGGCCCTGCTGGGGGTGGTGAGCAGTCTGGGGCGCGAGCAGCGGGTGGACCGGGTCGACCAACTGGGCGCCGCCTGGAGGCTGGCCCGCCCCACCGCGGCGGTCCTGCTCGCCGCGCTGGCGGCGTCCGCCGGGGTGCTCGGGCTGGGCACCTTTTTCGGGCACGCCGCCGTCCTGGCGGCGGCTTTCGGAGCGGCCGGCACAGGAGCGCCCAAGGTGCCCCAGCTGGTCGCCCTGCTGGCGGCCGCCGGCGAGGTCGTGGCCATGCTCCTCTTGACCGCGGCCGCGGCCCGGGTGGCGCTGGTCGCGACCCGAGGGGAGGAGTCGGCCGATCCCCGAGAGGCGCGCCAGGTCCGCCGCCAGCTGGCCAAGGGACGAAGCCTCGTAGCGCTCTGGCCGAGCATCGCCGCGACCGTCCTGGCCTTGCTGAGCGGTCTGGTCAGCCTGCCTGGGATCGGAGTCGGCCTGGGAGGGCTGCTCGGGGTCCGGGGGGGTGCCAGCGCCCTGCCCTGGCAAGTGGCGCCCCTGGGGATCGTGCTGGTGGTGCCCCTGCTGGCGATGGGGGGGATGGCGGTGCGCCGCTCCCAGCTCCATCCGCAAGGCGCCGAGGAGCCCGCCTGGGTGGGGTGGCTGGACGGCACCCGGATCGTGGTCGCCGCCGACGCTGTCGCTCTGGGTGTGCCGGGGCGGGCCGTCGAGCTCGTCCAGCGACGGGCGCTCAGCCCGGCCGGAGACCAGGCGGCGGGCCTGGCCGCCGAGCTGAGCCGGATGGAACCTCGGGCAGGCCCGACCTGGCTCCGCTGGGGCCTGGCCAGCGGCACGGCGATGATCGCCGCCGTCGCGCTCACGGTCGGGCTCTTGATCTGGGCCGCGACCGGCAGCCATCCCGGGGTGGGGTTGCCCTAGATGCCCTCCGACCTCAGCCTTACCGTGATCGTCTTCGCCCCCTTGCTGGGGGCGATGATCGTGCTCTCCCTGCCGGTGCGCCATGACCTGCACCGCTTCCGGGTCCGGACCACGGCCCTTTTCGCCACCCTGGTCCCCCTGCTGGTCGCGATCTTCGATCTCCTTGGGGACGTGGGCAACGCCGGCCAGGGTTCGACCCCGGTTCCCGCTTTCGACGCCCCCTGGCTGCGGGGGTCCTTCTTCCAGCTCGACTACCACCTGGGCACCGACGGGCTGAACCTGCTCCTGATGGTGGCAACCACGGTGATCTTCCCAGCCCTGGTGCTGGCCAGTTGGCGGCAACGGGAGCGCTACCGCACCTACTTCGCCCTGCTGCTGCTCGTCGAGGTGGGGCTGCTGGGCGCCTTCGCGACCCAGGACGTCGGACTATTCATCATCTTCTTCGGGATCCCTACCCTGCCCTTGGGCCTGCTTCTCGCCTTCGGCGGCACCGCCGGCTCGCGCTCGGCAGCCCGTCGGCTCCTGCTCACCCAGTCGCTCTCTTTGGCCGCCCTGGTGGCGGGCACTTTGCTGCTCCTGCTCCAGACCGGCAACACGACCTTGAACTTCCTGACCCTGAGCACGGTCAAGACCGCCACCGGGCCCGCAGGATTGGTCGTAGAGACTCTGTTCCTGGCCGCCTTCCTGCTGCGGATGGGCGCCTTTCCGTTCCACCGCTGGCTGGTTGACGGGATCGCCGAGTCGAGTACCCCGGTCGGGATGCTGCTGGCGGCCAGCTCGCTGCCGGTGGGCGCCTACGGGCTGGTGCGGATCGCGGTCGGAATGGAGCCTAACGGCGCCCTGCAACTGATGGCGCCGCTCCTGGCCCTGGCCCTGATCAACCTCTTCTGGGGCGGGCTGGGGTCGCGGGCAGCCTCCGAGCTGCGCCGGATCGCCGCCTATGCGCTGGTCGGGGTGGGCGGTTTGGTGGTCCTGGGGGTGGCGATCTTCTCCGAGACCTCGCTGAGCGGCGCGCTCTATCTCAGCTTCGCCTACCTTTTCGCCGCCCCGCTGCTGCTGCTGGCGGTGGGCGCCGTCTGCGACCGCGCCCAGCTCTCCCGGATCCAGTCCCTGGCGGGCGCCGCCGGTGACAACCCCCGGCTGCGGCTCTTCTTCATGGTGGCGGCGGCCAGCCTGACCGGGGTGCCGCTCCTGGTGGGGTTTCCGGCCATCTTCGAGATCGTCGTCTCGGGCCTCGCCAGCGAGCGCCTGGTGACCGCCTTCGCCATCCTGGGGATGCTCGTCCTGACCGCCGCCTGGTGGCGGCTGGGCCACCGGGTCTTCACCACCAATCCCGAGAACGCCGAGGTTCTCCAGGTAACCGACTCGAAGGGCTCGGAGTACTACGCGGGCTGGGTACTGGCCGCGGCAGCCCTGCTCTTCGGCATCTTCGCCGGCTACTTCGTCCCCTACACCGTCCAGGGCACCTCGCTGGTGGCGTCGCGGATCTCTGCTGTCCTGCCCCCCCCGCACGTGAAGGGGAAGTGATGCAGCTGAGCTTCCTCCAGGACTTCGGACCATTCGCGATCCTGGTCCTGGGGGCGGTCGCCTGTGTGGCGCTCGACCTGCGCTCCTTCGACGGCCGCTCGGGGGCGCCGGAGCGCACCCGATGGGTGGCCCTGGCCGCTCTTGGGCTGGCCTTCTTGGCCAGCATCGGCTTCTGGCACTCCTCGTTCGGACCGACTCCACCTGACATCGAACACGCCAGCTTGGTGATCGACCGCTTCGCCCTCTTCTTCTACGCGCTCACCCTGGCCGCCGCGGGCGCGGTGGTGCTCTGCGGTGCCGACGCCGAGAGCGAGCTGGACCCGCATCGGGGGGTATTCCACGCTCTCCTATTGATCAGCTGTGCGGGGGTGCTCTTCACCGCCTCGGCCGCCGACCTGGTCGCGCTCGGAGCTGGGCTGGCCCTGACCGGGCTGCCGATGGCACTGGCCCAGGCTCTGCGCAAGACCGATGCGGCTTCGGTCCGGACGGCCGCCCGGGCGCTGGCTTTGAGCGGGTTCTCCCTGGTGCTCTTTTTGCTCGGCGGGGCGCTCCTAGCTGGGCTCGGCGGCAGCACCACCCTCCGGCACATCCCCGTTGGGCTCCTCCACCTGGACCCGCTCTTGGGGGCCGCGGCCATCCTCGTGATCCTGGGCGCGGGAGCCCAGATGGGGGTCTTCCCCTACCTATGGTGGCGGGCCGGGCAGGGCGCTCGGCTGCCCTCCCTACCGTTCTTGGGCGCGACCCTGCTGGGAGCCCTGGCCGGGTCGGCGGCCTTGCTGCGCCTGCTCCCGGGGGCGCTCGGCGCCGCCCCGGCGAGCTGGACTCTGGCGGCGGCGGTGGTGGCCGGGGCGACCCTGTTGCTGGCCCCCGTCTTGGCCTGGCGCCAGCGGCGGCTGCAGGGCGCGGTCGTGTACCTCCTGGTCGCGCAGCTGGCTCTGGTCCCGGCCACCTTGCCCGAGGTCTCCCAACCGGGCACGGCCACGGTCCTCTACCTGCTCATCTGCGTGGTACCGCTGGCGGCCGGGCTGCTCGGTCTCTTGGCCTCGATCACGGCCCAGGGGGAGGGGACGGCCGCCGCCGACCTGCGCGGGCTCTGGGCCCGCTCGCCGCTCCTGGCCGGCGCGCTGATACTGCTCCTGGCCGGACTGGCCGGGCTGCCCCCTTTGGCCGGCTTCATCGTCCGGCTGCTCACCGTTGACGCCGCCCTGCAGGCCGGCCTGGGCTGGCTCGCCTGGTTGGAGCTCACCTCGGCCCTTCTCAGCGCCCTGGTGGTGTTCCGCTGGCTGCTGACCATCCTGGACGCCCGCGTCGACGGGCCTGAGCTGGCGCTCCCTCAGCGCAGCGCGGTGGTCGGGGTAGTCCTATGCGCCGGGGCGGTGCTCAGCTTCGGGCTGCTGGTGGGTCCCCTCTTCGCGATCGCCACCCGCGGGGCCATTCCGCCTCTGATCGGACCCTGACCCAGGGTTCGGCGCCCCGCCCCTCCCTGCCCTGGGAGCGGCAGTCGTCCCCCGTCAGCGAGTCCGCAAAGTGGCCCCGGCGCGCTCCCGGCGGAGTTAGTGCTCCGCCGAACTCCGGCGGCTGGGTGTCGTCCCTCCCCAAGGCGAGGGGCCACTGACCGCGCCGATCGCCAGGAACCGCTCGACCCGGCCCGGACTGACTGCCTGAGGGGAATGGTCCAGCGGCCGAGGTACCTCGACATGGAGCGTCTTGACATAGTGCTATGTTCTGATGTAGCTTGACATCAAGACAGATTCGGAAGCATCGGGAGCACCTCATGAAGACGGTTGACCTGGCGGCCCATCGGCGGCGACTCGGCACCACCGACTTGGAGATCACGAAGGTGGGATTCGGAGCCTGGGCGATCGGGGGTGGGGGCTGGAGCTACGGCTGGGGGCCGCAGGACGACGAGAGCTCGATCGCCGCAATCCGACACGCCCTTGAGCTCGGGGTGAATTGGATTGACACGGCCGCCATTTACGGACTGGGCCATTCCGAGGAGGTGGTGGGGCGGGCAATTCGAGGCCTGCCATCCGCCGAGCGCCCGCTCATCTTCACCAAAGGAGGCATGGTCGCCGATAGCGGCAAGCCCTATCAGGAGCCGGAGCGCAACCTGCGGCCGGACTCGATCCGGCGCGAGGTGGAGGGCTCCCTGCGCCGACTCGGGATCGACCGCATCGACCTCTATCAGTTTCACTGGCCGGACCAGGTCGGCACCGCGATCGAGGACTCCTGGGGCGAGATGGTCCGACTCATCGAGGCCGGCAAGATCCGGGCGGCCGGAGTGAGCAACTTTGATGTCGCCCTGCTCGAACGAGCGGCGGCGATCCGGCAGGTGGACTCCCTCCAACCCCCCTTCTCGCTGATCAGGCGCGACGCTGGCGCCGACGTCATCCCCTGGGCAGCCGCCCACGGCACTGGGGTAATCGTCTACAGCCCGATGCAGTCGGGCCTGCTCACCGACTCGTTCTCGGCCCAGCGCCTGGAGCGCATGGCTGCCGACGACTGGCGGCGGCGATCCGAGCCCTTTCTCGAGCCCCACCTCTCCCGCAACCTGGCGCTGCGGGACGGCTTGAGGCCGATTGCGGAGCGCCACGGGACGACCGTCTCCGCGGTGGCCGTGGCCTGGACGACCGGATGGCCTGGAGTGACCGGCGCCATCGTCGGGGCCCGCGATGCAGCTCAGGTGGAGGGGTGGATCGACGCTGGTGCGCTGGATCTGACCGAGGTTGATCTGGCTGAGATCACCCAGTTGCTGGGCCGGGCGGAAGCAGGGTCGGGTCCGGTCGAGCCCGATGCTGAAGTGACGCTGTGAGCCCCCGGGTCGCCATCTTGGGCACCGGTCGGATGGGATCAGCCATCGCACGGAGACTGGAAGGACTCGAGCCAGTCCTCTGGAACCGCACCCGGGCCCGGGCCGAACAGGTCGGCGTGGGCCACGTCGCGGCAAACCCGGCCGCCGCAGTCAGCGGCGCCGACATTGTCATCAGCTCCCTGACCGGTGCGGCAGCCCTCCGAAATGCATTCGGCGGCCCGCAGGGCGCCCTGGCCGCCGCGCAAGGACAGCTGTTCGTCGAGATGAGCACGTCAGGGACGGAGTTTCTGGGAGAGATAGAGCCCCAGCTTCGGCTCCGGGGCTCAGGCATCGTCGACGCCCCCATCCTCGGAGCTCCCACGGTGCTGCTCGGAGGCGGGGCCGCGATTCTGGTGGGGGGAGCGCCCGCCGATCAGAAGCAGGCCCGGCCGGTGTTGGAAATGCTCGGCGAAGTGCGCTCGGTGGGGCCCCTCGGCAGCGCCGCGCGATTGAAGTTGGTGGCCAACAGCATGCTCGCCGCCATCACCGTGGCGGCCGCTGAACTCCAGGCTGCCGGGGAGGCGGCAGGCCTTGACCAGAACCAGGTCTTCTGGGCGCTGGCCCGGCTGGCACCGGCTCTCGAGATGCGGCGAGCTGGTTACCTCGAGCGGCGCCATGAGCCCACCCTCTTCGCGCTGCGGGACCTGGCCAAGGACCTCGATCTGGCGCTCGAACTGTTTCGCCGGCCCGCGGCCTGGGCCCCGCTGACAAGCTTGGTGCGGAGCCTGGTCAGCCAGGCCGCCGACGCAGACGGCGACCTGGACATCACCGCCGTAATCGAGCGCTATTCCGTGGCCCCGGCCGCGGAGGCCAGGGCTCAGGTTCGGTTCGGGAGTGCGGCATGACGGGCGGCATCCCGCACATCGACGGCGACCGCCGCGGGCAACTTCGCCGGGCACCGCAGGTGATTCGGGCCAGCGCGGCGGCTGAAGGACTGGGCCGGATTGCCCTAGCTCTGGTGCTGGTCGCCGGGTTCGTCGTCGTGCTCGACTTCAGCATCGTGAACCTCGCCTTGGCCTCGATCCAACGGAAGCTCGGCTTCTCGGCGGCTTCGCTGCAGTGGGTGGTGACCGCCTATGCGATCACGTTTGGGGGTTTGCTCATCCTGGGCGGGGCGGTGGCGGATCGCTTCGGACGGCGCCCGATGTTCGTCGCCGGACTACTCCTCTTCACGGCGGCGTCCCTGGCCGGTGGACTGGCGAGGGGGCCGGAGCTGCTGGTGGCCGCCCGGGCCATCCAGGGGATCGGCGCCGCCATCGTGGCGCCGGCGGCGCTGGCTCTGATCACGAGCGGGTTTCCCCAAGGCTCGCCGCGCAACCGAGCCCTCGGGCTC
>Ga0307374_10004323_pt1 | contig 23685 bp, 19 predicted proteins | sample OX3MG_FD_202532 | JGI IMG/M metagenome (GOLD analysis project Ga0307374, IMG submission 202532) | Soil microbial communities from Risofladan, Vaasa, Finland - OX-3 | ecosystem: Environmental > Terrestrial > Soil > Coastal area > Acid sulfate soil | place: Finland: Risofladan, Vaasa | collected... | reverse complement strand
TGAACGGCGAAAACCAGTTGCCAAAGGTCGTTCAAGGCGTCAAATTCAAAAACAGAATCGAGATCACTGAAATGCCGGCTCACCACGCCGCCTGATCAATCTCGTCACCCAAAATCCCGCATAGCTCTTCGATCGCCGACCGGCTATTCACGGGAGATCCATGTCGACTGTCTGATCAGGGAGCCCATTCTAATGGCGATCCATCGGGCTCATCGGCTCGCTGGGTGCAAAGAGGTTGAACTCTCGGAAATCGCCGAAGAGCCATTTGTTCTATGCGAACGAAGCTCGGAACCTGAGATTTACGATCAGACCATAAGTGGCTGCAAGAAGTCTGGATTCTCTCCGCGCGTTATTTTCCATGCGTCAAAGCCGGAGTTGGGACTGCTGCTCGCGTCGGCCGGTATCGGCGTCGCATTAATTCCGGCCTCATGGCGCTCTATGCATGCTGAATTTCTTCACTTTGCGCCGTTAAAGGACGATTTTTTGAAAACGTCTTTGGCTTTGGTGACCCGAGCCAACGAACATCTTGCCATCGTGCGAGTGCTGCGCAAACAAGCACGCGCCGCGGCCGCGCACGAGCGACCGGTGGAAACTACAGCGCTCCACAAAAACAAAATCCGAGTCTGACTTAAGCCCCAATCCTGTCTGGTTGCGACGCCCAATTTGCAAACGAAATTCGAAACCAACCGTCAGACCTTAGGTGTTCTCAAACGACAGACGATGCGGAATCTGTCCGGCAGTAGAAAATTCCCCTTCGGCCGGCGGCACGCGAGGGGTGATCTCAGCGCCCGCCGAGACGATTGCCGCCAGCGAGTAAAACCGTTTTGGCTTCGCTCGAACGAACCGGCGGCGCGGTCCATTCGATCCAAGCCCCGGCAGACGGGCCTCGCGCTTGGCTGATCGTTCGGTTTCAAGCCGCCGCTGAATCCGTTCATTGGCTCAGAGCCATCGCTTGCGGCGCTTGAAGCTTTTCAAATTCTTAAAGCTTCTGCGCTGATCGCCAGCACCCCCGAGGTAGAATTCCTTAACGTCCTCGTTGTCGCGCAATTCATCGGCAGTGCCGTCCAGCACAACTTTGCCCTGCTCCATGACGTAGCCGTAACCGGCGACGGAAAGTGCGGCGCGCGCATTCTGCTCGACGAGAAGTATTGTGACACCGAGATCTCGATTGATGCGTTTGATGATGCCAAATACCTCTTTCGCTAACAGAGGCGATAAGCCCATCGACGGTTCGTCCATCAGGATCATCCTGGGCCTCGCCATCAAAGCGCGGCCGATCGCCAGCATCTGCTGCTCGCCGCCGGAGAGATACCCCGCTAAGCCGGTTCGCTCCTTCAGCCACGGAAAGTAGCTAAAGACCATGTCGATGTCAGCGCCGACCTCGTTGTCGCGGCGGGTGAAGGCGCCGAGCCGCAGGTTTTCCAGCGATGTCATGTCAGCGATGATGCGGCGACCCTCCATGACCTGAAAAATGCCGCGGCGAACGATCTTGTCGGGATCGATGCCGTTGATGCGCTCGTCTTCGAACACAATATCGCCGCGGGTGACCTTGCCGTCCTCGGTCTTGAGCAATCCGGAGATCGCTTTCAGCGTCGTTGACTTGCCTGCGCCGTTGGCGCCAAGCAGCGCGACAATCGCTCCTTTCGGTACCTCAAGGCTCAACCCGCGCAGCACCAGAATGACATCATCATAGACCACCTCAATATTGTGCACGCTGAGCAGCGGTGAGGCAGCAGTAACGACGCCTGGTGCGGCGCGGAATGTATCGGCTGTTTTAGTCATTGGCTTGTCAACTGCTGGATTCGTCGAGCCCGGGCCAGCCCGCGATGACCCGGACTCGCGCCTTTTGTCATGTGCGGCAAGTTAGCCGTCGATGGCCGGGACCAAGCCCGGCCACAACGTCGATCGAGTACCTTACCAACCCAGCCATTCGGCTTTACGAGGCAGTTCGACTGTTTTTACTTTGTCGAGCTTGATCGTGCCCTTGGCCACGAGGTCTTTGAGATCGCCATCGGTCGTGCCGGAGATTTTCACGCGATAGAGGGCGACCTCGAGCGTGCCGCGATGGTCCTTTTCCGTCCACGTTGAGGGATTGCAGACTCCTTCCATGCCTGCCGGCACCCAATCCTTCTTCTGATAAAAGCCTTTCGCCACGTTCTCGCCGGTGGCGCCCCCATGCTTGGCCGCCCAGTCGAGTGCTTCCTTCAGATAAAGCGCGCCGCAAACGGCCGCGATGTAGTGCACGGGGCGATAGACGTCGCCGGTCGGATCGGACATTTTGGAAATTTCCTTCAGGGTTTTCATGCCCGGCGCGTTGCCGCCCCAGGCAATGGCGGTCCGCAACGGGAAGATTACGCCGTTCGCCGCCTCGCCGGCCGCTTTGGCAGCGTTCTCATCCATGCCCCAGACGTTGCCCATGAACTGCACATCGACACCGATGGTCTTGCACGCCTTAAGCACCGATATGTTGGAGGCAGCGGAATTGCCGAGATAGGCGTAATTGGCGCCGCTGCTCTTGAGGGCCAGGCACTGGGCGGTGTCATCGGCGGGTTTCATGGAGAACTCCAGCGACGGCAGCACCTCGAACCCCAGTTCTGTGGCGAGAGCCTGGCCAGCCGCCTTAGGTGCATTGGGATAGGGGTGATTGGCGCCCATGTGCATGAATTTCGGCTTGCCGGACCTGCCTTTGGCCTTCCAGTCCTCGGCTGCCCAGATCAGCATTGCCCGCAAAGCGTCCGAATAGCTCGGCCCGTAGAAGAAATTATAGGGCGCGGGCTTTGTCTTTCCGCTGACGCCTTCCGGATCGGTTAGGGCTGCGGCGTAAGAGGCCGAGATATACGGAATCTTGTCCTGCGCAACGAAGCCGGTCAGCGCCTCGGTATCCGCGGTGCCCCAGCCCATGATCGCCGCGACCTTATCGGCGCCGGACCATTTCTTGTAGAGCGCAATCGCGCGCGGCACCTGATAGCCGTAATCCTCGGTATCGGCATTGAGTTTTTTGCCGCCGACGCCGCCATTCTTGTCGACCCAGGCAAACGTATCGGTGACGGCCTGCCCATAGGGTATCCCGACGTCCGACGTCGGGCCGGAATAATCGACAAGGTGGCCGATCGCGATCTGCGCCTGTGCGCTCATCGTTGTGCCGCCGATTAGTAGTATCAGCGAAACCGTACTTAATAAGGATCTTATGGTCATCGATAGTTCCTCCGGACTTTTGTTGAGGCCTGTTCTATGGGTCCCGTTCCGACCTCAATGCGAAAACGGGTAGAGTTTCCAGTATGTCTTGATCTGCCGCCAGCGATGCGCCAGCCCGTCCGGCTCGAACATCAGAAATGCGATGATGATCAGGCCAATCGCGATCTCGCGCAGGAAGGTGATGTTGGTGTTGAGTGACAGCGCCTTGTCGACGACGCCGCCCTTCAGGCTTACGCTAATCCACTCCATTGATTCAGGCAGCAGCACCACGAAGGCGGTTCCCATCAGCGTACCCATGATCGAACCGGTGCCGCCGATGATGACCATCGCGAGAAACACGATCGAGCGTTCGATGCCGAAACCTTCATTGGAGACGACCAGCAGATAATGCGCATAGAGTGCGCCGGCGATACCGGCAAAAAACGCTGCGAGCCCGAACGACAGCGTGCGATATTTGGTGAGGTTGATGCCCATCATCTCGGCGGAGAGATAATGATCGCGGATCGCAATCAGCGCGCGGCCGTCACGCGTGCGCATCAAGTTGGTCACCAGCAAATAGCTGGCCAGCAGATAGGCCAGCACCACGTAGAAATATTGCTGGTCGCCACGAAACGCGTAGCCAAAGACCGAGAACGGATCGGCGCTGGCCGGCACTGTGCCGCCCGAAAACCAGTCGGCGCGCGAAAAAAAATCGAGCAGAATGTATTGCGCGGCCAGTGTTGCGATGACGAGATAGAGACCCTTCAGCCGTGCCGCCGGCAAACCGAAGACCAGGCCGATCAGCGCCGTAGCGACGCCCGCCAACGGAATTGCGAAGAATACCGGGATCGGCAGATTGTTAGAGATATAGGCCGAGGTGAAGGCGCCCAACAAAAAGAACGCTGCATGGCCGATCGAAATCTGTCCGGTGAAGCCTACCAGAATGTTTAGGCCAAGCGCCGCGATGGCAAAAATGCCGATCTGGAGCAGGATGCTTAGCCAGTATTCCGTGAGCACCTGTGGGGCGAAACAGAGCAGTACGACGCCGACAAGGGCTGCATTGCGGCTGGTCGTGGTCGGAAAAATCGTGGTGTCGGCCGCATAGGTGGTGCGGAAGTGGCCGGCAGGAATGACGGAAGGGCTCGCCATCTCTTACACCCGCTCGATATCTTTGGTGCCGAACAGGCCATAGGGCTTGATCATTAGGATGATAATCAGCGCGTAGAACGGCGCGATCTCGTAAAGATTGCCCCAGTGCAGATACTCGCTGTCGAAATATTGGGCGATGTTTTCCAAAAGACCTATGATGACGCCGCCGAGCACCGCGCCGTCGATCGAATCGAGCCCGCCGAGTATGGCCGCTGGAAACACCTTGATACCGTAGGCCGACAAGCCAGACGACACGCCGTTGACGACGGCGACGACGACGCCCGCCACCGCCGAGACGGTCGCCGCGATCGCCCACGCCACCGCGAATACGGCTTTGACGGAAATGCCGAGCGACTGCGCCACCTGCTGGTTGAAGGCCGTGGCCCGCATCGCGAGGCCGTATTTCGAGACCCGAAAGAACCAGGCCATGCCGATCATCATCGCTACCGACACGACGAGGCTCATCACGTAGACGGTCTGGATTTGTAGCCCAAGCAGGGTGACGGATTGACTGGTGAACACGCGCGGGAAGGGCTGGGGATTGACGCCGAAAATCCAGTTCAGCGCGGCCTGGAACACCATCGACAGCCCAATGGTGACCATGATCACCGAAATGATCGGCTCGCCGATCATCGGCCGCAGGATCACGATCTGGATCGCAATGCCGAACACGAACATGAAAAGGAGGGTCAGCGGCATGCCGAGCCAGAACGGCACCTGGTATTTTGTCAGCAACCACCAGCAAACCCACGCGCCAATCAGCAACAGCTCGCCTTGCGCGAAGTTGACTACCTGCGTCGCCTTGTAGATCAGCACAAAGGACATCGCGACGACGCCATAGAGGGTGCCAACGACGAGACCATTGACCAGAAGCTGAATCAGAAGCGGCGTGTTGACGGTCATTCCGCCGCCTCCGCGTGGACTGTCGTCGGAGCGGCGCGCAGATCGACGACCGTCAGCGTCGTGCGAACGCGCTGGGTGTTACCGTCCTGGAGGCGGATCGTGGTATCGACTGGAATCTGCAGTCTGTCGGCGTAAATGGCCTTGATGATGTCGGCGTATTTCTCATTGAAGACGCCGCGGCGCACCTTTCGCGTCCGCGTCAGCTCACCGTCGTCGGCGTCCAACTCCTTGTACAACAGCAGGAGTTTCGACAGTCGCTGCGCCGGCGCCAGCGTTGCGTTGACGGTCTCTACCTCCCGCCGCAGCAGCGCGTAGACCTCCGGCCGGGAGGCGAGGTCAGTGTAGGTGGTGAACGAAAGCCGGTTCTTCTCGGCCCATTTGGAAATGATGGAGTAACGAATGCAGATCACCGCCGCGAGATAGTCGCGACCGGCGCCCAGCACGACAGCTTCGGCGACGAACGGTGAAAACTTCAGCTTGTTCTCGATGTATTGCGGCGAGAAACGATCGCCATGCACCGTCGCTGCAAGATCCCTGATCCGGTCAATCACGACAAGGTGGCCGGCCTTGTCGAAGTAGCCGGCATCGCCCGACTTCAGCCAGCCCTCCTGCATGTCAGCCTGCGAGGCTTCCGCGTTTTTGTAGTAGCCGAGAAACATGTTGGGGTGCGTTGCAACGATCTCGCCAACGCCGTTAGCGTCGGGCGCATCAATGCGGATCTGGATGTTGTCGGCCATCGCGACGCCGGTGGTTTCAGGGTCGACTTGGTCAGTAGGGTGGAGCGTGTAGGCGCCCAACAGCTCGGTCTGACCGTACAGTGTACGCAGCGGCACACCCAAGGCGCGGAAGAAGCGAAAGGTGTCGGGACCGAGAGCTGCGCCCCCGGTCGCGGCGGAACTCAGACGCGTAAACCCCAGACGATCGCGCAGCGCATGAAACAGCAAGCCCTCGGCAATGATCGAGCGGCCGCCGCGATCGAGCGCTGCCAAGCCGGCCTTCATGCCTATTCCGTAAAGCCATTGCTTGAGGCTGGAAGCATCCATGATGCGCGCGCGCACGTCGGCGGCAATCGCTTCCCAGACCCGTGGCGCGAACAATACGAAGGTCGGCGCGATTTCGCGAAAATCGCTCATCATCGTATCGGCGCGCTCGACAAAATTGATCTTCATACGGCACAGCAGGCCTTTGCCGATGGCATAGACCTGTTCCATGATCCACGGCAGCGGCAGCACCGAGACGTACTCGTCGTCCGGCCCCTTTGGATCGAAGGCGAGATAAGCGGCGCAGTGACGCAACAGGCGGCCTGCCGCCAGCATCGCGAGTTTAGGATGCGCGGTGGTCCCCGACGTCGTGCACAAGATCGCGACGGCCTCGCCGCTGGTCGCATCAACCAGCTTGTTGTACAAATCTGGCTCCCGCGCCGCGCGGTCGCGCCCCTTCACAGTGAGATCATTAGCGAAGATCAGGCGAGGGTCGTCATATTTGCGCATCCCGCGCGGATCGGAATAGACGATATGGCGAACGTGTGGGATGCGCCCGCCGAGCCCGAGCAGCTTATCGACTTGCTCTTCGTCCTCCGCGAAAACCAGCTTTGCTTCGCCATAGGTGAGCAGATATGAGACCTCCTCATCGAGGGCATCACGATAGAGCCCAAGACTCATCGCACCGATGGCGTGAGTGGCAATTTCCGCAGCCGCCCAGTCGGGGCGATTATCGCCGATTATGGCAATGACATCGCTTGATCCCAATCCAAGCTCGACCAAGCCTAACGTGAAGTCGCGCACGCGAGCTTGATAGTCGTTCCAGGTGAACTCACGCCACAGACCGAGGTCCTTTTCGCGTAGCGCTATCTCGTTGCCGTACTCATTCGCGTTGAGACGAAGTAGCTTCGGAAAGGTGTCAGCCTGTGCGACGCGAGCCGCGTAGCTCATCATCGGCCAACCCCCGCCGGTCGCTGCAATACCTCATCCTCTTCTCCGAGGTACGCGCGCTTGACGCGCGGGTCCGCGAGCACTGTCGCCGGGTCGGCCTCGGCAATCTTGCGGCCGAAATCAAGCACGAGCACACGGTGAGAGATGTCCATGACGACGCCCATGTCGTGCTCGATCATTATTACCGTCATGCCGAATTCCTCGTTGAGGTCGACGATGTATCGGGCCATGTCCTCCTTCTCTTCGAAATTCATCCCGGCCATCGGCTCGTCGAGCAGGATCAATTTCGGATCGAGCGCCATCGCCCGCCCCAACTCGACGCGCTTGCGCAGACCGTAGGAGAGAGTGCCGGCCGTCGCCTTGCGCACCGCCTGCAAGTCAAGGAAATCGATGATCTCTTCGACCTCGCGGCGGTGTGCGAGTTCTTCGCTGCGTGCCCCTGTAAGCCAGTAGAGCGGGCCGGTAATGAAGTTATTCTTCAACAGGTGGTGGCGACCGACCATGATATTGTCGAGCACGCTCATGTGGTGGAACAGCGCGAGGTTCTGGAAGGTACGCCCGATGCCGAGCGAGGCGCGCGCGTTTGGCTTCAGCCCGGTGATATCGTGACCGCGATAGAGCAAGCGGCCTTCTGTTGGGGCGTAACGGCCGGAGATGCAGTTGACCATCGAGGTCTTACCCGCGCCATTCGGGCCAATGATGGAGAACACTTCGCCCTCATTCACCGCGAAGCTGACCTCGCTCAGCGCGCGAACTCCACCAAAGTGCAGCGAAACTCCGTGCGCTTCCAACGCGTGTTGCACGCCTACTCCCCATTCACCTCAGGCACCTGTTGCGCTCTTATCGGCTCGTACGTCTGCCTGCGGCGCGACCGCAGGCGCCCGCAAACTTTCTAACTCGCTTATTTGCTCCAGATCCCTACCTCGCCAGTCGGATTCGGGCATCCCGTCAAGCTTTTTTTTACCGCGACTCGACCTTGGCAAAACGGCACCCGAGACCAAAGCTATGACCTTGATCGAATGCCGAGCTAAGACGCCCTATCCCCATTTGGGTTTCTACGGTTGTCTTTGAATACGTTAGTCATCGGCTGTAAAATGTCTTGCATCCGACAATTAGGGGAGCAATTTTCGCTTAGTGCTGCGGCGGCGCAATCGAATCAGGCCTTCACCTCCAAATCACGCGTGCGGATTGGTCGACCGAGTAGCAGCATTGCCGGAAGCAGCACGATCGTCTTCGCGGAACAGCTCATGATCGCTGCCGATCACCTTAGGCACATCGCGGCGTGGTCGCGCGTGCTCGACGACCCCGAGATCGAGGTTGCCCGCGCTGGTGTCGTCGAACGGTCGTTCAAGACGAACGAGCTTATCTGCGTGCGTGGCGATCATTTCGAGCACTGGACCGGCGTTGTCGCGGGACTGGTCAAGGCCAGCGCGATCTCACGCGCCGGTAAAGCGATCGGCTTCGCCGGTTTCACAGTGGGCGCCTGGTTCGGCGAAGGCTCAGTGCTGAAGAACGAGGCACGGCGATACGACGTAGTGGCTCTACGCGACACCCGGCTTGCTATGATGAACCGTGCATCGTTCATGTGGTTGTTCGAAAACAGCGTTGCATTCAACCGTTTTCTGGTGGCGCAGTTGAACGAACGCCTTGCGCAGTTCATTTCCCTTGTTGAGTACGATCGTATGCTAGACACCACGGCTCGGGTTGCTCGTTGCATCGCCTCGCTGTTCAATCCGGTACTTTACCCCGATGCGACGAGCTATCTACAGATCACACAGGAGGAAATCGGGGCGCTGTCCGGCATGTCGCGGCAGAATGCCAATCAATGTCTCAGGAAGCTTGAGAAGGAGGGCCTGCTGCGTCTCGCCTATGGCGGTGTTGCGATCGTCGATCTGGAGCGGCTGCGTTTTTACGGCGAATAATGCATCGCAATAGTACGTGGTCGCGTGGCACAGAGATGGTTGAGCAGCTTCTCAGTATCAGTTGAATGTCAGGCGTGATGCATCTGTAACATTGGGCGCCCCAGATGATTCTGTGACTTCGGCCGCAAGCCTGCCCCGAGGGGGCGGCACGCCCGGTTCGATCGCCGACAAACGTTTAAGGCAACGTTAGGCAAAAAAGAGGAAAACAAAGGACGGACGCAAAAACATGAACTTGGGACAAAACCAGTTTTTGACGGAAATCGAACGGCGATCGCAGTTTTATGCCCTAAGTCGCGACGATCGAGAACTCCTTGAATCATACCGAGAAGTTGTGAGAGGTGGAGCATACGCGGCTATCGAAGCAAAAATAGAGTCAATCAAGCAGATACCTCACTACTGTGAGACTTTGAAGAAATTCGGCCACGAACTCACCCAAGCCTCTTCAGATCATTTCATTCAAGTTGCTGATTGTCATTTCGACGGCGATTACGTAACGAGCCTCCTGCGCCTGGTCGAAATACAGGCGGCATCGGGGTTTGGGATCGGAGTCCATCTGGGACTCATTTCGGTTGTTGCCGATCTTTATTGGCAAGCGATCCACGAACGCCGTCGCTTATTCACCGCGACGTTTTGTCGGGCCGCCAACGCTGCCACAATAATGTTTAATTTCGATCTCGCCAACGTGTCCGCGCTTCACAACCGCCGCCTTGAAACGAACGTACGACAGCGAACTGAAATCCTCCAAACTTCAAGCGTTGAGTTCCTTCGTTCCATCGCGCGAATCCGGGCAACAATGGAGGCGACGGCCAAGACGCTCGTGGACGCTTCCGCCGAAGCCGCCGAAGTGGCGCGACGCGCGACTGACCAAACCGATGCGACCGTGCAGTCTTGGACCGGCGTGACAAGCGCGATCGGTGAAATTTCGCGATCCGCGGACGAGATCGGCCAATCCATCGGCATGATCAGCTCGCAAACCGACCACAGCCGCGAGGCTGCCCACAACGCCGTGCAATCGGCGCACGTCTCCGAAAAGACTATCGCCGGTCTTCTTGAAATGACGTCCAAGATCGGCAAAGTGACCGAATTAATCCGCGATGTTGCTGATCGCACGAACCTGCTTGCGCTCAATGCTACAATTGAGTCAGCGCGGGCCGGCGCGGCCGGCAAAGGGTTCGCGGTCGTGGCAGCGGAAGTGAAGTCCCTCTCGGGCCAGACCACAAGGGCGACGCAAGAGATTGCGGCCCAAATCTCGCAGATCCACGAGGCGACGCGCAATTGCCATGCTGGGATCGGGCAGGTAACCGGGGCCGTTCAGGAGATGGAGAAGATGACCGCCGCCATCGCCGCTATGGTAACGCAGCATGGAAATGCAGCCTCTGAGATTGGTCGGCGCGCTCACGGCACCACAACCGCGGCCGACACGATCGTTGAGAGTTCGCATACGATTCGCGACGTCATGAGTGGCCTCGCATCAACGGCGGATGAATTATCGAAGTTCTCGCATACACTCGTTGAACAATCAGAAGAGCTCCACGTGGAGGCCAATAAATTCATCGCAGTTGTAAAGGTGTAGCGCGCGAAGATGACGGCGTCCCTTCGAGTCATGCGACCATTGTGACCCAGTGTCGAGCTTGACCCTCTGACATTCGTCGGTGTGGTCGTCGCGATATTCACGCGGCGTCGCGCCGATTTATCGCTAACAGAGTGCCACGCACACGCACTTCCCGGTCACACTTCGTCCGGCTCAAAATCCAACAGCGCCACCCCGTGCGCTACTTGATCGCCGACAGAGAAACGGTAAGTGGCGACGCGGCCGGCCGCCGGAGCCGTAATCGTGTGCTCCATCTTCATCGCTTCCAGGATCATGAGCGGGGCGCCCTTCTCCACGCGCGCCCCCGCTTCGACCAGAACAGCGATCACACGTCCCGGCATTGGCGCGACGAGGCCGCCATCCGCGCCGGCGCCTTCGCCGGTGAATGTGATGGGCTCGACAAGTTCCAGCGCCCAGGACTGGCCACCCAGGAAGACATGGCGGATGGCACCCGCGTCGACCACGCTCGCAAGCTTGCGAACGCCGTTTAGCTCGCAACGAAGCGCGCCGCGAGCGTTGATCGCGCCGCTCCCCACGCCAACCCAATCCGCGATCATGAGCCGAAAGCAGTCATCTTTGCGCACGACCGTGACGGTTTCCCGATCGTCGCCTCCTTGTAGGACGATCACCCGACTCGCAGGGGCGTTGAGGCGCCAGCCATCGCGCGCGCGCCACGGCGAGCGTGGGTCCGCGGCCCGTTCCGCAGCTGCGCACGCTTGGCGCTCCTCCCGCAGCGTCTCGGCAAGCGCAGCGATTGCGAAAACCTCGCGCGGCGGTCGCTCCGCTAGCGGGAAGAGCAAGGCGCGCTCGCGTTCGATCAGGCCGGTATCGAGATCGGCCGCCGAGAAGGCGGGCGACGCCACTAGGCGCGAGAGGAAATCGATGTTGTTGGCTACGCCCGCTGCATGAAAATCAGCGAGCGCTTGACGCATGCGCGCGAGAGCCCGGGGGCGGTCGTGGTCCCAAACGATAAGTTTGGCAATCATCGGATCGTAGAACGTGCTGATCGCATCACCTTCCTCAACGCCGGCGTCGACGCGAACGTGTCGGCTCTCCTGCGGCAAATCCAAGTGGATAAGTTTTCCGGTCGCTGGCAGGAAGCCTTTATCGGGATCCTCGGCGTAAACGCGCGCCTCCAGGGCATGGCCGTCAAAATGCAATTGTTCCTGCGTCAGCGGTAGTCGCTCGCCCGAGGCAATCCGCAGCTGCCACTCCACGAGATCGAGTCCGGTGATCATCTCGGTGACGGGGTGCTCGACCTGCAGCCGCGTGTTCATCTCCATGAAATAGAAAGCGTCGTCGGAGCTGACGATGAATTCGACCGTGCCTGCTCCGACGTAGTTTACCGCCTTCGCCGCGGCCACGGCGGCCTCGCCCATTTGGCGCCTTCGCGCTGCGCTCATCCCCGGTGCCGGCGCCTCCTCAAGCACTTTTTGGTGACGGCGCTGCACGGAGCAATCTCGCTCAAAGAGAGAGACGCAATCGCCAAAGCCGTCGCCGAACACCTGAATCTCGATGTGGCGTGGTCGGATGACGTATTTTTCGATTAGGACATTGTCGTCGCCAAAGCTCGCCGCCGCCTCGCGCTTGCACGAGGCAAGCGCCGCGTCGAAGTCGGCGGCGCGTTCGACCAGCCGCATGCCCTTGCCGCCGCCGCCCGCCACCGCCTTGATCAGGACAGGAAAGCCGGTCGCGGCGGCTTCCCGCGCAAGGCGCGGGGGATCCTGATCATCGCCATGATAGCCGGGGACCAGCGGCACCTTGGCCGCCCCCATCAGCGTCTTTGCTTGGGCTTTCGACCCCATTGCGCGTATGGCAGCGACCGGAGGGCCGATGAAGACAAGTCCCGCGTCGGCGCAAGCCCTAGCAAAATCCTCGTTTTCCGAGAGAAAACCATAGCCGGGATGGATCGCCTGGGCGCCGGTCTGCTTGGCCGCAGCGATGATTTTGTCAATGACAAGGTAGCTCTCCTTGGCTGGCGCGGGACCGATCAACACAGCTTCGTCAGCCACGCGGACATGCCGGGCTTCGGCGTCGGCGGCTGAATAGACCGCAACGGTCCTCACGCCCATGCGCCGCGCCGTCTTGACGATCCGGCAAGCAATTTCGCCGCGATTGGCGACAAGGACCTTATCGAACATGACGTTGTTTTCCGTACCGACGCCGCGCGCTTCCTACATCCTGAACAGGCCGAATTTCGTTGCGCATATCGGAGCGTTGAAGGCAGCCGAAACGGAAAGGCCCAGCACCCGCCGGCTTTGAGCGGGATCGACAACGCCATCGTCCCACAGCCGAGCGGTTGCGTAATACGGACTTCCCTGCCGTTCGTATTGTTCGCGGATCGGCGCACGGAACGCCTCTTCGTCGTCGACGCTCCAAACGCCGTTCCTCGCTTCGATCGCCTCGCGGCGGACGGTGGCAAGCACGCTCGCGGCCTGCTCGCCGCCCATGACGGAGATCCGGCTATTCGGCCACATCCAGAGAAAGCGTGGCGAATAAGCGCGCCCGCACATGCCATAATTGCCGGCCCCGAACGAGCCGCCGATGATCATTGTGATCTTGGGAACCCCGACCGTCGCCACAGCGGTCACCATCTTGGCGCCGTCCTTGGCGATACCACCATTCTCGTATTTTCGTCCGACCATGAAGCCAGTGATGTTCTGCAGGAAGATCAGCGGGATTCCACGTTGCGCGCAAAGCTCAATGAAATGAGCGCCCTTCTGCGCGGACTCGCCGAACAATACGCCGTTGTTGGCGACAATGCCGACGGGATAGCCGTGGAGCTGGGCAAAACCGGCGACCAAGGTGGCGCCGTAGCGCGCCTTAAATTCGTCGAAGCGCGAACCATCGACGAGGCGGGCGATGATTTCGCGCACGTCGTAGGGCTTTCGCGTGTCGGCGGGGATGATCCCGTAGATCTCCTTGGGATCGTAAAGCGGCTCCTCGCCGTCCGCCAACGCCAGTCCAATCGGCTTAACCCGGTGGAGCGCGGCGACGATGCGGCGGGCGATGGCGAGGGCGTGAGCGTCGTTCTCGGCGAAGTGGTCGGCGACGCCGGAGATGCGAGTATGAACATCGGCGCCGCCAAGGTCTTCCGCGCTCACCACTTCGCCGGTGGCCGCCTTTACGAGCGGTGGGCCGCCAAGAAAAATGGTGCCCTGGTTGCGTACGATGACTGTCTCATCGGACATGGCGGGGACATAGGCGCCCCCCGCCGTGCACCAGCCCATGACCACCGCGATTTGCGCGATGCCCCGCGCGGACATGTTGGACTGATTGTAGAAAATGCGGCCAAAATGCTCACGATCGGGGAAGACCTCGTCCTGACGGGGCAGAAAAGCGCCGCCGGAATCGACCAGATAGATGCATGGAAGATGGTTCTCCGACGCGATCTCCTGTGCGCGCAGGTGCTTCTTCACCGTCATCGGGTAATAGGTGCCACCCTTTACCGTGGCGTCGTTGGCGACGATCATGCACTCGACACCGTGAACGACGCCGATGCCGGCGATCATGCCGGCCGCTGGCGCCTCGTCGCCATACATGCCGTTCGCCGCGAGTTGGCCGATCTCGAGAAACGGCGCGCCAGGATCGAGCAACGCGTTGACGCGATCGCGGGGCAAGAGCTTGCCCCGCGCGGCATGCCGGGCCTGAGCTGCCTCGCCGCCCCCAGCGCGCGCGGCGGAACAACGCTCGCGCAAGTCCTCCACCTGTCCCAACAACGCCGCCTGATTGGTACGAAACTCCTCGGATTTGGTGTTGACCGCCGTTTTCAGTGCGCGCATGACCGGATTTATCGCGTTTCCGCCATCAGTTCGCGCCCGATCAGCATGCGGCGTATCTCCGACGTTCCGGCGCCAATCTCGTAGAGCTTGGCGTCGCGCCACAACCGGCCGACCGGGAAATCATTGGTGTAGCCGACGCCGCCAAGAGCTTGGATCGCCTCACCGGCCATCCACGTCGCCTTTTCCGCGCAGTAGAGGATCGCCGAAGCTACGTCCTTGCGAAGTGAGCGCGCGTGATCGACGGAGTCGCACACGTGGCCGACCGCGTACACATAGGCGCGCGTCGCTTGCCAAGTCGAATACATGTCGGCGATCTTGCCCTGCATGAGTTGAAATTCGCCGATGCTTCGGCCGAACTGCTTACGCTCATGCATGTATGGCATCGTCGCCGCCATGCACGCCGCCATGATGCCGAGCGGTCCGCCGCACAGAACTGCGCGTTCGTAATCGAGGCCTGACATTAAGACTTTGACGCCGGCGCCAACCCCGCCGAGCACATTCTCCTCCGGCACTTCGCAATCGTCGAAGAACAGGGGAAATGTATTCGAGCCGCGCATGCCGAGCTTGTCGAGATGCGCGCCGTGCCGGAAACCGGCAAAGCTCCGTTCGACAATGAAGGCGGTCATGCCGCTGCCACCGGCTTGGGCGTCGGTCTTGGCGTAGACAACGAGCGTATCGGCATCGCCGCCATTGGTAATCCACATTTTTGTCCCGTTCAGGACGTAGCGATCTCCGTTCTTGTCCGCGCGCAATTTCATCGACACCACGTCGGAGCCGGAATTGGGCTCAGACATGGCGAGGGCGCCGACATGCTCGCCAGAAATTAGTGGGGGCAGATATTTTCGTTTCTGCGCCTCGTCGCCGTTGCGTCGGATTTGGTTGACGCAAAGGTTGGAGTGGGCGCCGTAGGAAAGCCCGACCGAAGCGGAGGCGCGGGAAATTTCCTCCATGGCAACGATATGCGCGAGATACCCCATCTCGGCGCCGCCATAAGTTTCCGGCGCCGTCATACCTAAAATGCCCAAGTCGCCCATTTTCTTCCAGAGATCGGCCGGGAAGACATTGTCGCGATCAATCGCCGCCGCCCTCGGGGCGATTTCAATTTTCGAGAAGGCACGGACGGAATCGCGCAGCATCGCGATCTCCGCGCCTAGCTGAAGGTCGAGGCTCGGAATGTCCAAGGGCCCTCCGCGATTTTCTCCCGGCGGCATTATCGGCGCCGGGCGGAAACAGAGGCGCCAAAAAGGTTGCAATTTCGGCCATCCTCCTAGAGATTCACCGCGATGCCCTCGTCACCGCCTCTCGTTTCCTCGTCCGGACGGGCGATGACCCCGATCGCCTTCGTTCGCGCGATCGTCTTGGCCTACGAAAAATACGGTCGAGACCCCGCCAGCGCCTTCAAGCGCGCGCGCATAGCGCGCGAGGCGATCGACGACCCCGACGCCCGCATCACCGCGTCGCAATTCGAGGTGTTGTCCTGGTTTGCGATGCGCGAACTCGACGACGAGGCGCTTGGCTGGTTTTCGCGCAAGCTGCCCTGGGGCACCTATGGCATGTTGTGTCGGGCTTCCTTGACGGCAACTGATCTCGAGCTTGCATTGAAGCGCTGGCGCCGCCATCACCGCGTGCTGATCGATGACATTGTGCTGGATCTAAGCGTCGAGGGCGGTCAGGCTTCGATCGAAATTGCCGAGAGGCGCGACCTCGGTCCGTTTCGCGAATTGTGCCTCGTCACCAGTCTGCGTTACGTCCTGGGCTACGCCTGCTGGGCCATCGACTCGAAAATCGCGCTTGCGCACGCCGAATTTCCCTTTGCCGAACCGCCGCACAGCGCGATCTATCCCACCCTCTTTTCAAGCAGTCTGCGCTTTGGCGCGCCGCGGACGCGCGTCAGTTTCGACTGCCGTTATCTGGCGCAGCCGCTGAAACGCGACGAGGCCGCGCTCAACCAGATGCTACAGCGGGCACTTTTGCTCACGGTACTTCCTTATCGCCGCGACCGCCCTCTGGCCGGACGCGTGCAGTTGATGCTGCGCGGGCATTCGGGAGATTTGCCCAGCGCAAGGGACGTGGCGGAGCGGTTGAACGTTTCCCCTCGCACGTTGCACCGGCAGTTGCTCAAGGAGGGCGCCTCGCTGCGACAAATGAAGGAGGCCGCACGCAAGGAACGAGCGATTGACGCGCTGATGCGCAGCGGCCGTCCCGTCAAGCAGATCGCGCTGGCCGCCGGATATCGGAGCGAAAAATGCTTCTCGCGTGCTTTTCGGCGATGGACCGGCGCGAGCCCGCGCGAATATCGCACCCGCGCCCACGCACCTTTCGCCTCGCCCGTTTCCTAGCTCATCAGCGACGGCGGAAAAGCCTTGAGTGCACGGATCGATATCCCTTCGTCCGATGTCGCCGGCAACTGGAGAAGGCGGTGACAATACGCAATGTCGATGCTTTGTGAGCGAAGCCGCAACACGCAAATAACTCTGCCAGCATGGGCTACGAGACTTGACTACCGCTTGATTTCCGTCGGCGAGACTTTGTAACAAGGAAATTTGTGTAGCTCTTTCGTTTTATCGGCAAGAGTGGGCTCGCCGTAGCTCCGCCCAACTGAAGCCGGCGCATGTCCAACAATGGCGTCGAGCACCTTTTCTGACATGCCGCTTCGGAAGCCTATGGCCTTGAACGTGTGTCTCCAGGCGTGATTAGGCGACAACTCAGGATCGCTGACGCCAAGACTTCGGACCCACGTTGCCACCTTTTCGCGTGCTTTCACATACCGCGGTTTGCGGGGGTTGGTGGGATCTACTGGTCCACTAGGCTGCTTCATCTCATTATAAAACAGCGGCCGGTCCCCATTGGCCTTCACGAATGCAAGAAAGCCTTGCTCAATTAAATGGTCATGAAGCGGCACTGTGCGCGCCTTGCCGGTCTTGATCGTACCAGCCTCTGGTGAAATCTTGATGGCATGAGTGCCGGCGCCTTCGACGACATCAACACCGCGCAATTGCGTGAGCTCGCCCATGCGTGCACCGCTGTACGCCGCGAGCCAGGGACACCAACGCTTGGCTGCATCAGTCTTGCTGCGCACTTCGATCGCTAGTGTGGCGCTCAATATTGTCTCGATCTCGCCCTCGGTGAAGGACTTCGTTTCACGCATCCTAATCTTTTTCGGAACCTTCACGCGCCAGCCGGTAAAGGGGTTGCCGGAAATCAGTTTTTCATCGATGGCCCATGCAAACACGATTCGCGCCGCGCGCACCCAGATGTTTGCGACCGTGTACGCAGACCGGTCAGAATCAATCAGCCGATTAGCCCATTCTTGCATTTGCTCGGGTAGCAATGCTCCGGCGCTGGCATTCGGAAAATCAATTTGCAGCCGCAGGAATACGCCACGCCATCGATCTATGGTCGAATTGGCGGGTTTGGCTTTGGTGATCCACCGCTCAAATAAAGACCAGGGCGTTAAGCTTGAATCCGGGCTTCCTTCATATCGAGGGAACTGCTCCACCCACTTGTCTGGTCCATGATCGCCACGAGCGCGCCGGGTGAGCAACGTCAGGGCAGCGAAAAAATCGCGGGTAACGTAGTCGAGGAACATATCACGCGACGCTGCATCCAGAACGAGCTGCTTAGCCGCTAGAAATTGATTCGATTTTGCCTCGTCGGCAATGAGCGGCCTCACCCGCTCACGCATGCCGGTATCACGCTCCCAAAACTCCAGTGGATCGCCTGAGAACACCCCGCCAGCCATCGCCGGTCCATAAAGCTCGGAGTGAATCTGGGCCTGATAATCTCCCCATACGTCTGCTGGCCACTTATGCGTCGCCATTCGCGCAATGAACCAGTGATACCACTCACCGGCCAGCCCGCGTGCTTGCTGTGGGGTGAGCGTACGGCCTTCGCCTTTCCGAGCCGATCGGATGTTGGCAATCCGTGCTTCAATCTCGCTAGACCATTCGCGGTGCTTCGCGCGCGCGATCGAGACGGGCAGAGGACCGGTATTCAGGCGTTCTTCAGTACGCTGGCCGTAGAGGCTGGCGTACTCGTCACGCACATCGAACGGGATCACCTTGCGGGCAATAAAGCCCCCCTTTTTGGTCGGCTCGAGCTTCGTGGCTGGTCGGGGCATGTGAGCGCATTACAAACCTGTTTTGTAATGCGATTTGTAGCATCCCGACCGAGAAATGCCAATACTTCCAGTAAGCTATTGATGGATATCATCCAACGGAGTTAATGGAGCGGGCGAAGGGATCGAACCCTCGACCCCAACCTTGGCAAGGTTGCGCTCTATCTCGCGGCCGGGTGCAGGCGACCCCGAACCCGCGCCCTGGCCGGAGATTGACAACCGGCGAGCTGAGCGGGATTTCCTTATCGAACGAAAACTGAACATCGTGCTACCATTTTGCTACCCAAATCGGTAGCAGCGCACGACACAAGACAAGATCTAACGGAGGGATTTGTCAAAACCATCAAAGAAAACAAGTCCGCATGGAACGGACCATCATTGGCTGAATAGCCGTAACCGAATTTCGAGTGCGGTGCTCCGACCCGGTCCGCTGGACGCGGCCATGAAACTCCGGTTCGAGGTCCGGGTCAGCTCGGATTCCGAACCGGCGAGCAATCGCTTGCTCTACATCGGCGGAGCAGACGCTGTACCAACCCGCGTCGGCGGACATGAGTATCGTCCGGCCTGGGAGAAGAAGCTCGGGCTAGGCGAAGAGCTGTGCTTTAGCGTCGCTGTGATCAGCCCAACGGCCGACCGCCAGCAGGCCGAAGCGGCAATGATCAATCATCATAAGCCGCCCAGTGCCGATTGGGGAACCGCAAAGATTTCCGCCTGGTCATGACCGACGCGCCGGGCGAGTTGCTCGCGCTCACCCCGTCATTCCACCTGATGATCGCACACGGCTATAGCGACATGGTCACGCCCTATGCCGACTCCCGCTACGTGCTCAATCGTATTCCGGCGAGCGTCGACGGCGGGCGCGCCGAGCTTCGGCTCTACCGTGGCGGCCACATGTTCTACGTCGACACCCAATCGCGTAAGGCGTTCACCGCCGACGCGCGGACGATGTATCCGACGTCTTGAGCAGGTGTCGACGATGTCGGTGGCTGCGGCTTCGATGCCCGCGAACTCATCGTTCCGCAGCGCGGAGGGCAAGCGGCTGTTTGTCTCACCTCCCCGCGACGCACTCGCCGCGCTTACGCCACTGTGAAATAGTTTTGCCAAATCGACCGGCGCGCGGCGCACGATCCGAAGCCGCGAGCCGCCGCCCGTCGTTGGCGTGGCAGTCCTCTTGTTCTGCCGGCCCGGCCGGGTCAGGATCGACTTACCAACACCGCCTCTCAGGGAGGACCCAATGATCGAGAAACTCGCCGGCTTCACCCTCGACCGCCGCACGTTCGTCAAGGCTGGCGGCATCGCCGCATTGTCCCAGGTCGCCGCGCCTTTCATCATTACGGCTCGCGGCGAGACCGCGTTCAAGATCGGCGTCGATGAACCGTTGACCGGCACTTACGCCGCACCCGGCAAGAACGAAGTGCTCGGTTGCCAGATTGCGGTCGACGAGCTCAATGCCAAGAACGGCATTCTCGGCCGCAAGATCGAAATGCTGACCGAGGATTCCACCAGCGGCGATGCCGGTACGGCGGTTCAGAAAGCGCGCAAGCTGATCGAACGCGACAACGTCAATCTGCTCGTCGGCAACGTGAATTCGGCGCTGTCGCAGGCCATGGCGCAGGTCTCCAACGAAAAAGGCGTCATGCACATCGTGCCCGGCGGCCATACCGATCCGATTACCGGCACCGACTGCAAATGGAACGTGTTCCGCGTCTGCAACACGACACGAATGGAAGCCAACGCCGTTTGCAGCCTGCTGTTCAAGACCTACGGCAAGAAGTGGCATTTCATCACGCCGGACTATGCCTTCGGCCACACGCTGTTTCAGGGCTGCGAGGCCGACCTCAAGAAGCTCGGCGGCACGGTGACCGGCAACGAGCTGACGCCGCTCGGCACCACCGACTTCTCCGCCTATCTCATCAAGGCGCGTGCCGCCAATCCCGACGTGCTTGTAGTCCTGGTGCAGGGCAACGACATGGTGAACTGCCTCAAGCAAATCTCGCAGTTCGGTATCGACAAGCAGATCCACGTTGCCGGTACCCAGCAAGAGCTAGAAGCCGTCGAGGCGATGCCGCCGCAGGCGCGCGTCGGTGTTTGGATGTTCGAATGGTACTGGAAGCAGGCGCCGGGCACGCCCGGCCTCGACGCTTTCATCGCTACCGTCCGCAAACGCACCGGCGGCAAGGTGCCGACGGCGCGCCATTGGTTCGGCTACGTCACCGTTCATTCTTATGCGCTGGCCTGCGAAAAAGCCAAATCGACCGAGGGTAAGACGGTCGCCAAGGCGCTCGGCGGTCTGGAGCTGCCGCCGGAAGTCAAATTGCAGCCGAACAAGGTCTACTTCCGCGAAGGCGATCACCAGCTCATGCTGTCGGCCTTCGTCGGCGAACTGCTGCAAAAGGGCGATGGCGACCCGGAAAATCTGTTCAAGGTGAACAGCATCGTCTCCGGTGACAGCATCGCTCCGACGGTGGAGGAAACCGGCTGCAAAATGCAGATGCCGTCCTGATTGTGCTTTAATGCAAGCCCCTCACCTCGGTCGTTGCGATCGCAGGTAGTGGCTTCGTCATGGCCGGTACTCGATGCTTGAGCTTATCTTTTTCAACGTCACCAATGGACTGATCGTCGGCGCCTTCTACGCACTGATGGCGATCGGCTTGTCGTTGATCCTCAATCTTTCGGGCGTGATCAATTTTGCCCATGGCGGATTTCTGGTCATCGGCGGCTACCTCGCTTACGTGCTCACGCCGTACATCGGCTTCTGGGGCGCGCTGATCGTTTCGCCCTTACTCACGGCCATGATCGGCATCGCCGTCGAGTGGTTGCTCATTCGCCGCCTGTACGGCCGCGACCCGCTCTACGGCCTGCTACTTACATTCGGGCTTGCTTTCATCATCGAGGACGGTACCCGGCAAATCTGGGGCGCCAACGGACTGCCGGTCTCGGTGCCCGCCGCGCTGATGTCGTCGCTGAGCTCCCGCTTCTTCTTCATCACCGGCTACCGCATGTTCATGGTGGCAACGGTGGCGATCGTGGTCGCGCTGTTGTTCGTGCTGTTGCGCTACACCCGTGTCGGCGTACGCATTCGCGCCGGCACCCTGGATTTGGAGACGGTGGCGGCGCTCGGCGTCAATGTGCGGGCGTTGCGCTCGTTCAATTTCGCGGTCGGCATTTTCCTGGCCGGCTTGGCGGGGGTGCTGGCGGGCGGCCAGCTCGGGCTTGAGCCGACCATGGGCGACGGCTTGCTGATGCCGAGCTTCATCGCCATTATCGTCGGCGGCGTCGGCTCGCTCACCGGAACGCTGGTTGGCGGGTTGCTCATCGGCGTCGCCGCCGGTCTCACCGCCGTCGTCTTTCCGTCGGCCAGCGACGCGGTGATGTACGTCATCATGGCGATCGTGCTTCTGGTTCGACCGCGCGGCCTGTTCGGCGAAGAAGGCATGCTGGCGTGACGGCCGACCAGCGCAAGCATCTGGCCGTTCTCGCGGCGATCTGGGCCGCGCTCTTGTTCGCGCCTTACTGGATGCCGCTGTTCGGCGGCTACACCGCGCTCGGCAGCCGCGTGCTGGTGCTCGGCCTCGGCGCCATGTCGTTGAATTTTCTGCTCGGCTTCACCGGCGTATTATCGTTCGGTCATGCCGCCTGGTTCGGACTCGGCGCCTACGCCTGCGGCCTGGCGCTCAAGCACATTGCACTCAGCACGCCGCTCGGTCTTCTGGCCGGCACGCTGGTCGGCGGCGTTGCCGGCGCGCTGCTCGGCACCCTACTGGTGCGCCGGCGCGGCATTTACTTCGCGATGGTGACGATCGCGTTCGGCCAAGTATTCTATTATATCGCCTTCCAATGGCTGTCGTTGACCGGCGGTGACGACGGTCTGCGCGGCTTTGCCCGCCAGCCGCTGCACTTCGGGTTGTTTCAGATCGATCTCCTGCACAACGACATTTACTTCTACTATTTCGTGCTTTTTTGCTTTGCCATCGCCGTCGGCTTAATGGCGTTCATCCTGCGCTCGCCGTTCGGCCGCACCATGATCGCAATCCGCGAAAACGAACGCCGCGCCCGCTTTCTCGGCATCCCGGTCGAGCTCCACATCTGGATCGCGTTTGCGCTGTCCTGCTTCTTCATGGCCTTCGCCGGATCGCTGTACGCGCTGCTCAATAATTTCGCCGACCCGCGAATGCTGCACTACAGCCTTTCCGGCGACTTTGTGATCATGGCGGTGATGGGCGGCATGCGCACGTTCTGGGGGCCGCTTCTCGGCGCCATCGTCTTTGTCGTGCTGCAGGATTACATCTCGAGCGTCACCGTCAACTGGATGTCATTCATCGGACTTTTGATCGTACTCGTCGTGCTGTTCTTCCCGCGCGGTTTTCTCGGCATGCTGCGCCCGCGGAGAGCGGCATGAGCGTGCTCGAGGTCAGAAATCTGACCAAACGCTTTGGCAGCCTGGTCGCCGTGCACGACATATCGCTGACGGTCGCGCCGGGTGAATTGCGCGCAGTCATCGGACCGAACGGCGCGGGAAAGACCAGTTTCTTCAATCTGGTGAGCGGCTTCTTTGCACCGTCAGCCGGTTCGATCCTGTTCGACGGCGCCGACATTACCGGCGTTCCGGCGCACCGGCGGGTCGGGCTTGGCATGGCGCGGACGTTTCAGATTACCGAGATTTTTCCGGAACTGACGATATTCGAGAATATCCGCATCGTGACCGAGGTCGCGGCCGGCTATCGCCTGCGGCCGTGGCTCAATCGTTCCGAGATGGCGGAACTGCGCCACCGCATCGAGGAGACGATGGCGCTCGCCGCGCTTTCCGGCAAGGCCGACCGCGTGGTCGGCGAAATGGCCCATGGCGACCAGCGCGCCGCGGAGATCGCGATGGCGCTCGCGCTCAAGCCGCACCTCCTGCTGCTCGACGAGCCGACCGCCGGCATGGGCGACCAGGAAACCTACGAGATCACCCAGCTCATCCGTCGCCTGCATAAAGCGGGACATCTAACCATCATCCTCATCGAGCACGACATGCGCGTCGTCTTTCATCTCGCCGACCGCATCACCGTGCTCGATCAGGGCCGGCTGCTCGCCGAAGGCACGCCGCAGGAGATCGCGGCCAACGAGGCGGTGC
>Ga0307374_10004322_pt1 | contig 23686 bp, 19 predicted proteins | sample OX3MG_FD_202532 | JGI IMG/M metagenome (GOLD analysis project Ga0307374, IMG submission 202532) | Soil microbial communities from Risofladan, Vaasa, Finland - OX-3 | ecosystem: Environmental > Terrestrial > Soil > Coastal area > Acid sulfate soil | place: Finland: Risofladan, Vaasa | collected... | reverse complement strand
CGATGAGCGGGCTTGCGCTGGGGGTAGAAAGTAATGGTGTACTGATATTTGTTTTGCGGTCTAATGCTTCAAGCATCCAGTTGTTGCCAGTACTATCGCCAAACGCTGTGTAATATATTTCATTGCTTGTAGCAACTGCGCTGACCACATGTTGAAACGGCGTATTTGTGGTGTACGAGAGACTGACGATATTTGTTGGTAGGGCAACAGACAAACCCTGGTCTGTTTGCGGGTGTCCTTGAGCTAAAATGAGTAGTGACGTGATGCCGCCCATCATGAATACCATCAAGAATGCTGCCGCTATACCAATAATAGCGAATTGTCCCATACGTGGGCGATGCGGCTTCTTACGGATAGGGCGAATAACAGGCATTGGGCCGGTATCGGCGGTTGAGAAAGCGGCGAGCGAATCGGTTTTTTGTGTAGCGGTGGCGTGTTCTCGAAGATATGGTTTCAGGAATTCGGGTACTGACGGTGTCGTCGAAGGAGACCGTTGTAAAGACTGCGCATGTTCGCTTGCCAACGACCTCATCAACTTTGTGTACATATCCGGTGTTGGCTCAAGCGGCGGCAAGGCGCGTACTTGTTTGCCAATCAAACTATATTGAGCAAGGACTTGCCTGCAAGATGCACATTGCTCTAAATGGTCATCTAATTCGGTTGTATCTATCTGCTCATTTTTCAAATCACGGTGTGCAGCTAGCAACACCTGAGCCTCGGTACAGTTCACTCTTCGTCGCTCACTTCTTGTTTGTATAAGGTAATAAACCGCTCGCGTGCTCGCATTAAGCGCATTTTGACCGCCGATGAGCTGATATTCAGCACGCCGGCAATCTCCGCGCACGACATCCCATCGTTCTCGTAGAGCCATAAACAGACAGCGTATTTGGGCGGCATTTGTTTCAGGACGTGCTCAACAATTTCACGGTCTGCTACTCTGCCTTCAAATCTTCCACCGTCGTATCCACCGCGCTCATACAGCGAACTGGCACCGCTGGCTCGCCCGCTATTCGGGCTGTCTTCGTCGGAGTTGTTGAAGCTGTCGGAGACAGCGCCACCAGACTCGGAGACCACACCTGCGCCAATACCGCGATCATCATTAAACAACGAGAGCGGAAGCCATGAGATGAGACGCCTCCGGCGCAATGAATCGGTCGTTGTATTGGCGGCTATGCGGTAGAGCCACGCGGATAACGCGCCTGGTTGTACCACTGTGCCATTCAACAACGCCTTATACGCTTTGACGAAAACATCCTGTGCCAGATCATATGCCTGCTCACGATTACCGATAAGACGATAGATGAAATTTGTAATAGGTCCCTGAAAGCGCAGAAAAATCGCTTCAAAATCCGCCACATCCACTCGCTGTACCTGCTCATGGACAGCTAATTCAGCCTTATGAGGGTGCGCATCAGCCATTTCGCTCTGCGCGTTGGCTGGTTTCGCAGTGTTGTCCTCATCCACTGACAATGGGGCGGTGGGACTGCCTTTACGTTCGGTACCTATGACCGGACGTAAACTGCTATTCGTAGTGTAGAGACGGATAGAGGTGTCCATTGGTTACATCAGCCTTATACTCTTTCAGTGTTTAACGCATAATACATGAAACTTTATCATTGCTTACTGGTAGCATAACACATTTCTTTCAAAAACGCTGTGAACTATGAGACATTCAGGCGGCCTTTGGCCTAAATTTTCCTACTATTTGATAGGCCGCTACCAATAAAACACAACACTGTCTCATTGTCTGGCGTTAAAAAATGTGTTGCTATGTTAATTGTTATTGAAGCGGCAGCGAGACGGCCGCAGTCATTCCACGAGCTTTACAACTTCTTGGTTTCCTGCTGGCGTCAACTGGCTGGTGGCACACAAGGCATTCCAGGTGGCTGAGATAGCTGTAACAAGCTTCCATAAGGATAGTATATCACATGCTAGCTTGTAACGCTTCCCACACTGCCTGATGAATCGCAGCACGGAATTGTCCCCAATCGTGCCAATCGCCTGTGATTTGCGAGTCGTAAAATCGTTCCAGGTGGCTCAACCGTTCTGTTAAAACAGGTAAGTCGGTTGGTGCGATGAAGCGAAAACTCTCAACGCGCTCACTCAAATCCAGGGGGCCAAGCTTGCCGCCAACTTCATCGAGCAGGAAGGCAAATGTATAGAAGACGGGTTTCTCACCTGTCGTTGCCGTCGTATAGGCGACAGCCGCCAGAAATTGCCGCACCTCGATATCCAGACCAGTCTCTTCGAGTGTTTCGCGCAACAGTGCATCGGCGATAGGTTCGCCATGATTAATGCCGCCGGTGGGTAGTCTATACGTTTCACGTGGATAGAATGTTTTAAGCATGGTTAGCAACAGGCCGTTGGGACGGCGCACAACCATGCACACTTCGCCATAACGGTCCGTTCTGCTCAATGGATCAAACTGGTTTGTTTGTCCCAGATTGATGGTGCGAACAAGTGGCTGGTTGTACATCTGTGAAAGTTGCGCAAGTTCGTGTTGTATGTTTTGTGAGAGATAGGGGAACATCCAGAAAAACCTCGCTTGTCTTGATAGTGTTGTTGGTTTAGTGTACAACATTTTTTGCAGTAAGTAGGTGCTTGCCAACACCGCGCCGTTTCTGATACTATGTTCATATGGAAACTCAACAGAACAATTCGGGCTGGAATATCGTCGGTCATGAACATGCTATTGACCGGCTAAAGCGGACGTTGGCGGCGGAGCAGGTGCGTCATGCCTATATGTTGAGCGGGCCGGAGCATATCGGTAAATCACTGTTGGCCCTTCGTTTCGCGCAAACGTTGCTCTGCACTGGAGGGCCAGACCCGCGGGTTTCACCCCAGAATCCGTGCAATGTCTGCCTCTCGTGCCGTAAGGTGATGCATGGTAATCATCCTGATGTGCATGTGATTCGCAAGGCCCCTGATAAGCAATTTATTGTGATTGAACAGATACGGGCGCTGCAAAGCGATTCGGCGCGTAGGACGTTGGAGGGACGACGCAACATTTTTATTATTGAGGACGCGCACGAGATGAATCCGGCGGCGGCCAACTGCCTGTTGAAAACGTTGGAGGAGCCTGAGCCTGATGTTGTGTTGCTGCTCACGGTGCCTGACCCAGGATTGTTGCTGCCAACTATACTCTCGCGAGTGCAGCAGGTGATGATGCATCTACTGACAACTGCGCAGATTAAGATGGCACTGGAAAAACAATGGGAGGTTGAGCCGAAAGAGGCCGCGTTAATTGCTGCACTTGCCGCCGGACGTATGGGCTGGGCCATACAGGCGGTGGAGGATGAAGATATGCTCACAGAGCGCAAGGCGCAACTGGAGACATTGAGCAAATTGCCCACAGTGAGCAAAGTGCAACGTTTCGATATTGCCCAACGGCTCAGCGCCGACAGCGAGAAGGCGCGAGCGGTGCTGGAGTTGTGGTTGCTGTGGTGGCGTGATATGGTATTAGCAGCAAATACCTGTCTTGATTTGACCGTCAACGTAGATATGCGCGACACGTTGAAGCAACAGGCGGCAAAGGTCGGCACCTCTGAAGCCGAACGTATGGTGCGTGCCATACTTGGCACAATGGAAGCTCTCGACCAGAACGTCAACGCCCGTGCCGCACTCGAAGTCTTAATGCTCGATTTACCGAAAATGTAGGGGTCCGATTTATCCCGCCCAATGTGCCGACCGACAACAGGAGGAATACCCGATGCGAACCGATTTCCAGCACTTGCTGGTAGAAGAAGATGGCGGCGTGCTGACCATCACCATGAACCGACCCGAAGTAATCAATGCCTTTAATGATACGATGCTGGAAGAGTTGGGGGAGGCGATGGACGCAGCCGCGCAGGATGAGTCGGTGCGCTGCGTGGTACTGACCGGCGCGGGTAGAGGTTTTGGTTCGGGTCAGGACTTGCGTGCCTTTGTCCAGGTGGATAGGAGTCATGGCGATGCCGAGGTGAGCGTCCACCTGCAAAAATATCATCACGTCGTACTGACTATGCGCAACATGCCTAAGCCGGTAATTGCTGCCGTGCGCGGCGTTGCCGCCGGTATTTCATGCAACATCGCGCTTGCCTGTGACCTGCGCATTGCAGCCGAGGATGCTCGTTTTATCGAAGCGTTTGCCCGTATTGGTCTCGTCCCAGACGGCGGTGGCGGCTATTTTTTGCCACGTTTAGTAGGGATGGGCAAGGCGCTGGAAATGGCAATGCTGGCAGAAGAGGTGAGCGGGCCAGAGGCTGAACGTCTCGGACTGGTGAATAAATGCGTGCCGGTCGAGGAGTTCGAGGGCGCGACAAAAGCGCTGGCGCAGCGATTGGCGAACGGGCCGACCAGTGCCTATGGCATGATGAAAAAACTGCTCTATACATCAGCCGAAAGCGACCTGCAAACATCGTTACAGTTAGAGGGCGAACTGCAAGATAAGGCTATTCGGACAGAGGACCATCGCGAAGGGGTTACTGCCTTTTTGCAGAAGCGCAAAGCGAACTACACGGGCAGGTAACAGCGTTGCGTATCGAAACCCTTTCCTATAGTAATGTACATACGCAGGGCGCACAACGGCGGAAGTGGTTGTTTCAGTACAGCCCACAACATATTCAGCAGAGTACCGCGTTGATGTTGCACGCGCTGACGTTGCGTCCACCTGCTACGTCGCCGAGTATTGTTGTACTGGGTGCGGGTGCCTGTACCGAGATTCCTATTGCTGAGCTTGCTCATGCTGCCGGTGATGATGAAGTTGTGCTGCTAGACCTTGATCGCGCTGCAATGGAGCAGGGACGCAATGAAATTGCATCGCCCGCATTACGTAGAAATGTGCGACTGGTCGAAGCCGATATCACCAGGGGCGTCAGCGACAATTTGAATAGCTTGATGGAGCAGCGTCCCTGGCATAAGCTGATTGCGCAAGGTGCGCATGCTGTGTTTGACGCGGCTGCTGAATGCCTTGAGCAATGCGCTGTACCCGACCCGCCGGAGCTAGCGAATGTGGGCAGTGGTTTTGGCGTAGTAATCAGCTCGCTCGTCCTTTCGCAACTTTTCAGCTATCCTTTGCTCGATGTGTTGGATTATGTGCAGCGTATCGCCCCGCAGATGGTAGGAGAGCAGGAGCGGCATCGTCGCTATCAGGACGCAGCACAGGCGTTTCGTATTCGTGTCATCCAGGCTCATCTGCATTTGTTGCGCAGTCTGCTGGATACGGGCGGCATTGTTGTGCTGCTTAGTGATATCCGTGGCTTCGTCTTCAATGTTTATGGCACTGACCACGATGCGCAACACCGTCGTACCATGCCGCTTGTGCCACGCACATTGCCCGACATGATACGCGAGAATTTTACTATCGTCGAGGAGAGCAACTGGGAATGGCTGTCCGATCTGCCGGAAAAAGAACGGTTAGGTCGTGGTTATGAGGTTGCTGGTTATATTTTACAGGCGCAGGCACAAGCGCAAGCACAAAAAGATGAGACTCCCTCGATTTTCAACAATTTTGGCTTGAGGGATTAATATGACGATCATTCTAGGTCTGGCAGCGGCTATTTTCTGGGGGGCTGCCGATTTCCTGGCGCGTTACTCGACGCGCATCATTGGCACCTATCGTACACTTTTTTTCATGCAATTCTTCGGTCTGATTATCTTGAGTATCTATCTTGCCTTCGCCGGTGATTTTGGGCGTTTATGCCAGGTAGCGTTCTGGCAAGCCTGGGTATGGGCTTTGCTCGCGGCTTTGCTCAACGTCGTCAGTTCGCTCGCGCTCTATCGTGCTTTCGAGGTAGGTATTCTCACAATCGTTTCACCCATTGCTGCGAGTTCCGCCGCTTTATCTGTTGTATTTGCTCTCATGAGCGGCGAGACTATTAGCAGGCCTCATGGTGTTGGCATTATGGCGGCTTTGTTCGGAGTAGCGTTGGCGGCAACCGCCTTTTCGTCCACAAAAGAAGTGCAGGATGTGAAGATTACTGAAGGTGCATCGCGGCATACTGGTATATTGCCACGTGGTGTAGCCTGGGCTTTAGCGGCCTCACTTGGTTATGGCATCATCTTCTGGATATTAGGTTTCCGTGTCACTCCTGTACTTGGGGGAATTGCCCCCGTCTGGTTGATACGGCTGACGACTCTTTCTACGCTCAGTCTGCTTGTTGTGCCTTTGAAACAGAAAGTAAGCGTACCGCGTGGAAGCGTCTGGTGGTTTATCGCTGGTGCCGGTCTACTTGATACTGCCGCTTATGTCTCGTTCACCATCGGCCTCACGGCTGGTCAGGTTGCCATTATTGGCGTCATAGCCTCGCTCTTTAGTGCTGTCACCGTTCTCCTCGCCTGGATTTTCATACGTGAGAAGCTGCAATGGAGCCAGTGGCTGGGTGTCGCTATTATTTTTGTGGCAATTGTGCTGGTGAATGTGTAGTTTGGGATAGCTGTATCTTGATTTCTCTATTGTCCCCACCTCATTCTGCTGGTATACTGAGTGCATATTTCATACAACAATATACTCACATACGAAGGGGATAGACACATGACAGTAGATATTAGTGATATTGAAGACATTCTTGCACATCAGAATACATGGCGGCAGACGCAGACCATCAATTTGATTGCCAGCGAGAACACACCGAGCGAGGCAGTGCGGCGCGTACAACGCTCTGATTTTATGGGACGTTATGCCGAAGGGCATCCAAATGAAGGCGACAAGGTCAACCGCTATTACCAGGGGACGCGCTATATTGACGAGATCGAGCGCATGGCTCACGCGGAAATTCTTGACCTGTTTGATGTGAAGCAGGCTGATGTGCGACCGATTAGCGGCAATGCCGCGAATACTGCGCTGGCATTGGGCTATTTGCGTGGTGGAGATACGATTGTCGCCAACTCGACTGATGCGGGTGGGCATATCAGTCATGGGCCAGTAGGCGTTTTTGGGCGGCGCATCCAGAATCGGGGGCAATCGCTCAGAATGGGCGTGCCGAACTCGGTCAATCTGCACTTTTTGCCTTTGACGGAAGACCATTATCATGTTGATGCGCAGAAGACCATCGAACTGGTTGATCGTGTTTCACCGCAGATTGTGATTATGGGCAAGAGCCTGTTCCTCTTCCCCGAACCAGTTTCTGAGGTTGCCGCTTTCTGTAAGACGAAGGGTATTCCCTTGCTTTATGACGGCGCACATGTGCTTGGCTTAATTGCCGGTGGACAGTTCCAGTCTCCCTTACACGAAGGCGCGACATGGTTAACGGGCAGCACGCATAAAACATTTCCTGGTCCACAGCGCGGCGTTATTCTGGGCAATTTGGATGCAGAGGACGAGAAGAAATACTGGCCTGCCGCAGACCGCGGCGTGTTCCCCGGTTCGTCCAGCAATCATCACCTGAACACCTTGCCAGCTTTGCTGGTTGCCACTCGCGAGATGAAGACATTTGGACGTGACTATGCGGCTCAGATAGTGCGTAACGCACAGGCGCTTGGTCGCAGCCTTGATGAAATAGGCACCCCCGTTGAGGCGCGTGATTTTGGTTACACAAAGAGCCATATGATCGCTGTCAACGTCTCGCAATGGGGCGGCGGCGTCGAAGTTGCCAAACGTCTGGAAGCCAACGATATCATCGTCAACTATAACATGGTTCCCGGCGATACTGACCCCAAAAATCCATCAGGATTGCGTATCGGCGTTCCCGAAATGACGCGCTTCGGTATGGACGAACGCGCTATGGGCGAACTGGCACAACTCATGCATGATGCCATCGAAGGCAAGAACGTAAAATCCCAGGTGAACGCCCTGCGCGGTCGCTTTGTGGAAATGAAGTTTGTGTAGGGGCCCGATTTATCGCGCCCAACTCGACGGGCGTAGCAATGTCGAGTCGCCGTTCTGATTTGTGTAACTTTTGTGGTACTTCAAAGGTGAATTGTTATGTCCCGTGGCACTCCAAAAGTTCAAGATGGCGTTTTATTTCAGGATAAAATGCCATCTACCGATGCTACTATCGTTGTTGGAACGACAGTGTGGTATAGCTGGTTGGAGTGCCAGAGTTCTTTTCGCTTTGCTTGCCTCGAAGGAACCTTCACTGCGCGGAAAGAGCGGCGTGCGGATAGCTGGTACTGGTATGCGTATCGTCGTCAAAAGGGGCGATTGCATACAGTCTACATGGGTAAGTCTGACGACTTGACGCTGATACGACTCAGCGAAATTGCTCAGCTCATGACCCTGGAATGTGCTTCCACCGATGGAGAAGGTGCTGCCCAATCAGTACAGTCGGAGAGGGTACTTGACCAGGATGAATTGCTGATAACGAAACTTTCAGTACCGCCTGTGCGCTCATCGCTGGTAGCACGCCAACGGCTGGTAACGCAACTGGATGCTGGATTGGGTAGCAAATTGATCCTGGTGACAGGCCCTGCTGGCTTTGGGAAGACCACACTTCTCAGCAATTGGCTGCACTCCTGTTCTTCCCATTCATTTCCCATAGCCTGGCTCTCGTTGGATGCCGGTGATAATGACCCTGTTCGTTTCTGGACGTATGTTATTGCCGCACTGCAAAAATTACAAGCTGGTATAGCTGAACATGTATTGACGATGCTTCCTTCTGTCCAAACACGTTCGCTAGAAACGCTCATGACAGCGTTCATCAATGCGCTTGCCACGTTGCCAGGAGATGTTGTGCTTGTGTTTGATGATTACCATGTTATTGATGCACAACCTATCCACGAGGCCATCACATTCCTGCTCGATTACATGCCGCCACAGTTTCACCTTGTTCTTGCCAGCAGGTCTGAGCCGCCGTTCCCACTGGCGCGTTTACGTGCCAGGTGTCACATGATTGAATTGACGGCAAATGATCTGCGTTTCTCACGTGATGAGGCTGAGGCGTTTTTTCATGACGTCATGAACTTGAAACTCTCAAATGAAGATATTTCGGCCCTTGCGCAGCGTACAGAGGGCTGGATTGCTGGACTGCACATGGTTTCGATTGCCTTGCAAGGAAGACAGAATGTTTCTCAGTTCGTCAATGAGTTTCAGGGCAATCACCGCTATATCCTGGACTATCTCGCCAATGAAGTGTTGCAGAAGCAACCGGAGCATATCCAGCAATTTTTATTACAGACTTCGATACTTGACCGTTTCAATGGCTCGTTGTGTGATGCTGTCACCGATCAAAAGAATAGTCAGATACTCATAGAGCAATTGGAGCAAGCTAATCTATTTCTGGTCGGGTTAGATGATAAGCGTTACTGGTATCGCTACCATCAACTCTTCGTCGAGTTTTTGTACGAGCGTCTTTGCCGCACATCACCAGATACGATGCAAGCATTACATCACCGTGCCGCACAATGGCATATACGTCATGGCTTGACTGTTGAAGCGATTCGTCACGCATTGGCGGCGTCCGAGTTTTCGTTGGCAGCATATCTGATACAAAAAATGGCGCAAACGATGCTGATGAGACGGGAGGTAACAACGCTACTTGGGTGGCTAGCCGCTTTGCCTGATTCTATTGTTCAGGATGCGCCGCATTTAAGCCTTGTATATGCATGGGCGCTCATCCATGCCAATCAGCTTGAAGCTGTTGAGCAATACCTCCTGCACGCTGAGAACGCCCTTGAGGCTGGCAAGGTACTCGGAGAGATTCCGAATATGCGTGGTGAAATCGCGGCAATTCGTGCGCGTGTCACCGTGTTTCAAGGCGAGAGTTCTCGTACCATTGAACTTTCGCAGCAGGCATTAGCGTTATTACCTGAGAAAGCTATGCCTTTACGCGGAGAGGCTGCACTAAATCTTGGCATTGCTTATATCTCAAATGGCGATGCGACAGCCGCGAGTCAAGCTTTTGTCCAGGCAAGAGACATAAGTGAGACTGCCGGTAATCTGCGCACAGCTATGCTTGCTGTGCGTTATCTTGCGCAGGTGCAGGTAGACCAGGGTTTATTACATCAGGCCGCTGAGATGTACCAGCAAGGTCTCAATGTTGCGCATTCAGCGGGTGAAACGATGCTCCCGCCACTGGGTTTTATGCATGTTGGTCTGGGAGAGTTGCTATATGAATGGAACAGGTTAGATGAGGCAACATCCCAACTAGAAGAGGCTATTGAACGTGGACAGCGTGGTGGCGATGTCAAAATCTGGCTCATGGCCTATCTCTTACTGGCAAAGGTGAAACACGCGCTCGGCGACCATGATAGCGTGAATAGCATTTTTGAGCGAGTTGAGGGCCTGATACGACAGGCAAACTTCACACGCGCCCGTCTGTGGTTGGAAACAGATCGGGCGTTATTAGAGATTGCGAAAGGCAATGTTGCCGCAGCCGCAAACTGGGTGCAGATGTGCGGGTTGGATATCGAAGCTCAGCCAACGTTTGCGCTGGAGTATGATTACTTTATTCTGGCGCGTATGCTGCTTGCTCTGGGCAAAACAGAGAAGGCAATACGCATAGCCTCACAATTGTTGTGCATGGCTGAAGAGAAAGATCGCACTGGCGTGATGATTAGCAACCTGACCTTGCTGGCGGCAGCGTATGAAGTAGCGAACAATGCAAAACAGGCCATGCATGTTCTCGGCAGGGCGCTTTCACTCGCCGAACCGCAAGGGTATGTGCGTACCTTTGTAAACGAGGGGATAGCAGTAGAACGTGTGCTAAAGAAGATGCGTAAAGCGTATCCAGTACAGCAACGGAATGGTAGTAATCAAGGATGGGCCTTCTCATTGGGCTATATTGATACATTGCTGGCTGCGTTTGGCAATACTCAAAGCGTGTCGGAGAACCAGTTTGTGTTGGTACATAACGGTCGCCCCTTGCAACCTTTGCTCGAATCGCTCAGCGGGCGCGAACTTGAAGTATTGCAACTGATCGCCACAGGCCAATCGAATCGTGAAATTGCGCAACAGCTTATTGTAGGTATGAACACCGTCAAGACGCATGTCAAAAGCATCTACGCGAAACTCGATGTGCATAGCCGCACTCAGGCGCTTGTACGCGCTCAAACGTTGCGTTTATTGTAGGTAGATATTTCTTTTAATTACCCTCCTAATCCTGTCCAATCACCTCTTTGGGTGGCGAAAACATGTAATCTTTTCAGGTACAATCAACGAACAGATACTGTTTTATGTTTTCAAATACCATTACTACCCAGGAGGGATATTTTATGAACATGCAACTGAGAGAAACCGATGCTCGTTCATTAACACCTGCAAAAAGGAGATATTCTAGCATAGCTCCTTTTACCTTTGCTTCCCACAGCATTGCGCACGAGGGGCAAAGCAACGAAGATACCATGCTGATTGATAGGCGCAGAGGTCTGGCAGGAGTATTCGATGGCGTGGGCGGAGAAGACGCTGGTGAAGTCGCTTCACAGCTTGGAGCGCAAGTGATACGCCGGGCCTGGAAGCGTGTTGTGCAACAACAGCATCCCGATCATAATGCGGCGTTGCTTATGTTGCGTGACGCCCTCGATATTCAGGCGCTGGTATACAAGCTGCTTGACGAGGCCCAGGCAGCCATTAGCGGCGAAGGTGAGAGGAGAGCAAATGCGACTCCAGCTTCTGATGAACATATCAGTTACCCTGAAACGACAGCCGTTGTAGCAGTACTCTGCCAACCCTCTGACCAACTTCCTGAAAAAAAGAGCTATATCATGGGATATGCTCATGTTGGGGATAGCCGTATCTATCTTCTGCGACCAGGCGAGCCAGTACAACGCTTAACTCGTGATGATGGGTATCTCACGTTAAAAATCAAAGATCATACGATTAATGAAGAGGACGCTTTACGCATTGATCAGACGACACATGCAGAGCAACTGACTGAAGCGGAACGTGCGATTTTTGATAAACGCAACGGTATTACGCAAAGCCTGGGTCATCTGAACCCCAAACAGGCATCCATTACAATACACATTGCTCAGACAATGATTTTCCCTGGAGATCGCGTGCTATTGTGCAGCGATGGCATTCATGATAATCTGACTGATGCTGAAATTGAGACGATTGTTCGTGGCCGTGCGCGAACTACCATTGCCCGTCACCTTGTCCAGCGTGCGCTTGAACGCTCACGAGAAACGCATCTCCGCGCTAAAAAGGATGATATGAGTGCGGTAGTTATTACCTGTAATGTTTAGAGAGTCATTTCGAGGAGGTGCATACCATGCCAAATTTTTCCGAATCGGTTACGAATCACTACACAGCACTCTTACAAACCCTCTGCGACATATCCGAAGCCTATCTCTATGAGGGCAAAATGGACGAAGCGGTGAACATCTTGAACATCGGAGAGCAGTTTGCTAAAGCGAAAGAGGTAGCGCCGCGAGACGTGATGAAATTGCTATTACAACATGGCAACGTACTGATTATGAATTATTTCCTTACCAATAGCGGCTTTGATGCGATGCTATCAATGGTTCTGCGTGCAAAAAAGGTTGCTGAGGATATGCCAGATGAGCAAGGGAAAGCCGATGCTTTGCAGTTGCTTGGGGAGGTCTATTACTACCAGTCGTTGAATACTGAGGCGCGTGAATATGAGCGAGCGTTGGAGTATTTCCAGCAAGCACTTAACAGCCGTGTGGCGCTGGGTGATGAAAGAGGGACAAGCGAGTCCCTTTTCTATATTGGACTGATCTATCAAAATGGAGATACGCCCGATAATGAGAAGGCGTTTGATTACTTTACTCGTTCATTTCATATAGCCGAGAAACATGATTACAAACTTGAGGAGTCGTATGCAGCCCGTCACATTGCGAGCATACTGGGCGAGCGGAAAGAACTGGAACAGGCTCTCACATATGCACTGCGCTCGTTGTCGTTACGCGAAGAGATTAGCTTCAATCGCTATCTGCCACCTTCGCATGGACTGGTGGGTGAGATATACTTCCGGCAACATGACCTGGAACGAGCAATGTTTCATAACCAGCGAGCGTATGAACTGGCGCAAGAGATGAATTTGCCATCTTTTATCATGTGGGGTTCGATTGCCATCGGTGAAATTTATCTTGCGCAACATGATACAGCACAGGCAAAAGAGAAATATGAGCAGGCGTATGGTATCGCGCAGGAACTCAATCTGCCTTACGCTCTCAAGGAGCTGCGGGAGAAATTGCAACAGCTCCTTGATTGAGCTTTAATCCTTCGCGCTTATTACGAAAAGACAGGCCCAATCCCATTCACTCTTTATGCAGGACCACGTCTGACCCATTCACGTCCAGCGTCAGCGTTGCCTGTGGGGAATTTCCTATAGTGATATCCGGGACACCCGTATCCGTGACAGTAATACCAGGATAATTGGTGGTGAGGGTGCCAAGTATTCCTGTTGTTTTGAGGTGAAAAGAAGCATCGCCCGGTAAAGAGGCATCAATGGAACCGCCATTGGAACTCAACGTCGCGTTTGCCGTGCTATCGAGTGATCCTTGAAAGAGTATAGGGCCACCATTATTATCCAGCACGGATGTGCCTTTCAATGTGTCTTGCACAAGAGAGATTGCTCCACCATTGGTACTCAGCTTCATCTGTCCGCTCACCCCGAACACATCAATTTCGTCAGCAGTAATATTCAAATTGATGTTCGCGGGTACGGTCATATCCAGGTTGCAGCCATTAATAATAACCGTATCGCTATCTTGCGCGTGGCTGGAAAACACAAAGAGGCCGCCAAGGTTTTGCAGTACCACTTGATTGGTGGAAGTGCTGGCGTGAACATGGACATACCCGCTACATTGATCAATGAACAGCGTGGTACCTGAATCGACGGTAATGACGTTGCCTGTTTGCAACTTATAGACAAAGAAGCCGATACCGCCAAGAATGATGAGCAGAAAGATAATGCCTGGCAAGCGATTGCGCCGCCGTCGTGCTTGAAATGCCGTATTGGAATTGTACAACATGGGTCAGTCTCCTCTTATGCATGGAGCGTAATGCTTCCAGTGTTCGTCTTGAGCGATACAAGTGCGTGAGGAGGTTGACCAACATCCGTGTGTATCTCCTTGTTTTGCACTTGTATGCCTGTGTAATCAGATGTAATCGAACCACTGTTTGTCACAGCATCTATATGAAAAGATGCGTTTTGCGGGAAGGTGGCATCAATTGTTCCCTGAATGTTCACAAGAGCATACGTTCCTGTGGAGCCAATAGAGCTATCAAAAGTGATGGGGGCTTGATTATTACTGAGTGTTACTTGCCCATCTAGCGCAGATTGTGTCACAGTGATCGCGCCCGTATTATCACTCAGGAGTGATGTTCCAGTCACATGACAGTTCGTGAGCGTGATGGCACCAGCGTTAGAAGTGAAGGTCATCTGGCCCGTGATACCAGTTATGTTAATATTAGCTGAGTTGGTTGTTACTTTCAAATCGGTATCCGCCGGGACAGCGATATCAAGCTTTCTGCCGCCGACCGGGTCACCATCGAGGATAATTACGCTGCTATCGCTATTCTGCTGAAAGCCGCCGATACCGAAGTTCCAGGGGAGGGCAATATTGCCAGGGCTGATGATCTGGAAGATCATCTTGCTGTTATCTACTCCAGCATGGATGGAAATAGTGGGTAGATCTACCTCTGAGTATTGCTGGCTGTTAATTACCAGTGTTGGATGGCCCTTAACGGGAATGGTGGTTGGACCAAAAATTCCCCAGGTGTGCGCGAAGGTCGCGTAACTAGCAAACAGCAGTGCGACCAGTACGATCAAGGGAATCAGACAACCCGGACGACATCCCCGGAGTGGACTGCGCCCTCTGTTAGAAGTTTGGCGAGCGAAAGGATTGCCCTGTACCGGTGGAATGGAAAATGAATCGGGCGAACCATAGTATTGTGGTTGTCCGCCATAAAGTGGACCATTTGTTGCTGGCTGGTTTGATCCAGGGTCTACAAAGCTCATATGCTATCCCTCTTCGCAAAAAAAGCAGAACAATTTGTTTCGCCCTATTATAACTCATCTGGCAAGGGGTCTGTTATTGGCTTGTAATGTGGCGCTGGAAGGGACACGAAAGGCAGAAGGCCACCAGTATTCGCACGCGAATACCAGTGGCCTTCTGCCTTTCGTGTCCCCTGCTATACAGATGCTCCATGCTCGTTCAACAAATCGGCCAGCCATTGCTCGTCATGGGTGGGAACACCGGCTTTTTGCGCTTTTGCCAGCTTGGAACCGGCATCTTCGCCGACGATGAGGTGGCTGAGTGATTTGCTGACGCCGGAAGCGATGGTGCCGCCGAGTTTTTTGATCGCCTCTTCGGCGACGGGGCGCGTCATGCTGCTGAGGCGACCTGTCAGCAGGAAGGATTGGCCCGCGAGTGGCCCTGATAGCTCCTGCTTTTCTTCGCGCATGTTGACGCCATATTCACGCAATCGTTTGATGAGGGTACGGTTATTCTCGTTTTGCAGCCATTCATAGAGACTGTGACCGATTTTGGGGCCGATGCCGGGAACGTTTACTATCTCCTCTTCGCTGGCTGACAGTAAGTGGTCCATATCTTCAAAAGCATCGGCAATGATTTGCGCTGTTTTTTCGCCCATGTAGCGGATATTCAGGCCGAAGAGCAAGCGCCAGAACGAACGCTGCTTGCTGGCCTCGATAGCGGCAAGCATGTTGTCTGCGCTTTTGTCCTTGACACCTTCCAGCAACAAGAGTTGATCGCGGGTCAACGTGTAGAAATCTGCGACGCTTTTGATATAGCCGCTACTGACGAGTTGCTCGCACATTTTTTCGCCGATGGTATCAATATCCATTGCGCCGCGTGAAACGAAGTGGATGATGCCTTCGAGGTTGCGTGAAGGGCATTGCTCATTGGGACAATAGGCCATTGCTTGATCGGGAACGCGCACGATGGGGGTATCGCAGATGGGGCAGCGTTCGGGCAAGTGGTAGACTTCTTCTTTGCCAGTGCGCCGCTCTACGACAGGCTTGACTACCTGGGGAATGACTTCACCAGCACGCTGTACCAGCACCCAATCGCCGATACGCAGGTCTTTGCGCTGAATATCCCCTTCGTTATGAAGAGCGGCACGCGAAACGGTCACGCCGCGAATATTGACAGGTTCTAGCAAGGCCCACGGGTTGACCGAGCCGGTGCGCCCGATGTTCACGCGGATATCGAGTAGCTGTGTTGCTACCTGTGTGGGTGGATATTTGAAGGCGATGGCCCAGCGTGGGTCCCGTGCCACGATGCCAAGTTCTTGTTGTTGCGCGAGGTCGTTGATTTTGATGACGACGCCATCAATTTCGTAGGGCAGGTTGAAGCGTTCTCTTTCCCATTTTTTGCAATAGTCCAGCACCTCATCCAGGTTTTTCGCCAGCCGGATGTTTGGATTGACATGAAAGCCCCAATCGCGAATAAGTTGCAAGGCTTCCCATTGGTTCTGGAAATCCAAGCCTTCCATATAGCCAATCTGGTAGCCGAAGAAATCGAGTGGACGCGTCGCGGTAATGCGCGGGTCTTTCTGGCGCAATGAACCGGCGGCGGCGTTGCGCGGGTTGGCGAACAGCCGATTATCCTGCATCTGTTCGTTCAGTTTCTCGAAGCCCTTAATGGGTAGATAGATTTCGCCACGCACCTCTACTTTGTCAGGTATATTGTCGCCGCGCAATCGCTGGGGAATGCTGCGAATAGTGCGTATATTGGGCGTCCAATCTTCGCCGACGAGGCCATTACCGCGTGATGCTCCAATGGTCAACTTACCTTTTTCGTAGGTAAGCGCCATTGCCAGCCCATCAATTTTGAGTTCACAAACATATTCAAAGGTGGCATTAGGCAGGATATTCAGTGCGCGTTTATGCCATGCCAGCAATTCTTCCTCGTCGCGTGCGTTCGCCAGGCTCAACATGGGGACGGGATGTTCGCGTTGCGGTACATCCTGGACAGGCTCACCGCCTACGCGCTGGGTTGGAGAATCAAGCGTCTGGAGTTCTGGATGTTCTTGCTCGATACGCAGCAGTTCGCGCATCAACTGGTCGTATTCAGCATCGGTCAGCGTCGGGTTATCCTGCACATGATACAGGTAATTCGCTTCTTCTATTTGATGACGCAGTGTAGCGACATAATCTGCCAGTTGTTCTGATTCACTTTCACCGGCGTGAGCAAAAAGATCGGCTTGATTTGTTTCAGATTGGCTATTATCATTTTGTTGTGCATGGTGTCTATCAGGCATACAAAAAACCCCCGTCAAGATGCCGTAGGGACCGATTGATCGCGTCCGCGTTTCCACTCAACATCATGAAATATCAGGAGACACGAAGAAGGCGGACGCGATAAATCGGTTCCTACGCTGATCGGTGCCAGCATATCCTCGCGGTTCATGCGGACACGAAGAAGGCGGACGCGATAAATCGGTTCCTACGCTGATCGGTGCCAGCATATCCTCGCGGTTCATGCGGACACGAAGAAGGCGGACGCGATAAATCGGTTCCTACGCTGATCGGTGCCAGCATATCCTCGCGGTTCATGCGGACACGAAGAAGGCGGACGCGATAAATCGGTCCCTACAGCGTTGTTGAGTATGTCTCTTCTACAGCATATTCTTTCTAGAATGGCTCATAGTGGAAGACTTCGGGCGTACCTTCAAATAATCCGTTGATGTGGCTGCGCCATTGTGGAAAGAGCGGCCCGCCGCGAAATTGAACAGTGTGTGCCTCGAGTGATGACCAGATGTTGATGACCATGTATTGTCCCTTGCGTTCGATGCAGCGCTCGACCCGTGCTGAGACGCAGCCAGGGCTCTGACGAATTACCTCTAAGCCGCGTAGAATCGCCTGACCTAATTCGTCCTCTTTGCCAGAGATGGCGTTGAAAATAGCTATTTCTGTAACCATGTTATGTAATTCCTCCATTTGATACGCTACCAGTATCGTACCACGTCAGGCAATCTTTATACACTGCGAGAGTCGCCCCAATCCTTTTGAAACGTCTGCTGAAGCGTGTTCAAAACGTTTGTGTCAGAGACGATAATGCCGAGTTCGCGGTTCTGGTCAAGCGACTGAGTTGAAATATTTTCCGAACCCACGAAGGCCTTTTGCCCGTCTGCCACGATGATTTTTGCGTGAATGTAGAGATGTGAGTCTTCTTCAACCTGCACGCCGCCCTGTTTGATGGTAGTGATTCCGCGACTGTTGCTATCGTATGACCCACTGGGAGCAGGGAGAATAACTTCGACATGGACTCCACGTTGTGCGGCGGCGGTAATGGCCTGCTCAATCATGCTGTCGTTCATCTCTTCGGCCTCTATGAGCAATGTACTGTGGGCACTGTTGATGAGCGAGATAAAGGCTCCGCGGGAATTGATCGGGCTGACAACCAGGTTGGGATCATTGAATTGTGCTGTGGTGCGGTTCCAGTCAGCCTGAAAGATGGCTATCACTGCCTGTACATCGGTTGCGTTGCTGTCAATGATATCGTATTCGCGGTTATTGTAGTTGCTGCTGCTGCTATAGCCGCCGAGACCTGAGCGAGAGAAATTAGAGGTCATAATGTAGGCGGTTGTGCCATCAATGATCATACCTTTTTCGTGTGTCAAAGCAAAAGCCGGGCTGGTGGGTTCGACTTTGGCCCCGACAGCCTGTAGTTCGTCCATCACACGTGTGGGTGGGCTACCTCCGTATGGATGCGGCTCCAACATCACGCGCACGTCTATGCCGGCGTTCGCGGCATCTTCAAGTGCGTGAATCACGTTGGTATCCGATAAGATGTATATTTCCAGCCAGACAGATTTTTTCGCGTTATGTATCGCGTTTGTAATAGGTTGGTCGCCCATATCTGGTTCCACGAAGACCTGCACACCTTGCACACCTGGGCCAGCAGTACAATTGCCCTGACAGGTGCTGCCGGTGCTACTGGGACCGTTTGGAGAAATACTGACGTTGCATCCTGTCAGGAGGATGCCAAGAAAAATAAGGGCGGAACACATCAAAGATGCTGTGATATGTTTACTAAATGGATGGGATAAGGAATGATACATAATTATTCCTCCACCTGTATTTTGTTGTATGTGGGGTCAGGCACACAATCCCCAGGACACCCGCAAGGGGAATGTCCCTACTATATACGCCTGGGCGTATATAGTAGGGACATTCCCCTTGCGGGTGTCCTGGTCCCCACTGCTCCATTTTATTCAGTCAATCGAACACTAGGGGTGCAAGAAGACGTACAAGGGGGCCAGTACCAGTGTGATAGTGCTGAGCAGTTTGATCACAACGTGTAGCGATGGGCCGGCGGTATCCTTGAAGGGGTCGCCAACGGTATCGCCAACCACACTGGCTTTGTGTGGATCGCTCTTCTTGCCAAGTACAGTGCCGGTGAGGTCGAGGCGGTCAACCATCTCACCATCAGCATTGACGCGCAAGTAACCGGCTTCGATATACTTTTTCGCGTTGTCCCACGCGCCGCCACCGTTGTTGAGGAAGAGCGCGAGAACGATGCCGCCCATGGTGCCGACCATCAGCATACCGGCTTCCGCCGATGGGCCGAGGATAACACCGACGGCGATAGGCGTGAGAACGGCTACGACACCAGGAAGTATCATAGCACGCAGTGCGCCGCGAGTACTGATATCTACGCAACGAGCATAATCGGGGTCAACACGGTCAGCAGGATTCTCCGCCATAATTTTGGGATTCTCGCGGAACTGGCGGCGTACTTCTTCGATCATGCGCTTGGCAGCGGCACCAACAGCGCGGATTGCCAGGGCGCTGAAGAAGAACATGAGCGTGATACCGATCAAAGCTGCGATGAAAACGGAGATATCGGCCAGGTCAACGCGGTAGACCGCTGCATTGTGCTTATAGGAGTACAGCACATCCAGATAGGCGCTGAAGAGCAGGAAGGCGGCCAGCGCGGCGGAAGCGACACCATAGCCCTTTGTCAGAGCCTTCGTAGTGTTACCAACGCCATCAAGAGCATCAGTGATATCACGCACGGATTCAGCACCACCGCCCATTTCGGTAATGCCACCTGCGTTATCGGTGATTGGACCGAAGGTATCCATTGCGAGAATGTAGGCGCAACTCATGAGCATACCCATTGTGGCGACGGCGGTACCAAAGATACCCCCGACATTGATAACCCCAGGATTAAAGGTCTGAAGATGCGCAATTTGTACCTGACTGCCCAGGAAGAAAGATAATCCTAATGCAGCACAGATAGCCAGTATCGGCAGCGCAACGCACTCGAAACCGACAGCGATGCCAGTAATGATTGTTGTAGCGGAGCCTGTGAGTGTGGCAGCGGCAATTTCACGGACAGGACGCCATGTACCGGCGGTATAGTACTGCGTGATATACACGAAAGCGATACTCAACGCAATACCTGTCGTACCTGCCAAACCGAACCAGACCCAGGCCGGTATGCCTCCGCTACCTGATACTCCATTACCGTTCAAGAGCAGATAGCTACCCAGGAAGACGCCAATCACGGAGATGACGCAGGTGATGATATAACCGATGCTCAATTGCGTCATAGCAATTTCACCGGGGTCTCTACCAGCAGCCTTGTCAGGTTCGACAACGACAGAGGGGCGAATATAGAGTAAGCCTATGGCTGAGGCGATCAAACCAAAGGCACGCACAACCAGCGGGAAGAGAATCCAGCCAATGTTGTTGGTTGCCTGGTAGAGTGCGACGCCCAGGATCATCGCGCCAATATTTTCGGCGGCGGTGGACTCGAATAGGTCAGCGCCACGACCGGCGCAGTCACCGACATTATCACCCACGAGGTCGGCGATGACAGCGGGGTTACGTGGATCATCTTCGGGAATGTTGGCTTCTACCTTACCTACGAGGTCGGCACCCACATCGGCAGCTTTGGTGTAGATACCACCACCAAGCTGGGCAAATAGTGCAACGAAACTAGCGCCGAAGCCGAACCCAACGATCAAGTTTGGCGCGTGAACGGTATCTGTCAGGCCACCGAAAGCGGTGAATACCAGCGTTACACCCAGCAGGGAAAGCGCAACAACCAGGAAGCCGGAAACGGCGCCACCACGGAGGGAAACCATGAGGGCTTCGCCGAGGCTACGTGTGGCAGCACTGGCTGTGCGGCTATTGGATTTCACGGCAACGTACATCCCGATAAAGCCAGAAAGACCGGAGCAGAACGCGCCAATCAGGAAGGCAACAGAAGTATGCCATGCCAGATTCCACCTGAATGCTAAATCGCCCTGACCAAGCAGAGCAAGCACCACACCGACAACAATTGCCGCAAAAACGGCGAGGATAGCGATTGTGCGATATTGACGATTGAGAAAGGCCATCGCGCCTTTAAATATGGCATCGGCGACCTTCTGCATGGCAGGTGTGCCAGTGTCTTTGCGTAGGACGAAGTTCGCAAGATAGGCTGCGAACAACACGGTGAGCAGTCCTACACCGATAGGAACCCAAATATAGTTACTCACGATAAAAAACGCCCTCCTTAGGCTCTTGAAAGATTGGCATGTCAGCTTTGACCGCCAGGGGGAACGTCAGGCACTACAAAAATTGCGTGCTTTGAAAAAGAAACTCTTCTCATCTCTTTGGGCGTAAACTAGACGCTCCAGCATCGTTGGAGAGATGATTTTAAAAGTACCGGCTCTTCTTTCCGAAGAGAACCTCAGTCGCACCTTAGTTTAACATAGTGTTTGTCTTGTGACAAGTATTTTCTGTAACAAAAACAGGTCCTACCAACAGTATGGTTTGTACAAATTGCACTGGCTTTTGGAACTGTTGTTACAATACCCCTGATTTTCCAGACATCGCTGCTTGCATTCGTGGCAACAGAGGCACCAGTTGTTTCTTGCGCGAGACTAGCCCTTCGACGAGCGCACTGTGTCCATCTGGCTCCAGTGGGACACGCAACGCATCAGCAACAGCTTGTTCGCCTCCCCATATAAGGAGATGGCATTGCATGTTGATAATGTCAACGATCATGAAGAGAAAAGCGGTATAGCTGCGTTCATGGGCTATTTTTTGCATCGTCGAGAGCAATTCGGGAATACGTTTTTCGATGGATGTCGGGCTTGCCGTTTCGACGGTGCCAATGGCGAACTTGGTTTCGCCGACGGTGAATTCCTTGAAGTCAGAAGTAATTAGCTCTTCGGCGGAACGTGCATTCAGATCGGCGGCGGCGGCGGTGAAAATTTCCTGCCCGTACTGTTCAATGTCCTCGCCCGCGATTGCTGCCAGTTCGGCGGCGACGCGCTCATCGCGTGGCGTGCAGGTGGGCGAGCGCAGGATCAACGTGTCATACAGAAGGCCGGCGAGCAATAATCCGGCAACTTCGCGCGGAATCTCAATGCCTGCCTCGTGGTAGAGTCCGGCGATAATGGTGCCGGTACAACCTACCGGGTCGGCACGGAACATGATTGGCCTGTTCGTATGGACATCGGCAATGCGGTGATGGTCAATGATGCCGAGCAGTTCAGCCTCTTCGATGCCATCCACTGCCTGCGAGCGTTCGTTATGATCAACCAGCACCACCCGTTTCGGACGGGCATTGATCAGGTCGGTACGTGAGAGGTAGCCAACTAGCCTGCCGTCATTATCCACAACGGGCAACGAGCGGCGGCGTGCCAGCGTGTTCTGTATTTCGCTCATCTGGTCTTCTGGATGGCAGGAGTCGAATTCGCTGTTCATGATATCCTGTGTACTGATACTCAGGTTAATTAAGCGCACGGCGGTAAAGGTATGATGCGCGGTGCTGATGACCATCACTCCTTGCTGCCGGGCGGCGGCAAGCGTGCGGGCGGAGACGAGCAAATCGCCTGTGATGACGAGGGCCGCGGCTCCGCTTTCAATTGCTTTGAGCTGCGCATTCTCGCGGTCACCTAGAACCACAAGACACCCAGGCTCGATGTAATCTGCCATTGTGTCGGCCTGCATCGCTCCGACCAGAATACGGTTGCCCAGTGTACGCCGTCCCTCTACCAGGACGCGCCCGCGCAGAACATGGACAATATTATCGCGCTGGAGTGGTACGCGGTTGACGGAACGCGGGTCAAGGTCGTTAAAGAACAACTTGGCGAAATCTTCGGTGGCGATGATGCCATGCACTTTGTTCTCTTCATCCACGACGGGCATGGACCGGCGGTTATATTCCTGAAGCAGTTGTCCCGCCTCTAAAATAGTTTGGTCAAGGCGAGCGCAAATGACGCCGCGTTTCATCACATCGCGTACCTGGAGATAGACATCTTCCAACGCTTCTGGTGGAGTTACCTGAAAGCGGTCGAGGACAAAGCTCACTTCCGGTTTCAACTCCCCGTTGCGTGCCGCGATAGCCTCTTCTTCACCCTGCAAACGCAGTAGTTGCGCATAAGCATATGCTGAAGCTACAGAGTCTAAATCTGAATTTTTATGTCCTAAGACATAGACTGGTCTTGCCATGGTTCTTGTCCGTTCTCCAAAACTGAGACATTTAGGACATGCCTATTTGCTGTTTGGTTCCTGCTTCAACGAAGACCGTTTCACTTTCTGTTGCCAGATAGCCAGCGCCGTCTTCTCCACAAGCGTTTTGTGTGTCGATGAAACTCACCGCCACATTTCTTATATTCACGGCTGCATTCAGGTCACGGTCAAGCACGTTTCCGCACTCCTCACAGATGAATATCCGCTCCCCTAAACGTAGCGTAGGCTTGATGCATTGGCTCCAGAAAATAGGAAAAAGGGGTTGCCAAAGAAGCATGGAAAGAGGATACTGCTTTCAAACGAAATGTTGTTGTTCAAGCAGAAAGGAATATCCTCCCATGAATGATACCCGAAAGAGT
>Ga0307374_10004320_pt1 | contig 23688 bp, 18 predicted proteins | sample OX3MG_FD_202532 | JGI IMG/M metagenome (GOLD analysis project Ga0307374, IMG submission 202532) | Soil microbial communities from Risofladan, Vaasa, Finland - OX-3 | ecosystem: Environmental > Terrestrial > Soil > Coastal area > Acid sulfate soil | place: Finland: Risofladan, Vaasa | collected... | reverse complement strand
GTCCATCGACCCGACCCCCACGTCGACGGTGAGGGCGACCACCGCTCCGTCCCGTTCCCAGGCCTCGAGGTCCTCGCCGAAGATGACCTGCCCGGGCTGGCGAGCGCCGGCGATGACGAAGACGCGGCCATCGTGGGGGTCGGGTCGATGGACCAATTCGTCGATGGCCCCTCGCAAAGGGGCAAGCCCGATGCCCCCGGCCACCACCACCACATCGCCGGTGGCGGTCACGGGATCGTCCACCCCCCAGGGGTTGCCAAACGGTCCGCGTACTCCGACAACGTCGCCGATGCCAGCTCGGCACAGGGCTCGGGTCACCGGTCCGACGTCGCGCACCGTGTGTTGGAGGGAGCCCCGCTCCCGCCGGGAGCTGCTGACCGAGATGGCCGCCTCACCCACGCCGAACGCGGTAAGCATGTTGAACTGTCCGGGCAGGAAGTCCATGGGGCCGGCCGATTCGGGAGCCAGGGACAACGTCGTGACGTCATCGGTGTCGGCTCGACGATCGACGACGCGGTGGAGGATGGGCATCATGGCCACCGGGGCTGCCGCACCACGACCGACGGGCGGGTCGGCGGTCGAGCCGGCCGGGGATGCCCTTATCTCAGCGGCCATCATCGGCTCCATAGAGATCGAGAAGTCGGATCCGGGTCGCCTGCAGGCGTTCGAGGAGCACGCCGGCGACCCTGGACACCAGCTGGTGGCCCAGGGCGTCGTCGGTATCGGCCTTGGCCCGCAGGCAGGCTCCGTCGACCGCGACGGCGCCGACCGGGCCCACGGCTCTGGCGTCGAACTGCCAACGGAACGGCGGAAAGAGCCAGCTCCATCCAATTGTCCCGCCCGGGCCGACGGTTTCGATGACGATCGGTCCCCGGTTCGGCGCATGGATCTCGACGGCCACCCGCCCCCGGCGCACGAGGAAGAACGTGTCCGCGGGACCGCCCTCGGCCAGCAGCAACTCACCGGGTGCGAAGGCGACATTCCGGGCGCAACCGGCGACCTGGGCCACGGCATCCCCGGGTAGCCCGGAAAGCAGCGGATGGGAGGCGACCAGTTCGGCGATCTTGGCGGTCATGGAGCCAGGCCCGGTGACATGGACGAGGTCCGAACCGCGCCATCGCTGTCCCGGATCGCCGCGGCTTCCTCAGTCAGATCGATGCCGACGGGGCACCAGGCAATACAGCGACCGCAGCCGACACAGCCCGAGGTGTCGAACTGGTCCCACCACGTCGACAGCTTGTGGGTCAGCCATTGGCGGTAGCGGGACGAGGTGGAGGACCGCACCGGTCCACCGTGAAGGTAGGAGTGGTCGAGATCGAAGCACGACGACCAGGTGCGCTGGCGATACGAATCGCCGGTCAAATCGGTGGTGTCGGACACATCGCTGCAGAAGCAAGTCGGGCAGACCAGGGTGCAGTTCCCGCAGGCAAGGCAGCGGTCGGCGACCTGGTCCCATCGAGGGTGCTCGAGGTTGCGGGCCAGGAGGTCGGCCAATCCGTCGGTATCGAGCCGGCGGTCGATGGCAGCGCGGGCCGAAGCCAGGACCCGTTCGCGGGCGGCGAGATCGGTCGCGGTCGGGTCAGAAGCGGGCACACCGGCGAGCACCTCTGCCCCGCGATCGCTGCCGACCCGGACCAGAAAGCGGTGGCCGTCGTCGTCGTCAATCTCGGTCAGCCCCAGGTCGAAGCCGGAGTCGACCCCGGGCCCCGTGGCCATCGACGTGCAGAAGCAGGTGTCGGCCGGAGAGCCGCATTCAGCCGCGATGACGAAGGCGCCGAGGCGCCGGGCCGCGTAACGAGGATCGGCGACGGCTCCCTCGAGCAGCACCCGGTCCAGCACGTCGAGGGCGGCGAGCTCGCATGGGCGGGCGCCGACGATGGCCAGCGGAGGCATCTCGAGGTCGGGCGCGGTCGTCGTGACTCGCCCGCTGTCGATACTGGACCGCCACAGCTCCTGGGACGAGGGGAAGAACTCGGCCTTCCAGGACCCGGGTCCGACGGCCCAGCCGAAAACGGTTTCGTCATCGCCCTGCTCCAGACGGTATCGGCCCGGGGCCTGAACGTCGTGGGTGCCGACAGGCAGATCGGACACCTTGCGGACTGGTCCGGGAACGACCGCCCCATCCCGGACCACCGGGCCCCTGGTGTCCCATCCGAGGTCGACCAGGGTCGTGAGCAGCGCATCGAGGCCCCCGGCACTGATGACCACGGAATCGCCGGTACGCATAGTGGCAGGCTAGGTCGAGATTCCGGCTGGCGGAAGGGCCGGAAGTCACACCCAGATGCAGAGGTTTCTGCCGGCCACCCCCGGGCCCGTGACGGTTCAGTGCGCCGCCCGCCGCCCGCCCCTCCGGCCGTCGCCGGCAACGGAGGCGACAGGCTGTAGGGGATAGGGATCGAGCGGTCAGCCCGCCCGTCGGTGCCAGCCGGATCGTCGACCTCGTTCTCGGTGCTCAGCCGGCGGGACCATCGACGAAGTGGTCGGTGCGGCAGATGTAGTTCCCCTGCAGACGTCGCACGTCCGAGTCCCCTCGACGAGACGGGTCACCCGTGCCAATCCGCAGACTTGACACTTTCGACCGATGTACACCTGTGGTACCGGTGGCGGAGTTGTCGACAGCTCTCCGAGCCGCTGCTGGACGTCCTCTCGAAGCACGAACCCGCCCCCATCGTCGCGGTAGACGAGGTCACGGGAGACGAGTTCATGGATGAGGGGCGCAAGTCGCTCGAGTCGCCGATTGGGTGGTTCGACACTCATCGAGACTGATGGCGGGCCGGATTCTGATTGCGCGAGGGCCATCGAGCCTCCTTGTCGAGCGGCGCGCCCGGCGCCAGCAGCGGGTTGATCCTCATCGTGCCGAAGTTTGGGCGGCGGAAACAGGGCCATAGGTCACTGCCGCGAGTTCAAGCGTTTGACGAGCAGGTCGGCCGAACCCTCCGGCTCGCCGGTCTTTGGGACCTTTGGCACTTTCGAACGCCTCGATCCGGCCCGACAATGACCATAGTGAAGGGTGAAAGGAGGAGATGATGTGGTCGCCGTTAGATAGATCGAGGAATCGCCACCTCAGCATTCAAGGCCGACAGCTGGTCAGGGAGTGCGAGAGTTTCCTGAGCGGTCAGTATCCATCCTTTCTCCAAACTCGAGGGCTCCCGGTCCCGGAATGGGCATGGCTGAGCTTGCTGGTGCACGCGCCCACCGACGCGCTGGTGGACCAAGTGGCCGGAGGGCCGGCGAGGCAATACCGCGACCACCTCAACGTGCTTTGGCGGGGAGCGGTGGCCCTCTTGGCTCAAGAACTGGTCATCGTTGCCGAACGCGCCGGCTGTAGCGTCGGGGAGCTCCAGCGGGATGTCCTCCTGCGTGTGGAGCTCGGATGGGATCGAACGCCGTCCGGCGCCCCGGGAACAGGTCCGAGCCGGGTTGTCGAAGAGGTTCGCCAGGCGCTCAGTCGATATCGGGGAAGCTCTCATCCTCGGTGACCGTTGAAGACACCGTCGGGCGGACCGGTTGGTCCGGCCGCATTGCTCCGGAGGCAGGGAGGCAGTGCCGGGGGCCGAGCGATTGACCTGAGGGCCTGCCCCGGTGGATGGGGTGCAAGAGTATGGCGGTGCGCCATTCGGGCGCACGAGGAGGGCTGATAATGAAGTTGGATCTGTCGGACATGCTGGTGGAGGAGCTCCACGACACGCTTGGCGAAGTGCTCCGGGATATGAGCAGCGAGATTGCCGACACCGACAATCCAACCTACCGGGGGGTCTTGGAGGCCCGGCGCGACCGGCTCAGGGCGATCGACTCCCAACTTGAGGTCTCAAAGGGGCCATAAGGCTCAGAGACCCCATCATGGATGCGATTGCGATGAGCCGAGATTGCCTGGATGACGGACACCAGGAGTGTGGCGTTCTCCGGCCCGAGGAAGGGCGATCGTCGGGAGACCGTCCCGGTGGTGATCGGCCGTGACTAAGAAGGTCATGACCCCGTCGACGCCCGAGAAGGGTACTCCGACCGCCCCTCCACCCCCACCGGGGTGGCGCCATCTCCTCTGGCCGGTGGCGATGCTGATGGTCCTCGCACTGTTCTTTCTCCTCCCGATCGCCCAGAGCCCGAAGCCGGTCACCCTCAACTATTCGCAGTTCTTGAGCGATGTCTCCGCCCACAAGGTCAAGGCCGTCACTATCCAGACGAACGGAAGTGCAAAGGGGACCTTGTCCGACGGCAACGCCTACACCACGGCGATTCCACCTCAGGCCGGGCAGTCGTTTCTCGACAATCTGCAAAAGGACAAAGTGCAGATCACCGCAGAGACCAGTGGCACTTCATTCGGGACAGAAGTGTTGTCATGGTTGATCCTGCTTCTCCCCGTTCTGTTGATTGGCTACCTGTGGTGGCGCCTCTCGAAGGGCTCGGGTCGCATGGCCGGAGCCTTCGGAGCCGGTCGATCGAAGGCCAAGATATTCGATGAGGAGCGCCCGAAGACGACCTTTGCCGATGTTGCTGGCTACGAGGGTGCAAAGCTTGAGATCCGCGAGGTTGTCGACTTTCTCGAGCACCCCGAGCGCTACGCCCGGGCTGGTGCCACACCACCCCGGGGAATTCTGATGATCGGGCCCCCCGGCACCGGGAAGACCCTGCTCGCCCGGGCGGTGGCGGGCGAGGCGGCGGTGCCCTTCTTCTCGGTGACCGGCTCAAGCTTCGTCGAAATGTTCGTCGGCGTCGGGGCAGCCCGGGTCCGGGACCTCTTCGACGAGGCCCGCAAGCGGGCCCCGGCGATCATCTTCCTCGACGAGATCGATGCCATCGGTCAGCGTCGTTCCGGGACAGGCGCGATCGTCTCGAACGACGAGCGAGAGCAGACCCTCAACCAGCTGTTGGCGGAGATGGATGGGTTTGACCCGGCGACCGGCATCGTCGTTCTCGCCGCCACCAACAGGCCCGAGGTCCTCGACCCCGCGCTGCTCCGCCCTGGCCGGTTCGACCGCCAGGTCACGATCCCCCTCCCCACCCTCCTCGAGCGTCTGGCCATCCTTCAGGTCCACTGCCAGGGAAAACGGCTCGGTCCCGGTGCGAACCTCGAGGTGGTGGCACGAGGGACGCCCGGCTTTTCGGGGGCCGACCTCGCCAACCTCGTCAACGAGGCGGCAATCGTCGCGGTGCGGGGGGATCGCGAGGTGCTCGACGCGTCGGACTTCGAGGAGGCCCGCGACCGCATCATCCTCGGGCGGCGCGAGGGTTCCAACGTGCTGTTGCCCGAAGAGAAGCACGCGGTCGCCGTTCACGAAGCCGGCCATGCGCTCGTGGCGGTATACGCAGACAAGGCGGATCCAATTGCCAAGGTCACCATCCTCCCGGCCGGGCAGACGCTTGGCGTCACGGAGCAACTCCCCCTGGTCGAGCGCCACCTGTACGGCGAGGACTATCTCTACGACACGCTGGCGGTGTGGCTCGGCGGCCGGGCCAGCGAGCTCGTCATGTTCGGCCAGGGTTCAACCGGTGCGGCCAACGATCTGGCCAAGGCGACCGAGCTGGCGATCAAGATGGTTCGGGAGTTCGGCCTTTCATCAGCCATCGGGCCGGTTGGGTATCCCGTGGGTGGATCCGCCTTCCTCGGTGTCGGGGGAAGTGAATTCTCGAGCCGGCCCTTCGCCGAACAGACCCAGGCGGCCATCGATGCCGAAGTGTCTCGGTTGCTCAGCGAGGCCGAGCAACGGGCTGTCGGGGTCATCAAGCAGCACCTCGATGTGCTCAACCAGGTAGTGGATCTGCTGCTCGCCAACGAGACGGTCGACGGGTCGGACATCTACGCGCTAGCTGGGCGGACCGAGCCCGTCGGGGGGGCGGGAATGACGCTCGCGCCCGACCGCGCCGCCTCCGTCGTCAAAGGATCCGGACCCACCCCCTCGGTGGAAGTGGGAAAGAAGGCTCGACGGCCAGCCGACATGCCTCCGACCGGAAGTGACGGGAACTGATCGGCCCGGCCTGGGTGGCGGACCTTTCTGTAGAGCCTGGCCGCCGCACGTTCGGGCCCACCGGGGCGGGTCCAGCCCTCAGGCGACCGGAACGGTTGAGACCGGCGCCTCGTGTTCCCCGATGATGGTGCCGTCACGCATTCTGATGATGCGGCCGGCATGGGCGGCGACGTCGGGTGCGTGCGTGACCATCACGATGGTCATTCCGGTTCGACCGAGCCGATCGAGCAGATCCAGGAAGCGGGCTGTGGACGCCGAATCGAGGCTGCCGGTGGGCTCGTCGGCCAGCAAGATCTTCGGCTCGTTGGCGAGGGCCCGCGCGATGGCCACACGCTGACGCTCACCGCCGGAGAGTTCTGTCGGGAGGCGGTGCTCGCAGTCGCCGAGGTCGAAATCGGCCAGCAGCTCACGGGCTCGCGCAACCCTCCGGCGTGCGGTCATGTGAGTCCCGAACATGGGGATCTCGACATTGGCGAGGGCGGACAGTTGGGGAAGGAGGTTGTGGAACTGAAAGACGAGGCCGATTTCCTTCCGGCGGTGCCCGCTCAGATCGCGCACATGGGCCAGGTCATGCCCGGCCACCGTCACCGAGCCCGAAGTGGGGGAGTCGATGGCTGCCAGCAGATGCAACAGGGTCGATTTCCCACAACCTGACGGGCCGGTGATGGCCACGGTCTCCCCGTAGGCAACGGTGAGATCGATGCCGGCCAGGGCGGTGACCTGGCCGGGAAAGACGCGGGTCGCTCCTCGCACTTCGAGCGCGAACTCGTCGCCCGCGGGACTACTCATAGCTGAGCGCCTTGAGCGGCGACAGGAGCGCGGCTCTGATCGTCGGGTACAGCGCACCCACCAGCGTCATGACCAGGGCGGTGAACAGTGCTCTCCAAAATGCGCCTTCGGTGAAATTGGGATGGAGGATCCCTTTGAGCGCCGGGAGTTCGGACAGGATGGCCGCGATCACGAAGGAGAATGCCACGCCGATGGCGGCACCCAGCACCGCCAGCAGCACGCTCTCGCTGAGCAGGAGGCTGACCGTCCGACGGCGGGTCCAGCCGATAGCCCGCAGCAGCCCGAACTCCCGAGTCCGTTCGAACAGGGACAGGAGCATGGTGTTGCCCACGATGACGGCACCGATGAGGATGGCGAGCACCGTGCTGCCATTGACCGCCGCCTGGAGGTACACCAGATTGCGATCAGCCCGGCCGAACTGGCTGGCGGTTCGGATCGTCGTCAGCTGCGGCTGTTCGTAGTCGACCCGGGCCGCGACCGCGGCCGCCGAAGCACCGGGGGTCACCTTGACGAAGGCCATGGTGACGATCCCCGGGACCCGGTTGTACCCCTGAACCGCGGGGAGCGGGAACATCGCGGCCGCATCTCCAAAGGAGTTCCCGGTCGAATACGTGCCCACCACGGTGTTCGTTGTCCCGTTGGCCTTGAACCGGTCCCCGACACGCAGGCCCAGGTTGCTCGCCGCCCTCCAGCCCAGCATGACCTGGTTGGTCGCCGTGGGTGCGTAGGGCTGTCCATCGACCACGGTGACGCCGAATGCGGCGAGATCGCCGGGGTCGATACCGATCTCGATGAAGACGGGGTTGTCGGCATTGATGCGTTCCGTCTCGACCAGCACACCGACCGCGTTGGCCACGCCCGGGGTCTGGCCGAGGCGAACCAGCTCCTGGTGATCGATGGTGCTGCTCAACAGGTCAGAAGTGCCTTTCTGTGCCACGGTGAAATCAGCTTTGCCCACCGACATGATGGCCGCCGCCGATTGCTCGAGACCGCTACTGGTGACGTCCAGGGTGACGACCGCCATCACCGCGATGGCGACGGCGAATGCCAACCCGAGGGACCGGGCCTTCTTCCTCCACAAGTTGCGGAGGATGAGATCGAAGAAGGTCATCTGATCTGTCCCGGGGGGTCCGCGGTGGCGCGATGCTCGCGCCCTTCATCGTCGGCTTCGCGTTCGGGGGAATTCACAAGAGAAACCACACTTCATTGTCACCTGGTCTCTCACCAGGTTATAGGGTCCTTGGACCCCATTTCGGAGGTGGATGCCCGCAGGCCGGCTGACCGCCCCTCACAACGTCATTTTCCGCTCCTCGCCGGGATGGAGCTCAATCACCTCACCATCCAGCCTTATGCGCACCGTTCCTTCTCCCCAGTCCGAGACCCCGACGGTGAACTCGCCATCGGCGACGGTGAGGTTCATCCATCGCTGGCGGTAGCGGATGGCGAGGGTCAGACTCTGCACCTCTGTGGGAAGGAGAGGATTGAACCAGATCACGTCGTTACGGGTCTCGAGTCCCAGATAACCGCGCTGCAGAAGGTCGACGGTGCCGGCCATCGCACCCAGATGGACTCCCTCGGGGGTGGTGCCACCCTGGGCGTCGTCCAGGTCACTCCGTAGCGCGTCTTGGAAGAAGTCCCACGAACGCTCGCGATCGGATCGGGCCAGAACCCAGCTGTGTACCACCCGGCTGAGGGTGGATCCGTGCGAAGTCCGCTTCAGGTAGTAGTCGATGTTCCGGCGAATGGTGTTGGGCCCGTAGTCATAGTGGAGCCGTTCGAAGATCGATCCCAGCTCGTCCGCCGAGAGCAGGTAGAAGAGCATGAGGACGTCGGCCTGCTTGGAGGCCCTGTAGGCATTGGCTGTGTCGTTCTCCTCCTCCAGGATGCGATCGAGCCGGGAGATGTCGCCATAGCGCTCCCGGTACGCCTCCCAGTTCAGCTCGGCCAGGTCCTCGTAGCCCTCGAATTGACTGATGATGCCGTCGGCGTGGAACACCACGCGCATCTTGCGGCTGATGTCATCCCAGCGGGCGAGCTCCGTGTCGTCCAGCGACAGGCGTTCGCGGAGCTCGCTGCGCCGAGGCTCGGGAAGAAGATCGATCAACTCTCGCGCCCGACACAAGACCCACACAACCATCACGTTGGTATAGGCATTGTTCTTGAGGCCCGGGACCTCGGCGCCGACGTAACCATCGTGGTACTCGTCGGGGCCCATCACGCCCACGATCTCGTAGCGGTCCCGCCCCGGATCGTACTGGGCGATACTGGCCCAGAAGCGACTGATCTCGAAGATCATCTCGGCCCCGTAGTTGGCCAGGAACTCGATATCTCCGGTCACTTGGTAGTACTGCCAGAGGCTGTAGGCGATGGCCACATTGATGTGCCGTTGGAGATGCGATGAGTCGGAGAGCCAACGGCCGGAACGGGGGTTGAGGTGCACGACCTGTGCCTCCTCCCGTCCGTTGCTGCCGCTCTGCCAGGGATACATCGCCCCGTTGAAGCCTTCATGCTGAGCTGCCCAGCGGGCCTCGGGTAGCCGCCGGTACCGGTACAGGAGCAACGATCGCACCAGTTCCGGAAGGTGCAGGTTGAGGTAGGGGAAGATGAAGAGCTCGTCCCAAAAGACATGGCCGCGATAGGCCTCACCATGGAGGCCGCGGGCAGGCACGCCGACATCAAGATCAATGGTATTGCGGGACGTGGTCTGCAGCAGATGAAAGATGTGGAGATGGAGGACCAGACGGGTCGCGCGGCCGTCTTCGAGCTCGAGTGAGAAGCGTTTCCACAGACCGTCCCATTCGCTGATGTGAGCGTTGAGCAGCTCATCGAAGTCGCCGATACGCCGGCTCCGTGCGCACGCGTCGGTCAACGGTTCGCTGACCGAACGGTCCCTCGACGTGAACAGTGTGGCGATCTTCTCGATGGTGATCGATTCCCGGGCCGTGACGTCGATAGTGATTTCGTGAGCGATGAATCCGGGCTCTTCAATCACCCCGCGTTGGGGGCGCCCAGCGAGGTTCGGACCAACGAGACGGGTTCTTACCGTCTCGGCGATATCTACGCCTGACTGGTTGGTACGAGCGGTCAGGGCCACAGTCTCGCCGTCGAGCCCGTGCGTGGTCACGTCGGACAGGTGGTGTCCGTCGAACTGGCTGTAGCGGCGGACACCGGAATTGGCGATCCGCCCGTCGATGCCAGACCGGATGGTCAGACGGCCTGACCAATTCTCGGCACTCACACGGGTCTCGAGCCCGGCGACATGTGGGTCGGCCATGCTCACGAAGCGGCGCTGTTCCACACGGGTGACCCGGCCGCTCGTGTCCTGCACCCGGAGTGTTCGACTCAGGGTTGCCTCCCGGAGATTCAGCGCCTGGGAATATTCGAGGGGTTCGACGTCGCCCAGGCCGAACCAGGGGTCCTCGTCGATGCGAAAGCTGAGAGAGAGCCAGTTGGGAGCATTGACGATGCTCTCATTCTCGACGTTACGCCCATCCAGGCTGGTGTCTCGCCGGTTGTACAGGCCGGCAACGTAGGTTCCGGGATAGTGAATGCTGTCGGCGACCGCCTCAGGGGCGGCGCCCCGAGTGGCGAAGTAGCCGTTTCCCAGCGTGCACAATGCCTCGCGCAGCCCCTCCTGACCGGGATCGAACTGGTCGTACCTGAGGGTCCATTCGTCGGCGAGCACCGGCCCCAACTCGGAAATGCCTGCCGGCGGCACCCTCACGTCGTTCCCGCCGTGTCGATCTGCAATTCGAGGTCGGCCAGATCCGTGACCACGACATCGGCCCCGTGCCGACGCAGCTCCTCAGGGTGCGACCGACGATCGATCCCGATGACGAAGGAGAACGCTCCCCGGTGACCTGCCTCGACCCCGGCGAGGGCGTCCTCCACCACCGCGGCACGGGACGGGACAACGCCGAGTTGGTGTGCCGCAGCGAGGAAGATGGCGGGGTCGGGCTTGCCTCGCAATTCCAGGGCCTCGGCGTCGGCTCCGTCCACGATGACATCGAAGAGATCCGTGATTGCGGCTCCAGCCAGTATCGCCCGGGCGTGCCGGCTCGATGAGATCAGAGCGGTGCTGACTCCGAGTGAGCGCAGAGAGCGGAGGAACGCGAGAGTCGACTCGAATACGGTGACCCCTTCTTCCTTCACCGCACGTTCGAACTCTTGATCCTTGAGGTTCCCGAGGGCGCAAACGGTGTCGTACCCGGGGGGATCGGACGGAGCGCCGTGCTCGAGCGTGATCTGGCGCGAGGAGAGAAAGCTCTCCACCCCGTCGTAGCGGGGCTTACCGTCGACATAGCGGAGATAATCCTCCTCCTCGAACGACCGGAAGGTCTCCCCGGTCCCTTCCGAACGGGCGCGAAGGTAGTTGTCGAAGACACGCTTCCAGCACCGGGCATGGACTCGCGCGGTGTCGGTGACGACACCGTCCATATCGAAGATGACCCCATCGAGGCGATCGACAGGAACAGCAATCTTCCCTGCCGCCTCATCATGCACCCGCGTGCGACCGGAATTCATGTTGCTGAATTGCCCCGCCGACACTGCTGAAGGCGGAGGTGATCAAGGTGGCCTCGGTCGTTCGCCGCCAAGTCGGCCCGAGGGGATGAGGCTAAGCGTGATGGTGGCAATGAAGGATCCTTTCCGGTGTCTTGATCACCCGCCCTGGCCGGTGCCGACCCGACCGAAACCTCTCTCCAGGCGGTGCCCGATATCGCCATCCTCTTCTCCTCCGGCCAGCAACACTAGGGCCGTTGGTCATGACCGGTCCCAAGAGAAGTCAGGGCGGTGCAACCAGGCCACATGCTCCGAGGACGGATGAAAGCGGGTCTTTCGGCTCTGTCGCCCGTCGCCCGGACGGGTGATCGTAAACCTATGAGGATCGACGAGGTGGCAGCAGGGTTGGAAGTAGCCAAGTTGAGGGGGTTGTTCGATGGTTCCGAGCCGACGGCCATTTCTTGTCCGCCGGCCACGCCGGATGTTGGTTCCTCTCGTCAGCAATGATCATGGCCGTGGATCGATGATGGAGGGAACGGGTTCCCAAGATCTCGGTTCTGATTCCGAGCCTTCCGGAGCGCCCGGGGTGGAGGGCACGTGGACCGGAGGGGAGGCTGGGTCGGGTTCGGCCCTGGCGCCAGCTGGGATGGTGGAGACCCACGCCTCGATCCTCTTCTTCGTCGGCGAGCGCGTCTACAAGTTGCGCAAGCCGGTGCAATTCGGATTCCTCGACTTCCGACAGCGAGCCATCCGACAAGCAGACTGCCAGCGTGAGCTGGAGCTCAACCGGCGCCTGGCTCCCGATGTCTACGTGGGCGTCGCCGATCTCCTGATGGGCGGGGAGCCGATCGATCACCTGGTGGTCATGCGGCGGATGCCCGAGGAACGGCGACTCGCGGCCTTGGCCCTTGAGGGGGGCGATCTCGGACCCTGCCTGCACCGGGTGGCTGAAAGGCTGGTGACCTTCCACGGCATGGCCGAGCGCTCGTCCGCCATCTCGGCCAGCGCAACCGACGAAGCGATCCGCTCGATTTGGGAAGACAACTTTGCCGAGACCCAGCCTTTCGTGGGGACCATCCTCGATGACGTCGTCGAGGCCGAAATCCGTCAGCTCGCCTTTCGTTGGATCGAAGGACGCAAGCCGTTGCTCGACGCACGGATCGCCTTGGGTTGCGTGCGGGATGGGCACGGAGACCTTCAGGCCGAGGACATCTTCTGCCTCGACGATGGGGTCCGGATCCTCGACTGTCTCCAGTTCTCTGACCGGCTGCGCCACGGGGATGTCTGTGCCGACGTCTCCTTTCTGGTCATGGACCTCGAACGGCTGGGCCACGCCGAAGCGGCAGTCCGGTTCCTTCATGACTACGAGGAACTTGGAGGTGACCGGTTCCCCGACACCCTCGTCAATCACTACTGCGCATCCCGGGCCTATGTGCGGGCCAAGGTGTCCTGCCTCCGCTCGGTACAAGGGGCCGGCGCCGCCGCCATCGAAGCCGCGCGGTTTCAGTCACTTGCGCTTGATCATCTCCGAAAGGCCCGAGTGAGGATGGTGCTGGTCGGCGGCCTTCCCGGTAGCGGCAAGACGACCCTCGCGACTGGAGTGGCCGCCGCCCGAGGGTGGACGGTCCTTCGCTCTGATCAGATCCGCCAGGACCTGGCGGCAACATCCGGCCACCCCGGGGCTCCCGGCCGCCTCGAGGATCGCTACCGCCCGGCGGTGACAGCGGCAGTCTACGAGGAGCTCATCCGAAGGGCCGAACGGGCACTCGGGTTGGGAGACTCGGTGGTTCTCGACGCCTCCTGGATCGACGCCTCCTGGCGAGAAGCCGCGAGGTCGGTCGCCGAGCGGACGTCAAGCGATCTCATCGAACTGTGTTGCGACACCAGTTTCGAAGTGGCAGAGGCCCGAATCACTCGGCGAAATGCTGAGCACGCCGACATCTCCGAGGCGACACCTCAGGTGCGACGAGCGATGAGCCGAGTGATCGATCCCTGGCCATCAGCAGACGTCATTGACACCTCGGCGATGACCTCAGACGAGATGGTGCAGCGCGCATTGGATGGGGTCCTCCGGTGATCGAAAGAGTGAGTACTACATAACCGTGGGCCACGAAGTGTTGAGCGGGTCGGTTCGGGACTTTCGGCCCTACTGTCCCACGACTCCCTCGCCGTACGGTCGTAGCAGGAGGTGGTCGAGGTGGATGTTGAGCTTGCACTCGCGGGGTCTGTGTGGGATTGGACCAGGCAGCAGTGTCCTGGCGACCGGAGGGTTGCGGATAGGGCGGTGACGCTGGCATTGCACAGCTACGCGGGCGGCGCATCGGTGGCCGAGGCTTGTGAGCAGGTTCGTGCGTTTGTTTCCAGTTGGGTCCACCACCCGTCGCACTTGGGGCTTGGGCAGAGTCGCCAGCTTCGGGTGGCATCGTGAATCCCGACCCGTCGGGTGGACTGATGAAGCACATTGATGAGCTCGAGCGGCGGGTGGAGTTTTTGGAGCACTCCCTAGTCACCCGCACGGTACTGGACGATGAGATCCGAAGCCTTGAGCACCGGCTGCAAGAGGTCAGGGAACTCACAGAAGGTTAGGCCGAGCGCCCGGGGATTACCCCGTTGGTCGCCGCTTTCTATTTCGCCCCCCTCACGACCAGCACCGGGCAGGCGGCGTGGGTCACACAGTGTTCGCTCACCGACCCCAGCAGCATGCCGGAGAATTCGCCGTGACCGCGGCTGCCCACCACCAGTAAGTCGGCCCCCTGGGAGGAGTTCACCAGCAGGGGGGCCGGGCGGCCTTCGGTGACGATTGGCTGGATGGAAACGTTGGGGCGTGTGCCCCGGAGGTGCTTGAGAAGCTCGTGCAGCCGCTTCTCGTTCTCGTGCCCCGGGTCATGGTGGGTGCGAACGGGCGACCATCCGTAGCCATATGGCCTGTGCCAGGTCATCAGGACATCGAGCACGGCTCCGGTGAGCTGCGCCTGGGTGATGGCCCAATCCAGGGCGGCCAGCGACGAGGGAGAACCGTCGACGCCGACGACGATCCGATGGGTGGAAGATGGTGGTCTCGTGCCCGTCTCTTTTGGCTCCACGAGGTGGGTGTGCTGGCCGACGATGAGCACTGGGCATTGCGCTCGATGCACGCAATTGCGGCCCACCGAGCCGAGCAAGAGGCCTGCGAACCCGCCTCGACCCCGCGATCCCAGGACGAGGAGATCGGCTCCCGCGCTCTCCTCGAGCAGCACCGCTTCGGGCGAGCCCGCGTAGGTTCTGCTCGAGATCGCGACTTCGGGTGCAATGGTCTTCACCCGCACCGTGGCGTCGTCGATGTCCGTATCCATGACCCTGTTGACCTCGCTCGGGGTAAGGAAGACATAGTCTCGGCCGAACGCCGTGACAATCTCGAGGACGGCACCGGTCCGCTGAGCCTGGGTCGCAGCCCACTCCAGGGCGACCATCGCGTTCGCGGATCCGTCGACACCAGCCACGATCCACCTCGCGCCGGCGTCAGGTCTCTTGTCAACCTCTGCTTTCGTCGCCATGGTGTGCCCCTGTCCTCGTGCATCGCTTGCCGCGGGTCCCTGTGACGTTCCGGAACCTCACCCACCCGGGCTGTTCTGTTCAGCCAGCGCCACGGTCGTGCCCCGTGTGCCCTCCAGGAGTTCGTCGGCGTCGTCGAGTAGACCGATCACCGCCCGATTCCCGGTTGCCTCCACGAAGCGACAGGCGGCTTCGACCTTTGGGCCCATGGAGCCTGCGGGGAAGGACACCGCCCGAAGGACGGCCGGGGTGGCTGTTCGGATCGCGTGAGCGTCTCTGGTACCGGAGCCAGCTTCGACATTGGGCACGTCCGTGAGCAGCAAGAGTGCATCAGCGCGGAGTTCACGCGCTAGCAGTGTCGCGGTGAGATCTTTGTCGACTACCGCCTCGACGCCGTGCAGCAGCCCGTCGCCACTCCGGCACACCGGTATCCCGCCACCGCCGGCACAGATGACCACGGCCCCGTCGGCCAACAGCATGCGAATGGTCGCCATCTCCACCAGAGCCTGTGGTTCGGGTGAGGCGACCACCCGCCGCCAGGCGACTCCGTCCTGGCGGATCTGCCATCCGCGCCGGCTGGCCAGGCGTTGGCCCTCCGCTTGGCTGTAGATCGGCCCGACGAACTTGGTCGGCCGGTCGAAGGCGGGATCGTCCGAAGCCACCAGCGTCTGGCAGATGAGGCTCACCACCTCTTGGCCAGGGAGGGCGTTCTCGAACGCCTGGAGGAGGAAGTAGCCGATCATTCCCTGGGTCTGTGCCCCCAGGACGTCGAATGGGTATGGATGCGGAAGATCGGGGTCGCTCGCGCTCTCGAGCGCGAGCAACCCCACCTGCGGTCCATTCCCGTGGGTGATGACCAGGTCGTGGTTGCGGGCCAACGGGGCCAGTGCCTCCACCGCGGCCAGGACGTGCTTCTCCTGAATCTCGGCGAGGGGAGTCTCCCCGCGTTCGAGGAGAGCATTGCCCCCCAAGGCCACCACGATGCGCATCTCAGTCCCCGACCGTCGCCACCATGGCCGCCTTGATGGCGTGAAGGCGGTTCTCTGCTTGGTCGAAGACGATCGAGGCGGAGGACTCGAAGACTTCCTCAGTCACCTCGAGAGCGGTGAGCCCCCATTTGTCGTGAAGTCGCTGTCCCAGCTCAGTATCGGTGTTGTGCAACGCGGGCAGACAATGCATGAACTTGACGTCGGGGTTCCCGGTGGCGGCCATGAGCTCGGCGTTGACCTGGTACGGCAACAGTTGGTTGATGCGCTCGTCCCAATCGGAGGTCGGCTCTCCCATCGAGACCCAGACGTCGGTGTAGACGAAGTCGGCTCCCTCGACGGCGGTCACCACATCTTCGCCGATCGTGATCAGCGCGTCGGACCTCGTGTCCAAATCTCTGGCCAGCGCCTGGACTTCCGGGGACGGCAGCAGGTCCTTCGGCCCAGCGATGCGGACGTCCATGCCGAGGAGAGCGCCGGTCACCAGCAACGAGTTGGCGGTGTTGTTGCGGGCGTCCCCCACATAGGCAAGGGATACCCGTTCGAGAGGTTTGTCGGAATGATCGCGGATCGTCAGGATGTCAGCCAGCATCTGAGTGGGGTGCCACTGGTCGGTGAGCCCGTTCCAGACAGGCACGCCCGCGAACTCCCCCAGTACCTCGATGATCTCCTGCGAAGAGCCGCGGTATTCGATTCCGTCGAACATCCGACCCAGGACCCGGGCGGTGTCCTTTGGTGATTCCTTGTGGCCGAACTGGGACTCCTCCGGTCCGAGGTAGGTCGCATGGGCTCCCTGGTCGTGGGCGGCCACCTCGAAGGCTGACCGGGTCCGAGTGGAGGCCTTGTCGAAGATGAGAGCGATGTTGCGCCCGACCATCCGTTGGAGCTCGGCTCCGCTCCGCTTCTCTTCCCGTAGCCGTTCGGCCAGGTCGACGATGAAGAGGAACTCGTAGTTCGTGAGGTCCACTTCCTTGAGCAGATTCCTCCCGCTCAGGTTCATAACTGCCGTCCTTCCATTGCCGGCTAGGCCGGACCGCCGCGCTCTACAGCTCACGGTACGGAAGGATGAGAAGGTGCAGTAGGGGACAAGGTCCCATTCACCAGGGCCGCTGCGTCACCCGACGAGCTGTGACTCATCGGACCTACAAGGGAGGATCGGGCCTGGTCTTCAGCCGCTACTCCGCTGACGCGTCGGTGGGTTTGCCACGATCGTCCTGCCGGGCTGGCACCATTGTGGCGGCTGATCCGCGACCTCGACGCGGACGGCTTCACGACAGGTGATGGTGACCCGGTCGTGCTCGGCCCGAAGGGTCAGGCGCTTCCCGGCAAGCCGAAAGGTGAGGCTGAGCGCCCTCCAGGATTCCGGCAAGCAGGGATTGATGGAGACCATTCCGTCTCCGGCTTGCACGCCCAGGAAGCCGAATGCCAGTGCTTGCCACACTCCTCCCATGGTCGCGAGGTGGAGCCCGGCGGCGGTGGACCCGGTGAGATCGTCCAGGTCGAGGCGGGCAGCCAGCCGGAACAGTTGGAGCGCCTGCTCGGGCTCACCCGCCCGGGCCAGGAGCGACGCATGGATTGCTGGGGAGAGCGAGCTGGCGTGGGCCGTCCGCGGTCCGTAGAAATCCAGACACGGGTGAAGTGACCCTTCCACCACCTCGTTCGGGACCAGGTGGTGGAGCATCAGCACGTCGGCCTGCTTGATGAGCTGGGACCGCGCCACCCGTTTGGCGCCGAGCATCGCATCGGCGGCGACCGGTGGTTGGGCAAATTGTGAGATCAGCAGTGGCTCCAACTCGAAATACCCGGCGAACTGTTCATAGATCCCGCGCTCAGGCCTCCATCCGTCGACCAACCCATTGGCCAAATCCCGCCACGTCGCCGCGGTGGCGGCGTCGCCGGCGCGGGACAGGAGGTCGGCGCCCTGACGGAGGTTCCAGCGGGCCATGACGTTGGTGTACGCGTTATCGTCGACGACCTGGTGGTACTCGTCGGGGCCCATGACCCCGTAGAGGTGGCCATTGCCGGCGGAATCCGTTCGGATGCGACTGGCCCAGTAGCGGGCGGTGTCGATCAAGAGATCCCTCCCCCCTTCGGCCAGGAACGCAGAATTCCCTGTCCAGGCGACGAAATGCGCGGCCGCCCAGGCCACATCGGCCACGATGTGTTCTTCGTGCGATCCGGTCTGGATCAGTATCGATTCGCCATTCACCCCCCGCACCATCCGGGGAGTGACGTCGCTCCCGTCGCCAGCCGACTCCCAGGGAAATCGGGCGCCGCTCATACCCTGCGCCTCCGCCGCGGCGCGGGCGGCAGGGAGACGGTGGATGCGGTACTCGAGCATGGCTCGGGCAGCAGCCGGCCGGAGAGCGGCCAGAGCCGGCAGCACGAAGACGTCGGCATCCCAAAACACGTGACCGGCGTAGGCGTCGCCGGTGAGACCTCTGGCCCCGACCGCCGCTTCGCCGATGTCGCTCGCCGCATTGAGGAGATGGAACACCGCGAAGCGTGCCGCCAGCTCCATCTCCGGATCCCCGGCAATGGTTACCTCGGCGTCGCCCCAACGGCGGGCCCACTCGGTGCGGTGCTCGGCGAGCAAGGAGTCGAATCCAAGGGCGCCAACCTGGGTAAGTCGGTGGCGGGCCTCTCCTCCGTGGATTGAGCTTCCGGCCGCCAAGGTGGCCAACCGCTCGACCATTCGACGCCCGTTCACAGTAACCACACGATCCCGGGCAGCCACCGCGATCTCGGCGCCCTTCCGACCGGTTCTGGCCGTGAAGATGTCCCCATCCTCGCTCGCCTCGAACCCCACGCTCTCCGCCGGCGCCCGGAGTGGGTCGCCCGCTTGGAGATTGACCTCTGGCCCTTCGGCCCTGAGCGCCATGGCGTGGGGCAGGGCAGCGGAGACAAAGCGCAGCGAACGTCCCGCGGCACCCTCGACGCCGAATCGGACCAGCGTGCCACCGCGCAAGTCGAGGAAGCGTCGTTCGCCGGGATCATGGTCGATGCCGGGTCGATCGAGGCGGGTCCAGTCCGGGCCGGGGAGCAGATGCCCGTCCTGGGTGAAGACGTCGTTGACCAGAAACAGAGGGACCGTGCCCGGGCCGTCCTCGTCCCGGGAGGCCCGTACCCCGACCAGTCCGTTGCCGAGCGTGCCGAGCGATTCGGCGACCCGTTCTTTCGAGCGGGCGGTCGGCAGTGGAACGACCCAGGCCGGGTCGAGGTCGATGGCCGGCACCCGGAGCGTCGATCGTCGCCGGAGCTGGTCGTCCGCCAGCTCGATGAGGTGTCGCCACCCACCCCCGAGTGGCTCGACCCCATCAGGCACGTCCCCTGGTTCCGTTCCGCCCGACACGACCACCGCTCGGGGAAAGTCCTCCGCCCGGAGAACATCGCGACCCTTCCCTCCGCCGAGGGATTCGCCTTGGTCACTGCCATGGCCAACGCCGACCAGCACCAAACCGCCGGTGATCCCCTGGCCGGCGAGCCAACTGGCGGCCCAACGGGACGAATCGGATTTGTCGGTCAGACCGGTCTCGAGGTGCCCGGGGGCTTGAGCCTCCTCGGGCGCGACGATGGCCCCCAGCACCAGTTGGGGCCCATCGTCGCCTACGCGGTAGACCTCCGAGCCCCGGTTGCAACAGATGTGCAGCCTGCCTCGACCTCGGGGCCGGGCCCGAAGCCGCTCATCGACGTTTCCGACTTCGGCGTTGGTCACGGCGATGACCTCTACACCGGCGGCGCAGAGCAACTCGATTCGTTCTCGGAATTGGGCGTCATCCGCGGCGTGATCGGGCCCGACCAGGGCGTCCCAGTCGAAGACGATCGCCTCGAAGGTCGTGTCGAGAGCCTCCTGGCTTTGCGGTCCGCGAAGGGCCGGATACCGAGCGTGGTCAGCCACGGTCAGCCCGACGGTGGGCTGGTCGCTCGGTCGTGGTCAAAACGATCTCGGCCATGACCTACTCCGGGGCCGGGGCCGGGGCCGTCCCCGGGGCCAGGTCTGTGGCCGGGGCCGTCGCCATCCCGCTCCACCGCCATTGGGAGATCTCCGGGGGGTCCTCACCGTGCTCGCGGCCATAGCGGCGGGCATCGATGCGGGCGTCGACCATCTGTTGGCGCAATGTCGCGGTCCGGGGCCCCAGACCTGGCACCCGATCGAGCACGTCGATGACCAGGTGGAAGCGATCGAGGTCGTTCATCATGACCATGTCGAAGGGGGTGGTGGTGGTTCCCTCCTCCTTGTAGCCCCGGACGTGGAAGCTGGCGTGGTTGGTGCGCCGGTAGGTCAGACGATGGATGAGCCACGGATAGCCGTGATAGGCGAACACCACCGGGCGATCGGGGGTGAAGATGGTGTCGAACTCCCGATCGGGAAGGCCGTGCGGGTGTTCGGTGTCGGGCTCGAGTCGCATCAGGTCGACGACGTTGACCACCCGTATTTTGAGGTCCGGCACGTGGTGGCGCAACAATTGCACGGCTGCCAACGTCTCGAGAGTGGGGATGTCCCCGCAACAGACCATGACCACATCGGGCACCGCGCCCTCGTCGTTCGAGGCGAAGGGCCAGATCCCCAACCCCCGGGTGCAGTGATCGATGGCCTCGTCCATGGTCAGCCAGTCGTGCTGGGGTTGCTTGCCGGCCACCACCACGTTGACGTAGTCCCGGCTGCGCAGGCAATGGTCGGCTACCGAAAGAAGGCAGTTGGTGTCCGGCGGGAAATAGACCCGGACGATCGCGGCCTTCTTGTTGACCACGTGATCGATGAAGCCGGGGTCCTGATGGGAGAAGCCGTTGTTGTCCTGTCGCCAGACGTGGCTCGAAAGCAGGTAGGTCAACGAGGCGATCGGTCGGCGCCAGGGGATCTCCCGGCTGACTTTCAGCCACTTCGCGTGTTGGTTGAACATCGAGTCGACGATGTGGATGAACGCCTCGTAGCAGTTGAACAGGCCGTGGCGACCGGTGAGGAGGTACCCCTCGAGCCACCCCTCGCACTGGTGCTCGGACAGCATCTCCATGACCCGGCCGTCCGGAGCCAGGTGATCGTCGCCTGGGCGCAGCTCCGCGTCCCAGGTCCGGTCGGTCACCTCAAAGACGTCCTGCAGCCGGTTCGAGGCGGTTTCGTCCGGCCCGAACAGCCGGAACGTGGAAGGGTTGGCCCTGATCACGTCCCGGAGGAAGCCGCCGAGGACACGGGTCGCCTCGTGCAAGGCGGACCCGGGGCTCGGCACGTCGACCCCGTAGTCACTGAAGTCGGGGAGCTCGAGGTCGCTGAGCAGAAGTCCCCCGTTGGCGTGCGGGTTGGCGCTCATCCGTTGTCCGCCCGACGGTGGGAATGCGCAAATGGCCTCGACCGGAGACCCCTCATCGTCGAAGAGCTCCTCGGGTCGATAGCTGCGAAGCCAGCTCTCGAGTTGGGCCAGGTGTTCGGGGTTGGTACGGACCTCGCCCAGGGGAAGCTGGTGGGCACGGAACGTCCCTTCGATCGGGAGTCCATCGACGACTTTCGGACCTGTCCAGCCCTTCGGCGTCCGCAGTATCAGCATCGGCCACACCGGTCGCGACCCGACACCGCGGACCCGAGCCGAATCCTGGATCTCACGGATCTCGGCCAGCGCTCCGTCGAGTGCGGAAGCCATTCGGCGGTGGACGGCCATCGGCTCCTCACCGTCGAACCCGCCCTCCACCAGCACCGGCCGGTATCCATACCCGGTGAAGAGGGCCAGGAGCTCGGAAGTGGGTACGCGGGCCAGTACCGTCGGCGCGGCGATCTTGTACCCGTTCAGGTGGAGAATGGGAAGCACCGCGCCATCGCAGCTGGGATCGAGAAACTTGTTCGAGTGCCATCCGGTGGCCGCCGGCCCGGTTTCGGCCTCACCGTCTCCCACCACACAGGCCACCACCAGGTCGGGATTGTCGAACGCGGCCCCGAAGGCGTGGCTCAGCGAGTAGCCCAGCTCGCCTCCCTCGTGGATGGATCCCGGAGTCTCGGGGCTGCAGTGGCTGGGGATGCCACCAGGGAAGGAGAACTGCCGGAAGAGCCGGGCCATCCCCTCGCCGTTGCGGACGATGTGGGGGAATCGCTCGCTGTAGGTGCCTTCCAGCCAGGTGTTGGCAACCACCGCGGGGCCTCCGTGACCGGGTCCGCAAACGAAGATGGCGCTCAGGTCCTGGGCTTTGATGCATCGGCTCAGATGGGCGTAGATGAAATTGAGGCCGGGACTGGTTCCCCAGTGGCCCAGAAGACGGGGCTTGATGTCCTCGGGGACGAGTGGTCGCTGCAGCAACGGGTTGTCCATCAGATAGATCTGGCCGGCGGTCAGGTAGTTGGCGGCGCGAAAATAGGCGTCGAGCTGGTCCAGGTCGTGCTCTCCCGATGGAGATTGTGCTGTTCCGGCGCCATTCATTGGCCTCTCCCTTGGGTGGATCGGGGTAGCTGTCTTCGTCACGTTGATGTTCCAGTTCGGTGAGGCAAGGTGGGTGGGCGCCGATCTCTCTCCCCGGGCAGCTGTTCTCGGGGACCGGATAGTCGGCCGGTCCCGTGCCGCCGATCCCCATGCGACCACCCTCGCGCCAATTGAGCGCCGGGGACAGGGGCGAATGGCCTGATTCGGGGTCCGCCCCGCCGATTGGGGGCCGCCGACCGCCGGCCCGAAAGGGGACAACGACCCTAGTGGCCGTCGTGGTGGGGCACGACAATTGAGGTTGGACGTTGCTGTCTCTACCGCGCGGCAGATCGCCGTGGACGAGAGTCCGGCCATCGGAGGCTGGGCAGAAGGAGGTGTGATGGATGCCATGACCTCACCCCAACCGGTGCCGTACGGCCTGAGCGTGTTCGAGGAGAAGCTCTACGACCATCTGGCCGACCACGTGGCTTCGGAGGCCGGGCTCATCGCCTCCTACCAGGACCTGGCCCAGGCGCCCGACACCCCCGAGGCGGTCCGCTACCTGCTGGGTCTGGTGGTCGAGGACGAGCAACGGCACCACCGGATGATCCGGGAGATCGCCACCGCGCTCGGCGAGGGCATCGCCTGGAAGAAGGGCGACGACGCGGTACCCAACCTGCCGCACGGCAAGCCCCTCCCCGACCTGGAGGAAGTGACCAAGCGGTTTCTCGCCGCCGAGCGAGCCGACCGCAAGCAGCTGCGCTCCCTGAAGAAAGAGTTGCGGCCGTTCCGGGACACCACGATGTGGTCGCTGCTGGTCGAGGTCATGGAGCTCGACACCGAAAAACACATCCGCCTGCTCACCTTCATCCAGGACCACGTGGCCCGGCCGGCTACCTCGTGACCTGACGTGCGGTGCGGTTCCAGCTCCCGGCAAAGGGCCGATTGACCCTAGTGGCGACCGGGATCAAGGACGACACTGCAGGTTGAGAAGCTTTCGACGATAGAAACGATAGGAGAAAACAATGCGGCGCAATGTGTTTGATCTGTTAGCCAGTGCGGGAGGGGCGGTCCTGGTGATCGTGCTCCTGGTGGCGGGTTCCTTGTTGATGTGGGGCTACAGCTTCGCCAACTCGAACGTCCACAACCAGTTGGCCCAGCAGCAGATCGTCTTCCCGGCCCTCGGTAGCTCGGCCCTCGCCAGTCCCAAGATCGGCCCCTACCTCAACCAGTACGCCGGTCAACCGCTGACCACGGGGGCACAGGCCCAGGCCTATGCCGATCACTTCATTGCCGTGCACCTGAGTGAGATGCCCTACGGCGGGGTGTACTCGAAGGTGAGTGCGGCATCGCAGGCGAACCCGACCAACGCCACGCTCAAGGCTGAGGTCCAGACCACGTTCCAGGGCACCACCCTGCGAGGCCTGCTGCTCGAGGCCTATGCCTTCTCGGAGTTCGCTCTGATCGCCCTCTGGGCCGGTATCGCCTCGTTCATTCTGGCCGGCGTCATGGCCATCCTGGTCGGGCTCGGTCTCTGGC
>Ga0307374_10004319_pt1 | contig 23696 bp, 23 predicted proteins | sample OX3MG_FD_202532 | JGI IMG/M metagenome (GOLD analysis project Ga0307374, IMG submission 202532) | Soil microbial communities from Risofladan, Vaasa, Finland - OX-3 | ecosystem: Environmental > Terrestrial > Soil > Coastal area > Acid sulfate soil | place: Finland: Risofladan, Vaasa | collected... | reverse complement strand
AGATCTACGAGCCCTATCTGATGCAGATCGGCTTTTTGAACCGCACCCCGCGCGGCCGGGTGGCGACGGCGCTCGCCTACCGCCATTTCCAGCTCTCGCCGCCCGCCGCCCGCGGCCCCCAGCCGGACCTGTTCCAGCCTTGACCGTCTACCTCGCCCTCGGCGCCAATCGCGGCGACCGCGCCGCCCAGCTCCGCCAAGCGCTCCAGGCGCTGCCCGCCCTGGGGGTGCGCGTCCTGCGGGTCTCCGCCCTGCGCGCCACCGCTCCGGTGGGCCCGGCCACCGGCCGTGGCCGCTTCCTCAACGGCGTGGCGCAGGCGCAAACCCGCATGCCGCCGCAGGTGCTGCTGCGCCGCCTGCGCCGCCTGGAGCGCCGCCAGGGCCGCCACCGCGGTGCGCCCCCAGCTAAAAAGACTCCCCGCACCCTCGATCTCGATGTCGTGCTGTACGGCCGCGCCCGCATTCGCACCCCGGATTTGACGGTCCCGCACCCGCGCTTCTTGCAGCGCCGCTTCGTGCTCGCTGGCATGGCCGAGCTCGCCCCCCGCTTGCACGCCCCCGGAAACGCCCGCTCCATGCGCCAAGCGCTCCGCGCCCTGGGCTTCCACCCGAAAGCGTAGGTTGCGGTCAGCGGCCTTTCGCCCCGCCTGGGTCCTCGTCCTAATGTGCGGATTGTCGCGCCAACAGCACCTGCCTGGCGTGGGCTTCGAGCGCCTTGGCCTGCGGCAGCAGCGTGACCGCCTTGGCCACTTCCGGGTCCGACTGCATCAGCGTCTTCCAGCCGTCGTCCAGGCCATACAAGCTGGAGATGATGCGGAACCGGATCTGCTGTTTCATCCAGTCGGCGTTGGCGGCCACGTCGGCGGGGTTGAGCTCGACGTGCTGGCCGGCCAGGAAAGCCTCGAAGTCTTTCAGCGTGGCGTCGTCGGCCTCCCAGTTCTGCGGCACCGAATTGTGCTGGCTCAGGTACTGGTCGGCGAACTCATAAAAGGCGGTCCGGTCCAGCAGCATCTGCTGAAAGTCGTTGAGCCGGATCGGCGGCAGCATGACGTCGGGCGTGATCCCCCCGCCGCCGTACACGGTGCGGCCGGTGTCGGTCATCTTGACCTCGCGCTGGTTGAGCGGGGTCTGCTTCTCGTTGTGCACGAAGAAGTAGTCGTACAGCGAGACGCCCTCGTAGGGGCGCTGGATCAGCCGCCCGCTCGGGGTGTAGTAGTGGGCGGTGGTCAGCGCCAGGCCGGTGCCGTCGTCCAGCGGCATCACCGTCTGCACCAAGCCCTTGCCAAAGGTGGTTTGCCCGGCGATCAGGCCGCGGTCGTGGTCTTGCATCGCGCCGGAGACGATCTCGGCCGCGCTGGCGGTCATGTCGTCCACCAGCACCACCAGCGGAAAGTCGTGGCCGCCGTTGCCGTGGGTGGCGGTCAGCACATGCTCGGGGGAGTTGCGCCCGTGGTCGCTGACGATCACCTGGTCCTTGGCCAGAAATAGGTCGGCGATGCCCTGCGCCTGGTTGAGCAGCCCGCCGGGGTTGTCGCGCAAATCGAGCACCACGCCCTTCACGCCGCCCCGGGCGTACATCTTGTCCAGTATGGCGGCGACTTCGCTGGTGCTGGTCTCGGTGAAGCCGGTCAGATAGATGTACTCCACCCCCGGCTCGATCTGGTAGCTCGACTCCACGCTGTTGTGCTGCACGTTGTCGCGCACCAGCGTAAAATTCAGCATCTCCGGATGCCCGACGCGCTGCACCGAGACGGTGACCTTGGTGCCCTTGGGCCCCTTCAGCAGGTCGGCCACGCCGCTGGTGGACATGCCCACCGTGGACTTTCCGTCCACGGCCATAATCAAGTCCCAGGGCCGCAGCCCGGCCTTGAACGCCGGCGTGCCCTCGAACGGCTGCACCACGCGGCTTTGGTTGTTGCGCGCATCCACCGCTCCGATCAGCATGCCCACGCCCGAGTACCGCCCCTGCTGGTTCTCGATCACCTGCGCAAAGCTCTTCGGATCCCAGAAGTTGGAGTGCGGGTCGAGCTGGCGCAGCATGCCCGGGATGGCGCCGTTATAGACGGCGTCGTTGGCCTTCACCGGCGCGGCATAGTTGATTTGCACCAGATCGTAGACGCGCGCGAACTCGCGCAGGTCCGACTGGATCGCCACGTCCGGGTCGGCCGCGCCCGCCGGCGTCCCGCCGGAATCGGCCGCCACCGCCTGGCCGGCGGCGCTGGTGGCGGCGATGCGCGGGCCGTACAGGCCGCCCAACAGGGCGCACACCGCCAGCACGAGCAGGAGAAGCAGCGAGGTCCGGAGTCTTGACATGCCCACAACCGGCTGAAAAGGCTTACTGGTCGCAGTATAGCAGATGCCTTTGCCACCCGCCGGGCTGCGCCGCGTGCCGCAGCTTGCTATGATGACGGGGAGGGCAATACCTCCGGCATGAGCTTCGGCGAACTCCTTTTTCTCGCAATGCTGGCGCTTTTGGTCTTTGGTCCGCGCAAACTGCCGGAGATGGCACGCGCTGCCGCCAAGATCATGGCCGAGCTGCGCAAGGCGAGCAACGAGTTCCGCTTCTCGCTAGAGGATGAGATCCGCTCGATCGAGGTCGCCGAACGGTCGCCAAAGCGCTTGCAGGCCACCGAACCGGTCCGCCCCGCCGTGGTGGAGGGCACCGTGGCGCTCGCCGCCGAATCCGCCTCCGAGCCCGAGGCCGACTTGCACGCCAACGCCGACGCCGGCCCGCCCGCCGCCAAGGTCGCCGAGTAGCGTCTGCGCATGGCCCTTTTCGACCACTTCCGCTCCGACGCGCCCGCCGCCGACGTCCCCGGCGCCGCCATGTCGTTCCTGCAGCACCTCGAGGAGCTGCGGCGCTGCATCTTCCGCGCCCTGGTGGGCGTGGTGCTCGCCTTTTTCGTTTGCTTCGCCTACGCCGACCGCATCTACGGCTTCATCGAAAAACCGCTGTTGGGCGCGCTCAAGCTCCACGGCCTCGACCAGCGCTCGCTCGTCTACTTCAACCCCATCGAGCCCTTCAACCTCTACGTCAAGTTGGCGCTCATCGCCGCCCTATTCGTTTCCTCCCCTTGGGTGCTCTACCAGGTATGGGTGTTCATCGCCCCCGGCCTCTATCCCCGCGAACGCCGCTACGTGGTGCCGTTTGTGCTGTTCACCTCGGCGCTATTCGTGCTGGGCGGCGCCTTTGCCTACCGCTTTGCTTTCCCTTTGGCTCTGAATTTCCTCATCGGCTACGCCCAGCGCTTCACCCCCCAGATCAACATCAACGAGTACTTCAACCTCTTCGCCACCGTGGTGCTGGGCCTCGGCATCGTGTTCGAGATGCCCACCTTGATCTTTTTCCTCTCCCTGCTGGGGGTGGTGAACGCCCGCTTCCTGCTGCGCAACTTCCGCTACGCCGTGCTGGTGATCTTCATTCTGGCGGCGGTGATCACGCCCACCGCCGATATCACCACCATGATGGTGTTTGCGGCGCCCATGCTGGCGTTGTATGTGCTGGGGATCGGCATTGCCTATATATTTGGCAAGGATCGGCGTGACCGGCGGCGCGCGGCGGCGGCCAAGGTAGGGTAGGATGCAGTAGGGCTCAGGGCCCGCCGCAGCTCTGCCGGACACGCACCCACCAACCCGATGAGGCTCTCGACCGAAGTGGCGCACACACTAGGCGCGCTGGCGCGATCGCTGGGGCTGGTGGGAGTATTTGCCCTGACCCTGTTCGATGGCTCCCTGCTGTGGCTGCTGCCCGGCATCAATGACATCATCCTGATCAGCTTCGTGATTGCCAAGCGCACCGTGGCCTGGGCGGTGCTGGCGGTGGTGGCGGCGACCCTGGGCTCGATGCTGGGCGCCATGGCCAGCTACCGCATCGGCCACCGCGGCGGCGGCGAGCTGCTGCGCAAGCGCTTTCCCCCCGCCCTGCTGCGCCGGGTCGAGTACTGGACGGCGCGCCTGGGGGCGATTCCGGTGGGGGTGGCGGCGGTCATGCCGCCGCCCTTCCCCTACGCCCCGTTCGTCTTCTCCGCCGGCATCATGAAGGTGCCCAAGAACCGCTTCCGCTTCTCCGTGGGCGTGGGCCGCGGCGTGCGCTACGCCCTCGACGCCGCCTTGGCGCTCTACGTCGGCCGCCACCTGCTCAAGAATTTGGACCGCTTCTACTGGGAAGCGCTCGAGCCCACCCTGATCGTGGTCGGCATCGGGCTGCTGGCCTGGGGCGTCGTTCGCCTGCGCGCCGCCCGCAACGGCGCCCAAGAAAAGCTCTGGTAGGCCCTCGAGGCGCAACGCCGACTTGGGGCTATTGGGCCCCCAAGTCGGCGCGAGCATAAGCGGGACGCGCGCCGCAGGCGCGCTGGGGCCCGCGCCAACCATAAGATTCTCCGTCCTTAGGGCAGCGGAGCGAAGCGCACCGGCTGGCCGCGGCGCTGCAACGAGTGCTGCCCGGCGAGCGCGGGATCGTGGTCGGGAAAGTCGCTGCGCCAGTGCGCCCCGCGGCTCTCGCGCCGCGCCAGCGCCGCGCGCAGAATGGCCGCGCCCGCGGTGGCGGCCAGGCCCGGCCCCATCGCCCCCACCACCTCCAGTCCGCGCCGCATATCGTCGGCGTTGCGCACCACCCCGGCGCAGGCGCTCAGGGTCGCCTGCAGCGCCGCCAAGTCCCCGGCCTCATCCTCGCCCCTGCCGTTCTGCGCCTCCAGCCCACCCAACCCGGCGACGGCCGCCTCGCCCGCCATGGCGCGCCCAGCGCGCGCCCCAAAGACCAGCCCCTCCAGCAGGGAATTGCTCGCCAGGCGGTTGGCCCCGTGCACCCCGGTGCAGGCGCACTCGCCCGCGGCGTAGAGGCCGGCCAGCGAGCTGCGCCCGTCGAGCGAGCTGGCGATGCCCCCCATGGCGTAGTGCGCCGCGGGCCGCACCGGAATCCGGTCGCGCGTCAGATCCAGCCCGTACTGCGCCAGCGTGGCGGCGATGCGCGGAAAGCGGCGCTCGAGGTACGCCGCCCCCAGCCCGGAGGCGTCGAGGGAGCACACCGCGCCGGCGCCGGCGGCGCGCCGCTCCGCCTCCAGCGCCCGTGCCACCACATCCCGCGGCGCCAACTCGGCGGCGGCGTGGTAGCGCGCCATGAAGCGCTCCCCCGCCGGGTTGCGCAGCACCGCCCCCTCGCCCCGCAGCGCCTCCGACAGCAGAAAGCGCGGCGCCCCCGCCAGCGCCAGCGCGGTGGGATGGAACTGCACAAACTCCATGTCGGCCAACTCCGCCCCTGCCTGGTAGGCGAGCGCCGGCCCGTCGCCGGTGGCCACCGAGGGGTTGGTGGTGTCGGCGTAGAGCTGCCCCAGCCCGCCGGTCGCCAGCAACACCGCCCGCGCCCCCAGCCGGCGCAGCCCGGGCGCCGCGCCCGGCCCACCCGCCTGCTCGAACTCGATCCCCGCCACGCGCTCGTCCCGCAGCAGCAGCCGCGTGGCGCGCCCGTGCGGCAAAAACCGCAGCCGCGGCAGCGCCCAGGCGCGCCGCGCCAGCGTGGCCGCAATCTCCCGCCCGGTGGAGTCGCCGTGCGCGTGCAAAATGCGCGAGCGCGAGTGCGCCGCCTCGCGCGTTCGGGCGAGTCCGGCCTCGGCGCGGTCGAAGTCGGCGCCCCAGGCCAGCAGCTCTTCGATCGCCGCCGGACCTTCCTCCACCAGCGTCCGCACCGCCTGCGGCGAGCACAACCCGTCGCCCGCCGCCAGCGTGTCCTGCTCGTGCAGCGCCACCGTGTCGTCTTCCCCCAGCGCCACCGCAATCCCGCCCTGGGCATAGTGCGTGGCCGACTCGCTCACCGCCTCCTTGGTCAACACCACCGTGCGCGGCTCCGGCCCCAGTGCCAGCGCCGCCCGCAGCCCGGCGATGCCCGAACCCACAATCACAAAATCCGCCTCGGTGATCGGTTCCATCCGTCTTTTACACTACACTGGAACCTTGCTCACGGTTCCGGTTCCGCTGCCCGCTCCCGATCGCGCCGCTTATAGCGCCATCGTCGCAACCGGCCTGCTGGCGCGCGCTGGCGCGCTCATCCGCCCCCGCCTGCCCCCCGCCGGCAAAGTCTTTGTCGTGACCACGCCCACGGTGCGCCGCCTGTGGGGAACCCCGCTCCTGGCCGGCCTCGCCGCCGCCCAAATCTCCGCCACCGTGCTGGAAATGCCCGACGGCGAGCGCCACAAAACCCTGGCCACCCTCCAGGCCCTGGCCGAAGCCATGGTCGCCGCCGGCGCCGACCGCGACGCCCTGGTCATCGCCCTCGGCGGCGGCGTGGTCGGCGACGTCGCTGCCTTCCTCGCTTCCGTCTACATGCGCGGCGTCGCCCTGATCCAGATCCCCACCACCCTGGTCGCCATGGTGGACAGCTCTCTCGGCGGCAAGACCGCCGTCAACCTGGAGGCGGGCAAAAACCTGCTCGGCACCTTCTACCATCCCCGCGCCATCTTAGTGGACCCGGCCACCCTCGCCACCCTGCCGCCGCGCGAATACCGCAGCGGTCTGGCCGAGGCCATCAAATACGGCATCATCGCCGACCGTAAGTTGTTCGAGTCCATCGAGGCCCACGCCGCCGCGCTCGCCCGCGCCGACCCCCAGGCGCTGGAGCCGCTGATCGCGGCTTGTTTGCGGCAGAAGGCGGCGGTGGTGGTGGCCGATGAGCGCGAGGGCGACCTGCGCCGCGTGCTCAACTTCGGCCATACCCTCGGCCACGCGATCGAGAGCGCTACCTCCTACGAACGCTTCCTCCACGGCGAAGCCGTCGCCTGGGGCATGATCGCCGCCGGCCAGATCGCCCTCCGCCTCGGCCGCTTCCACCCCGACGAAGCCCGGCGCATGAACGCCGCCATCCTCGCCGTCTCCGGCCCCCTGCCCCCGCTCGCCCTCGCCCCCGCCCTCATCCTGCGCCACGCCGCCAGCGACAAAAAGGCCCGCGCCGGCGTCCTCCACTTCGTCCTCCCCACCCGCATCGGCCAAGTCGAGATCGCCAGCGATGTGCCCTCCGAGGTCATCCTCGCCGCCCTCGCCGACACCCAGGCGCTGTCCCGCTAGAGCGAAAACAGCCTTGGTGTAGCCTGGCCCCAGGGTCCGCATGCGGCTTTTCCGTCAGGAAAAGCCGCATGGGCTCTCCCGGTAGCGGGCTACAGCGACGCTGTTTTTGCTCGAGTCCGCGTGGGCGTCACCCGGGCGCAGCCCCGACCGCCACTCTTTTGCCCCTACCGCGGTCGGAACACGCGCAGGTAGAGCAACCCGGCGGCGAGCAGCAGCGCTCCCCACCACACCCCGGCGTGCAGGTTCTGCAGCACCAGCGGCGGCGGCGGCGGATGCGAGAGCTGGTAGATGCCGGCCGCCAGGATGAGGGCGCCATAGACGGCCAGCAGTCCGCCGATGAAGAACCAGATCGAGATGGAGCCGCGCCGGTGCATGGGGGCTCCGCCAGCTTACTCCAACTCGCGGCCAGCCGCCAGCGTGGCCTCGCGCAGCCGCGCCGCCGCGTCCTCCGGCGTCAAATCGCGCTGCGGCATGGCCAGCAGCTCGTAGCCCACCATGAACTTGCGCACCGTCGCCGAACGCAGCAGCGGCGGGAAAAAATGCGCATGCAGATGGTTCTCCGGATGCTCGGCCCCGTCGGCGGGCGGCAGATGGAAGCCCCAAGAGTTGGGAAACGGCGCGGCAAAAAGCTGGTCGTAGCCGCGCAACAGCCGCTGCAAAATCTTAGCGAGTTGGCCGTGCTCGACTGGGGCGAGATCGCCGAGCCCGGCGCGGTGGGAGCGGCTGATCAGCAGCACCTCGAACGGCCAGTTGGCCCAGAAGGGTACCACCGCCACAAAGCCCGCGTTCTCGCAAACCACGCGCTCCCGCTGGGCGAGCTCGAGCTGGAGGTAGTCGCACAGCAGGCAGGTGCGCCGCTCGTGGTGGTAGTCGCCCAGCGCCGCCTGCTCGCGCGCGATCAGGTTGGGCAGGTGCGAGTTGGCCCAGATCTGGCCGTGGGGATGGGGATTGCTGGCGCCCATCAGGGCGCCGCGGTTCTCGAAGATCATCACCGAGGCGATCTCGGGCCGGGCCGACAACTCCCGCGCCTGCTCGGTCCAGGCGGCGACCACTGCCTCCACCGCCGCCAGCGGCAGATGCGCCAGCGTCAGGTCGTGGCGCGGCGAGTAGCAGATCACCCGGCATACACCCTGCTCCGGTGCCCAGGCCAGCAGCGGAGGCATCGCCTCGGCCGGCGGCGGAGCGATGCTCAAATTCATCGCCGGAAAATCGTTCTCGAAGGTGTAGACGCCCTGGTAGTCCGGGTTGCGGGCGCCGTGGGCGCGGGCGTTGCCCGGGCAGAGATAGCACTGCGGGTCGTAGGCCGGCGCCGCCTCGCCGCTGGCGACCGGCTCGGTCTGCCCCTGCCAGGGGCGGGCGGTGCGCTGCGGCGAGACCAGTATCCACTCCCGCAGCAGCGGGTTATAGCGACGGTGTGGGCCGCTGGGCGGCATCAACCTCCTCGCTGCTCGCCCCCGCCGCCAAGCGGCAGGGCCAAATCGCTGCCCGCTGGCCGGTGGCGCGGGCATAATCGGCGGTCAGGCGCTCGCCCAATGCCGCCACCCGCCCGGGCTCGACCAGCGCCAGCACGCAGCCCCCAAACCCCCCGCCCATCATGCGCGCCCCGTAGACGCCCTGCTGGCGGCCGCACAGCTCGACCATCAGGTCCAACTCGCGGCAACTGACCGCGTAATCGTCGCGCAGGCTGCGGTGCGACTCCCCGAGCAGCCGCCCCAGGGCGACGAAGTCGCGCTCCCGCAGCGCCGCCGCCGCGGCCAGCACGCGCGCGTTTTCACTCACCACATGCCGCGTCCGCGCCCGCAGCGGCTCGCGCAGCAGCGCCGCCACCCGCGCGAACTGCCCTGCATCCAGGTCGCGCAGCGAGGCCAGGCCCTCCACCGCCGGCTTCAGCGCGCTCACCGCCTCGTCGCACTCGGCGTGGCGCAGGTTGTACTCGTTGTTGGCGTTGTCGTGCCGCACCCCGGTGTTGCAGACCAGCAACTCGGCCCCTGGCGGCCAAGTCAGCCACTGGGCGCCCAGGCTGCGGGTGTCCAGCAGCAGCACCTGCTCCCGCCGCCCGTGGCAGGCGATGTAGAGGTCCATGATGCCGCAGCGCGTGCCGCCAAACTCGTGGCTGGACTGCTGGCACAGCAGCGCCAGCTCGGTGCGGTCCAGCTCGGCGTTCGACTCCGACGCCCACGCCAGCCCGCAGGCCACCTCCACCGCCGCCGACGAGCTGAGCCCAGCGCCAACTGGCACCTCGCTTTCAATCAGCACGTCCGCCCCGCGCAAGCGGTGTCCAGCCCGCTCCAGCAGCACCGCCACCCCCACCAGCGAACTCGCCCAATGCCGGCGCGCCGGCGGCCTCTCGCCCAACTCCCACTCCACCACGTCCGGGTACAGCGCCGAGGCCAGCCGCAGCCGCCGGTCTGCGCGCGGCGCGATCGCCACCCAGGCGGCCAGGTCAATCGCCCCCGGCATCACCCAGCCCTGGTTGTAGTCGGTGTGCTCGCCGATCAGGTTGATGCGCCCGGGGGCACGATACAACCGCCGCGGCGGCCCGCCAAAGGCGCGGGCGAACGCGGCAGCGTGGGCAGCGGGATCGTAGGCCGGCATCGCCACTAGCGAACCCGCAGCATCGCCACGCCGTGCCCCGCCACGGTGGCCGTATAGCCGCCTGGCGCCGACAGGTTCTTGTGCGCCCACAGGTCGCGCACCTGCGGATTCTTCGGCAGCCCCAGGTCTTGCCAGCGCACCGTCATGCTCGCCGGCGCGGTGCCGCGGTTGAACAGCGCCACTGCGGTGGCTCCCCCCGCCAGCGTCCGCCGCCACACCTCCTGGTCGCCCGCCGGCCCCACCCGCACCCCCTGCCGCCCCAGCTTGTCCTGGTCCACCGCGATCACTTCGCGGTTGGTCAGGAGGTCGTGGATGGCCGGCGTCATCTTGGTCAGGTCGTTGCCTGCCAACAAGGGCGCCGCTAGCATCGCCCACAGGCTCATGTGGGTGCGGTACTCGGTGTTGCTCATGCCGCCGTTGCCGATCTCCAGCATGTCGGGATCGTTCCAGTGCCCCGGTCCCGCCTCGCCCTCCCGCCCCATCTGCCCGAAGCCAATGTGCGCCATGCGGGCATAGCTGTCGTTGATGTCGTCGGTGGTGCGCCACAGGTTGCCCCCCACCTCCGCCCCCCACGTGCCCACGTTCCACCAGCCGTACTCGCACAGGCTGAACACCATCGGCCGCCCGGTGGCGCGCAGCGCCAGCGCCATCTTCTCGTAGGCCTGCTCCATCTCGCTCGGCCCATACACCAGCGAGGCGCTGCACCAGTCGTACTTCAAATAGTCCACCCCCCAGGCGGCGTAGGTGTGCGCGTCCTGGGCCTCGTGGTTGTAGCTGCCCTCGTAGCCGGCGCAGGTCTTGGGCCCCGGCGAGGAGTAGATGCCCAGCTTCAGGCCCTTGGAGTGCACATAGTCCGCCAGCGCCTTCATGTCGGGAAACTTGGCGTTGGGCTGGATGTTCCCCGCCGCGTCGCGCGTGCCCTCCCAGGTGTCGTCAATGTTGACGTAGACGTAGCCGGCATCGCGCATCCCGGTCGCCACCAGCAGGTCGGCGGTCGCCCGCACGTCCTGGTCGTTGACCGACCCATGGAACTTGTTCCAACTGTTCCAGCCCATGGGCGGCGTCAGCGCCAGCCCGTTGGGCGGCAGCGTCCGCAGCGGCGGCAGCGGCGGGTGCTCCATCCCCGGCGGCAAATGATACACGGTGTCGTTGCTGATCTTGTGCAGCGCCAGTGCCTGCGGCCCGCGCCCGCCGCGCCCCCCCGGGGCGCGCACCGGCTCGACCGTGAGCGTGTCGCCCGCGAGCGTGCCCCGGTAGGGCTGCGGCTTCGACTCCGGCACAAACGGGTTGCGCAGCCCAAACTGCAATTGCCCGTTGGCGATCGTGCCCCCCACCACCTCGCGCCGGTCCGAGCGCAGCAGCACCAGCCCGGTGAAATGCCCGCCGCTGGCCTTGAGCACGTAGGTCGTGGTCAGCGTGATTGAGCGCGCGCCGCGCTGGAAGTGCTGCTCGCCCTTCCACGTGCCCGACAATCCGCCCGCCTGCCGCGCCCCCACCAGCATCGGCGCCAACAACAGCACCGTGCCCAACGCCGTCGCCTGGATTCCCTTGCGCATGCTCCCCTCCCCGTTCCGTAGTCTAGTGCAGTCCGCTCACCACGAACAGCGTGTCGAGCTGGCGCTGGTAGCCGCTGAGGTACGTCTTGCCGTCGGCGGAGATGCCAGCGATACCGATGGCACCAACCCCGGCGGCGCCATCGGGCAGAGCCGTGAATAGCCGTTCGCGTTGGCGCGTGGCCAGGTTCACCCGCCACACCTCCGCCTCCGGCTCGGTCGCAGCGACCGCCGGCGCCCTGCGCTGCCAGACCAGCAGCGTGCCGTCGGGGGCAAAGCGCAAGGGCTGGTCGCCCGGCTGCAGCGCCGGCAGCGGCTGCGGCGGCCCGCCGCCCAGCGGATACTCGGCCCAAGCGCCGCCGTTGATCGGATGCGCCACCACATGGCGGCCGTCGGGCGCAACCACCGTCCCGACGATCCCTTCCGGGGTCACCGGCCGGACCGCCCCCTGCAGCGGCACCAAATACGTGCGCGGCGCGTGGCCGGGCGCGTGCCCAAACGCGGTTAGCGCCTCCCCTCCCGCCACCCAGCCCACCGGCATGGCCACATAGCGCACCGCGCCCGAGGTGAGCTGCCGCGGCTCGCCCGCACCGATGGGCAGCAGCAGGATCTGTTGGGTCGAGGGCGCTACGCTCACCGCCCATTGCCCGTCGGGCGAGATCCCCACCGGGTCGCCGTCGCCCAGCCGCACCGGCGGCGCCCCCGAGGGATCGCGCAGGTAGGTCGAATATTCTGTCCCCGAGTCCTGGTCGCCCACCAGAATCTGCCTGCCGTCGGCCGAGACCGCGCCTTTCAGCGCCCAGTCCAGCACCGAGAAGTCGCGCGGCTGTGGCTGCGCCGCGGTGGTGAGATCCATGATGATGCGCACGCTTGAGGCGGCCACCAGCGCCCGGCCGTCGGGCAGTACGTCTTCAAACTGCAGCGCCTCCGGCCCGGCCAGCAAGCCGCGCTCGCGCCCGGAGAGGCTGACCGCCCGCAGGTCCAGTCGAATCGAGCGCCCGGCGGAAAACCATATCTCCCGGCCCGATGGCGACCACGCCAACCCCCGCGCCGAGGCGTAGCTCCGCGTGAGTGCCTGAAACTTGCCGCCCAGGTCCACCACGCCGACGTAACCTTGGTCGTCGCCCATGATCGGATGAACGATAAAGGCGATGCGGCGCCCGTCGCGCGCGAAGCGCGGGTTCCCGATCCAGCCCGCGCTTTGGTAGAGCACGTGGCCGATGGGAAATTCCAGCGTGAAGGTGGAGGTGCGCGGATGGAAGCGGGTGATGAGCAGATGGCTGCCGCCAGGGGCGTAGTCGGCGAACTGCACGTGGTTGAGCATGGGCCGCGGCGCGCCGCCCGTGAGCGGCATCTGGGCCAGCGTTCCGTAGTACGCCCATCCCCCGATTCCGACAAGGTTCTGCAACACCGCCGCCTCGCCCGGGCCCACCGCCAGCAGCTCGCTGGCCGCGGCGTTGACCGGCTGCACCCCCACCGAGTCCAGCCGCGCCGAGTAGAGCGCGTAGGACGCTCCACTCCAGCGTGCCTCGCCCATCACGCTGTGGCCGTCCGGCATGAAGCGGGCATCCTGCATCGTGCCCTGCTGATAGGTCACGCGCTGAAAGCGCGCCCGCGCCGCCGGCGTCCGCCGCGCCCGCAGCCAGGCGCCCCCCAGCCCCAGCGCCACCACCACCGCAGCGCCTGCTGCCGCCAGCCCCAGCCGCCGTCGCCGCCGGTCCATCCCCCCCGATGCCGCCAGCGCCGCCCCGCTCGCGCTCGAACCCACCGAACTCAGATCGGCCAAGCTGAAGGCGATGTCGCTGGCGGATTGGAAGCGCTGCCGCGGTTCCTTCTCCAGGCAGTGCCGCACGATTCGCTCCAGCCCGGGCGCCGTCGTCCCCACGTTGCCGCCGCTGCTGCTCAGCCCCAGCTCCGGCGGCTCCTCCCGCAGAATCGCGCTGATGATGTCGGCGGCGCTGTCCCCGCGGAACGCCCGCCGCCCCGCCAGCATCTCGTAGAGCACCGCTCCCAGGCTGAAGATATCCGAGCGCGCGTCCGCCGCCTGCCCCCGCGCCTGCTCCGGCGACATGTAGCCCACCGTGCCCAACACCACACCGGCCGCCGTCGCCGCCGTCGCCCCCAACGTCTGCGCCCCCTCGCCCAGCCCCCCCGGCGCCAGCTTGGCCAGCCCGAAGTCCAGGATCTTCACCCGCCCGTCGTCGGTGCAGAAGATGTTCTCCGGCTTCAGGTCGCGGTGGACGATCCCCTTGTCGTGCGCCGCCGCCAGCCCGCGCGCGATCTGCGTCCCGTACTCCACCGTCAGCCGCTGCCCCAACGGCCCCGCCGCCAGCTTTTGCCGCAGGCTCGCGCCCTCCAGCAGCTCGGTGACGATGAACAGCGACCCATCCGCCGTCTTGCCCACGTCGTGCATGGTGAGCAGGTTGGGGTGGTTCAGCGCCGCCACCGCCCGCGCCTCCTGCTCCAGCCGCCGCAGCGCCTCGCCGTCCTGCGCCATGCTGGCCGGCAGCACCTTCACCGCCACCTCGCGCTGCAAACGCGTGTCGCGGGCGCGGTACACCTCGCCCATCCCCCCCGCCCCCAGCGCCGAGACGATCTCGTACGGTCCCAGTTGCGTGCCCGCCGCCAATGCCATGGCGAGATTATAGTGGGTGCCGCGCTTCCACGCACGGCGAAAGGCGGACCGGCACTAACTTGACCGCCGCGGTATAACCTCCGTCCATGGCATACAATGTCCGCATGGGTCCGGCCCGATGAGCGCGGTGGTTGGCGGTGACGGCGCTGCTGGCTGCCTTGGCGACCGCCCAGGCACCCAGTCGGGCCGCCACGTTGCGCCTCATTGCCCAGGCCCGCGCCGCCCCCGAGGCGCTGCCCGGCGCCGCCCGCGTGGACACTTTGCTGGTCATCGCTCAAATCGACGAGAATTCGTCCACCGCCTGGAACCAGCTCTTTGATTTGGCCGTAGCCCTGACCCGCCCCGCCTCCTCGCCCCGCGCCTATCGAGCCGAAGTGGCTGCCATCAAGCGGCGCGCAAAACTGCGGGTCGTGCGCCACTTCGTAGTCCATTACCAGCTCGCGCACGCCCACGCCCTCATCCTGCGCGCCGATGTTAACCGGGCGCCGCTCTACGCCCTGCTGATTCCATCCGGCCTGTTGCGCCCGGGTCCAGGGATCGGGCCGCTGGCGCCGCCTGCCCAGGTCTTGAGCTGGGTGCGTGAGGATCAGGCCAGCAGCGGCGCGTTCCCATTTGAGCTCGCCATAGGACTGATCTCTCATTGGTCAGAGGCAACCATCCCTCCGCCCCAGCGCCAGGCAATGCTCGACGAGCTGTTCGCTGCCATGGCCGCCGCCCATCGGCCTGTCGACCTGCGCACCCTGGGAGAAGATCTCTGGGCCACTGTCGGATGGGGCGCCAAGGCGTACTACCCCTGGCTTTGGAGCGACCCCCGTATCGAGCCACTGATTATAGATCGGCTTCGCTTCATCGCCAGCTTGAACGCCAACCCGGACGCCGTCGGCGAGGATCAGTGGCTGATGTCGCACCCCTGCTGGAAGCCGCCCGCAACCGCCTTTTCCAGTGGCGGGACCAGCTTGACGCCCTGCCCGACGCCCTCGCGCGCGAATGGTTCGTGTGCCGCCTGGCCGATGCGATCGCGGTCCACGCACCCGCAGCGACCCAGGCCATCGGGGTCGCCAGCGGGATCGATTTCCCGAGCTCTCTGGAGGTAACCAGGGCCGCCCCCAGCGCGATCGAGCCGCTGGTGCTGACCGCCCTTCTGCCCATGCCGACACGCTAAGCACTCAACCCAGCGAAGCCGGCAGCCCCAGCGCCAGCCGGTGCTGACGCATCGCCTCCGCCTGGTGGGTGAGCACGATCAAATCCGAGCGCGGCCGCGCCGTGCAAGGCAAGATGAACCCCGCCGCCCGGTCTTCGGCAAAGTAGCGCCGCGCCGCGCTCTGGTCCACCTCCCCCTCCCCCGGTGCCAGCAACCGCGCCGCGCAGGTCAGGCACCAGCCGATGCGGCAGCGCGAGGGCAGCGCGATCCCCGCCCGCCCCGCCGCCTGCCACACGAACTGGTCTTCTCCCACCGCGAGCACCGCCCGCATCTCCGGCAGCACCAGCTCTACCCGCCAGAGCATGTCTCCCGCGCGCTACGGGTTGTAGAAGCGCCGGTTCTTGCTATAGGGCGCCTCGCCCGGCTCCCCCCGCCGGAAGTGCCCGCTGGGTATGCTCTTGCCGTCGCGCTCGTGCCCGAGCAACTCGATGAACCAGGCCTCGTGCTCGATCTCCTCGTTCAGGATGCGCGCCGCCATGTCGTAGGTGCGCGGGTCCTTGCCCACGGTGAGATCGCAGATCTCGCCCCAGCTCCGGATGGCGCACCGCTCCGACTCCAGCAGCAGGGTCAGGATGTTGACCACGGTGGGCGGATCGGGCAGCTTCGCCGGCGCGCACCCGGCTTGGTTGTGGAAAGTGGGCAGGTCGTTGGGCAGCTCTCCTCCCAGCTCGTAAATGCGCGGGACGATGAGCTCCCAGTGCGCCCGGTCCTCGAGGCGCGCGTCCTCGCAGATCTCCTTGTAGTCCTCGTAGCCGGCCAGGTGCATGCGCAGGATGGTGTAGTAGTAATAGGTGCTGCTGAACTCGGCGGCGGCGTTGGCGATGAGTTTGCGGATCAGCTTGTCCACATCCACGCCGCGCGCGCGGATCTCCTCCACCCCCACCCTGCCGCTGAGGTCGCCATATCCAATCTTTTTCGCTTCAGCCATGGACAACGTCCTTTCGATAAACCACTTGGATGCCGTGCCGCCACTCCTCGTTTAGTCCCAATCGCGTCCACGGCACTTCCGGTGCAATCCATCGCCCCAGCAACTCCGTCTGTGGATGCCAGCGCAGCGCCGGCGCCACCAGCCACAGTCGCGGCGGCAGCGGGCTCAGCGCCACCCCCGGAAAGTACCCCAGCCGCTCGAAATCCCCCGCGCGCTGGTGCCGCCGCACCTGTCGCCAATAGTCCAGCGCCTGCAGTGGAAAACCCAGGTCCTCATCCGCCTTCAACTCCCACACCAGCAAGCGTCCGTCGCGGTCCACCGCTAGCAGGTCGAGCACGTCGCGCGGCCCCGGCCCGCTCACCGGCACCTGCGCGTAAACAGAACGGGGGTCCACCTGCGCGTCCAGCGCGCGCGGATCGCTGCGCAGCAGGTGTTCCATCCAGCCCTCCGGCTGTAGCGCATACAGCGGGAAGCGGCGGTCGCGCCCGGCGACGCGCTGCTCGGCCACGTCGCGCAAGAACCGCAGGAACAGCAGGCGCGTCGCCTCCAACAGCGGCGACTGCTCCCGCCCACATCCAAAGGTGAAGGGTGCGGCCAAGGCCTCTGCGCCGGTGGCCTCGCGCGCGATCTCCAGCCCGTAAACGCGCGCCCGCCCCGCCCCGTCCGGGCCCGTCTCCCAGGTCGCCTGCGGACAGTACTCGCGAATCTCCGCCAGCAGCGCCGCCCCCGCCCCCGTCGGCGCCTCCAGGCTGGGCGCGCGCTTCAGGGAGGAGACGAAGTTGCCGGTATCGGAGGCCGCTGCCAGTTCCAACGCCCCTGCTGCCCGGTCGAGGCGGTAACACTCGATCGGCGGCGCCGCCCGCAGGCAGCTCCGCAGCCGCCCGATCGCCTCCTCCGCCCCCGGCGGCAGGACCAATCGCACCGCCTTGACCACGCCCCGCGGCCAGCGCTGGCGCACCTGCTCCGCCCACACCAGCGCCTGCGCCAGCGCCGCGCCCACGGCCCCGGCATGCTCCTCTTCGTCCACCGCCACGCAGGGAACGAGCCCTTGCTGTCGCCGGAACACCAGCTTTTGCACCCCGCTGCGCCCCGAGGCCGCCCCGCCCTGCGCCGCCTCGCAGCGCCAACCGTGCCAGTCGCGCTCCGCCGCTGCCATCACCGCCAGCCGAAACTCCTCCCGCCGCGAGCCGGCGTCGCTCGCTGCCCCTCCGCCGGCGCCCGCCACCAACACCAGCGGCGATGGCTGGCTCTGGCCGAGACGCAGGCACTGCAGCCGCAGCCGCCCCGTGCCCTGCGTGGCGATGCCCACCACGCGCCGCACCAAGTTGGCGTCGGCGCTCCAAAAGTGGCAAACCAGCCGCCCCGCCTCCCCGCTCAGCCCGTAGCCCGAGCGCTCGCCCTCCAGCCGCGCCACCCGCCGCCCCCCCTCCCAAAGCTCCACCGCCGCGTGCGCCAACAAGAACGCCCGCACCTCGCCCGCCGCTCCCGCCGCGTCCCACCCCGCCTGCCCGCTCGCCGCTGCCGCCACCCGCATCGTTTCAGGCTAGGGGCCCCGCCCCGCCCCCGCCACACCCCATCCGGGTGGACCGCGACCGGCCTACAATGATAGGAAGGCCATGGCCACCCATCTCGAACCCGCCCGCCCCCCGCTCGCCGTCCCCGAAGACGAGCTCGAGTTGGTGCGCCGCGCCCAGGCGGGCGACCTCGCCGCCTTTGAGACCATCGTCCAGCGCTACGAGCGCCGCATCTTCCGCCTCGCCCAGCACATGATGGGCAACGCCGCCGACGCCGAGGACGTCCTGCAGGAGACTTTCCTCAAGGTCCACTCCAAGCTCCACCAGTTCCAGCACCAGTCCCGCCTCTACACCTGGATCGTCCGCATCGCCGTCAACCAGGCCCTGATGAAGCTGCGCCAGCGCCGCGGCAACACCGTCTCCCTGGACGAGGAGATCGCCACCGAGGAAGGGCCGGTGGCGCGCGAGCTCGCCGACTGGCATCCCAACCCCGAGCAGCAGTATCAAAGCTCCGAGTTGGCCTCCATCCTGCAGCGCGGCCTGGAGTCGCTCTCGCTGCCCTACCGGCTGGTGTTCCAGCTCCGCGACGTCGAGGAGCTCTCCACCAGCGAGACCGCTGAGGCCCTCGGCCTCACCGAGTCGGCGGTCAAGTCCCGCCTGCTGCGCGCCCGCTTACAGTTGCGCGAAAGGTTGTCCAAGCACTTTCGCCTGAAAGGAGCCGAGAGTGGAGTGTGACGATGACTGTAGAGCCCTGCTCGACCAGCTAGGCGCCTACCTCGATGGCGAGGTCGGCGCGGTCGTGCTCCTGCAAATGGAGGCGCATGTTCACGCCTGCCACCCCTGCCGCTGCTTGGTCGAGAGCTGTCGCCAGACCATCCTCGTCTACCGCCGCCAGCTCCCCCCCGAGATTCCCGCCGCCCTGCATCGCAAGGTGATGGACCGCCTCGGCAGGCCCAACTCCAATGCTTGAAACGCGAGGAACAAGGCCATGCGCTTTTCCATTCTGCGCTGCCCCCACAACCACCTCAGCTTTCCCATCGTGACCCCGGAGCCCCGCGCTGGCGGTTCTTCTCCCGCCCTCGCCCGCAGCGACCCGGGGGCGGAGCCCCCGAGTAGGGGAGGCGCAAGCCTCCCGCACGTCACCTGCCTCGATTGCGGCAGAGAGTTCTGGTACGACTGGGCCCGCATGCGCCGCCTCGCCGAGCGCCCCCAGCCCATCTACCGCCGCGCCGCCTAGGCGCGTTCTTGGGAAGTCTGCAGCTTGGGTTGCGGGATCTGCGGCGCCTGCCCGCGCTTGTAGACCAGGATCGTCCGCCGGTAGGTCAGCACCACCGTCCCGTCCTGCTTGAAGCCCACCGTCTTGATCTCGACCAAGCCCTGGTGCGGCCGCGACTTCGACTCGCGCTTGCTCAGGATCTCGGTCTGGGCGTAAATCGTGTCGCCCTCGAACACCGGCGCCGGCATCCGCACCTCGTCCCAGCCCAGGTTCACCGCGTTGCGCGACACGTCGTTCACCGACAGCCCCGTCACCAGCGCCAGCGTGAAGCAGGAGTTCACCAGCGGCCGCTTGAATTCGGTCTGCGCCGCGTAGTGGGTGTCGAAGTGGATGGGGTTGGTGTTGGCCGTCAGCAGCGTGAACCAGGTGTTGTCGGTCTGCGACACCGTGCGGCCCAGGGGATGGCGCAGGATGGCGCCGACCTCGAAGTCTTCATAGCAGCGGCCGGCGGTCGAGGGCAGGGAAGAAGCGGGCAGGGAAGCGTCGGGCATTGGTTTCGTCTCAGCGGTTCTGGCCGCGGCTCTCACAAAGTCTTGCCTTCGCCGCCACGACCTGCGAGAGGCGCAGGTTGGCGGCATCCACCATTTTGCCATCCAGACTGACCGCGCCGCGTCCGGCCGCGGCCGCCTCCTCGTAGGCGGCCACCACGCGCGCGGCGTGCGCGGCGGCCGCGGCGGTCGGGGTGAAGATGTTCCGCGCAGTCTCCAGTTGGGCGGGATGAATGCACTGCTTGCCGTCAAACCCCAAGGCCAGCGCGATGCGGCACGAACGTTCGAATCCGGCGGCGTCCTTGAACGCCGCGTAGGGGCTGTCGATCGCCCGCAGCCCAAACGCCCGCGCGCAGGCGACGATCGCGTGCATGGCGGCGTGCCAGCGGTGCCCCGGGTAGAGCGCGTCGTGGGCGTCGAAGTCGCCGATGCCGGTGGAGGGCATCTGCATCGAGGCGGCGTAGTCGCCCGCCCCAAAGATCAACGCCTCCAGCCTTGGCGAGGCCGCCGCGATCTCGCGGCAATAGACAAACCCGCGCGCCGTTTCGATCTGCGCCTCGATCCCGATCGGCGGCCGATAGTTTCCCCGCCCCCGCTCCTGCCCGATCTGCGTCAGCAGCCGGTCCACGAACTCCACGTCGCCCGCCCCCGAGGCCTTGGGCAGCATCACCAAGTCGAGCCGGTCGCCCGCCGCCTCCACCACCTCGATCAGGTCGCGGTAAGCAAAGCCGGTGTCCAGCCCGTTGATGCGGAACATCCGCAGCCGTGGCCCAAAGTCCAGCTCGCGCAGCGCCCGCACCACTTGCGCCCGGCTCTCCGCCTTGTGCTCCACCGGCACTGCGTCTTCCAGGTCAAGGCAGACCGCGTCGGCGTCGGAGGCCGCGGCCTTCTCGATCATCCGCCAATTGTTGGCGGGGACGAACAGCATGGTGCGTTCCAGGCGCAGGAGAGGTGCCATCGCCGCTATTCTAACCCGCGCAACTCGCTGAGTACCTCTTCCGTGTGCTCCCCCAGCCTCGGCACCCGCCCCAGGCGGCGGGGCGCGCGCGCCAATAGGCTGGCTAGATTGTGCGGCGGCAGCAACGCCGGGATCGGCCCCTGTGGCGTCTCGGCGCTGCTCCAGCGTCCGCGCGCCGCGAGCTGCGGGTGCCCGACCACCGCCGCCACGTCGTTCAGCGCGCCATGGGCGATCCCGGCCCGCTCCAACCGCGCCTCGACCTCGGCGCGGTCCAGCTCGGCGAAGCAGGCCTCGATCGCCGCTTCCAACCCCTCGCGCTGCGCCACCCGCGCCCCGTTGCCCTTGTACTCGGCCGCCTCGGCCAGCTCCGGCCGCTGCCACACCTCGCGGCAGAAGCGCTCCCACTCGCGCTCGTTCTGCACCGCCAGCAGCACCGTGCCGTCGCGGCAGGCATAGGCGCCATAGGGCACGACCATGGCGTGCCGCATGCCGGCGCGGGCCGCGACCACCCCGCTTCCTTGGTACAAGTAGAGCGCCGGCGTCGCCCACTCCACCAGGCACTCCAGCATCGAGATATCAATGCGCTCGCCTTGCCCGGAGCGCGCCCGCCCCAGCAGCGCCGCCAAGATCGACGAATAGGCGTAGCCGCCGGCGGCGATGTCGGCCACCGAGAGGCCCGCCTTCGCCGGCGCCTCCGGTGTCCCGGTCAGGCTGATGAGCCCGGCCTCGGCCTGCACCAGCAGGTCGTAGGCCTTGTGGTTGCCGTAGGGGCCGTCCGGGCCGTAGCCGCTGATGCCGCACCAGATCAGGCGCGGCAGCCGCGTCCGCAGCGCTTCATACCCAAAGCCCCAGCGCTCCGCCACCCCCGGCGCCAGGTTGTGCACGAACACATCGGCGGTCCCCAGCAGCGCCCCGAGTGTGCGCCGGCCGTCTTCCGTTTGCAGATCCAGCGCCACGCTGCGTTTGCCCCGGTTCAGCCAGGCGAAATAGGCCGAGAGGCCGTTCAGCGCGCCGTCGTAGCCGCGGGCGAAGTCGCCCCCGTCCGGCCGCTCGATCTTGATCACGTCCGCGCCTAGGTCGGCGAGCTGGCGCGAGCAGAAAGGCCCCGCCACCGCCTGCTCCACCGCCACCACTCGCGTCCCGCGCAAAGGCATCTTATTAGAACGACCGCGGCAGACCGAGCACGTGCTCGGCCAGGTAGGCCAGGATCAGGTTGGTCGAGACCGGCGCCACCTGGTAGAGCCGCGTCTCGCGGAACTTGCGCTCCACATCGTACTCGGCGGCGAACCCGAACCCGCCGTGCGTCTGCAGGCAGACATTGGCCGCCTCCCACGAGGCATCCGCGGCCAGCAGCTTGGCGGTGTTGGCCGCCGCCCCGCAGGGCTTGCCCTGGTCGAACAGCGCCGCCGCCTCGTAGCGCATCAAATCCGCCGCCAGCAGGTTGGCGTAGGCCCGCGCGATGGGGAACTGCACCCCCTGGTTTTGCCCAATCGGCCGCTGGAACACCCGCCGCTCGCCCGCGTAGAGGCGCGCCTTGTCCAAAAACCAGAAGCCGTCGCCAATGCACTCGGCGGCGATCAGGATGCGTTCCGCGTTCATGCCGTCCAGGATGTAGCGCAGCCCCTGGCCCTCTTCCCCGATCCGGTTCTCCGCCGGCACCGGAAAGCGGTCGAAGAACACCTCGCTGGTCTCGTGGTTCACCATGTTGCGGATGGGCCGCACCGCGATCCCCGGCGTCGCGTCGAGGTCGCGCGGCAGCTCCACCAGAAACACCGACAGCCCCTCGGTCTTCTTCTTCACCTCCGCCCGCGGCGTGGTGCGGGCCAACAGCAGCATCAAATCGGTGTGGCGCAAACGCGAGATCCAGACCTTCTGCCCGGAGATCAGGTAGCGTTCGCCCTCGCGCTCGGCCACCGTGCGCGTGCTGGTGGTGTCGCTGCCGGTCGTGGGCTCGGTGATGGCAAACGACTGCAGCCGCAGTTCGCCCCGCGCGAGGGCCGGCAGGTAGCGCTGCTTCTGCGCCTCCGAGCCGTGCCGCAGCACCGTCCCCATGGTGTACATCTGCGCGTGGCAGGCGCCTGAGTTCGCGCCCGAACGGTTGATCTCCTCGAGAATCACCGAGGCCTCGACCAAGCTGAGCTCGCCCCCGCCGTAGGCTTCCGGAATCAGCGCCGCCAGCCACCCTGCCCGCGTCAGCGCGGCCACAAAATCGTCGGGATAGGCGCCCGCGGCCTCGACTTTCTGCCAGTAGGCGCTGTCGAAGTCGCGGCAAAGCTCCCGCACCGAGGTGCGGATGTCGGCATGCAAATGGGCGCGAGGGTTGATTTCCATATTAGATGTCGAGTCCGAAAGTCGCCATGTCGGCAGTCTGCGGCAGCTCGGCGAAGCGGTCCAGCCAAGCCTGCGGTGCACCAAGCAACCCGTGCAATTTGCTCACCAACTCGGCCTCGCTGGCCGGGTTCTCCGGGCTGCCGCGGGGATGGTCCAGGCTCGCCTCCAGTGTGGCGCCGTCTTCAAGCGTTACCCGCACCCGCGCCGGCCAAGCCTGCGGGTAGCGCGCGCTGAGCTCGTCGGCCACGGCGATCTGGATCTTCGGCAGCAGCGCCGCCAGCGCGGGCGCGCGCACGCCGTCGGGGCCAAAGCGTTCCGCGGAGAACTGCGCCAGCCCCACCGCGCCCTCGTGCCAGGCCACCGCGGCGACATAGGCCAGGCTGAACTGCGCTTGCGCCGCCGAGCGCGGGTTGCCCTGCGCCACGATGTCGAAGCCCGGCCCATAAGTAGCGATCTCCAGCCTCCGCAGCCCGCGCCCGCCGGCGACCGTGCGCAACTCCAGCACCGCATCCGCCGCGGTATGAGTGTGTCCGCAGCAGGCGTGCAGCTTGAAGCTGGTCTCGCCGATCTTCCAAGGTTTGCACAGCCCGTCGGTAATGCGCGAGGAGTCAAACGCCGCGCTGCTGGCGTGGAAGAATCCGCGCTCGCCCTCGAGGATCCGGCGAGCGCCGGTGAAGCCGCCGCGGGCGAGATCGGCGGCCAGCACCCCGTTGAACGCCGCCTTGCCGGCGTGCAGCGGCTTGCTCATCGCCCCGTCGCGGTTGAACTCCCAAAGCCCGGCCGCTTGCGTCCCGGCCGTCCCCAGCGCGTGGTTCATGGCTTCCGCATCCAGTCCCAGGAGCGACCCGGCCGCCACCGCCGCCCCAAACGTCGCCACCGTCCCGGTCGGATGCCAATAGCGGTAGTGCGAGGGGTTCACCGCCTCCCCGATGCGCAGCGCCGCCTCGTAGCCCAAGGCCACCGCCCGCAAAAACGCCGTCCCGCTGGCGTGTTCGCGTTCCGCCACCGCTAGCGCGGCGGCGATGATCGGCGCCCCGGGATGCAGCGTCGCGCCGGCGTGCAGGTCGTCAAGCTCCAGCACATGCGCCGCCGCCGCGTTGGCCAGCGCCGCCGCCGCCGCCGCCCCCCCCCCCCCCCCCCCCACCACGCGCGGGGGGGGGGGGCC
>Ga0307374_10004317_pt1 | contig 23714 bp, 22 predicted proteins | sample OX3MG_FD_202532 | JGI IMG/M metagenome (GOLD analysis project Ga0307374, IMG submission 202532) | Soil microbial communities from Risofladan, Vaasa, Finland - OX-3 | ecosystem: Environmental > Terrestrial > Soil > Coastal area > Acid sulfate soil | place: Finland: Risofladan, Vaasa | collected... | reverse complement strand
GGGCCAAAACGCGGGTATTTGGCTTCAGGCTTAGGAGCCGAGTGGGCGAGGTTTACTACGGTAAATGAGCCCCGAGGCGACAACGGCGTGGGCCAAAACGCGGGTATTTGGCTTCAGGCTTAGGAGCCGAGCGGGCGAGGTTTACTACGGTAAATGAGCCCCGAGGCGACAACGGCGTGGGCCAAAACGCGGGTATTTGGCTTCAGGCTTAGGAGCCGAGCGGGCGAGGTTTACTACGGTAAATGAGCCCCGAGGCGACAACAGCCTGGAGCCAAAGAACCGCGTTTTTACTCATTTGACCAGTAGTCTTTGAGAGCTTTGCCGCGCGACGGGTGGCGTAGCTTGCGCAGCGCCTTTGCTTCGATCTGCCGTATGCGCTCGCGCGTAACGCCGAACTCTTGGCCGACCTCTTCGAGCGTGCGTTGATGGCCGTCTTCCAGCCCGAAGCGTAAGACGAGGACTTTGCGTTCGCGCTCGGTGAGGTTTTGCAGCACGTCCTGCATCTTCTCTTTGAGGAGCATGACCGACGCCGCTTCGGCCGGCGCGACGGCTTCCTGATCCTCGATGAAGTCGCCGAGGTGGGAGTCCTCTTCTTCGCCGATCGGGGTTTCGAGAGAGATCGGCTCCTGCGAGATCTTCATGACCTCGCGCACCTTCTCGGGGCTCAAGCCCATGGCACCGGCGATCTCTTCGACGGCCGGCTCGCGACCGAGCTCCTGGAGCAGCTGGCGCGACACCTTGACGAGACGGTTGATCGTCTCGACCATGTGCACCGGTATGCGGATGGTCCGCGCTTGATCGGCGAGCGCACGCGTGATAGCCTGGCGTATCCACCAGGTCGCGTATGTCGAGAACTTGTACCCTTTGCGATAGTCGAACTTCTCTACCGCGCGGATCAGCCCGAGATTTCCCTCTTGGATGAGGTCGAGAAAGAGCATCCCGCGGCCGACGTACTTCTTTGCGATCGATACCACGAGGCGAAGATTCGCCTCCGTGAGCTGACGCTTCGCTTCATCGCCGTCGAGGATGATCGCATTGTCGGCAGTCCCGTTCTTACTCGTCTCGAGCTCGCCCGCCTCGATACGCATGGCGAAGGACTTCTCTTCTTCCATCGAAAGCAGCGGCACGCGACCGATCTCTTTGAGATACATGCGAACCGGATCGTCGAGCGAGAGACCGTCGGGAACTTGCTCCGGAGCCTCTTCCTCGACCTCGGCCTTCTCTTCTTTTTGCTCGTCGTCGATCTCGATGCCCATGCCCGAGAGCTCCTCGAAGAGCTCGTCGATCTGCTCGGGCGTGACGTCTTCCAACGTCTCGAGCGCCGAGTAGATCTCTTCCTGCGTGAGCGTACCGCGCGTCTTCCCGCGTGCGGTGAGTCGCTTCTTTGCCTCGTCGAGCGTCGCCGGCGGCGCTTCGGTGGGAGGCGCTGCGGCGGTAGCCGTGCCCTTCTTACGCTGCATAGCTCTTTCTCTCACCTCCTTTCTTTCCAATTTTTTCACGCTTTCACTTTCCTTAATTTCGACACGAGCATCTCGGATTCTTTACGAAGCTCGTCTGGAATCGGTTCCCCTGCCGTAAAGGCTTCGTCAATACGGCCTCGCAGCTCGCGGTATCGGCTCTCGGCGGCTCCCCGCTCGATACGCTGCGCGATGCGCTCCAGGTGCGCTCGCCGCTCGCCGCTGTCGCCGAAGCGGACGGTCGGGCTGCGATCGCGGCTGCCTTCCGCGGCGAGCAGGCTGAGCGCGGCGGGATCCTCCGCGAAGAGCGCCATGAGATCGGCGGCTGTCGACGCCTCGCCCGCAGAGAGCACGATCCGCTCGTAGATCCCGCGGTACCGCGGATCGCGAAAGCTCGACGGGTGAATGCGCTCCGCAAACTCTAGAGCGAGCGCCGGCTCCTCGAGAACGATGCTCATGACTTCACGTTCGAATGACAGGGGTTCCACCGCTCCCGGCGCGGAGGAACGAACCGGCGCATACCGGCTTCCCGTCGCGTCGCTTCGCGGTGAGAAGTTCGCCGTGTTCGTGAGGAATCGGCTATTTCGAAGATCGTCGGCGCTGACCTTCAGGCGATCGGCAATGTATTGCCGCCACCGATCCCACTCTTCGCGCGGCGTCATCGCGCGTATCAGCCCTTCGGCTTTGCGCGCGACGACCGCCGGCGAGGAGAACCCGTCGCGCAGCCGATCGATCTCCGGGTCGAGCCGGAACTCGATGGCCGGCTTCGCACGTTCCAGCAGAGCCTGGAAGCCTTGGCTTCCGTGCTCGCGGACGTATGAATCGGGGTCCGCGCCAGGCGGCAGGAGCACGACGCGGACACTCGAGCCCGCATGCTCCAGCACTTTAGACGCAATATCCACTGCTCTGGTTGCAGCCACCTCTCCGGCCGCATCCCCGTCGAAGCAGAGAAAGATGTTCTCGGCGTACTTGCGCAGCTCGTTTACCTGCTCCAGGGTGAACGACGTCCCGAGAGAAGCCACGGCATTCTCGAAGCCGGCTTGGTGAAGGGCGATGCAGTCGAGGTAGCCCTCGACCACGACGAACGCGCCTTCCCGCTGCGCCGCTCGCCTCGCGACGTTCAAAGCAAAGAGATGCCGCCCTTTGGTATAGACGGGCGTCGTCGCCGTGTTCAGGTACTTCGGCTCATCGTCCCCGAGCGCGCGTCCGCCGAAGGCGATCACTTCGCCCGTGGAAGCCAGCGTCGGGATCATGAGGCGGTCGCGGTAGAAATCGTAGAAACCGCCGCTCTCCTTCGGCTTCACCAACCCCGCCTTGGCCGCGATGCGCACGTCGATGGCGTTGCGCTGCAGCTCGCCGACGAGGCCGTCCCACGACGCGGGTGCGTAGCCCAGTCCAAAGCGTGAAACCGTTTCGGCGGAGAAACCCCGGCGCTCGAGATACGCGCGCGCTTTTGCCCCGGCAGCGCTTGCGAGCGTGCGGGCGAAAAACGCGGCCGCGAGTCGGTTTGCCTCGAAGATCGTCTCCCGCTCGCCGCGCATTCGCGCCGCCTGCGGGCTCTCGGGCTCGAGCTCGACACCGGCTTTCTGCGCGAGCATGCGCACGGCGTCGTTGAACGGTACGCCTTCGCGCTTCTGCACGAAGCTGATCACGTCGCCGCCCACGCCGCACCCGAAACACTTGAAGAAGCCGCGATCGGGATGGACGTGAAATGACGGCGTCTTTTCGTTGTGGAACGGGCAGAGGCCGACGAGGTCGTTTCCACGCTTGCGCAACGGCACGTACTGCGCGATGAACGTAGCGATATCGACGCGTGCGTGGATCTCTCGGAGTGCGGACTGATCGAAGCGCATGGATTGCTTTACCGGAGATTCGGTCGCCTGCACGAATCCCCCTCACCATGAAGCGGATCTTCGATCCCGTCCACCGTTTCATCGAGCTGGACGATGGCGAGGCGAATCTGCTCGATCTGTCGCAGTTCCAGCGCCTACGCCGCCTGCGCCAGCTCGGCCTCGCCTACCTTGCCTTTCCCTCGGCGGAGCATTCGCGGTTTACGCACGCGCTCGGCGCTCTCGCCGTCGGCAGCAGAGCCTTCGATTCGATCGTGCGGCACGGCGCGAGCTTCTTCTCCGACAGCCGCCAGGTTGCGTATCAGCGGCGCCTCGTTCGAGCGGCCCTTCTCCTCCACGATATCGGACACGGCCCGTTCAGTCATGCGTGCGAAGCGGTACTCGGCGTGCGCCATGAGGACCGCACGAAGGAGTTGCTCGCGCTCCCCGATCTCCGCACCGCTCTGGAAGCGCTCGACGTCGATCCGGATGACGTCCTCGGCCTCGTGCTCGGCGATCCCAAGACGCGTTACCCCGCGTTGCGCGAGCTGGTAAGCGGGCCGAATCTCGACGCCGATCGCATGGACTACCTGCAGCGGGATGCCTATTTCACCGGCGTCGTGAGCGGGCGTTTCGACGTCGAGCAGATGCTCGAGTCGCTGCGTCTCTACGAGCGAGACGGAGCGCTCGTGCTCGGCATCGATTCGCGCGGCGTCGTCGCGCTCGAATCGTTCGTCACGGCGCGCTACATGATGTTCGCGTCGGTCTACTTTCACCACACGACGCGCGTCTTCGAGCACATCCTGCACGAAGTGCTGCAGGAACTCTGGCCGAACCCGCGCGCGCTCGACGCGATCGACGAGTTCTTGCGCTGGGACGACTTCCGCGTACTCAACGAGCTCGGCAACGCGAAGAGCGAAGCCGCAAAGGCCTTGCGCGAGCGCGTGCGCGTCTACGTGCTCGCCGCCGAGTTCAATGCCGAGAGCGACCTGCGCGCGTTCGAGGCCTGCGAGCGCTCGCTGCGTGAGCGCTACGGCCCGGAGAACGTCTGGGCCGACGAGCAGGCGCAAGTCATGCACCGCCTCCCGCTCGTCGCCGACGCGTCACGGCCGACGGTATGGGTCGGCACGCCGGCGGGTCTCGTCGATGCCCGCGTCGCCTCCGACTTGATCGCGAAACTCAGCGGCAATGCGTATTGGAGAAAGCTCTTCGTACGACGAACCGCGGTCGACGTGGCCGAAGCGCGTAAGCTGTGCGCGCTGATGGTCGCGTCGCTACGCACATGAACGACTCCACCTGACGCTGCGCGTACAGGATGGAGTTTCGTGTTGCTCACGCTGATTGCGCGAGGCACCCGGTCGGTTCCCGGCCGGTGCGGGCGAACGCCCACAAAAGATTCACGCGAGCGGCGTTCCGATCGCGTGACAGAACCAAGCCGCACGAGCAAACGTGCTGGCGCTCCGAGAGCGCTTTCTTGCGCTGCGCTCCGCAGCCGCTGCACGTTTGACTCGGTTTAGCTTTGCGCGAGGGAACCTCGACGTACTCGACACCAGCTTCTGCCGCTTTGTATCGGAGCATGGCGAGAAATGCGCTGGGGGCCGTCGCGAGAATCTCGCGATTGAGGCCCGCCTTTTGGGCGACGTTGCGTCACTTGCGCCGACTGCGCGTTGAGGCATACTGCACGTCGACGGCGCGCAGGTCGGTCAGATCGCGCATTTGGTCGTATGCCGACAGGCTTTTGCGTTGCAGCCGCCAGGCCGCGATCCGCTGCTCCAACGCGGCGTTATAAAGCCGCCGGTGCAAGCCGAGCATATCGAGCAGCACCGCCTCTTGCGAATGCGACGGATAGAGGCGATAGACGACCTTGCGCGAGACTGACTCCATCCTAACCGTACTTTACGCTGGTCGTATGACATACGGGTGGTATTGAGCGCCCTGCCGGGCGCTGCGGCGCTTCACCACCAGCCGACGGCGGGAGACGCCGTATGGCTGGAGCACTGCGCCGCCTTTTGGTAGCGATCCCGGCCGCTACTCCAGGATGCCCAATGCCGCTTGGGCGGCGGCGAGGCGTGCGATCGGCACGCGATACGGCGAGCACGAGACGTAGTTGAGCCCGAGCTGATCGCAAAACGCGACCGATGACGGCTCCCCACCGTGCTCGCCGCAGATGCCGATCTTCATCTCTTTGCGCGTATTTCTGCCGAGTTCGACGGCGGTACGCATCAGCGAGCCGACTCCCTTGCGGTCGAGGACCTGGAAGGGATCGTCGCTCAAGATGCGCTGCTCCAGATAGCGCGGAATGAACGAGTTCTCCGCGTCGTCGCGGCTGAAGCCGTACGTCGTTTGCGTGAGGTCGTTCGTTCCGAACGAGAAGAACTCGGCATCGCCGGCGAGTTCGTCCGCGATGATGCACGCGCGCGGAAGCTCGATCATCGTGCCGACGTGATAGGAGATGGCGCAGCCCCGCTCTTTGATGACCTCGTCCGCGATGCGACGTGCGTTTTCGCCGGTGATCTGCATCTCGCGCACGCTGCCGACGCCGGGAATCATCACCTCGGGCCGAGCGTCGACGCCGCGTTGCACGAGGTCGCACGCAGCCTCGAAGATCGCGCGCACCTGCATCGCATAGATCTCGGGGTAGAGAATCCCCAAGCGGCAGACGCGCAGGCCGAGCATCGGGTTCTGCTCGTGCATCTGCTGCACGCGCTTGAGCACGGCGTCGCGCGCTTTATACTCGGCGGAATCGACGCCCTTCGTGAGCCGCAGCTCCGTCGTCTCGACGAGCAGCGTCTCGAGCGACGGCAAAAACTCGTGCAGCGGCGGATCGAGCAGGCGAATCGTCACCGGCAGGCCGGCCATGGCCTCGAGAATGCCGACGAAGTCTTCGCGCTGAAACGGCAGCAGCCGCTCGAGCGCGGAGGCGCGCGCTTCGGGCGTGTTCGCGAGGATCATCTCCTGCACGACCGGCAGGCGGTCTTGCTGCATGAACATGTGCTCGGTGCGGCAGAGGCCGATGCCCTGCGCGCCAAGCTCGCGCGCTTTGCGCGCATCCTCGGGCGTGTCGGCGTTTGCCCAGACGTCGAGCCTCCGCTCCGCGTCCGCCCACGAGAGCAGCGTCGCGAGCCGCTCGGGCAGCTTTGCCGGCGGCGGAATCAAACGCAGTTTTCCGACCGCGACGTTTCCCGTCGACCCGTCGATCGTGATCCAGTCGCCCTCTCCGAAGCCGACGCCGTCGAGCGAGGCACGTTTGTTGCGCCGGTCGATCTGCAGCGCTTCGCATCCCGCGACGCAAGGTTTTCCCATGCCGCGCGCCACGACGGCGGCGTGCGAGGTCGCACCGCCTTTCGCGGTGAGCACGCCCTTCGCAGCGATCATACCGTGCACGTCGTCGGGCGTGGTCTCCACGCGCACGAGGACGACGTCCTCGCCGCGCTGCGCCCACGCAACGGCGTCGTCCGCGCTGAAGACGACGCGCCCCGTGGCCGCACCGGGCGAGGCGTTGAGGCCCTTTGCCGCGACCTCGAAATGCTCGCCGGGATCGATGCGGGCGTGGAAGAGCTGATCGAGCGCTCCTGCGTTGACGCGCGCGATAGCGGTACGGCGATCGATGATCCCTTCGTCGACGAGATCGAGCGCGATGCGGACTGCCGCCTCGGCGCTACGCTTCGCGGAGCGCGTCTGCAGCATGTACAGCTTGCCGCGCTCGACCGTAAACTCGAGATCCTGCACGTCGCGATAGTGGCGCTCCAGACGCTGCGCGATCTCGACGAATTGCTTGTAGATCTGCGGCTGCGTGCGCTCGAGATCCAGGATGCGCTCCGGCGTACGAATGCCGGCCACCACGTCCTCGCCTTGCGCGTTGCGCAAATACTCACCGAAGAGCACGCGCTCGCCGGTATTCGGGTCGCGCGTGAACGCAACGCCCGTTCCCGAATCGTCGCTCATGTTGCCGAAGACCATCTGCACGATATTGACGGCCGTGCCGAGGTCGTCGGAGATGCGATTGAAGCGCCGGTAGTCGATGGCGCGCTTGGAGTTCCACGAGTTGAAGACGGCTTCGACGGCGCCGACGATCTGCGCGCGGATGTCCTGTGGGAATCCCACTTTCGCGTGCCGCGCGACGAGCTGTTTGTATTCGGCAACCACGCGCTTCCACGAAGCGGCGTCCAGCTCCGGATCGCTCTTGACGCCGAGCTCCTGCTTGCGCGAGTCGAGGATCTCCTCGAAGTCGTGCTTCTCCATGCCGAAGACCGTCGTCGAGTACATCGTGATGAGGCGCCGGTACGCATCCCAGGCGAAGCGCTCGTTGTTCGTCAAGCGCGCGAGACCCTCGACCGTTTCGTCGTTGAGCCCCACGTTGAGGATCGTATCCATCATACCGGGCATAGAGAACTTCGCGCCGCTGCGTACCGAGACCAACAGCGGGTCGCGAGCATCGCCGAAGCGCTTTCCGGTTCGGCGCTCCAGCTCGCCGAGCGCGGCATTCAACTCGTCGAGCAACGGCTGGGCAATCGTCTTGCCGTCCTCGTAGTAGCTCAGGGACGCCTGCGTCACGATCGTAAAGCCGAGCGGCACCGGAAGGCCGGCGGCGGTCATGACGGCAAGCCCCGCACCTTTCCCGCCGAGAACGTCCTTCGACGTCTGGCCTTCGTCAAAAAAGTATATCTGCTTAGCCGCCGGTTGCATGCGCACGCTCACGCTCGTTCCTCCACATACTCGCGCAGCTTCTCACTGCCGATGCGCTCCTGGCGCATCGAATCGCGCTCGCGAACCGTGACGCTGCCGTCGTCGAGCGTCTCGTAGTCGACCGTAACGCAGAAGGGCGTCCCGATCTCATCCTGACGCCGGTACAGCTGGCCGATGTTGCCTTCGTCGTATTGCGTACGGAAATGCGGACGTAGGGCGCGTTCGATGCTTCTCGCGCGCTCCACGAGCTCGGGCTTGTTGCGGGCGAGAGAAAAGACCGCGAGCTGTACCGGGGCAATGTATGGATGCAACCGTAACACGGTCCTCTCGGTCTGTTTTCCGTTCGGATCGAGGCTCGTTTCCCGCTCGTACGCGTCGACGAGAAACGTCAGCATCGTCCGGTCGACGCCTGCCGAGCTCTCGATGAGCAACGGCGTCTCGTGCTGCTTCGACGCCTCGTCGAAGAAGCGCATATCCTTGCCCGAGAGACGCATGTGCGCCTCCAGGTCGTACGTACCGCGGTGCGCGATCGATTCCAACTCACCCCAGCCCCACGGAAAATGGTATTCGACGTCGACACCGGCCTTCGCGTAATGGGGCCGCTCTTCCGGTTTGAGCTCGTAGAAGCGCAGGCGGTCAAGAGCGATGCCGTAGTTCGCGTACCAGGCTTTGCGCCGCTCCACCCACTCCCGAAAGACGTCCATGTCCTTCCCATCGTCGGGCACGAAGTACTCGAGTTCGGCCTGCTCGAACTCGCGCACGCGATAGGTGAGGTTACCGGGTGTGATCTCGTTGCGAAACGCCTTGCCGATCTGCGCGATCCCGAAGGGCGGACGCTTGCGCGACGTCTGGTAGACGTTCTTGAAGTTGACGAAGATGCCCTGAGCCGTCTCCGGCCGCAGGTAGGCGAGCGCCGACGTGTCCTCCATGGGGCCGACCGACGTCTTGAGCATCAGGTTGAAGTTTCGCGGCTCGGTGAACGAGTTCGCGCTTCCGCAATCGGGGCAGCGCGTGCGATCCTTCAAGTGGTCGTAGCGAAAGCGATGCTTGCAGACGCGGCAGTCCACCATGACGTCGTGAAACGCCGCGACGTGGCCCGAGGCCTCCCACGTAGCGGGGTGCATGATGATCGACGAGTCGAACGCGACGACGTCGTCGCGAAGCTCGACCGTGTCGCGCCACCACGCGTTCTTCACGTTGCGCTTCATCACCGCGCCGAGCGGACCGTAATCCCAGAAGCCCCCAAGGCCGCCGTAGATCTCGCTCGATTGAAAGATGAAGCCGCGCCGCTTCGCGAGCGCGGTAATCTCTTCCATCGTGACAGGGATCAACTCCCGCGCAACACTCCACGGTAGCGTCGGCCCCGCCAATCGACGCCGACCGAGCCCGTGAGCCGCGCGACGGAGGTCGCGCAGATGGCAAGCAGCACGACGAAACCAGCGGGAAGCCACGCACAGGATCCCGCGGGGAATCGCATGCGCCTCATTCCGAGCTCCGCAACGAACAAGCCGGCAAGAAAGGCGACCGCGAGAACGCCGGCGAGCGCCCAACGATGGAAGAGCAGGAGCACCACTACTGCGAGCGGCGTAATCGGGGAGATGAGCGCGAGGCCGAAGAGCCCCGCAACGGCTTCGGCCGTCCGCTCGCGCATGCCGAGCGCGAAGTTCTTGACGAAACCACTCCAAATCTCCGCAAACGACCGGTACATGCGCGTGCGCACGAGATCGTTCGCGCCGAGAAGCGTGATTCGAAACCGGCCATCACGTTTGAGATGCCGCGCAAACTCGAGATCTTCGGCGATCTCGTTCGCGACGACGGCGTGGCCGTCGGTCGCTTCGTATAATGCGCGCGACAGCAGGAGATACTGGCCGTTGAACATCGCCGCTCTCTTGCGCGGGTCTCCGATGGCGGCGAGGTGCCCCGTCGCGAGCACGATCGTCCACAAGATCGCCGGGAGCAGCGCGCGCTCCGAGAACGACTTCATCTCCTGCGTCGTGAGAAGACTGAGCGCGCCGACATTGCGCTCGCGCGCGGTCTGCACGGCAGAGGATGCCGCAAGGGGATGATGCACCGTATCGGCGTCGGTGCACAACAGCCACTCGCCTCGAGCCGCGCGCTCCCCTTGAACGAGCGCCCACGATTTTCCGACCCAGCCTTGCGGGAGCGGCGCTCCGTGTATCAGGCGCAACTGCGAATGCTCTTTGGCGATGCGCGCAACGATCGATGCGGTTTCGTCGTCGGATTCGTCGTCGACGACGATCACTTCGAACGCCGGATAACGCTGGGCGAGCAGCGAGCGCACGCAACCTTCGATTTGGCGCTCCTCGTTACGTGCGGGCACGACGATGGAGAGAAATGGAAGATCGGCTTCGGGCTCCCGCACGACCATCTCGTCGCGCGAACCGAATACGAAAAGCATGCTGCGGGCGGCCAACACGACGTTGGCGAGAACGAGGAGCGCTATGGCTTCTAACAACGCGCTTGGAGTTCACGGCGCTGCTTGCTTCACCTGCCCCGGTCCCGCCCCCGAGAGCTCCTTGGACCCGCTACGCTGCGCCTTCGGCTGCGTTTCGGAGCGTAATTGCCCGCAAGCAGCGGCAATATCGCGACCCATGTTGTGGCGCACCGTGACCGGGACGCCTGCTTCGTCGAGAATTCCGGCGAAGCTCCAGATGCGTTCCTCGGCGCTGCCGGCGTAGGGCGCGTCCGGCGTCGCATTGTACGGAATGAGGTTCACGTGATAGAGGTGCCCGCGCATCAACGCGGCCAGCTCGCGCGCGCAAACATCGGAATCGTTGATACCCGCGAGCATCACGTACTCGAAGAAAACCTTGCGGTGCGTTCGCTCGACGTAGCGCGCGCACGCCGCCATGAGCTCCGCGACGCCGTGCCGGCGATTCACCGGCATGAACGAGCTGCGAAGCTCGTCGTTGGGTGCGTGCAGCGAGATCGCGAGATTGACCTGGATGCCTTCACGTGAGAACGCGTCGATACGATCGACGAGCCCGACGGTTGAGATCGTGATGTGCCGGTGACCGAGTCCGAATCCCTGCGGGTCGTTGAGCAGCGCGACGGCCTCCATCACCGCGTCGTAGTTGTGAAAGGGCTCGCCCATCCCCATGAAGACGACGTTCGTGACGCGCTTGCCGCGCTCGCGCGCCTCGCGTGCGAAGTAGCGCGCTTGGTCCACGATCTCGACGGCGCTCAGATTACGGGCGAATCCCGCCTGCCCGGTCGAGCAGAACGCACACGCGAAGGCGCAACCTGCCTGCGACGAGATGCAAATCGTCGTGCGACCCTGCCGGTGCTCCATCAGCACGGCCTCGACGTCGTTCCCGTCGCCCAGCCGGAAGAGACCTTTCGACGTATGTCCGTCGCGGGAGCGTTGAATCGTTGCCGGCTCGAGCGACGAGAGCGTGACCCCGCGCTCGGCCATCCGCGCGCGCAGCGTCTTCGGCAGCGTCGTGACTTCGCCGAGCGAGGCGCACAGCTCTTTGGCGGCTGCATGGTAGAGCTGCGTCAGCCGGTACTCGCGCAGATCAAATGCTTGCGCGAAAGCCGGCACGCCGGAGAACCCAGCACGCTTCGCCGTTGCCTCGAGCCAAATCGTCCGCGCCTCGCGATTCACGCTAGGAGCTTGTCGGGCTTGGGCCATTTCCGGATTCCGATGTCGCATTTTTCTCGAAGAGGTTCGCCTGTTCCGGCATGGGCTCGGCCGGCGCCTCGTCGAGCTTGGCGCGAACCTGCTTCAGATCGTTCCACACGAGCCGCTTGACCGCGTCGATCTCTCCGCCGGTCTGGCGCAGGATGTAGGCGGGGTGGAACGTTACCATCAACGGCGTACCTGCCGGCCCCTCGTACCAGCGCCCGCGCATCTTCGTGATCTGGAAGCCGGCGCCGAGAAACGATTTCGCGGCAGGCGCGCCAAGCGCGAGAATCACGGACGGGCGAATTAGGTCGATCTGGCGATCGAGAAACGGGCGGCAGTTCGCGATTTCTTGCGGATCGGGAGGCCGGTTGCGCAACCCACCGGGCGTGCCAAGCGTCGGGCGGCATTTAACGACGTTGCAGATGTAGACATCTTCGCGAGCGAGGTCGATCGCGGCCAGCATCTTGTCGAGCAACGCTCCGGCACGGCCGACGAACGGCCGCCCGAGCCGATCTTCGGTCTCGCCCGGGCCCTCTCCGATCACCATCAGCGCGGCGTACGGGTCGCCTTCGCCGTAGACATTGCGCTGTCGCTGCGCGCCGATCGCGCACTTTCGGCAGGCATCCGCGAGCGCCGCAGCATCGGCAAGATCGCGCGTGCGTCGCTCGCGCTCGCTCGCGTTCACTCGCGCTCGAGATCCAGCGCGCGCCCATACGCCGTGACCGTGCAGGCTCCATCTTCTTCGGCGACGTGGAACTGCACGCCGACAACGGCGTTTGCTCCCATCGCGTCGGCGTTTCGGCTCAACGCCGCAAGCGCTTCGCCACGCAGCTCGTCTGCCTCCGAGAGCGATTCGATGGGCGCGAGACCGATCAGCATGCCAAGGCTGCGAAACGTAGAGCGCAGCACGTTGCGCGGACGCGACGCGTTTGCGCAGACGTATCCCAGGTCTCGGCGTCTCCTATAGCCCGCGACCTCCTCGAAGGTTACGACGTTCTCAATCACGCAAGCCTCGCCCGAGCATGCCGCAGGATTCACCGCCCGTGCTGATCATCCGCCTCGACGGCATCGGCGACGCACTGGCGCTCACGCCGTTGCTCGCCGCGCTCCGTTCCGCGGGCCGGCCCGTCGACCTCGTGCTGCGGGAGGACAACGCGTCCGCCTTCTCCCGCGCGGCCGTGCGGGACGTCGCGATCGCGCCCTTCGAGCTGCGGACGAACAGTGCGGAGAACGCCGCGGCGATCGCGCGTTTCGGCGTCGCGCTCGCGTCGCGCGGTTACGCAGCCGCGCTCGTCGCCACCGAAGATCCCGCCGGCTATCGCCTGGCGGTCGCAACGGCTGCCCCGCGACGCGCGGGCTTTGCGAACGGCTGGGGGAAGCCGCTCAAGACGCTCTGGGTTCGCTCGCTGCTCACGACGACGCTGTATCGCCCGGCGGGGCTCGACCGGCGCCGACGGCACGAATGCGAGGTACTCTTCGAGCTCGGGCGCGGGCTCGTGGAAGAGCGGGTGCCGACGCGCGAGCTCGCGCGTCTGCGCCCGCTCGTCCTCGAGCGCGACGTCGTTCGCCACGCAAGCGTGGCCGTGCAAGTGACGCACAAGTGGGAGCGCTTCGGCGCCGACGCTGGAGCCGTCGCGCAGCTGCTGCGCGAGCTCGCGCACCAACATCCCGTGCGCGCAATCGCTTCCTCGAGCGAGGGCGCCTTTGCGGACGCGGTGGAGCGCGCAGGCGGCGCGGCCGTCGAGCGCTTCGAGGCGCTCGAGCCATGGAAAGAAGCAATCGCTGCCGCAGCGATGCTCGTCGCTCCGGACTCGGGCGCCGTTCACGTGGCGGGCATGGTCGGTACGCCGACGGTTGCGCTCTTTGCGCGCCGGCGCGATCTCGCATACCAAGTCGCGCGGTGGCATCCGTGGGCCGCGCCGTTCTTCGTCGTTCAGATCGCAGACGACTGGATTGCGCGCACCGTTGCGGCCGTAGAAGAGCACGCCGCGGCGCGGTAGAGCGCGATCGCGCCGTCGCGCCGCACCAGCACGTAACGCCGCTCGCGCACGAGGCGCCGAAGCGTGGCGCCATACTCCTCGAGGCGAGGAGAGTCCGGATAGTCAGCGTCGACGAGCGCGAAGCACGCGGCAAGCGGCTGCGACGCACGCTCCGGAAGCACGCCGGCGTGCGGATCTCCGAGCGCAAGATGCGTGTACGCTTCCTCTTGCGTCGCGACGTCGAGACCCGCGGGCAGCGTCGCGAGGAAGAGATCGAGCCGCGCGTCCCGCGCGCGCGGCGCGTGCAGGTTCAGGCCGGGATGCAGCGGATCGGCAACGGCGAACTCGACGACGCAGAGCAGCGCTGCGGCAGCGAGCAGATGCTGCGCGCGCAGCGGCGAGATGCGCCGCACGGCGAAACCGAACGGAACGAGCACGTAGCCGATCCACGCGCCGGCGTAGTGCGTGCCCATCGTGAACGTCGTCGGCATGCGCGAGAGCAACACTTCCGCAAGCGGCGCGGCGGCCAGCCACATCATGCGCGAGCGGAACGGCAAGAAGAGCAGCGGAACGAACGCCAGCAGCAGAAAGCCGGCGCGCGCGAGAATGCCGCCGGGGAAGAGCTCCCGAACGTCTGCGGCGCTCCACGCGTAGAATCGCTCCGGCGACCAATGCGTTGCGGCGACGCTCGCCGCAGGCTGAATGCCGTGGTAGAACCATACGAGCGTGACGACGCTCGCGCCACAGATCAGCAACGCCGCGCGCCCGATGGTGGTTCCACGAAGGCGCCACCAGCCGAGCAGCCCCGCGACGGCGAGGAATATCGCTTGGTCTTCCTTGACCGCGAGCGCGAGCGCCGCAAAGGCAAGCATGAGACGCCATCGGCCGGCATCGGAGGCCCAGATCGCCCACGCCACGGCGGCCGGTGCAAAGACGTTTTCGTGAAAATCCCCGAACGCGAGCCCGGCGAGCGGCGGATAGAGCCAGACCACCAGCGCCGCGAGCCGTGCGATACGGACGGGGGCGCGCGCTCCGACGAGCGCGGCAATCGGCGGAGCGACGAGCGCGCACGCAGCCGATTGCAGCGCGACGAGAGCGATCGGCGAGTGCACGACGGCAACGACGGCGCCCGCGAGATAGAGAACCGGCGAAAAGTGAAACGCCCAATGGCTGCCTTCGACCGTGTTGCAAAAGCAGCCGAACGCGCTTGCGGCAGTCTGCGCAAATATGCCGAAGTCGACGAGGTTACGGTGCGCCGCATACTTCGCCGCGCCGAGCGCGGTAAAGATTGCCGCATAGAGCAGCGCACCGAGCCAGATCAGGCGGTCACGAAGCACGTCTGCGCTGCTGCAAGTAGGACCAAACGAAGAGGTCGATCTCGCCGTCGAGCACCGCCTGTGCGTTGCCGGTCTCGATGCCGGTGCGATGGTCTTTGACGAGCTGATACGGATGTAAGACGTACGAGCGGATCTGCGAGCCCCATTCGTTCGCTTGTCGCTCCCCGCGCAAGTCGGAGAGCTGCCGGTCGCGCTCCTGGGCGGCGCGCTGGACGAGCCGCGCCCGCAGGATGCCGAGCGCGACCTCGCGGTTCTGCGCCTGCGAGCGCTCCTGCTGCGACGCGACGACGATGCCCGTCGGCAGATGCACGATGCGCACCGCGGACTCCGTCTTGTTCACGTACTGGCCGCCGGCGCCACCCGACTTGAAGGTTTCGACCCGCAGGTCGTCCGGCTTGATATCGACGTCACTTTCGCTCGCCTCGATCTCCGGCACGACGTCGACCGCGGCAAACGACGTATGGCGGCGATGCGCGGCGTCGAACGGCGAGATGCGAACGAGACGGTGCACGCCGCGCTCGCTCTCGAGCATGCCGTACGCGTTCTTTCCGCGAACGAAGAACGTGATCGATTTCAGCCCCGCCTCTTCCGCCGGCGACTCGTCGACGACGCGCGTCTCGAAGCTCTTGCTCTCGGCCCACCGCAGATACATACGCGCGAGCATCTGCGTCCAGTCCGCTGCGTCGACGCCGCCGGCGCCCGCGTTGATGCTGAGGATTGCCCCGTGCGCGTCGAACTCGCCGCTGAAGCTCGCCGCCATCTGCATCTCCTCCAGCCGTTGTCGCGCCGTCGCGAGCATCGCGTCGGCCTCCCCTTCCGCTACAGCGTCACCCGAGAAGAGGTCGAGCATCTCGCGCGCTTCCGAAAGGAGCTTGGCGATTGCGTCGAGAGCGCCGAGCTCCTCGCGCAACTCGGCGGAGTCCTTCATGACGCGCTGCGCGCCTTCGGGGTCGTTCCAGAAGCCGGACGTGCCCGCGCGGGCCTCGAGCTCGCTTAACCGGCGCTTTCTACCGGCATAGTCAAAGCCGCTCCTTGACGGCATTCAACTGCTCGTCGAGCCGGCCGATCGCCGTGCGCTGCGATTCGCTCATATCGGCGGCGCGCTTCTGGAAATTTTCCCGCGCCCCCTTGTTGGCCGAGAAGTCCGTCGTGATGGAGCACCAACGATGGAGGTAAGTCATGTACATTCAACCTTACGAGCCACAGGAGATGCCCTTGGGATCCTCACCGCTCACCGGATACGCTCCGCAAACGTGCGCACCCGAGCAAGCGCCGTTCCAAGGTGACGGGGTCTCCTCGATGATGCCCTGGAGCTCGAGCATGCCGGGAGTCGGCGATGCCGTCAGTGCGCTCAACGACGCTCCGCTCGGAATGGGCCTCGGCGGCGTGCTTTCGAATCTCACCGGCATGATGCAGCAGCTCGTGCAGATGATGCAATCGCTGCTCGGCCGCATGGGTAGCGAGTTCGGCGGCAGCGGGATGGAGCGCGGACGCTACGGCGGCTGCACGCAAGGGCCGATCCGGCGTTTCCCTCTCGACCCCGAGCAGCGCCTTTAGCGGAGACGATCGCACGCAACGCGAAACGCACGCCTCACGTGGAGGCACGAGTATGACGCCTGAATGGTTGACGGCTATCGGCACGCTCGGAACGTTCTTCGTCATCGCCGCATCGGCGGGGGCGGCGCTCGTGCAGCTCAAGCATCTTCGCAGCAGCAACCAGATCGTAGCCTTGACGGAATGCCGCGAGACGCTCGAAGCGCCGGACTTTCGCGAGGCGCAGCGTTTCGTCAGCTACGAACTTCCACGGCGCCTCGCCGACCCGAAGGAAGTGCTGCGCATCGCCCAACCGCAATCGCAGTTCGAGGGCGAGTATCAGGCGATCGACACGGTCGCGAATTTCTTCGAGAACATGGGCGTCTTCGTAAAGACCGGCATCATCGATCGCTCCCTCGCCTGCGATATGTGGGCGCACGTGGTCGTGCGTAACTGGAACGCCCTCCTACCGATCGTGACGTTCGTTCGCGAGGACCTGGGCGAGCCCGCGCTTTGGGAGAACTTCGAGTACCTCGCACACATCTGCCAACGCTTTTGCGAGACTTATAGCGGTAGCGGTTACCCGCGCCGTGCGGCGCGCATGCCGGCCGATCGTTCATTCGTCGCCGCTGTCAGCGAAGCCAGAAATCGCGCACGGGAGCTCGAAGTAGCTAACGCCGGCGCGGTGAGCGCCGAGTTGCGCGTAGATATCGTTTAGCGCGCGATCTCATTTCACGCTGTGACAGAAGTCGCATTCACAAGTCGTTCATAATGCGTTCTTCGCCGTCGTATACGATCGCAGCATGAAACGCTATCTTTCCGCCCTTTTCGCAGCGTCACTTGGCCTTTCGCTGAGCGCCGCTCTCCCGGTCGCGGCGTCAGCCGCCCCGGCTCCCCACGTCGTAACGATCACCGCGTCCGCTACCACGTTATTCAGCCCGTCGGAAATCACCGTCCACGTCGGACAGCCCGTCGAGTTGAAGATCGTCGGGCAGAGCGGCGTGCACGGGATTCAGTCCAGCGAGCTTGGAATTCCGGCAACGACGATTACGCCGGGATCTACGCAAACCATCACCTTCACCCCGGCGAAGACCGGCACGTACACGCTACACTGCACGATTCCATGCGGCATGAGTCACGGCAAGATGGCGATCGTCGTCAAGGTGGTGTAGTCGGTGATCCCCTACGCATGCTTGCTGACGTCGCTCGGCCGTAGCAGGATGCGATACCAGAAGCCCGGGTAGCCGGAGTCGTTCCACACCTTCAGGAGGACCTTCGTCGGCGGCGAGCCCGTCCAGTCGCTGATCACCCAGCTAAACTGGACGTGCTGTTTTGGGTGCAGGCTCGTCGGTGCGGCGGCTCTCGTCCCCGGCAGGTTCATCAAGTCCGGCGCGCTTTCGTTCATTTGCGATCCGTCCTTGAGCTCGAAGCCGACCTCCATGTGAGGTATCGCTATCTCCTGTGAGCTCGGGTTCTGCGCCGTCGCCGTAACGACGACGAAGCCGGAGCCGCTCAGCCCCTGCCCTTCGAGCATGGGAACGCTCGACACCGCGGACCCGGGATAGGTTTCGATCTTGTCGATGCGCAGGCGAACCGCACCGGCCATGAAGTACCGGTGGAGCGGCGCGTTCGTGATCGTTTGCGAATACGCCACAGTCGGAACGACGTACGCGGCGATACACGCGAAGGAAGCAAAAGCGCGGAGCAGTCTCACGATATACCTCTCTTTTGGGGAAAGCATTTATCTGTTCAAGGTGCGACGATCGACACCGGTGCGTTGAAACGCGAATAGCGGAGGGTCACCGGACAGTGCGGCGTTCTCGCAACCGCTTGCAGCGGCAGATCGTTCATTCCAATCCATGGGTTGCGGCGGCGGTAAGCATCGTAGAGGGAAGAGCGAGTACGAGCATGAGCGATGCAAGAAGTTTCATGATTGGGTCCGTCCTTGCGGTGACCTGCCTGCGGATAGTTGCAGCAGCGCCTCGGCTGAGTCCTACACTGCGCATGCCATCTCGCTGACATAACGCCTGTTCCTTTCGCTCGTGGCTAGTTCGCGACGAGCAGCGAAGCCTTACCACCGTTGAAGAACACGTCAGCGCCGTGCGGCGGCGTGAGAATCTGGGGCGCCCCGAGGAGGTAGCCCTGGAAGGCACCGACGCCGGCGCTCGGTGCCCGCGCCGTCAGATGCAGTTTCGCCGCAAACTCGAGGAGCGCCGGCGTTTCGATCCCCTCGGCGATCAGGATCGCGCCCATCGCCTCGGCAATCGCCAAAATCCCAGCCAGAACGGCGCGGGCCTTCGGGCTCGTCCCGTCGAGCAACAGCGTGCGATCGATTTTCACGAAGTCAAACGTCAGCGCGCTAAGCAAACTCAAGCCGGAGCTGCCGGTTCCGACGTCATCGAGAGCGACGCGTATCCCGAGCTCTTGGAGCGCTTGCGCGCTGCGAACGACTGCGTCCATGTCCTTGATCGACCGCTCGGTGATTTCGATGACGACGCGCGCGGGATCGATCTCGTGCTCGGCGAGCAACGAGCCGACCGACTCGGCTCGAAAGAGTGGGTGTTCGAGGGTGGCAGGCGTCAGATTCAAGAATATCTGCTTGCGCAAATCATTTGCTCGGACGGCTGCGAGCGCTGATTGCAAGCACAAGCGATCCAGCTCGACAACGCGACCGATGCGTTGCGCCGTATCAAATGCTTCCTGCGGACCGGCGAAGCCATATTCAAGAGGCGGACGTGCAAGCGCTTCGAACGCGAGGATATCGCCGGTCACGCTGTCCCAGATGGGTTGGAAAGCCGTCCGCATCCCGCCCTCTGTCAGCAGCTGGCGGAGCCTCGAGATGGCTTGCGCGCTCACAAAACGCGTCTGTGCCTCCATGCTCTCGAAGAGCGCGGCGGTATTCCCGCCACGTCGTTTGGCTTCGTACAGCGCGATGTCGGCCCGTTCACGCCAGTCGTTCAATGCCTCGCCGGGACGGAGCTGCGCGATGCCGACGCTTAGCGTGGCCGCGGCACGCTCGTAGGCGATCGGCGTGAGCAGACGCCGTGCTACAACCTCGGCGCCCCGCCCGCTCGTGCCCGGCAAGATGATTGCGAACTCGTCACCACCCAAGCGATACGCACCGTCGGCTTCACGCAAGCCGGTTAGGCGTTCAGCGACGTATTTGAGAACCTCGTCGCCCACGGCGTGACCAAAATGATCGTTGGTCTCTTTGAATCCGTCCAAATCGAGCACGACGAGCGAGATCACGTGGTTGCATCGCTGCGCAAGTGCCGCCGCGCTCGGCAGATCGCCCTCGAAGGCTCGCAGGTTCCGCAGCCCGGTAAGCGCGTCCCTCATGGCTGCCTTCGCCAAGAATGCGATACGCTCTTGGGCAGAGCGTTGCAAACGAGCTCGGTACACCTGCGAGAGCGCGAGGAGCAGCAACGTCGCGGCTGCTACCACCAGCGATAGCACCAGCGTTGATTTTCGCGTTCGGTCCCGGAACGCATAGTAACGATCCTGCTGTGCGTACGCCCGGTCGTACGCTCGCATCGTCTGCGTGAAGACGTACTCTTCCATCTGCGTGTAATCGCGCGCGAGGAGTGCGGGAGGGCGCGCGGCGCCGACGAGCCCCGCCATCAATGTCGCATGCACGTAACGATCGTACAGCAAGCGAATGTGCTGGGCCGCCGCCGGATTAGTCCACGCGACATGGGTCAGGTGCGCTTCGAACCAGCGGCGAGCTTGCGTGTAGGCAGCAGTCGATGCCGGCCCGCGATCGAGCCAAAGCGCGTCTTGCGCTACGAGCAAGTGCTCGGTGTACAAGCGAAGGGTCTGCAGCGACGAGGCTTCGCTGAATTTTACTTCGACTTTCGCTGCCTGCGAGGCGTCTACAGTCGGGCGGCTCGCGGCAATTGCAATAAAGGTTAGCACGACAGCGAAGGTCGCGAGTGCAAACAAAATGCTTTCGACTGAGGCATGCCGAGTAGGCATCGGCTCCACATTCATATCCTACGGTACCGCGGAGGCTACACGTTTCATCGTGTGTTAAGGTTGCGTGCAGTTTTGGGCAAGAACGCAGCATCGCTCGTGCCCGACCCTCGCGTGTCGCGCTATTGGGGCGGCAGCAACGATCTCGGAACGGCGTACGAGCATCTTCTTCCGGTTGCCGGTGGCCCGGCCTGGGACGTCTACATGTTCTACGCACCCGGCGTTGCATGGGATGGAGCAACTCCCCCGAAACCATCGTTCCGGATGCATCAACTGCGACCACAAACGCTCCACGGCTCGATGCGGCGGTATTCGCGGCCCGTGCTCGCCGAATGCTTGCAAACGCTGGGAAGGGTAGCAATCGAGTATCATGCGCGTTGAAGTACTGACGTTTGAAGGGTGCCCGAACGCGGAGGCTACGCGAGATCTCGTGCGACAGGCGGTGCGCCTCGAAGGGGTGGATGCCGCGATCGACTGCGTCGAGGTGAACAGTCTGGAAGCGGCACGCGGCGCGCGCTTTCTCGGCTCACCCTCGGTGCGCGTCGAGGGCGAGGATGTCGAGCCGTCGGCGAGCGAACGCACCGCGTACGGACTCATGTGCCGGACCTATCATTGCGCCACGGGCGTTTCCGGAACGCCGTCAATCGAGACGATCCGCGCAGCCATTCGCCGGCACGCCCCTGCCTGCGAATCCCGCGACATTCTGCGCAATCGGTGGGTCGCAGGCCCGGTATTTTTGCTGCCCTCCCTTGCGCTCGTCGCAAGCGGACTCTTCGATCTCAGTCAAGAGTGGCGAACGACCGTATGGGTGGGTGCTTTGACGACGATGGGCCTCGGGTGCGTCGCGAATGCGCTTCGGTGCAAACGCGTGCATTGCTATCTCACGGGACCGTTTTTCCTCGCCATGGCCGCGCTCTCGCTGTTGTACGGGCTCGGCGTTTTGCCGCTCGGCAAGGCCGCCTGGAACGCGATCGGTCTCACGACTCTCGTCGGCGCTCTGGCGCTATGTTGCATTCCCGAAGCGCTCTTCGGACGGTATCGGCAAGCGCGTAGCTCCGATCGCGCTTGATGTCTAATACGAGCGCGACTCCAGAAGCATTTGGATAAGGGGCAGCCGGCGTGCGGCTGCCTCGCAGGCGCAAGCGGGTATCGAAAACCCGGCTCGCGAACGAGCGCCCTCAAATGAGACGCTACGCCGCCCTCGCTCTTCTGCTCGCCCTGACTTCGCCTGCGAATGCATTTGCATGGGGGATGCAGGGGCATACGATGATCAGCCGCTTGGCGGCGCAGAACTTTCCGGCGGACATGCCCGCGTTCGTGCGCACCGCTACGGCGGCCAACGAGATTGCAACGCTCGGACCGGAGGAAGATCGGCTGAAGGGCTCGGGAGCGTCGTGGGACGCGGACAACGATCCGGGCCATTACCTCAACGTCGCAGACGACGGCACGATTGATGGCGTGAGCCTGCACGCGTTGCCGGAGAGCATGAAAGCGTACGCGCTGGCGCTCGAGCAGCGGCACGCGACTCCGTGGAGCGTGGGCTACTTGCCGTACTCGATTCTCGACGGCTTCGAGCAGCTACGTCAGGACTTCGCGCTGTGGCGTGTCTACAACTATGGCGCGCAACACGCGAGCACGGCGGCGATGCGGGCGCAGTTTGGCGTGGCGCGGCGCTTGCGCGAAATTTTGACGCTCCGGGACCTCGGCGTTTGGAGCCACTTCATCGCCGACGGCTCGCAGCCGCTTCACGTCACCGTTCACTTCAACGGTTGGGGCCGCTATCCGGATCCGCAGGCGTATACGCAGGCGCCGATTCATAGCGTTTTCGAAAGTGATTTCGTGGATCGGTATGTCTCGGCGCGCGACGTGCGCGCGCAGATGCGCCCGGAGCAGATTGCATCGCCGGCGCGGTTGCTTTCACAGAGCGATCTCGACGCGCTGGTAGCGACGTATCTCGAAGGCACTGCGTCGGCAATGGTACCACTCTATCGCATCGCCGGCCCGACCGGCGCCGGCTTCAAAGCGTATTCCGCGCAAGCCGCCGATTTTGCGGCGCGGCAACTGGCACGAGGTGCTGACGAGCTTCGCGACCTCAGCGATCTCGCGTGGCGAGACAGCCCCTACGTTTCCGTCGGCTATCCGTACCACCCGGTGCTGGATATTCTACGCGGTAAGGTTCCGTTGTCGACCCTCGCGAATTAGTCCGTACGCTGAGAAGCCCGCAACGACCGTTCGTTGCGGGCTTCTTCTCATGCTGGTTCTTTAGCGCTGCTTAGGTGCGCGTGCAGACCTCGTGCGATGTGACCGTGTGACCGTGCGCATCAGGGCCGCTCGAATCCACGGTAAACTGCTTCGAGCTGCTCATGCGCGTCGTCGCCGAGCCGTGATTGGCCGGGTAGCCGTCGAGCCAGTGCGCGCCGTTGAACGTGTGCGACGTGCTGTAACTGATGCCGTAGTCCCCGCTCGTGTCGAGGGATGTGACGATCCAGCGAGCGTGTTTGGAATCATACCCGAAGAATCCGACCCCGGTCCCTGCGTGCTCGCCGTTTTGCGCCGGATACGTCGACGTCATGCGCAGCCAGGAGCCGTACATCGCGTCGACGTCGGTCTCACGCCAGGTCTTGTGCGTGCTGTCGTGCGTCACGCAGCTCCACGTGCCGACCATGTTGTGGATCGTCTGCTGTGGCGTCATTGCCGCAGCGAGCGCAACTGCGGTCACAGCCGCGAATGCAAAAACCAACACAATAATAACATGCGGAAATCTAACCACGGGAAGTCCTTTCTGCACCGAACGGCGCACGACGGTATGTGGCTGTCGCGGCGTTTCGGCTATACCATTTTCTTTCCTCCGCTCTTGCGTAGGGGTGGCCGGGTCCTCGAACGAGCTGACAGGCTAGTGCCGCAGCCTCGACACCAAGGATCGGCCATCATGCAGAGTCCCCCGTCGGCCCTTCGCAGAGGTGCTGCCTTCGCGTAGGCGCAACAGCTGTGCTTTGCGCGCTTCGCGCTCTCCAGCGTCGACAGTGAGGAGATGGTTCGTGCGCGATGCATTTGCAGCAACGAGCGTGAAAATGGCGCTAGCGCCTCTGCTCGCGCTCGCCGTGGCGTGCTCCAGCAATGCACCAGCGCCCGGCAACTTGAGGTTTATCGACGTCGAGTTAACCGGCAAATGCTGCGGTCAGAACTCTGTCATCGCGCTCTCGCCGGACAACACATTCCGCTTCATGAATGCTTCCACGGGAGAGTCCGTCTCCGGTTCTCTCAACTACGCG
>Ga0307374_10004315_pt1 | contig 23717 bp, 18 predicted proteins | sample OX3MG_FD_202532 | JGI IMG/M metagenome (GOLD analysis project Ga0307374, IMG submission 202532) | Soil microbial communities from Risofladan, Vaasa, Finland - OX-3 | ecosystem: Environmental > Terrestrial > Soil > Coastal area > Acid sulfate soil | place: Finland: Risofladan, Vaasa | collected... | reverse complement strand
AATTCGGCGCGGTCGATCTTGAGCTCGCGCGCGACGCGGTCGATGAGGCGCTCCATCACGAACGCGCCCTGCGGCTGGCCGGCGCCGCGCACCGGCGTCACCGGAACCTTGTTGGTGACGGCAAGGCACACCGCGAGATGATAGGCCGGCACCTCGTAGGGCAAGGGCAGTGCCTGCGCCGCGCCGAAGGGCACGTTGACGCCGCGCGCGGTATAGGCGCCGTGGTCGTGGATCAGCCGCCCGCGCACGCCGAGAATGCGCGCCGCTGCATCGACGGCGATCTCCATCGCCCAGTACTGGTCGCGCTCCTGGGTCGTGGCGACGAAATGCTCGCGCCGGTCCTCGATCCACTTGACCGGGCGGCGCAGCATGAGCGCGGCGACGGCCACCGCCACGTCCTCGGGATAGACCACCAGTTTCGGGCCGAACCCGCCGCCCACGTCCGGCGTCACGACGCGCAGCCGGTTCTCGTCGCGGCCCAGCATGTCGGCCAGCACCGTGCGCGCCGCATGCGGCGCCTGGGTCGAGCTCCACAGCGTCAGCCGGTCCTCGACCGTGTCGTAATGGGCAAGCGTGCCGCGGCATTCGAGCGAATGGCTGCCGCCGCGATGCTGCCAGAAGGTTTCGGCGAAGACATGCGCTGCCGCGGCGAAGGCGCGGTCGACGTCGCCGTAGCCCATCTCGAATTCGGCGGCGAGATTGTGCGGCGCGGTGCGGTGGGCGCGCGGGGCATCGGCGCCGAGCGCCGCGCGGCAGTCGCCGACCGCCGGCAAGACCTCGTAATCCACGGCGACCAGCGCTGCCGCGTCCTCGGCGACATAGCGGTTCGATGCTATGACGAGGGCGACGGGCTCGCCGACGTGAACGACCTCGCCATCGGCAAGGACGGGGCGATGCAGCTCCAGCCGATAGCTCGGACTGGGCAGCGCCGTCGCCAGCCGCGTCGTGCGCAGGAGCGGCGCGATGTCGGCGAGCGCGAGCACCGCGTGGACGCCGGGAACGGCGAGCGCTGCGGCGGCGTCGATGCCGTTGATCGCCGCGTGCGGGTGCGGACTGCGCACGAACGCGGCCGCCGCCATGCTCGGCAGGACGATATCGTCGACGAACCGGCCGGCGCCGCGCAAAAGCTCGCCGTCTTCGAGGCGCGGAACGCTGGTGCCGAAAAGCGGCGCGGCCATGGCGCGGGCGCGGCCTTTCAATGCGTGTCGAACACGGACTGGTACTGGGCGAGCTTGTGGCGGATGGCGTCAAGCTCGGATTCGGTCGGGCGGTCGGGATCGGCGGCGGGCGGCAGCGCGCCGAACTTCATCAGGCACGCCAGCAGCAGCAGGCGCGCCTTGGTGGCGGTGAGATTGCGCCCGCCGAGCATGCGGTCGCGCGGCGGCGTGAAGCCGCCATTGTTGCCGCGTCCGACGCACACCACCGGCATGCCGCTATGAACTGCGCGGAACATCACGCTCTGGCGCGCGAGCGCGTTCATGGTGCCATAGGGCGACAGCCCCTCGACGACGAAGCCGGCGAGCGGCGCGTGGGCGAGATTGTGCTCGATGCGGGCGATCAGGTCGATCTCGCGCGCGGGCTCGATCGCGAAGCCGTCGGCGGTGTAGGCGCCGTCCTTGACGATCATCACCTTGCCGATCGCGCCGTCGAGAAGGTCGCCGACCTCGTCCTTGATCGGCACCTCGACTTCGATCAGGCGCCCGTCGGCGCGGCGCACGCCCACGGTGCGGCGCGGCAGGCGCGAGAGGTTGACCTCCGAGAGATAACTGTGCCGGGTCGAGGGCGTGTAGACGAGTACCGGCGGCCCGTCATGTCCGACCGCGCCGAGAATGCCGCCATGCCCGCCAGTCGCGACATATCCGCCCGGCCGCGCATCCGCCTTCTGCACGTCGCGCGCGGCGAAGATCTGCTGCTCCTGGATGAGGACCATCCCCGCGCGGTTGCGTCCGCCCTCGTCGGCCCAGACGCGCGAGGCGATGTACTCGACCGAGTCGACGAGGTTCTTGGAGCCGTCCTCGCTGACCTGGCCGTGCGTGCGCTGCGCCGCGTTGCCGCAGATCGGCACGGTGGTGTCGACCAGGAGGTTGAGCCAGTACATCGTCTCCTCGATGCGCGGGCTGCCCTGCGACCAGATCGCGCCGAGATAGTGTCCGGTCGCGAGCACGCTCTGCACCCCGTTGGCGATGCGCGCGAGCCCCAGCCGCGGCTCGTTGGAGTTGAGGTGCCGCGGCCGGTAGGGAAAGAAGTCGCGGCCGCGCCGTTCCGGCGGGATGTCGCCGCTGCCGCGGTCGGTGCGCTCGGCCGCGGCGAGCCCCTTGGTATATCCGCCCGGCGGCAGCATGCGGTAGAAATCGACCGCGGCGTGCGAGGCAATCAAATTTCCGAGCCCGTTCTCGCCGATGCCGAGGCGGTCGATCTCCTCGAAGATGCGGGCGCCGTCGGGATAGAACGGCTGGCGCGCGCGCGCCTCGGGCGCGAACGGCGTGGCGACATCGTCGTCCCAGGCGCTGCCGTCCGCCTGCCGCGCCATGTAGGGAAGCGGATAGACCCCGTCTTCCGGCAGGAGCCGGATCTCGTAAACGGGCTTGTCGCTCGCGGCGCGGCGCTCTTTGTGGAAATTTCCGGCGGCGTCGATATAGCCGTCGGGCGGTCCGTAAAGCTCGGCGGCATCGCGCTCGAGCGGATGGGCCGAGAACTGCTCGACATAGACCGTGACCGGTGCGGCGAGGCGCTGCGGCCTGAGCACGTCGAAGCGCGCCGTGCCGCCATCGGGATCGGCCACGAGCGGCAAGCCGTATTTGGCGCGCGCCTTGTTGCTGGTGACGAGCGGCGGGCTGTTCTGGATGGTGGCGTTCGGCCCGGCGAAATGGGCGATGCGCGGTTTGTCGGCCATCGGCCTCTCCTGATGCTGCGCGAAGCGGCTGCGCCCCGCGGCGCGAAGGGCGGCGGTACACTTGCCGCGTTCGATGCATGGTGTAAAGAGCGGCGGTGGCGGGATTTGAACCCGGTCGGCGCGGCGGCCATACTCGCGCCAGGATTTGCCACCGGCGCGGGGCGATAGGTTTGGCGGAACGGGACACACTGCAGGCGCTGCTGCGCCACATCGCCTCATACGGCGATGCGCCGGCGGTGATCGCCTTCACCGGCGAGCGCAGCGAGACGCGGTCCTTCGCGGCGCTTGCCCGCGCGGTGCTGGCGCTCGCCCCGGCGCTCGCCCGGCGCGGCGTCGGGCGCGGCGACGCGGTGGCGATCATCGCGCCCAACAGCCCGGCCTGGATCACCGCCTATTGGGCGATCGTCGCGGCAGGCGGGGTGGCGGTGCTGATCGACACGCTGCTTGGCGATGACGATGCCGTGCGGATGCTGGCCAAGGCCGGATGCCGCACCGTCTTCACCACTGCCGCCCGCGTGCCGCGTTTTGCCCAGAACGCCGATGCGATCGCGCTCGATGCCGACTTGCCGGCCGCGCCCGGCGATGCGGGGCCGCTGCCCGAGGTCGAGCCGTCGGACGTGGCGCTGATCCTGTTCACCTCGGGCACGACCGGCACGCCCAAGGCGGTGCCGCTCACCCATCGCAACATTCTCGCGAACGCGCGCGCGATCATGGCGGCAGGGCTGGTCGACCACAGCGATCGCGCGGTCATCCCGCTGCCGCTGCACCACGCCTATTCGCTCACCGTCGGCCTCACCACCGGGCTCGGCAGCGGCGTCGCCCTCATCCTGCCCGCGGGCGTGAGCGGGCCGGAGCTGGTGGCGGCGCTGGTGCGCGGCGAAGCGACCGTGCTCCTGGGCGTGCCGCGGCTCTACAGCGCCCTCGTCGCCGGGATCAGAACCCAGGTCGCGGCGCGCGGCGGCCTCGTCGCGCGGCTCTTCCCGCGCCTGCTGCGGCTTTCCCGCGCGTTGCAGCCGGTGGCGGGAACGGCCGCGGGGCGGGTCATCTTCGCCAAACTGCGCCGCGCGTTTGCGCCCAAGCTGCGGCTGCTGGTGTCGGGCGGCGCCGCGCTCGACCGCGAGGTCGAGGATACGCTGAACGGTCTCGGCTTTGCGGTGATGACCGGCTATGGCCTCACCGAGACCTCGGCCATGGTCGCGTTCAACGAGCCCAAGGCGGTGCGGGCGGGATCGGCCGGCCGCGCGGTGCCGGGGGTCGAGCTGCGCATCGTCCGGCCCGATGAATCCGGCAATGGCGAGATCGAGGCCCGCGGCGCCAGTTTGTTCAAGGGCTATCTCGATGACGCCGAGGCGACGCAGCGCGCCTTTACCGCGGATGGCTGGTTCCGGACCGGCGATCTCGGCCGCATCGACGCCGCGGGATTTCTCCACATCGTCGCGCGGCAATCGGAGACCATCGTCCTCGCCGACGGCAAGAAGCTCTTCCCCGAGGAATTCGAGACCGTCTATGGCGGCCATCGCCTCATCAAGGAGATTGCGCTGCTCGCGGTGAACGGCGCGCTGGTCGGGCTGGTGGTGCCCGATCTCGAGGCGGTGCGCGCGGCCGGCGCGGTGCGGATGAAGGAGCTGATCCGCGACGCGCTGGTCGAGACGGCGCGAACGCTGCCGAGCCATGCGCGGCTCTCAGGCTTCGCCATTGCGCGCGAGCGCCTGCCGCGCACCCAGCTCGGCAAGATCCGCCGCCATCTCGTGCCTGCGCTCTACGCCCGCGCGCTCGAGGAGCGCGCGGCGGCGGGGCCAACAGCGCTGTCGCCCGAGGATGAAGCGCTGCTCAAGGTGCCGGCGGCGGCTTCGGCCTGGGAATGGCTCAAGCGGCGCTTCGCCGGCCGCACGCTCGATCTCGACATGAGCCCGCAACTCGACCTCGCCATCGAATCGCTCGGCTGGGTCGATCTCACGCTCGCGCTCGAACGCGATCTCGGCGTCACCCTCCGCGAGCAGGAGATCGCCCGCATTGTCACGCTGCGCGACCTGCTCAACGAGATCGTGGCCGCGGCGGCGGCGGGACCGCGGCCGTCGCCGCCGGCGGAAAGCCGCCCGGAGGCGGTGCTGGCGCCACTCGGGCCGGTTGAACGCGTACTGCGCGGCCTCGTCGCCTCCATCGCCTGGGCGGTCATGCGCTTCGCCTTTCGGTTGCGGGTCGAGGGGCGCGAAAACCTGCCGCGGCAGGGGCCGTTTCTCGTCTGCCCCAATCACGCGAGCTATCTCGATCCGTTTGCGGTCGGCGCGGCGCTGCCGCGCCGCCTGTTGCGCGACACCTATTGGGCCGGCTGGACCGGCATTCTCTATACCAGCCGGCTGCGGCGCCGGTTCAGTCGCGTGACCCAGGTAGTGCCGGTCGATGTCGATCATACGGCGGGCTCGAGCATCGTCCTCGGCGGCGCCGTGCTGGGACGCGGCCAGGTTCTGGTCTGGTTCCCCGAAGGCGCGCGGTCGCCGGACGGCACGCTGCAACGGTTCCTTCCCGGCGTCGGGTTGGTCGTGCGGCAGCATCCGGTCCCTATCGTTCCGGTCAACATCACCGGGAATTTCGAAGCCTGGCCGCTCGGGCGGCCGTTTCCGCCCAAGCTCCACCCGATCACCGTCACTTTCCTGCCGCCGCTCGACCCGACGCCGCTGGCCGGCCTCGAGCCGCAGGGAATCGCCGATGCGATCCGCCAGGCGATCGCCGTCGCAAGAGGAACAACCGCATGACACCGACCCGCGCGCTGGCCCGTTATGTCGTCCAATCGCGTTGGGAAGAGCTGCCGCCGCCGGTGCGGCACGAAACGGTGCGGGCGCTCGTCAATTGGATCGGCTGCCCGATCTGGGGCAGCCGCGACGCGGCCGTCGCGCGCACGCTTGCCGCGCTCGATCCGTTCTCCGGGCCGCGCGAGGCGGCGGTGCTCGGCCGCGCCGAGCGTCTCGATCCGTTCAAGGCGGCGCTGGTCAACGGCGTCGCCGCGGCGATCGCCGATTACGACGATACCCATCTCGAGACCGTGATCCATCCGACCGGGCCGGCCGCCTGCGTTCTGCTTGCGCTCGCCGAGCGGCACAGGATGAGCGGCGCCGCCTTTCTTCATGCGCTGGCGCTCGGCATCGAGGTGCAATGCCGTGTCGCCCGCGCGCTGGCGGTGGCGCCGGCGCGCATGAACGGCGGCTGGTATCTGACCGGTCTCACCGGCGGCATCGGCGCCGCAGTCGCCGCCGGGCGCGTGCTCGGGCTCGACGAAACGCGGATGCTGTGGGCGATCGGCATTGCCGCCGCCCGCGCCGCCGGCGCCCGCGAGACGCATGGCACCATGGCCAAGAATCTCGTCGCCGCCTTTGCCGCCGAGGACGGGCTCATGGCGGCCTTCCTCGCGCAGCAGGGGATGGAGGCGCCCGAGACCCCGATCGAGGGCCGCCGCGGTCTTGGCAGCCTGGTTTCCGACGGCGCCGATTTCACCGCGATGACGGCGGGGCTCGGCCAGGATTTCGAGTTGATGCGCAACGCCTACAAGCCCTTTCCCTCGGGCATCGTCATCCACGCGGCGATCACCGGCGCGCTCGAACTGGCGCGCGCCCACGCGCCCGATCCCGGCTCCATCACCGCGGTCCGGCTTACCGTCCATCCGCTCTGCCTCGAACTGTGCGGGCGGCGAACGCCCAGGACGGCGGTCGAGGGGACGTTCAGCGTCTATCATTGGGTCGCGGTCGCGCTGACCGAGCGGGAGATCGGCATCCGGCATTTCAGCGACGCGATGGTCAACGACCCCGCTATCATCGCGCTTCGCGACCGCATCGAGGCCCGGTCCGATCCCGGCTTTCGCAAGGACGAGGCGGCGATCACGGTCGTGCTCGGCGACGGTACCGTGTGCGACCATCACGTCGATCACGCGCTCGGCGCGATCGAGCGGCCGCCGAGCGATGCGGAACTGGGCGCCAAGCTCGCTGATCTGGTCGGTGGGATTCTGTCGCCGGCGCGTGCGGCCGAGCTCGCCGCTGCCTGCTGGGGACTCGCCGACGCGCCGGATGCGGGCGTCATTTTGCGGGAATCGACGCTAGGTCGATCCTGAACACCATCGCCACATAGGTGATTTCACGTATACCCCGCCGATCGTCGCCGCGATATACGTGACCGTTCGCTAAAGGCGCGTGGATTTAAGGTTGTGGCCCCCGAAGCAATAACGGTGTTCGTCGTCGACGACGACGATGGCGTGCGCGATTCGCTCAAGCTGCTGCTTGAGTCCTATGGGATCGAGGCGGTGGACTACGCCACGACCGATGCTTTCATGCGCGACTATGCGCCGCAGGCGCGGTCGTGCCTGGTGCTCGACCAGCATCTGCCGGGCGCGACCGGGCTCGATTTTCTCGACTCGGCCGAGGGCGCGCAGCTCGCGTTGCCGGTGATCCTGCTCACGGGACGGGGCGACGCGGCGTTGCGCACACGGGCGCTCCAGGCCGGTGCCGTCGCCTATTTCGAGAAGCCGGTCGACGACCAGGAACTGGTCGACGCCATCACCCGCGCGATCGACGGGCGCGCCTAGCAGCCGGCGGCACCGCGGCGCTATCCTCGCTCCGGCACGGGAGGGCGAGATGAAGGCGGAGGCGCTGTTCGCCATCTCGGACCGGGTCGCCATCCTCAACCGGCGCGCTCAATCGTCCTCGAGATTATGGCGGATGCGGCCGGCGAGGGCGGCCGGGTCGATCTGGTGGACGCTGCCGGCGCCGGCAAGGTCGAGCGCATGGGCCGCCGCCGCACCCATGGCGATGCACGGACCCATCACCCGCACGCTCGACAGCGCCGCGACGTCGCCGTCGATGCAGCGCCCGGCCGCGACGATGTTGTCGGCGTCGGGCGCGACCATGCTGCCGAGCGGCACGTAGTGCAGGTGGTCCTCGGCAAACGGCTCCCACACATAGCCCTCGGCGCGATCGTGCAGCTCGATCGGCCAGGCGGTGCGCGCGACGGCATCGGGAAAGCGCGTTCCGGCGCGGACATCGGCGATGGTGAGCTGGCGCGCGCCGACGATCCAGCGCGTCTGGCGGATGCCCGGAAAGCCATAGCTGCGCACCCGCGCCGCACCGAAGCACGCCGGATATTCGCGCTTGAGGAAATCGACCACGCGGTCCGCCTGGGCGCGGCCGGCGAGCGCGTTCGCCGCGGCCGCCACCGGCTCGAGCGGCGTCTCGACATGGGTGAGATTGACGAGCGCGGTGCCGCGGCCGGGAAAGACGAAGGCGAACCCGTCATGCCGCACCAGCCCGGCCGCTGCGGCGCGCTCGCGCACGCGCTGCGACAGCGCCTCGCGCGCCGGCAGGTGCACCTCGTCGATGCCCTCGAGCACCAGCATCTGCGTGCCGTAGATGGGGCCGTCCTCCGGCTCGCGGCAGGCCAGTCCTGCCTCCCAGGCCAGCGCCGCATCGCCGCTCGCATCGACGAAGCCCTGCGCCTCGAGCGTGAGATCGCCGAAGCGCGTGGCGAGATCGAGGCTGCCGACGCGCCGCCCGCGCATCGTCACGCCGCGCAAAACGGCGCCGAGCACGACCGTGATCCCTGCCCGGCGCACTGCCTCGTTGACCCAGCGCGACAGCGCCACCTCGTCGTACATGACGACGACGGTCATCGGACCACGGCGGTAGTGCAGCGCGTCCGCCGCGCCGAGATCGCGCAGGATGTCGTCGGCGATGCCATGGGTGAGCTGGCGGCCTTGGGCGCCGTTGGCAAAGAGGCCGCAGAACGTGCCGATGATCGAATTGACCGCCTGCCCGCCGAGCGCCGGCAAGGCATCGACGAGCGCCACCTTGCGCCCGAGCCGGGCCGCTTCGAGCGCCGCCGAAACGCCGGCGATGCCCGCGCCGAGAACGCAGATCTCGACCTCGAGCGCGGGAAAGCGCTGGCCGCGCGTCTTGTGCACGACGCGGGTTGCCGTCCGCAAAGCTGCCGGCCCGGCCATGCGTGTCACCCCAGCGTGATGACGACCTTGCCGAAATGCTGGCCGGTGCCGAACGCGCGATAGGCCTCGACCGCCTGCTCGAACGGGAAGCGGCGGTCGACCACCGGCTTGAGCCCGTTCGCGGCGATGGCGCGGTTCATCGCCTCGAACATGGCGCGGCTGCCGACATTGATGCCGGTGACGCGCAAGCCCCGCTGCAGCACGACGCGGCGATCGAGCTCGCCGCCCGGCCCGCTGCGCGCGCCGATGATGGCGATATGGCCGCCCGGGCGCATCGCGGCAAGCACGCGCTGCGTCGTCTCGCCGCCGGTGACCTCGAGCACGTGATCGACGCCACGGCCGTCCGTCGCTTCGCGCACGCGGTCCTGCCACTCCGTCACCTGGCGGTAGTTTATGGCGGCGCTTGCGCCCATCTGCTGCGCCCGCGCGAGCTTCTCGTCGCTCGACGACAGCACGATCGCGCGCGCGCCCGCCAGGCGCGCGAATTGCAGCCCGAAGATCGACACGCCGCCGGTGCCAAGCAGCAGCACCGCATCGCCGGGCTTGATCCCGCCGGCCTCGACCAGCCCGTGCCAGGCGGTAAGCGCGGCACACGGCAAGGTCGCCGCCTCCTCGAAGGAGAGATGATCCGGCACGCGCACCACGCCGTCGCCTTCGAGCAGCGCGTATTCGGTCAGCATGCCGTCGGCGGTGCCGCCCAAAGCCGCTTCCTGGATGTCGGGCCGGACCGGCCCCGCGATCCAGCGCTGGAAGAAGATGCCGCAGACGCGGTCGCCGATCTTCACGCCGCTCACCCCGGCGCCGACCGCCATCACTTCGCCGGCCCCGTCCGACAGCGGGATGAGCGGCATCTTGAGGGCGCGGCCGCCGCCATAGCCGCCGCCGACGATCATCAGGTCGCGGTAATTGAGCGCGGCGGCCTTGACCTTGACCACCAGCTGATGCGGTCCCGGCTGCGGCATTGCACGCTCCGCCGGCTTGAGCCCGTCGATTCCGTTCGTGGCGTGCAGCTCAAAGCACTTCATCGCGCGCTCCCTTCGCCATTGCCGGCGCATAGTTGGAGCGCCGGCGCGGCCCGGGTCAAGCCCCTGGCCGGCAGCCGGCTTCGCCCGATGGCGCAAACCGCTTCCGCCGCCGGCGCGGCGGGAGCAGAATGGCACCAAACGGGATCACGGGAGAAACGCCATGGCTGACGGTGCCACCGCGGACCGGATCGAGGCGATCCGCAACGTGCCGACGCTCGAGGCGCTCTATGCAGCGGGCGAGCGCATCAACATCACGCCGGGATGGGTACGGCGCGAGCAGCCGATCCTGTGGGCCGCGCCGCATTCGGCCTTCGTGCCCGCGCATTGGCGCTATGACGAGTGCAAGGCCGCACTCGATGCGGCGGGACGGCTCATCGACGTGGCGCTTGCCGAGCGGCGCAACCTCGTGCTGCGCAATCCGATCGAGGGCAATGACATCGCCACGACCCGCACGCTCGTCTGCGCCTATCAGATGATCCTGCCGGGCGAGGCGGCGCCGAGCCACCGCCACGCCCCGCATGCGTTGCGCGTCATCCTCGACGGCGCGGGCTCGTACTCGATCGTCGACGGCGAGAAGACGCCGATGGAAACCGGCGACGTGGTGCTGACGCCGGGATGGTGCTGGCACAGCCATGGCCATGACGGCGACCGGCCGGCCTATTGGCTCGACGTGCCGCTGGTGCGGCTGATGGAGACGATGTTCTACGAGGAGCATCCCGACCGCTTCGAGCGCAACGTCCGGACGGTCGCAAGCTCGCCCTATCGTTTCCCGCGCGCCGAGATCGCGCGCCGGCTCGACCATGCCGTGCCCGATCCCGAAGGCTTCCACGGGCCGCGGATCACGCTCGAGGCGCCAACCATGCCGACCATGGGCCTCGGCATGGAACGGCTGGCGGCGGGCACTGCGACGCGGCGCCAGCGCTCGACCGCCAATCGCGTATTCTGTCCGGTCGAAGGCAGCGGCGAGAGCATCGTCGGCGGCGAGCGCATCGCCTGGCGCCGCGGCGACACGTTCGCGGTGCCGTGCTGGACCAAATTCGAGCACCGCGCCGCCGCGGACACCGTGCTGTTCGACTTGAGCGACGAGCCGCTAATGCGGTTCGCCCATTACTGGCGCTTCGAGGCCGATTGAGAGGGAGGAACGAGGCGGTTCTGCCCGATCGGCATTTACCTTATCCCCACACCTCGCCGGCGACTTCGATGACGCGGCGGAGCTTGGCGATCTCGTCGGCAACAGTGATCTTGTTGCCTTGGGCGACGCTGGCGAAGCCGCATTGCGGCGACAGCGCCAGTTGGTCCAAGGGGGCGTAGCGCGCAGCCTCGTCGATCCGCCGCTTCAATTCATCCTTGCTTTCAAGCTGCGGCAGCTTGGTCGTCAGAAGCCCCAGCACCGCGATCTTGCCCTTGGGCAGATGGCGCAGCGGGGCGAAATCGCCGGCGCGCGGGGTGTCGTATTCGAGGAAATACCCGTCGACGTCGATCGCGTTGAACAGCACCTCGGCCACCGGCTCGTAGCCGCCTTCGGCGACCCACGCGCTCTGGTTGTTGCCGCGGCAGATATGGATGCACACCGCCATGTCCTTGGGCCGGCCGGCGATCGCCTGGTTCAAGAGCTTGGCATAGGTTAGCGGCAGCGCCGCCGGGTCCTCGCCGATATTGCTCTGCACCTGCTGGCGCAAGGAAGGATCGCAGAGATAGGCGAAATTGGTCTCGTCGATCTGGAGATAGCGGCACCCGGCGGCGGCGAGGTCGGCAATCTCCTCGGCATAGACGCGGGCGAGATCGGCATAGAACCCGGCCATGTCGGGATAGGTCGTGCGGTCGATCGCCTCGCGCCCACCGCGGAAATGCAGGAGCGTGGGCGAGGGGATCGTCACCTTGGGCGTCGCGTGCGCCACCGATTTGAGAAATTTGAACGCCTCGACAAAAATCCCGCGCGGCCGCCCGAGCTTGCCGACGATGCGGAAGCCGGTGGGCCGGCCCTCCAGCGCGCCTTCCTGCGAATGGAAGCGGACGGTGATCCGGCCCTGAACGACCTCGACCCCGGAGAAGCTTTGCAGGAAGTCCTGGTTCCACGAGCCGCGGCGGTATTCGCCGTCGGTGATGGATTTGAGGCCCAGTTCCTCCTGCAGCTTCACCGCGCCGCGGATCGCCTCGTCCTCGGCGCGCGCGAGATCGGCGGCCGAGATCGCATTGCGCGCCCGCGCCTCCCGCGCCTGATGCAGTTCGGGCGGGCGCAACAGGCTGCCGACATGGTCGGCGCGGAAGGGCGGCGTGGTACGTGGGGACAAGGCGATGCTCCGTTCGATGGTTGCGCTACTTCTTGGGCGGGTTCAGGTCGTGCCAGGTATTCCGCACGTCCTTATAGGTTTCGATCGGCACGTTCATCAGCGTGTTGTTCACCTTCTCGACCTTGGCGATGTAGAGATTCGCGGTCATCTCGCGCGACTTGGGGTCGATGGACATGCGGCCCTGCGGCCCTTCCCAGGAGTATCCCTTGACCGACGCCATCATCTTGTCGACGTCGCGCTTGCCGCCGGTGGCCTTCAGCATGTGGAAGATGAGGTGCATGCCGTTATAGGCGGCGACGGTGGCGAAGGTCGGCAGGTCGCCGTTGTATTTCTTCGTGAACGCGGCGACGAACGCCTTGTTGACGGGATTGTCGATGGCGGGGATGTAGGAGCCGACGGCATACTCGCCGATCGCCACGTCGCCGATCGCCGGCAGATCGCGCTCCGGCGTGGCCGCGCCCAGATACACCATGCCTTTCTTTTCCCAGCCGTGATCGGCATAGCCCTTGGCCATGGCGATCGACATCGGCCCGCCCGGCATGAAGACATAGAGGCAGTTCGGGGCGTCGTCCTCGATGCGCTGGAAATAACTGGAAAAATCCGTCGTCCCGAGCGGCACCTTGATGACGTCGACGACCTTGCCGCCGGCCGCGGTCAGGCCCTTGGTGAAGTCCACGATCGCGTCCGTACCGGGCGCATAGTCGGCGGAGATGATGACCGCCTTGTTGTGGCCATGGGCCGCCGCCCATTTCGCCGCCAGCGTCGCCGTCGGCCACATCGTGAAAGTGGGACGCACGAAATAGGGCGACTTGTCGGTGACGAAATCGGTCGCCGAGTTGAAGATCACAAAGGGGATCTTCGCCTGATTGATCACGTCGGAGACGGCGAGCACGGTGGTGGTGAATTCGAGCCCGCCGAGCACGGCGACCTTGTCGCGGACGATCATTTCCTGCGCGAGTTGGCGCGCCCGCGCCGGTTGGTCGCCGCCCACGTCGCGGTAGATCACCTGCACGGTGGGATTGCCGTCCTTGCCGTTGTGCTGATCGAGATAGAGCCCGATCGCCTGCTGATAGTCTTTGCCCCACGGCGCGTAGGGGCCGGTCGTGGTGACGAGGATGCCCACTTTGATGGGCTCGGCAGCGCCCACCTGTCCCACTGCCATCAGCAGGAGCGCGCCCGCAAGAGCGCCGATCTTCCATCCCATGTTCGTCCTCCCCAAGTTATTTGCGCGATTATGCATTGGCGCGCCGATGGCCGCAATGAAAACCACTCCTGGCCGCGCGCGCGATTGCCAATGCGCCGCGCGCACGGTAATCATTGCGCAAGAATGAACGGGGAGTGGACCGCCGTGATGAAGCTTGCAGCGACAACGCTCGCCTTGCTGGCCGACGGCATCGCCTATTCGATGATCCTGTTCCTCATGTCGGTGGGTCTCACCATCACGCTCGGCGTGATGCGGATCGCCAATCTCGCGCATTGCGGCTTCGCCATGATCGGCGGCTATATCGGCATGACGCTCGTCACGCGCGCGGGGCTCGGCCTCGGCCCTGCGCTGGCGCTGGCCGTGATCGCGACGATGATTCTGGGCGCGGCGCTCGAGCGCACGGTCTATCGCTGGGTCTACGCGACCGGCGAGTTGGGGCAGATCATGATGACGATCGGCCTCGCCTTCGTCATGGTGGCGAGCGCCAACCTCGTCTATGGCTCGAACATGAACGCGGTGCCGCTGCCGCGATGGCTCACCCGCGACATGGCCCTGGGCGTCATTCAGATCTCGGCCTATCGCCTGTTCATCATCGCGGTCAGCACCGCCATCGCCGCGGTGCTATGGGGAATTCTCGAATACACCGATTTCGGCGCCCGCCTCAGGGCCGCCGTGGACAACCCGCGGATGGCGCGCTGCGTCGGCATCGATGTGCCGCGCGTCTTTGCCGTCACCTTCGCGGCGGGCTGCGGGCTCGCGGCGGCGGCCGGCTTCCTCGGCAGCCAGTTCCTGCCGCTCGAGCCGTGGTATGCGCTCGAATATCTCGTGCCGGTGCTGATGGTGGTGGCGGTGGGCGGGCTCGGCAGTCTCAAGGGCTCGTTCTATGCCGCGCTGCTGCTCGGCGTCATCGACACGTTCGGGCGCTACTTCGTACCGGCGGCTGGCGCCTTCGTGATCTATCTTGCGGTGCTCGCGCTCCTGCTCTGGCGCCCGCAGGGCGTCTTCGTGCGGGCCTGAGCGACGATGACGCCCGCCTCGGGTTCGCGCGCGGCAATACGCGACGCCTTCTCGCGCCATCCGCTGTCGTGGATCGACACGCTGCCGTGGGTTGCGACGGTGGCACTTTATTTCGCCGCCAACGATTATCTCCCGCTCGGCACCCAGGTGATGATCAACATCATCTTCGCGCTCGCGCTCGACCTGGCGCTCGGCTATGGCGGCGTGGCGACGCTGGGCCATGCCGCGTTCTTCGGCATCGGCGCCTACGCCGCGGGGCTCTATGCGACATACGTCACCGGCGAGCCGATCTCGGGCCTCGTCGTCGCGGCGGCCGCGGGCGGGATCGGCGGGCTGATGGCGGGGCCGCTCATTCTCCGCACGCGCGGGCTCACGCTCGTCATGCTGACGCTGGCCATCGCCACGCTGCTGCACGAGCTTGCCAACACCTTCCCGTCGGTGACGGGCGGCGCCAACGGGCTCTTCGGCTACGAAATTCAGCCGTTGCTCGGGCGGTTCCAGTTCGATCTCGCCGGCCGCACCGCCTACTGGTATGGGGCCGGGGTCATGGCCGTGATCTATTTCCTCAGCAAGGCGCTCGTCAATTCGCCGTTCGGGCTCGCCGTCAAGGGCATTCGCGAGAACCCGGTGCGCATGCGCATGCTGGGCGTGCCGGTGACGCGGCGCCTCGTCGCGCTCTATGCCGTCTCGGGCGCGTTCGCCGCGGTGGCCGGCGCGCTGTCGGCGCAGGTGACGAAGCTGGTCGGCCTCGACAGCCTCACGTTCACGGTGTCGGGCAACGTGCTCGTCATGCTTATCCTTGGTGGCACGGGCAGCCTTTATGGCGCGTTCCTCGGCGCCTTCGTGTTCGTCGTGCTGTCCGACCGCGCCGCTGCGTTCGATCCGTTCCATTGGCTGTTCGCGATCGGGATCGTGCTCATCCTGGCGGTCCGCTATGCGCCGCAGGGCCTCGTTGGCGTGGTCGAGACGGTGGCGGCGCGCGTTCGCCCGCGCCGGAGTCCTTCGTGAGCGTTCCAGCGCTCGATGTGGAGCGCATTTCCAAAAGCTTCGGCGCGCTTCGCGTCACGCGCAGCGTGTCGCTCGCGCTGGCGCCGGGGGCGCGGCATGCGCTGATCGGCCCGAACGGCGCCGGCAAGACCACGCTCGTCAATCTCATCTCGGGGCTGTTGCAGCCGTCCGAGGGCGCCATTCGGCTCGACGGCGTCGACGTCACCGCGATGCCGCCCGAGCGCCGCGTCGGCTTGGGCCTCGCGCGCACGTTTCAGATCAGCTCGCTGTTCCCGCTCTTGTCGGTGGCGGAGAACGTGGCGCTCGCGCTCGCGGCGCGGTTCGGCACCGACCGCCGGTTCTGGGGCAGCGTGCGGGCGCGGCCCGAGCTGGTCGATGGCGCGGCGGCGCTGCTGGAGAGCCTGGGATTGCTCGCGCTCGCGCCGCGGCCGATCGCCGATCTGCCCTACGGCCAGCGCCGCTTGGTCGAGATCGCGCTGGTCCTGGCGCTCGAGCCCAAGACGCTGCTGCTCGACGAGCCGGCCGCGGGGCTCGCGTCGTCCGACCGCGTCGTGCTGCTCGATCTGCTGTTGCGCCTGCCGCCGTCCCTCACCATCCTGGTGATCGAGCACGACATGAGCCTCGTCTTCCGCCTCGCCGCGCGCATCAGCGTTCTCGTCGAGGGTGCGGTCCTGGTCGAGGGCACACCCGCCGAAATTCGCGCCGACAGCCGCGTGCGCGACGTCTATCTCGGGACCCGGTCGCATGCCTGACTTGCTGCGGCTCGAGGACGTGACTGCCGGCTATCGCGACACCGTCGTGCTCGAGGGGGTGTCGCTCGCGATCGGGACCGAGGAGGCGTGGGCGCTGCTCGGCCGCAACGGCGTCGGCAAGACGACGCTGCTCGCGACCGTCATGGGCCTCACGGTGCTGCGCCAGGGGCGGGTGCTGTTCGGCGGCGAGGACCTGACCTTCACCGACACGCATCGTCGCGCCCAGCGCGGCCTCGGCCTGGTGCCGCAGGAGCGCGAAATCTTTCCCTCGCTCACGGTCGACGAGAATCTGCGCGTCGCCGGCCGGCCGGGCGAGTGGACGCGCGAGCGCGTCTACGATCTCTTCCCGCCGCTCGCCGAGCGGCGCCGCAATTACGGCAACCAGTTGTCGGGCGGCGAGCAGCAGATGCTGGCGGTGGGACGCGCGCTCGTCGGCAATCCGCGCATCCTCCTCCTCGACGAGCCGTTCGAGGGCCTGGCGCCGGTGATCATCGATGCGCTCGCGGCGGCGCTGGTGCGCCTCAGGCGCGAGAGCCGGATCGCGACGCTCCTGGTCGAACAGCAGGTCGACATCGCGCTCGAGCTGACCGAGCGGACGGTCGTGCTCGACAAGGGGCAGGTGGTCTGGCGCGGCGAGAGCGCAGCGCTCGCCGCCGACCGCGACATGCTTTCGGTGCTGGTGGGGCTGCAGGAAGCGCCGGAGCGATGATGGCGCGTCTGGCGTTCTTCGCTGCCGCGTGTCTTGTCGTTGCCGCGCCGGCGACGTCCGCCGCGCCGCTGCCCATTCGCATCGCCTGGACCACCGTGCCGGCGCAGATGACGCCGGTGCTGTTCCGGGCGAAGGCGTTGCTCGTCCATCTCGGCAGGTCCTATGTCGTCGAGCATGTCCATTTCGCCGACAGCGCGCCGATGCTGCGCGCGCTCGCCGCGGGCGAGATCGATCTCGTGCCGCTCGCGCCCGCGGCGTTCGGCGTCGCGATCGAGAATGCCGGCATGGAAGACCTGCGCATCGTCGCCGAGAGCTATGAGGACGGCGTCGATGGAAGCTACTCGAGCGAGTTCATGGTGCGACGCGACGGCCCGATCCGGCAGATCGAGGATCTGAAAGGCGGGGTGCTCGCGGTCCATGCGCTCGGCAATCTCGGCGAGGTGGCGTTGCGCACCATGCTGGCGCGCCACGGCATCGAGGACGGGCGCGACTATCATGTCGTCGTGGCGCCCTATCCGAGCATGGGGGCGATGCTCGAGGATGGCAGGATCGAGCTCGCCGCGCTCACCGCACCGTTCGCACAGCAGCTCCGGCTGCGCGGCACGGCGCGCGCGCTGTTCGACCGGCGCGCCGCCATCGGTCCGAGCATCGGCTTGGTCGAGGTGGCGCGGGCGGAATTCCTCGCCCGGCATCGCGCGGCGCTCGACGATTTCTTCGAGGATTACCTGCGCGCGTGGCGCTGGTTCCTCGACCCCGCCCATCGTGCCGACGCGGTCGCCGCGGTCGCCGGCTTCAACCGCGAACCCCCGGCCGCGTTCGCGTCATATCTCTTCTCCGCCGGCGACTATTACCGCGACCGCGACGCGCGGCCGAATCTCGCCCTCCTGCAGCGCAATCTCGCGCTCCTGGGCGAGGCGGGCATGGTGGCGACCAACATCGACGTGCGGCGCTATGCCGATCTGAGCTTCATCGACGCGGCGGCGCGGCGGCTGCGATGAGCACGATTGCGCCGCTCGGGCGCCAGTCTTAGTGTGCCGCGCTATATGCCGCCGGAGACGAGGCAATGAAACGCAGCAGCAACCGCATTCTCACCACCCATGTCGGCAGCCTCATCCGACCGCCGGCGCTGCTCGAGTTCCTGCGCGCGAAGCAGGGCGGCAAGCCTTTTGACGCGGCCGCCTATGCCGCCTGCCTCAAAGCGAGCGTGGCCGACGTCGTCCGCCACCAGGCCGAAATCGGCATCGATGTCGTCAGCGACGGCGAATTCGGCAAATCGATCAGCTGGTCGCAATATGTGCTCGAGCGGCTGTCGGGCTTCGAGCGGCGCAACATCGGCGGCCCCGATCCCTTCGCCCGCGGCGCCGACCGCGAACGGTTCGCCGACTTCTATGCCGAGCTCGATGCGCGCGAGCCGCGCAACACGCAGTTCGACTCGGTCTGCGTCGGCCCGATCAAATATATCGGCGAGAGCGAACTGAAGCGCGACATCGACAATTTCAAGGCCGCGCTCGGCGGCGTGAAAGTCGAGGAGGCGTTCCTGCCGGTGGCCGCGCCGGCGAGCGTCATTCCCGACCGCAAGAACGAATACTACAAGACCGATCAGGAACTCGTCGACGCGATCGCCGAGGCGATGCGGGTCGAATACCGCACCATCGTCGATGCCGGGTTCCTGCTGCAGCTCGACGACGCGCGCGCCGCCGTCACTTATGACCGCATGGTGCCGCCGGCGTCCTTCGCCGACTATCACGCCTGGGTTGCGCGGCATGTCGATGCCCTGAACCACGCGCTCGACGGCATCCCCGAGGACCGGGTGCGCTATCACGTGTGCTGGGGGAGCTGGCCGGGGCCGCACACCACCGACGTGCCGCTCAAGGACATCGTCGACCTCGTCCTCAAGGTGCGCGCCGGCGCCTTCGTCATCGAGGGCGCCAATCCGCGCCATGAGCACGAATGGCGGGTATGGGAGGACGTCAAGCTGCCGCCGGGCAAGGTGCTGATTCCCGGCGTCGTCAGCCATGCCACCAACATCGTCGAGCATCCCGAGCTGATCGCCGAGCGCATCGCGCGGCTCGCCCGCCTCGTCGGCCGCGAGAACGTGATCGCCAGCACGGATTGCGGCTTCGCCCAGGGCCCGTTCCTGCGCCGGGTGCATCCGACCATCCAATGGGCGAAGCTCGAGGCGCTGGCCCAGGGCGCGCGGCTCGCAACCAAGGCGCTGTGGTAGCGCCGCGCCATCTGCTATGATCCTAGCAGCAGGCATTCTTCGATCCGGAGGCGAGCGATGAAGATCGTGCAGGGCGACGAGCTGCAATGGGAGCGCGGGCTCGAGCATCGTGGCGGCACCTTTCATTTCCGGCGGCTGCTCGAGGGCGAGCCCGGCGGGATCGACAATTTCCAGCTCTCGCTCGGCCGGCTGGGCGGCGATTTCTACTCGCCGCGGCACCGCCATAATTTCGAACAGGTCCGCTTCCTGCTCGAGGGCGATCTCGATTTCGCCCGCGACGGCAAGATGAAGGCCGGCATGGTGGGATATTTCCCCGAAGGCATGTTCTACGGGCCGCAGAGCCAGGATCCGACCGCGTCGCCGATCACCCTCGTGCTGCAATGCGGTGGCGCGAGCGGCAGCGGCTATCTCTCGCGCAAGGAGGTCAAGGCCGGCATGGATGCGCTCAGCGCCCAGGGCGAGTTCAAGGACGGCGTCTTCCGCCGCCACAAGGACGTGCCGGGCAAGCGCAACATGGACGGCTATCAGGCGATCTGGGAATACGCCAACAAGCGGCCCATGACCTATCCCAAGCCGCGCTATTCGCGCCCCTTCATGATGGACCCGCAGAACTACGAATGGGTGCCGGTGGCGGGCGTCGAAGGCGTCGCCGAGCGGCTCCTCGGCGTGTTCACCGAGCGGCGGACCGAGGCCGCGTTCCTGCGCCTCGACCCGGGCGCGGTCCATCACGTCGCCGGCCGCAGCATCGTCTTCCTGACCAAGGGCGCGGGCACGGTCGAGGGGACGCCGTTCCGCCGCCTCACCACCGTCTATGTCGCGCGCGGCGAGCGCGCCACCTTCGCCGCCGGCGAGACGACAGAAATGCTGCGGCTCGGCCTGCCCGATCTTTCGGGATTGGAAGCCACCACCGGCATGACGGCCGTCGCGGCTGAATAACAGCGCTGCACCGAAACCATTGACGCGACCTTGAACCGCGGGTGATTATCGCAGCGCAACATTGAGTGTGCGAGCCGATGAAACCTCCCCGCTTCGAGTACGCGTGCCCGGCGACGCTCGGCGAAGCGGTCGCACTCCTGACGCAGCGCCATGGCGAGGCCAAGGTGCTGGCGGGCGGGCAGAGCCTGATGCCGGTGCTGGCCTTCCGCCTCGCGAGCCCGTCGCTGCTCGTCGATCTGCGCAAGCTCCCTGATCTCGACGGCATCGCCATCGCCGCCGATGGCGTGCGGCTCGGCGCCAGGCTGCGCTGGCGCGACCTCGAGCGCGACGAGCGGCTCGCCGCCGCGCAGCCGCTGCTGCGCGAAGCCGTGACGCACATCGCTCATTACCAGATCCGCAACCGCGGCACGGTGGGCGGCAGCCTCGCCCATGCCGACCCGGCAGCGGAGCTGCCCGGGGTCGCCGTCGCTTGCGATGGCGAGATCCGCGTCGTCGGCGCGGCGGGAACCCGGACGATCGCGGCGGCATCGTTCTTCACCGGGCCGCTGGCGACGGTGCTCGCGCCCGACGAGATCATCACCGAGCTGCGTCTGCCGCCATGGCCCGAGGCGCGGCGCTGGGGCTTCGAGGAATTCGCGCGCCGGCGCGGCGACTTCGCCTTGGCCGGGATCGCGCTGTTTTACGATCCGGGCGCGGGCGGCCGGGCCGAGAACGCGCATATCGCGGTGATCGGCGCCTGCGCGCGGCCGCATCGCATCGCCGCTGCCGAAGCGGCGCTCAACGGGCGCGTCGTCGACGAGGCCGCGATCCTCGCCGCCGCCGCCGCCGCGGCGAAGGCGGTCGATCCGCCCGCGGATTTGCACGCCGACGCCGACTATCGGCGCGCGCTCGTCGAAGTGCTGGTGGAACGCGCGCTGCGCCGCGCCGCGCGATAGGGAGAATTGAATGCCGGTCCAATTCGAGGTGAATGGCAAGCCGGTCGAGGTCGAGGTCGAACCGCGCCTGACGCTCGCCGACTGCCTCCGGCATGAGCTGCGGCTCACCGGCACGCATGTCGGCTGCGAGCACGGCGTGTGCGGCGCCTGCACCGTCATCGTCGACGGCGCCGCGGTGCGTTCGTGCCTGATGCTGGCGGTGCAGGCCGAGGGCGCCAAGATCGTGACGATCGAGGGCTTGAACAGCGCCGATGGCGAGCTGACGCCGCTGCAGGCCTCGTTCCGCCGGCATCATGCGCTGCAATGCGGCTTCTGCACGCCGGGGTTCCTCACCACCGCGCATGCGCTGCTCTCCGAGGAGCCCGACGCCGACGAGGAGCGCGTGCGCGAGGTTCTGTCGGGCAATCTCTGCCGCTGTACCGGTTATATCCCGATCATCGAGGCGGTGCTCGACGCGCGCGCCGCCTATCGTAAGCCTGGGCCGCGGTAGCGCCGGATGGGCGCCCGCAACGTCCTGGTCGGCAGCCCGGTCGAACGGCTCGAGGATTTGCGGCTGCTGCGCGGGCGCGGCACGTTCGTCGACGATCTCGCGCGCGAGAACGTGCTCCATGCTGCTGTCCTGAGGAGCCCGGTCGCGCACGGGCGCCTCCGCGCGATCGACACCAAGGCGGCGCTGGCGCTGCCCGGCGTGCACGCGGTCATCACCGCCGCCGATCTCGGCGCGCGCGTTCCCAACATTCCCCTGCGGCTCATCCCCCTCCCGGAAATGCTGCCGTTCGAGCAGCCGGTGATCGCCGCGTCCAAGGTGCGCTATGTCGGCGAGCCGGTCGCGGTCGTGCTCGCGGACAGCGCGGCGCTCGCCGAGGACGCGCTCGAAGTGGTGCGGCTCGACATCGAGCCCCTGCCGGCGGTGACGGACCGCGTCGCGGCGGCGGCCGACAAGGTCCTGCTGTTCGAGGAGCACGGCACCAATCGCGCCGTCACCTTCACCGTGCGCCAGGGCGATGCCGCGGCGGCGTTCAAGGAGGCGCCCTATGTCCGGCGCGAGCGCTTCAGCGTGCACCGCCATACCGCCGTGACGCTCGAGCCGCGCGGCGTGCTCACCGAGTGGGACCGCGCGCAAGGGCACCTGACCATCTGGGGCGCCGCCAAGGTGCCGTTCTTCAACCGCCAGATCCTGGCGCGGCTGATGGTCCTGCCCGAGAGCGCCATCAGCATGATCGAAAACGACGTCGGCGGCGGCTTCGGCAATCGCGGCGAATTCTATCCCGAGGATTTCCTCATTCCGTTCGCCGCGCGCCATGTCGGCCGGCCGGTGAAATGGACCGAGGACCGGCGCGAGCACCTCATCGCCGCCAACCACGCGCGCGAAACCGACATCGAGATCGAGATCGCCTGCCGCAAGGACGGCACCATCCTTGCGCTGCGCGGCCACGCCTATGCGGATATGGGCGCCTATGTCCGCACCAACGGCGCCGTCGGCCCGCGCAACAGCGCGCAGTTCCTCGCCGGCCCCTATCACGTGCCCCATCTCGACATCGATGTGAAGCTCCTTGTCACCAACAAGACGCCGGTCGGCACCTATCGCGGCCCGGGGCGGTTCGAGGCGGATTTCTTCCGCGAGCGCCTCGTCGACATGGCGGCGCGCGATCTCGGCATCGATCCGGTCGAGCTGCGCCGGCGCAATTTCGTCGCCGAATCCGAGATGCCCTATGCGGTCGCGGCGGTGACGCCGTCTGGCGCCGAGACCGAATTCGACAGCGGCGACTATCGCATCACTCTCGACCGCTGCCTTCAGGAGATCGGCTGGTCGGACAAGCAACGGCTTCAGGGCAAGTTCGTCGATGGGCGCTACCACGGCATCGCCATCGGCTGCTTCATCGAGGGCGGCGCGGCGGGGCCCAAGGAGACGGCGCGGCTCGTGCTCGAGCCCGATGGCCGTATCGCGGTCCTGGTCGGTTCCGCCGGCGTCGGGCAGGGGCTCGAAACCGCCTTCGCCCAGATCGCGGCGGACGCGCTCGAATTGCCGCTCGAGCGCATCGCCGGCGTCCGCCACGGCTCGACCACGTTGCTGCCGGAGGGCTATGGCTCCTATCATTCGCGCGCCGTCGTCATGGGGGGCTCGGCGGTCCTCGCCGCGGCGTCCGCATTCAAGACGGCGTTGCGCGACGCCGCCGCAAGCCGCCTCGGCTGCGACGCCGCCGCGGTCGAACTCGTCGATGGCGAGGCCCGGGCGGGCGGGCGTTCGGTGACGCTGGCGGCGCTGGCCGAGGACGGGATCGCTGCCGACGGCAGCTTCACCAACCATCACCACACCTATGCCTACGGCACGCACGCGGCGCATGTCGCGGTCGATCCGCGCACCGGACATGTCGCGCTCGTCGATTATGCCGCGGTTGAGGATGTCGGGCGGATCATCAATCCGATGATGATGCGCGGCCAGCAGATCGGCGCGATCGTGCAGGGGCTCGGCGGCACGCTGCTCGAGCATCTCGTCTACGACGCCGAGGGCCAGCTCCTGAGCGGCACGCTCGCCGATTATCTGCTGCCGACGGCAGGCGACTTCCCGTCGATTCGCGCGGTCACGCTCGAGGAGAAGCCGTCGCCGATCAATCCGCTCGGCGCCAAGGGCGCCGGCGAGGGCGGCATTGTTCCGGTCGGCGGCGTCATCGCCAATGCCGTGGCCGCCGCGCTTTCCTCGCTCGGCGTCGAACCGCGCGCCCTGCCGCTCTCGCCGCCGCGC
>Ga0307374_10004314_pt1 | contig 23718 bp, 20 predicted proteins | sample OX3MG_FD_202532 | JGI IMG/M metagenome (GOLD analysis project Ga0307374, IMG submission 202532) | Soil microbial communities from Risofladan, Vaasa, Finland - OX-3 | ecosystem: Environmental > Terrestrial > Soil > Coastal area > Acid sulfate soil | place: Finland: Risofladan, Vaasa | collected... | reverse complement strand
TGCCCTGCGACGGCGTCGGCAAGGTGATGGGATCGGACCAGACGGCCACATCGGTGCTGAACGGGACTGACCCGAACGTGCGCCGGAGCGCGGCGGCGACCGGCGGCCGGTCGATCCGTGCCTGGGCCGCGCCGAAGCCGCCGTAGATCGAGATGGCCGTGCGCGGTGACCTGGCCAGCTCGCTGCTCACCGCCTGCGGCAGGGCACTGGCCGCGAAGCCAGCTAGCGCGGCGACCAGGCCAGCCGCGATCAGGGTGCTCACCATCACGGTCAGCAGAAGCAGCCGCACCGAACCCATCCGGGGCATCAGGAGTGAGTTCCGCGCGCTCATCGGGGTGATCGTATGTCCGATTAACCCGACTTCGGGAAGGTGGGGCGGTAACGTTAGGCAATTGTTGCCGGTTGTTGCCGGCTGATTATCCGGGCGAAATCGGCCTCCGGGTGTTATCCTGCGGTCATGTCCGGCCAGGCCCTCCTGCTTATCAGCGAGTCGCACTGACGTTTTCTGTCGATGCGGCTCACCCCTCCTGCGTGAGGGGCTTTTTCATTTCCGGGTACAGAAATGCGGAGGCCAGATATGGGCGCCGAGACACCATTGCGTTATGACGCGAAGATGGCGGCGGGCATCGAGGCGCGCTGGCAGCAGCGGTGGGCCAGCGAGGGGACCTTCTGGTCCGCCAGCCCCGCCGGGCCGTTGTCAGCTGGATTCGAGCGGGTAGCGGGTCGGCCCAAGTGCTATGTGCTCGACATGTTCGCCTACCCGAGCGGCATCGGCCTGCACGTCGGACATCCGCTCGGCTACATCGCGACAGATGTGTTCGCCCGGTACCAGCGCATGAACGGACGGCACGTGCTGCACGCCTACGGATACGACGCGTTCGGCCTGCCGGCCGAGCAGTACGCGATCGACACCGGCCAGCACCCCCGCGTCACGACCGAGGCGAACATCGCCGTCATGCGGGACCAGCTAAGGCGCCTGGGCCTGGGCCATGACCCGCGCCGGGAGTTCACGACCACCGACCCGTCGTACTACCGGTGGACCCAGTGGATCTTCACCAGGATTTTCGGCAGCTGGTGCGACGAGCGGACGGGGCGGGCCCGGCCCGTTGCCGAGCTGGTCGCCGAGTTCGATTCCGGGCTCCGGGAGACTCCGGACGGCAGGCCGTGGGCCGGGCTGACCGACTCCGAGCGGCGTGCGATCGTCGACGCCAGGCGGCTGGCCTACCTGTCCGACGAGCCAGTCAACTGGTGCCCGGGCCTGGGGACCGTGCTCGCGAACGAGGAGGTCACCGCCGACGGCCGCAGCGACGTGGGCAACTACCCCGTCTACCGCAGGCCGATGCGGCAGTGGATGCTCCGGATCACCGCGTTCGCCGGGCGACTGGCGGCCGACCTCGATCTGGTCGACTGGCCCGAGTCCGTCAAGGTCATGCAGCGGAACTGGATCGGCCCGAACGATGACAGTGCTGGTCAGGCCGCCGGCGGCGGCAGTGCTAGTCAGGGCGCCGGCGGCGCGGGTCATCGGATGCGCGACTGGCTGTTCTCGCGGCAGCGGTACTGGGGCGAGCCGTTCCCCATCGTGTACGACTCCGCGGGGTTCCCGGTGGCCCTGCCGGACGAGATGCTTCCGGTCGAGCTGCCCGAGGTCACCGACTTCCGGCCGTCGCCGGCCGGCGCCGAGGATGACGACCCGGTACCGCCGCTTGGCCGGGCGGCGGGCTGGGCGAGCGTCGAGCTCGACCTCGGCGCCGGCCGACAGCGCTACCGGCGCGAGCTGAACACGATGCCGCAGTGGGCCGGATCGTGCTGGTACTACCTGCGCTACCTGGATCCGACCAACGACGAGGCTTTCGTTAATCCGGTCAATGAGCGGTACTGGATGACCGGACCGCCGCTCACCGCCCCTGGAGGCGGCGTCGACCTGTACGTCGGCGGGGTCGAGCACGCCGTCCTGCACCTGCTGTACGCGCGCTTCTGGCACAAGGTGCTGTACGACCTCGGCTACGTCTCGACCTGCGAGCCGTTCGGCCGGCTGGTCAACCAGGGCTACATACTGGCCGACGCGTTCACCGACGAGCGCGGGATGTACGTGCCGGCCGCCGAGGTGATCACGGCTGCCGACGGCTCCGCTCGCTACCAGGGACGCCCGGTGACGAGGCGATCGGGAAAGATGGGCAAGTCGCTGAAGAATGGCGTCAGCCCGGACCAGATCTACCGGCGGTACGGCGCCGACACGCTGCGCCTGCAGGAGATGGCGATGGGCCCGATCGAGGCCGACCGGGCGTGGCGCCCAGACGATATCGCCGGCGTGCACCGGTTTCTGCAGCGGCTCTGGCGCTCGGTGGTCAGCGAGCAGACCGGCCAGCCCGCGGTCAGCGACAAGCGGCCGGACACCGACTCGCTGCGCCTGCTGCACGCCACGATCGCGGCCGTGCGGCGGGACTTCGGCGAGCTCAGGTTCCACACCGCCATCGCCAGGCTGACCGAGCTGACGACCGCCGCGGCCAGGATCGCGGCCAGGGACGGCGCCCTGCCGCTGGCCATCGCCGAGCCGCTCGTCCTGATGGTCGCCCCGCTGGCGCCGCACCTCGCCGAGGAACTGTGGCACCGCCTCGGGCACACCGCCTCGCTCGCGTACGAGCCCTTCCCCGAGGCCGACCCGGCACTGGCTGGCGACCCGACCGTCCCACTGCCGGTGCAGGTCAACGGCAAGACCAGGCTCGTCGTCCGGGTACGGGCCGGCGCCGGGCGAGACGAAGTCGACGAGGTGCTGCGCGGCGATCCCGAGTTCGGACGGCTGGTGCGAGACCTGGTCATCGAGCGGACGATCATCGTTCCCGGACGGATCGTCAACATCGTGACGCGGTAGGTGTTACGGAAGAGTCATCTGCGGTTCGCACCCAATTCGGCGCTGTTCTTCATACATTGGCAATGTGCGGAAACCTGGACATCGACGTCGCGCCCTGATCGCGTCCAGCTGCGCCGTCGCCGCGGCCGTCGCCGCCATCGCGGTATCTGGCGCTCCGGTCGGGGCGCGCGATTCGGTCAGGGACGTCGCGACCGGGCGGCATGTCCGGGTCGCCGGCGCCACGTATCAGGCCCTCGCCACCCAGTCAGTCCGGCTGCTCGAGAGCACGTTCTACAACGGGACCGGCCTGTGGCACATGTGCGTGCCGGTGATCTGCAACACCAAGAACCGGGACTGGGGCGCCGACGCGCTGACCAACGTGCTCTACTTCCGCTGGCTAACCGACCACGACCAGACCGTGCTGCCGCTCGTCCGCACGCTGGCCCAGACGGCGCACCTGTGGACCCCTGGCGAGCGGGGCAGCAGCGACAGCGTGATGTGGGATGCCGTCGCCGACGCTCGCATGTACCAGGTGACCGGGAGCAAGGTCGCGCTCGCCAAAGCCGAGGCGGCCATGCGCTGGATCGGCACCGTCCCGGGTCTGGCCACCGGCGCCTGCCCCGTCATCGACTACCAGTGGCCGTACGGGCACCGTGGCCGGCTGAAGACGATCGAGACCTCGTCCAGCTATATCAAGGCAGCCCTGCTGCTGTACCAGATCACCGGGAAGCAGAGTTACCTGCTGCGCGCGGAGTCGCAGTACGCCCAGGTCCGCAGGTACTTCCTCGTGCCGTCGGCGCAGCTTTACACCGCCTACATGTTCGACAGCGGATCGGCCTGCCAGGTACTGCCCGGGCAGTACTTCGCCTCGGTGAACGGCAACATGATCTGGGCTGGCCAGGCGCTCGCCGCCGCGACCGGCAGCAGGCGGTACCTGAGCCAGGCGGTGGCCACGGCCCTGGCCGTGCAGGCGCACCTGAGCGATGGAGCCGGGGTGTTCGCCGACCTGCAGGCCGACAATGACATCACCGGGCCCCTCGTCGAGGCGATGTACTCCCTCGCCACGACCGGTCACCAGGCCTTCGCGGCGCGCTGGCTGATGACCAACGCGTCGGCAGCGGGCGCCGACGACAACTCCCTCGGCGAGTTCGGCCGGTTCTTCGACGGGCCGCCACCGGGCTCGCTGGCCACGGCCTGGCAGATCAGCGGCGGCATCGCCGTCATGCAGGCCGCTGCCGTGCTCTATCCCGGCGGCCATCCCGCCGATCCGGCCTTCTGGGCGCACGCGACCTTCGTGGCTGACAGCCGGAGCCTGCGCGGCCGCACCCTGCGCATCGCCTTCACCGGCCGGGCGATCGCGATCATGGGAACGATCGGCGACATCTGCTGCATGGCCGGGCACGCCAGGGTCTTCGTGGACGGCGTCCAGACGTTCAACCGGACCGGAATCTGGCAGAACATGAGCAGCCCGTCGCGGCGGCAGCCCGACCAGGTGCTGTTCGCCTGGCGCTGGCAGGCTGACGGCCACCACGTCATCACGATCCGCCCGGGGCAGTATGACCGCGAGGAAGGCGGCTCGTTCTTCCGGATGACCGGCTACCAGGTAGTTGGCTAGCGATTTGCCCGCACACCGTACCCGACCGGCTACTCGGTGCATATTATCTACCCGTGACTTTTGTGCGACAAGTCGGGTATCGCCTGCGCCGCCTCGGCCGACGTCCTCGGCCCCCTCGCCTGCGGGCCGGCGTGCTCCTCGGTGCTGCCGTCGCCGGAGCCGCCGGCATCGTCGCGTGGTCCGGCGTTATCGGCCGGCCCGCTGAGCCGCCATGGCAGTTCAAGGTCAGCACTGGTGACTACGCCGACCGGGCGACCAGTTCGGTCCGCCTTCTCGAGCACACTTTTTACAACGGAACCGGCCTGTGGCACATGTGCGTCCCGGCGGGCTGCTTCACCAAGAACCGGGACTGGGGCGCCGACTCGCTGACCTACGTGCTGTATCTGCGCTGGATGCTCACCCGCGATCCGACCGTGCCGCCGATCATGCGGACGCTCTCCCAGACCGCGCATGCCTGGGGGCCGGCCGACACGGGCAGCAGTGACACCGTGATGTGGGATGCGATCGCGGACGCCCGCGAGTACCAGGTGACCAGGGCCAGGATCGCGCTGGCGAAAGCCGAGGCCGCCTTCAGGTGGGTCGACTCGGTCAAGGCAGCCGGCTTCGCGGCCGGCGCCTGCCCGGCCATCGACTACCAGTGGCCGGACGGGCGCCACGGAGACCTGAAGACGCTGGAGACCGCGTCCAACTACATCAAGGCGGCACTGCTGCTGTACCGGAGCACCGGGCACCGGGCTTACCTGGCGAAGGCCGAATGGGAGTATGCGCAGGTCCGCCACTACTTCCTGACGTCGTCCGTGCCGCTGTACACCGTCTACGTGTTCGACAACGGCACGACCTGCCGCGCGCTGCCCGGGCACTTCTTCGCCTCGGTCAACGGCAACATGATCTGGGCAGGCCAGGCACTGGCGCGCGCCACCGGTGACCGCGGCTACCTGAGCCAGGCCATCGCCACGGCCAGGGCGGTGCGGTCGCGCCTCAGCGACGCGGCCGGAGTCTTCGCCGACCTGCAAGCCGACAACGATGTGGCGGAGCCGCTGATCGAGGCCATGTACGTCCTGGCCACCTCCGGTCACCAGGCCTCCGCCGCCAGCTGGCTGATGGCCAACGCCTCGGCCGCCGGCGCGGATACCAACTCCGCTGGCGTGCCCGGACGGTTCTTCGACGGGCCGCCGCCCGCGACGCTGGCCAGTGCCTGGCAGGTCAACGGCGGTACCGCACTGGCGCAGGTCGCCGCCGCGCTCGACCCGCACGGGCAGCCCGCCGATCCCGGCTTCTGGCGGCGTGCGACGTTCGTCGCCGGCGGGCAGAGCCTGGAGGGCCCCGCGCTGCACATCGCCTTCACGGGCCGGGCCATCGCGATCATGGGAACCGTCGGCGCGGGGTGCTGCAGTTCCGGGCATGCCAGGGTTTTCACGGACGGGACGGAGACCTACGACCGCACCGGCGTCTGGCAGAACATGACCGCTCCGTCCATCCAGCAGCCGAACCAGGTGCTGTTCGCCTGGCGCTGGCGCAGCGCGGGACGGCACGTCATCACGATCCGGCCGGGGATCTTCGACCGCGAGGAAGGCGGCTCGTTCTTCCAGATGAACGGGTACCTGCTGGTGAAGTAGGCGGGCTGATCGCCCGTCGTTCCGGGGGGTCCTGACTCGTCCGCCGACGAGCTGTTCGACCTCGGGCTCGGCTTCCTGCTCGACGGCATCTCCGCCCGGCTACCCGGTCAGCGGGCGACCGCGAAAGTCAGCGAGCTGAACGACGGCCCGGAGTAGACGCCGACGGCCGTGCAGGCGGTCGCCGTGGTACAGGACACGCCAAGCAGCCCGCTGCTGATGGTGCCAGCGGGGCTGGGCGTCCGCTGAATACGCCATTGGGTGCCGTCCCAGACCTCGGCGAAGGCCACCGGCGGACTAAAGTCATTGTTCGCGTCGGTACCAGCGGCGGTACATGCCGTCGCCGAGGTGCAGGACACGGCGCTGAAGCCGTTCCGGCCCGTGCGAACCGGATTGGGCGTGTGCTGTACCTGCCACGTCGTGCCGTTCCAGCTCTCGGCCAGCGTCAGCGGGCCGCCGTTCTTGCTGAAGTACGAGCCGGCCGCGGCACAGAAGGTCGCCGAGGCGCACGACAACCCGTACAGGGAGATGCCCTGGCTGCCGGCCGGAAGCCCGGCGGTGGGCTGGAAGCTCCAGGCCGCGCCGTTCCGCACCTCGGAGTAGCTGCTGCCGACCGCGACGCAGGAACTGGCCGCCTCACACGAGACCCCGAAGAGCTGTCCGGCACCGGCCGGATGGGGGGTGACCTGGACAGTCCAGGCCCTGCCGTCCCAGTGCTCGGCCAGCATCTTGTCCGAGCCGGCCTTTACGCCCACCGCGGTGCAGGAACTCGCCGACGGGCACGACACGGCGGACAGGTAGCCGCCCCTGACCGCTGGGCTGGGCGTGGCCTGGATCTGCCAGCGGGTGCCGTTCCAGCGCTCGGCCAGCGGCTGGTCGTGCCCGGCCTTGAAGTACGTGCCGACGGCCGTGCAGGCGCTCGCCGATGAGCACGATACGCCGGCGAGCTCAGCGTAAGCCGCGCCCGCGGTGTCCGGCGTGGCCAGCAGGCGCCAGCGGGTTCCGTTCCATTGCTCGGCCAGGGTGCGGCCCACGCCGAGGGAATCGCTGTAGGTGCCGACGGCGATGCAAGCGCGCCGCGATGCGCACGACACCGCGAGGAACTGGCCGCCAGCCGTGCCGACCGGGCTGGGCGTGGCGTGGATCCGCCAGCTCGTGCCGTTCCACGCGCCGGCGAGCGTCAGCGGGCCGCCGCGGCTGTCGAAGCTCCCGGCCGCGGTGCAGGCCCGCGCCGCCGTGCAGGATACGGCGGTGAAACCGCTGCCGAGCGATCGGGCCGGGCTGGGCGAGGCCTGGATCCGCCAGACGCTGCCATTCCACCGCTCGGCCAGCGTCAGGCCCTTCTTGGCCTTCCCGGCGGAGCTGCCGACCGCGGTGCAGGCGCGCACCGAGGTGCACGACACCGCGAGGAACTCGCTGGAGGTCGCGCCGGCCGGACGTGGCGTGGCCTGGCGACGCCATCGGCCGCCGGTCCAGCGCTCGGCCAGCAGCACGCTGCGGCCATGTGCGGTGTCATAGCTCCCGGCGGCGATGCAGGCCGTCGGGGAGGCGCAGGACAGCGCGGAGAACCCGCTGCCGGCCGACCCGGCGGGAACGGCGGCAGCCTGGATCCGCCACTGCCTGCCATCCCATCGCTCGGCCAGCGGGATGCTGACTCCGGCACCGTTGCCGTAGGTCCCGCCGGCGGTGCAGGAACGCGGCGAACTGCACGACACCGCGAGGAACTCGCTGCCCTGGCTGCCGGCCGGGTCGGCGGTGGCCTGGATCCGCCACTTCGAGCCGTTCCACCGCTCAGCCAGCGTCGTGGTCTCGCCGGCGCTGGTGGTGCGGGCACCTGCCGCGGTGCAGGCACGTGCGGACGTGCACGAGACAGCGAAGAATCCGCTGGCCACGCTGCCTGCCGGGTAGCGGGCCGCCTGGATGAGCCAGTGCCTGCCGTTCCACCGCAGCACCAGCGGGAGCACCTGCTGGGCGGCGTTGAAGTAGTAGCCGGCGGCGGTGCAGGCCCGCGCCGAGGTGCATGACACCCCGAGGAACCTGCTCCAGATGGCGCCGGCCGGAACGGGAGTGTGCTGGACGCTCCATCGGCTGCCGTTCCAGCGCTCGGCCAGCGTGACGTCTGCGCCAGCCCTGTTCTCGTAGCCGCCGACAGCCGTGCAGGCCCCGGCACCGGTGCAGGACGTAGCGGTCAGCGCGCCGTTGCGCACGGGCGGGTTCACGGTCTGCTGCACGTTCCACTTGCCGGTCACCGCTGGCGGAATGGCGGGCTTGCTCGCCGGAAGCCAGATGTCCTTCGTCCCGCGCCGCCACAGGCCGGCCGGGAAGGCTGACCGCAACGGCGCCCACGGCCCGGTCGCGGAGACCACCGGCCGGGGATGCTGAGCCGGGCCGGAACCGTTCGTGCCTGGCTCGACCGCCCCGGCTGCCGGAGCCATCAGCGCTCCGCTCACGCCCACCATCAGGGCGGTGGCACTCAGGAGCCTGGCCATGGTCATTTCCGGCACCGCCATCGACGTAGGAGAACAGGAAATCCTGCAGACGAGGCAGGTCATTCCGGCACCTGACCGTACCGCACTGCGGCTAGAAATATCCGACATAACCGAGACTATGGTAGGGCCAGGGGTGCGCAGGCATTGACCCGAACCCGCCACGGGCGGAGGATCGGGTCGTTCTGGATGAACTGCGAGAAAGGCTGGGAAATGAAGAGATTCGGCGCCGGGTTTGCCGCGATCCTTGCTGGCCTGCTGTTCTTCGTCCCCGGAGTCCTGAATGCCACTCCCGCGCTAGCGTCCTGCTCCACGGCAGGCTGCCCTGCACCGGTCCCGTGCAATACCTCCGCCGGAGCCTGCTGGCACCCGGCCGTCGGGATGCGCTGGCAGTACCAGCTTCAGGCCGCCCGCAACGCCGCGGGAACGGCGTGCCTGTACCCCTCGACAGGAGGGATCAACGTCAACATCTCAGGGCCGCCAGCCGGCGGCGGCGCGGCGGTCAGGCCGCAGGTGTTCGACATCGACTTCCAGACCGACGCTTTGTGCACGGGCGGCACCATCACGAGCGAGAACACGGCCGCCGTCGCGGCCATCCACGCAAACGGAGCGCATGCGATCTGCTACGTAGATGCCGGAACAGCCGAGAGTTTCCGTCCTGATTATCCCGATTACGTGAACTTCAATAACCAGAGCGGCGGCGCCCTGTTCGGCAAACCGGTCGGCGGTTTCCGTAACGAGTACTGGCTGAACATCAACAACGACAAGGGGCAGCGCGACTTCATCCTGGCCGAGGTCGGAAAGCGGGTGGACCGGTGCGTAGCCAATGGCTTCGACGCCGTCGAGTTCGACAATGTGGACGCCTATCAGAACAAGACGGGCCTGTCGATCAGCGCCGATACACAGCTGATCTTCGACTCCGAGCTCGCGAACCTCGCGCACAGCAAGGGCCTTACCGTCGGCCTGAAGAACGATCTGGGCCAGCTGTCCGACCTGAAGCCGTACTTCGACTTCGCGATCAACGAGCAGTGCTTCCAGTACAAGGAGTGCAACTTCCCCGCGCCCGGGCTACCGGACTGGACGGCGTCAGGCAAGGCCGTGTTCAACGTCGAGTACAAGGCGTCGGCCGTGAACTGCTCACTCGCCGCCAGCTACCAGATCAGCTCGATCTACAAGACCGTCGACCTGTTCGACCAGCCCTGGACGCCCTGCTCCTGACCGCTCGCGAGCTCCCGCGCCCGTTGGGAAGCAGCTGAGAGTCTCGCGCTCACCCAGGACTGGGTGGTCCGCGTGCTGGGGTCCTGGCGCGGCGCCCGGTCGGCACCCGTTCGGTGAGCAGAACGCCGTCACCTGCACCGAGCTCAGCCAGATCGAACAGGTAATCCGCTGGTGGGCGGACGCCAGCGGCCGCAGCTTCGATGAGTGCGGCGAGGAGTTCGTCGGGCTGCATCGGTTGCCCCTTGGGTTCACGTGTCCTTGTGTCGGGCAGCCGCCGTCCGAGGAGTCCCCCGGGCGCCGGTATCGGCTCCTGCAGTTGACTGTCGCGAGCACCATGTTATTCTCAATCTGAGATGTTCTCAAGTTGAGAAGGATACCGATGACGAAGCCGTCCGGTGACGAGGAGTTCCTCGCCAGCTATGACCCCCGCAGCTACGACCCAATCGCGGTCACCGTGGACGTCGTCACGCTGACGATCAGGGACGGCGGCCTGCATGTGCTCCTCGTGCAGCGCGGCGTGCGGCCGTATCCGGGCCAGTGGGCGCTTCCCGGCGGATTCGTGCGGGCCGGATCGCGCGGCAGCGCGGGAACCGCCGAAGACCTTCCTGACGCGGCGATCAGGGAGCTGGACGACGAGACCGGCGAGCACCTCGGCCGGGTGCACCTCGAGCAGCTCGGCACCTACGGCACGCCGGACCGGGACCCGCGGATGCGGGTGATCTCGGTGGCCTACCTGGCGTTCGCTCCCGAGCTCGGCGAGCCGCAGGCCGGCAGCGACGCGGCCGCCGCTGCCTGGGTGCCGGTTGGCTCCCTCGGCCTGACCGAGGGCGGCGCTGGCCAGCGCCCTGGCACGACGAGGAAGCTCGCGTTCGACCACGCGCGCATCCTGGCCGACGGGCTGGAGCGGGCCAGGTCCAAGCTCGAATACACGCCGCTGGCCACCTCGTTCGTGACCGAGCCGTTCACGATCTCCGAGCTGCGGATGGTCTACGAGACGGTGTGGGGCGAGCCGCTGCATGCGGGCAACTTCCACCGCAAGGTGCTGTCCGTGCCCGGCTTCGTCGAAAGCACCGGCGAGACCACCGAGACCGGCGGCCCGCGCGGCGGCCCGAGAGCGCGGCTGTACCGGCCTGGCGACGCGCGGCTGCTGCATCCGGCTCTGCTGCGGCCGGGCCGCGAGGAGACGGTCCGATGACAACGGGCGAGGCGATCGCGCTGATCGAGGCGGCGGCGGCCGGGCCGCGGGACCTGTTCGGCCGGGACGCCGTCCGCTGCTACCGGCGGCTGGCCAGGCTCACCCACCCGGACGCGCTGCCAGGCGACACCCGCGCCGCGGCCGCGTTCGCGAAGCTGGCCGCCCTGTGGCAGCGGCATGGACCCGCGCACCGGTGCCGAGCGCCGCGGCAACCTGCTCGGCGCGCTGAACGGCTTCGCCAGCCTGGTGCAGGTGCGGGCGGCGTTCCCCCGCGGCGTCGATCGGCGCGACGCGGCGTGGATGTGGCGGCGGCTTCTCGTGGCGATCGGTGCCGCGCACCGGGCCGGGGTGATCCACGACGCCGTGCTTCCCGAGCACGTGCTGATCCACCCGGCCGAGCACGGGCTCGTCCTGGTCGACTGGTGCTACTCCGGCCGGCCGGGGGATCCGCTGCCTGCCGTGGTCGCCAGGTACCGCGACCGGTACCCGCCCGAGATCCTGGCCAGGCAGCCGGCCGGGCCCGACACCGATTTCTGGCTCGCCACGGCCTGCATGACCGAGCTGATGGGCGGCCGCGCGCCGGCCCCGATCACGGCCTTTGCCCGCGGGTGCATGCTCGCCAGCCCGCGCCGCCGCCCGCAGGATGCGTGGCAGCTGCTCGGCGAGCTGGACGGCCTGCTCGGACGGCTGTATGGCCCGCGCACGTTCCGGCCCTTCGCCATCCCGGCATAGGGCGCACAGGAAGGAGAACCGCTATGGGAAGCGGCCGATGGTCAACCGACGTCTACGACGACGCCGCGAGTTACCGCGCGGCCACTGGCGCCAGCGCGTTCGCGCACAGCGACAGCGGCGCGAGCACCGTGCACCCCGACCTCGACCCGCACGGCGTGCGGCTGCGGGAGAGCCGGGACTCGGCCGAGCATCCGCGGTCGCTCGCGATCGCCGTGCTATTCGACGTCACCGGGTCGATGCGCGATGTTCCGCGGGTGCTGCAGGCGAAGCTGCCGCAGCTGCTCGGGCTGCTGCTGCGCAAGGGGTACGCCGACGACCCGCAGATCATGTTCGGCGCGATCGGAGATGCGACCTGTGACCGGGCGCCGCTCCAGGTCGGCCAGTTCGAGTCGGACAACACGATGGATGACGACCTCAGCCGGATCTTGCTGGAAGGCGGCGGCGGCGGGCAGAAGACCGAGTCCTACGAGCTGGCCATGTACTTCATGGCCAGGCACACGGCCACGGACTGCCAGGACAAGCGCGGCAAGCGCGGCTACCTCTTCATCATCGGCGATGAAATGGCCTACCCGCGGGTCAAGCGCACCGAGGTCAGCGAGGTGATCGGCGACGGCCTGCAGGCCGACATTCCGCTCGCCCAGATCGTGGGCGAGCTCACCAGGAAGTGGGACACCTACTACATCCTGCCCGAGGGCGCCAGCTACGTCGGCGACGCCGACGTGCTGCGCTTCTGGCGCGGGCTGCTCGGGCAGAACGTGATCGAGCTGGCCGACCTCGGCGCGGTGACCGAGACGATCGCCCTGACCGTGGGCCTGGGCGAGGACGCGATCAGCCTCGGCGACGGTCTGGCCGACCTGGACGATGTCGGCTCCGATGCCGCGCCCGCGGTGTCGAGGGCCCTCGCCGCGATCGGCTCGGCGCGCGCTCCGGCGATGATCTCGGTGTCACTCGACGATCTCGACGGCCCGTCAGGGAACGTGTGGCTGTGATCGGCTCAGCTGCCGGCTGACTGTGACGCTCCTCGACGGCTGGCGCGGAAGCTGACGCTGCTGCGAGGCCGCCTGATCGCCGAGTTCGGCGCTGCTCTGGCAGCCGACCTCGACGCCCCGCCGGTCACCGGCGCCTGCGCGGCCTACCAGGCATTCGCCGACCGGGTCAGGCTGGTCGACGGCGCGTACCTGACCCGCCTGCTGCACGCCGGGCCCGCGGTGTTCGAGGGCGCGCAGGGCGTGCTGCTGGACGAATGGCATGGTTTTCATCCGTATACGACCTGGTCGACGACCACGTTCGGCAACGCGGAGACACTGCTCGCCGAGGCAGCCATGACCGCTACGCGGCTCGGCGTCGTCCGGTGCTATCTGACCAGGCACGGGCCGGGGCCGCTGGTCACCGAGGATCCGACGCTGGAACTGCCCGACCCGCACAATGGCAGGAACGAATGGCAGGGCGCGTTCCGGGTGGGTCATTTCGACGCCGTCGCGCTGCGGTACGCGATCGAGGTGGCGGGCGGACCAGGCCGGGACCGATGGCGAACCCGGCGCTAGCCGCATGAGGTAAGTTCCGTTAACGGCACGGTTCTCGGGGAAACCGAAATCTATCGAAGTTATCGGCGCTCTGATACGTTTTAACCAGGATCTGATAGTTCGCACGTAACGCGGTCACGCCACGTGGGCCTTGTGCTCCACGTTCGGGAGGGCGTATGCCAGTCCGCTGGCGACCTAGGCTTGCGCCGACGTCGATGGTGGCCGTGGGTGTCATCGTGGCAATCGCCGCGGGCGTGCTCGCCCAGCACTCCTCAGCCGGCCGGACCGACGCACCGATTAACCCGGACATCCACAAGATCAAGCACGTCATCATCATCACTCAGGAGAACCGGTCGTTCGACACGTACTTCGGCACGTTCCCCGGAGCGGACGGCATCCCGAAGGGCGTCTGCCTGCCGGACCTGCGTGACAGAGGCTGCACCAGGCCGTGGGCTGACCATTACGACAGCAACGGGAACAACCCGCACGCCGAGGATTCCTTCCGGGCCGACATGAACGGCGGGAAGATGAACGGCTTCGTCACCGAGGCCGAGAAGGAGCTGTGCAAGCCCGGCGGTGGTCCCTGCCGCACCGACGTGATGGGCTACCACGTCGGCACGGACATCCCGAACTACTGGTCGTACGCGAAGAACTTCGTGCTCCAGGACCACATGTTCGAGGCGGCCGGCTCGTGGAGCCTGCCGGCTCACTTGTACGAAGTCTCCGGATGGTCGGCCAAGTGCACCAGAGCGGGCGACCCGATGAGCTGTACCAGTTCGGGGATGCCGCCGAACAGGAGAGCGGGCCACCGTGCGCCATTCGTCTGGACTGACCTGACCTACCTGCTCCACAAGAACCACGTGAGCTGGGGCTACTACCTCGACCATGGCGCCGTTTCCGACACCAACACCAGCGGCACCTGGGTGGTCTGGAATGTGCTGCCCGGCTTCACCGACGTACGCGCGGACAGCCAGCTGACCAACATCGGCCCGCTGAGCAGGTTCTACGCGCAGGCGAAGGCAGGCACCTTGCCGGAGGTGTCGTGGGTCGCGCCGGATCTGCGGGACAGCGAGCACGGTCCGGCCCTGGTCAGCACCGGGCAGGCCTACGTCACCCGGGTCATCAACGCGGTCATGCGGAGCCCCGACTGGAAGTCCAGCGCGATCTTCCTCACCTGGGATGACTGGGGTGGCTTCTACGACCATGTGGATCCGCCGCACGTCGACTCCCTCGGCTACGGCATCCGGGTACCGGCCATCCTCATCAGCCCGTATGCCAGGCGCGGCTTCATCGACTCGCAGACACTGACCTCTGATGCCTACCTGAAGTTCATCGAGGACGACTTCCTGGGCGGCGCCCGGCTCGATCCGGCCACCGACGGCCGCCCTGACTCGCGGCCCACCGTCCGCGAGAACGCGTCCATCCTGGGCAACCTGATCAACGACTTCGACTTCACCCAGACTCGGCGACCACCGCTGATCCTGAACCCGTGCCCGCCGAACATGACGCTGATCCCCAAGCCGAAGCCCGGGTGCACCGACATGGTCGCGCTGCACACCAACAAGTGGGGCAACAGCTGACGTGCCCGCTCGGGGACGCGAGCGGCTAGAGCGCGAGGTCGACGATGACGGGGGCGTGGTCGCTCGGGCCCTTGCCCTTGCGTGCCTCGCGGTCGACCCAGGCGTCCTTGACCAGGCTGGCCAGGGCGGCGTTGGCATGGACGAGATCGATGCGCATGCCCATCCCCTTGTGGAACGCGCCCGCCCGGTAATCCCAGTAGGTGAACGGATGCGGGCCCTTGGCGATGCGGGGGACGATGTCGGTCAGGCCGCGGCTGCGCAGGGCGGCCAGAGCCGCGCGCTCGGCCGGCGTGACGTGCGTGGAGCCGACGAAGGCGGCCGGATCCCAGACGTCGTCATCGGTCGGCGCGATGTTGAAGTCCCCCATCAGCGCGTACGGACGGTCGCTCGCTGCCTCCCCGGCGACATCGGCCTCCAGCGCGGCCAGCCAGCGCAGCTTGTAGGCGTAGTGCGGATCCTCCGGCGCGCGGCCGTTCGGCACGTAGACCGACCGCACCCGCACCGGCCCGCAGGTCGCTGCGATCGTGCGCGCCTCCGTGGTTCCCGGGTCGGGGAAGCCTGGGTCGTCGGACAGCCCGCGGACGACCTCGTCCAGCCCGACCCTGGACAGCACGACGACGCCGTTCCAGCGGCCCTCGCCATGGTGGGCCACCTGGTAGCCCAGCGGCGCGACGGCTTCGACGGGGAACGCATCCGCGGCGACCTTGGTCTCCTGCAGGCACGCCACATCGGGCGCGGCCTGCTCCAGCCACTCCACCAGCCGGGGCAGCCGGGCCAGCACCGAGTTCACGTTCCAGGTAGCTATCCGCACCCCGCTATCCAATCAGCCGCCAGCCCCTGAAGATGCCGCGAGCCCGGCACCAGCGCAGCGCGGGTGCCGGGCTCAGTTGGCTGGTTCAGTTCACGAACACCTTGGGGCTGTTCTTGACGCTGGTGTCCCTGACCGGCCCGAACTTGGCCGAGAAGTGCGCCGGACCGAGACAGGCTTGGTTGCCGCCTGCCTTGGTGAACTTCTGCTTCGAGAAAGCGATCGTGCTGGCCGTGTTCGACGCATGCCCAGTGACGCTCGCGGCCTTGTAAGAGCACGAAATCGGGCTTCCGCTGGCCGTCACCGTCACCGTGAACTTGATCGGCTGGGTCACGGTCTGGCCGCTGACCGTGACGGGGTCGCCCTTGGCGTCACTGACCATGACCTTGTATGGCAGGTTCTTAGCCTTGATGCTCTTGAACGTGAGGCCTGGGAAGCCGCTGACGGTGCAGTTGGCGACGGTCACCGCGGTGAGCGACTCGGTGGCATTGCCCGGGGTGGCCGGGTTACTCCTGACGGTCGCGCTCAAGCGGGCCGACTTACAGATCAGCTTCACTGTTCCGGTTCCCAGCGAGAAGACCGCCTCGGTCCCGGTCACGAGGCTGGCCTTGAGCACGGCACCTGCCCTGACGGCCGGCCCGCCCGCCTTCCGGATGGTCAGCACGTGGGTGGTGGCCGCGTCGGCCGACGCCATGGGCACCATGACGATGGCTGCGGAGGCGGCAGCCGCCGCCAGCTGAACGTACTTGCGCATAGAATCCCGGTTCCTTCCTAGAAGGGACTAGCGCTTCCACCCTGCCATGAGAATCGGCTTCGTTGTGCCATTGCGGCCAATTGAGCGCGATTAGCCCGGCGGTAACCGGGCTCAGGCGGTGCCCCCGGCGAGCCTGGACCGCCGGGAGCACCGCGAGCCAACCCTGATCAGCCGCGGACTAGTGCAGCGCTACAGGCCCGGTCGCACTCAGGATCTCCGGCAAGGCCAGCGCGACCGTAACATTGCCGCCACGCGTCACCACGGTCCCCCGGCCGTGAATGCTCCAGTGCTGCCGAGCGCGACCCTTCCGCCGCACCGCATGGCTCACAGGCTGAGCGCCACGGCAGGCTCCTGGCGCGGGGGCATGACAGGTGACAAGGGCGCGGGTGCTGGCAGCATGGCTCGCCGCCGGGGCGAGCATCGCCCTGACAGCGGCGGCGGTCGCGATGGAGACACGCACCAGATCGGGACTCATCGTGTCGGCCGGCCATCCCGGGTGGGATTGGCTAAAAATCCAGTAGCTGCGCGACGCGCGGGAACAGGTCCCGCAGGTTGTCCTCGGAGGTCAGCTCCCGCGCCTGCGGCAGGGAGAGCCAGCGCAGCGGTGCGTCTGGCGACTCGGCCGTGATCGCATCCGGGGTCTGGGTGGCGAGGAGGAACCGCAGGTCGGCATGCTCGTGGGCGGGTTCACTGCCGCCCGCCGGCACCGAGACGATCACCACCTGGTGGAGCGCGCCGTCCGGCCACGGCACCAGATCGGCCAGCCCGGTCTCCTCCCCTGCCTCCCGCAGTGCGATGGCCAGCGCGTCCCGCTCGCCCGGATCGCCGTGGCCGCCGACCTGGAGCCAGGACTGCTGGCGCTGATGCCAGCGCAGCAGAACCCGTCCGCTGCCAGGATGAACGATCAGCGCGGATGCCGTCAGGTGCAGCGGAAGTGATCGCGACCACGGATCATCGCAGACCTCGGCGAGCGCACCGGCCCGCTCGACGTCGGCTATCTCGGCTGGGTCCTGCGCGCGGTACTGGAGCAGCAAGTCGAGCACCGGGTGGCGGGCGGAGTTCACCGGCGTCAACTTACACTGGCGCTGGATCCAGGAGGCGATCGTGACGTCCCCGCAGCAGTGGGTGATCGAGCCAGGCGACCCGGTCGTGCCTGTGGTCGCCTGCCTGCCGCACGGCGGCCGTGACTACCCGGCCGAGCTGGCGACCGCGCTGGCCGTCAGCCCGGACATCCTGTGGTCGGACTGGCTGACCAGGGAGCTGTACGCCTTCCTGCCCGAGCTGGGCATTACCGCGGTCACCACCACCTTCAGCCGGTTCGTCGCCGACGTGAACCGCGATCCATCCGGTGATCAGCACGGCGGATTCTGGACGAGCACCGTCGCGGCCCGGATGCCGAACGGGCGGGCCGTCTACCAGAGGCCGCTCACCGCGAGCGAGATCGGCCACCGGATCCTGATCGCGCACGCGCCGTTCCACCGGGCACTCGACTCGGTCATCAAGCGGCTGCTGCGCCGGTTCCCGCGGGTGCTCCTGCTCGATCTGCATAGCTTCGGGGCCGGCCTGGACGGCGACGTGATCCTCGGCGATCGGCAGGGCGTCACGGCCCGGCCCGTCGCTGTCCGGCTGCTGGCCGGCGCGCTCGCCACGGCGGACCTGGACGTTCGCCTGAACCAGCGGTTCACCGGCGGCTGGACGGTCCGCCGGTTCGCCGGCCACGAGCAGGTGGACGCCGTGCAGGTGGAGCTGAACCAGCGCCGCTACCTCGACCTGGATCGCCGCAGGTATCCGGGGACACCTCCGATCGGCGCCTTCGACGCCACCCGGCGGCTCCTGCGGATCGCCCTCGAGGACGTGGTCGCGCAGGTGATCAGCGGCCTCGACGGCTAAGCCTGGAGTGCGGCCAGCGGGTGCATATTGGACGGGCTCATCGCATCCTCTCAGGTAGCATTTAACGGCCTGTCCCGCCCCAACCGGGCTGTAACATAGCGGATTTATTCGCATATTCATTTATCCGCTTCTATGCATGATTTAGAATGGCTCGCCAGGCATTGCCGAGCCGGTCAGTTCGCGCCGTCGCCGGTCAGTCGGCGGACGGTGTTCACCGTCACGTAACGGGCCCGAAGCACGTCAGCAACGGGAGTCCGTCACTGTGAGCGTGCCGTAAGTCACTTTCTGAGGAGGTCAGATGGCGCAGTGGAGAATACGGGTCATCGTGCCAGCGGCCCCGGATGGCCGGCAGGTGCTGAAGAGCGCACTCGCGCACGTCGCCGTCACCGAGTCGCGGCTGATACCGCCGAGCGCGGACACCGCTGAGACGACCGGCGAGGTCGTTGTCGACCTCGGGGAGGACGACGCCCTGCACGACCTGCTGCGCACGCTGCACGAGATCAGCCCGCAGGTCTTCATCAGCCGCGTCGGCTCACCCGAACCCGATGCCGGCGACCTGGCGATCCGAGTCAGGAAGCTCTCCATACCGGGCTGACTCGCTGCCGCTACGGCCATCATGGGTCGCATCGCCCAGACGAGGCGGGAGCGCATCATGGCCGACACCGAGTTCGCGGGTCGTCAGTCGGGCGAGACAGCGGCCAGCCGCAGCGGCCTGCGCCGCGTGCTGGTCAGTATCGGCATCGCGAACGCCGCGCTGTACGCCCTGTACGTCGGCGTGCTCCAGGTGCTGCTGCCGCTGCAGGTCGAGGCCATCGACCGGCCGCACAAGGTCGCCGTCCTCGGCCTGGTGTCGGGCGTCAGCGCGATCTTCGCCGCCGCGTTCAACCCGATCGGCGGAGCGCTATCCGACCGAACCAGAACCCGGTTCGGCCGCCGGTCCCAGGAGCGAGGACGCGGCACGCGACATGGGCGTGCTCAATATCCGCTAACGCCGGCCCGCAGGTCGTCGCTCCCTTCATCGCGGCCGCGGTCATCGGGCACCTCGGCGGCTACCCTGCGCTGTTCGCCACCGCAGGCGTCGTCGCGATAGCCAGGGCGGTCGCCATCCTTCCCGTCCGGTCCGTCCGTTAGCGCGACCGGATAAACCGCACGGCAATTGCAGCATCGGCGGAGTGGGCCGCCAGCCACTGCGACGTCGCCCGCGTCCTTGGCGCGCGGATGGGCTTCTCTGAGCAGATTCAGCAGGCGCTGCGGCACCTGTATGAGCGCTGGGACGGCAAGGGCATGCCGGGCGCCAGGCACGGCACGCAGATCCCCCTGGCGGTCCGGCTGATGCAGGTGGCGCAGGATGCGGACATGACCTGGCGGCACGGCGGCACCACGCTGGCCAGCCGCATGCTGACCGACCGGGCAGGATCGGGGCTTGATCCCGACATCGTGGACGTCTTCCTCTCGCTTGGTGATCAGCTGTTCGACGGCCTGGACGCACCCTCCATCTGGGATCTGGCGCTGCTTGCCGAGCCTGGGCCGCAGCCCGTCGTCACGCCGGACCGCCTGGACGCCTGCCTGTCGGCGGTCGCGGACTTCGCCGACCTGAAGAGCATGTGGACGATCGGCCACTCCCGGGGGGTCGCCAGGCTAGCCGGGCGGGCCGCCGCCGTGGCCGGCCTGCCCGCGGCGGACATCACGCTGCTGCGCCAGTCCGCGCTCGTGCACGACATCGGCCGCGTCGCCGTCCCCGTGCACGCCTGGGGCAGCCCGGGCCCGCTGTCCAGGGATCAGCGCGAGCAGGTGCGGCTGCATGCCTACCACTCCGAGCGGGTCCTCGACGTCTCCGACGGACTGCGGCCGCTGGCCCGCCTGGCCGGCGCGCACGGCGAGCGCTACGACGGGTCGGGCTACCATCGCGGCAGCCGCTCCGGCGATCTGCCGCTGTCCGCCTGGCTGCTCGCCGCGGCCGACTGCTACCAGGGGATGCGGGAACCTCGTGCGCACCGGCCCGCGCTGTCAGCCGCAGCCGCGGCGGACGAGCTGCGCAGCGACGCGGCAGCCGGCCGGCTCGCACCGGAAGCGGTCAACGCGGTGCTGATCGCGGCCGGACAGCCGCGCGAGCCGGTTCCCCGGCCCGCGGGTCTGTCCGAGCGCGAGTGCGAGGTACTCGTGCTGGTGGCCCGCGGCCTGGCCACCAAGCAGGTCGCGCGGCAGCTTGGCATCTCGCCGAAGACCTGCGATCACCACATCCAGAGCGTGTACGGCAAGGTCGGCGTGTCCACTCGCGCGGGCGCAACGCTGTTCGCTCTGGAGCACGGGCTCGTCTCGCCTGGATAGCGCCTCGCCGGGGTGCGGCCCCGTCCCCGTGAGCCTCCGTCCCCCCGGACCGGGTTCCTGCCGCTACCGATCGTGGCCGGTGTGTCAGCTGGCCGCCATAGGGAGTTCTCCCGATTGCCGGTGGCGTACGCGGGCTGGTTGAGTCGGCGCTGATCGGCTCAGCGGGAGGTGGCCACAGTCTTGACGTCGCGATCAGCGTGGTGACCCGTTATAAGCGTCCGGCCGCCTACATCCGGATCGCCGCAGGCGGCGCTGGCATGCTCGCCGGTCAGCGGCATGCCATCCTCGAGGCAGCCCGTGCACGTGGCTGGTCGGAGCCCGCGGTCTACCTCGACGTAGACGGCGCGGACGCCGCCGCGGGCACCGGGCCCGGCCTTGCCCAGCTAGCCGTCGCGATCAGCACCGGCCAGCACGACGCGCTGATCCTGGGCGGCGTCGGCACGATCTGCCGGAATCCGGCGGACCTGATGCGACTGCTCCATCGTTGTACCCGCAACGGCGTCGCAGTCGAATGCGTCACCAGCCTGGGCACGGCCCGCGGCAGCAGCGGATTCCCGCGAGAGGGACGAGGGAGACGGACGTGAGCGCTGAGACCGCCCTGTCAGGAGGCTGCCCGCCGCGCCGTGCGGCGACCGCCCTGTTGCTCCGCCACCGGGGCAAGCACGATCTGCCACTATTGGGCTATGGGATTCGACTTGCCTGGCCTCCTCGCGGAGAGAAGCGGCCAGGGATATGAATTGCACGCCCGCTACCTCAATCCGCAGCGGCCCCGCATGCTCCACGCGATCGGATTCGACAAGGTGTACGAGCGTGCGGAGGGTGGCTACCTCTACGACGCGGACGGCGTGCGGTACGCGGACTTCCTGTCCGGCTTCGGGGTCTTCGGGATAGGCCACAACCATCCGGTGGTCCGCAAGGCGCTGCATGACGTGCTCGACGGCAAGCTAGCCAGCATGGTCCAGTTCGACTGCGCCCTGCTGCCCGGCCTGCTTGCCGAGCGGCTGCTCGGCTACGCGCCGGGACTTGACCGGGCCTACTTCTGCAACAGCGGCACCGAGGCGGTCGAAGCCGCGCTGAAGTTCGCCAGGTACGCGACGGGCCGGCGCCGCATCATCTACTGCGACCACGCCTTCCACGGGCTGACGGTCGGCTCGCTCTCCGTCAACGGGGCGGCCGAGTTCCGCCGCGGCTTCGACCCGCTGCTGCCGGACGCCTGCGTGCCGTTCGGCGACCTGGACGCGCTCGATGCCGAGCTGCGCAAGGGCGACGTGGCGGCGTTCATCGTCGAGCCCGTGCAGGGCAAGGGGGTCGCGGTAGCGCCGCCCGGATATCTGGCCGCGGCCGGCGCGCTGCTGCACGACCGTGGTGCGCTGCTGATCTGCGACGAGGTGCAGACCGGCATGGGCCGCACCGGCAAGTTCTTCGCTTACCAGCATGACGATGTCGATCCGGACATCGTCACGGTGGCCAAGACGCTGTCCGGCGGTTTCGTCCCGGTCGGGGCCACCATGGCCAAGGGCTGGATCTTCGAGAAGGTCTACTCCTCGATGGACCGGGTGCTGGTGCACGACACGACCTACGGGTCCAATGCGGCGGCCATGGCAGCCGGGCTGGCCACCCTCGCGGTCATCGATGACGAGCAGCTGGTCGGCAATGCCGAGCGCACGGGCGCGGCGATGAAGCAGGCGCTGCAGGACATGGCCGGTGAGTACGAGATGCTCGCCGACGTGCGCGGACGTGGCCTGATGATCGGCTTCGAGTTCGGCAAGCCCAGCTCGCTCAAGCTCAGGACGAGCTGGAACATGCTGCAGACGGCGCGGAAGGGCCTGTTCGCCCAGATGGTCGTCGTGGCACTATTCGAGCGGCACCACATTCTCACCCAGGTCTCGGGTGACCACATGGAGGTCATCAAACTTCTGCCGACCCTGACCATCGGGATGGAGGAGGTCACGATGTTCAGCGAGGCCTTCGCCGACGTCATGAAGGACGCGCACCGCGGAAGCGGCCTGATGTGGGACTTCGGCCGCTCGCTCGTCAAGCAGGCCGTCACCCGCTGACCCGGCCCTTACTAGCCCTTCTCGCGCTGCTGATAGCCGGCCGTCATGCCGCCGTCGACCAGCAGCGTGGTCCCGGTGATGAACTCCGTCTCATCGCTGGCATAGAAGAGCGCAGCGGCCGCGACGTCACGGGGCTGGCCGATCCTGCCGATCGGCGGGACCGGCCAGTCACCGCTCTCTGGCCGGTCCGCCATCCCCGGCGGTGCCATGTGCCGCATGCCAGGCCAGGTGTCGCCGGGGCAGAGCACGTTCGACCGCACGCCGTCTGGCCCGCCTTCCAGGGCAAGCATCTTGCCGAGCATCACCACGGCCGCCTTCGAGACCGAGTACAGGCCGATCGACTGCTCGCCCCAGATTCCCGCGTCGGAGGCGATGTGGATCATGCTGCCGCGGCGGACGGCGAGGTGCAGGTAGGCGGCACGCGCGTAGAGGAAATAGCCGCGGACGTTCACCTCCATCACCCGGTCGTAGTCCTCCAGCGGCGTCCGCAGCAGGCCCGCCTCGACGCCGATCCCGGCGTTATTGACCAGTATGTCGAAAGCTGGCAGCCGCTCGACGGCCATGTCGACGGACCTGGTCACGGCCGCCGGGTCGCGCGCGTCGGCCGGCACGAACCAGGCCGGGCCCGATTCTCGCAGCGCCGCCTCCGCGCGCAGGCCGAGGTCGGTGCCGCGCCCGGTCACCACCACGGCCGCGCCTTCGGCGAGGAACCGCTCGGCGATGGCCAGGCCGATGCCGGTCGTGCCGCCGGTGATCAGCGCCCCTTTGCCGGCCAGCCGTCCGCTGCTCGTTAGGTTCATCTGGTTGTCTCGTTCCCCGTAGTTCGTCGAATGCTATCCGCCTGATCTCCCGCGCCACCATTCAGCCGCCCCGGCATCTGGTCACTCTGCGTAACTGAATGGCTCTGGAGGTGAACCTCGGGGCCGACTGAGCCGTGACATCGGTAACGGGACACGCCATTGAGAGGGGCCTTGTCCCGATCCGCGCCAGAGTCCTGGCGAGATCATGCATCGCCGTGCCGAGAAAAGTTCTCCCATGCATGCGGTCAGCGAGTCCAGCCAGGCCGCCGCC
>Ga0307374_10004311_pt1 | contig 23722 bp, 18 predicted proteins | sample OX3MG_FD_202532 | JGI IMG/M metagenome (GOLD analysis project Ga0307374, IMG submission 202532) | Soil microbial communities from Risofladan, Vaasa, Finland - OX-3 | ecosystem: Environmental > Terrestrial > Soil > Coastal area > Acid sulfate soil | place: Finland: Risofladan, Vaasa | collected... | reverse complement strand
ACTATGGCTTCACGGTGATCGGCGCCCGTCTGACCGGGGACGGCAGCGGCGCCGTCTCGTCCACCCGGATCAGGACGCTGGTGGCGGCGGGCGACGTCGTCGGCGCCGCCAAGCTGCTGGGCCGGCCGCACGAGGTGAGGGGCACCGTGGTGCGCGGCGATGGCCGTGGCGGGCCCCTGGGGTTCCCGACCGCCAACGTCGAGGTGGGCGAGGACATCGCCCTCCCGGCGGACGGGATGTACGCCGGGTACTTCACGCGGGCCGACGGATCGGTCCACCAGACGGTGATCTACGTCGGGAGGCGACCGACCTTCTATGCGCCCGGAGCGGCGCCGGTCCTGGTAGAGGCCCATCTTCTCCATTTCGAGGCCGACCTCTACGGGGAGCTGAGCAGGGTCTCGTTCGTGAGCCGCCTCCGGGATGATCACAAATTCGAGTCGGTGGACGCCCTGATCGCCCAGATGCACCAGGATGCGGCCGAGGCAGAACGGGTGCTCTCGGCCGAACGCTGACCACCTGCTACGATGTTCGCCGGTTGGGCTGGTCCCACCCGAACTCCTACAACATCTCCGAGGTTTTTCGATTTATGCCCGACACGCAGGCCACTATTGCCGAGTACCGGCTGCACGACAGTGACACTGGATCACCAGAGGTGCAGATCGCACTGCTGTCCGGGCGGATCAACCATTTGACGGAGCACTTGAAGGGTCACAAAGGGGACCATCACACTCGACGCGGCCTGATGAAGCTCATCGGCCAGCGTCGGCGGCTGCTCGATTACGTGCGCAAGAACGACGTCGAGCGCTACCGCGCCATCATCGGCCGCCTCGGCATTCGGCGGTAACGAAACACATCCGGGCGTCTCGGTACGCTGGCTGCCAGTCGCCGGTCACTTTCGCAAGGAAGGTGGTCGACCACTGGGAACCAGACATGAGATGCCCCCAAACACCACACGAGGAGCATCATGGCTGACGCCATTTCCGTGTCGGGCCCTATCAGTGGCACCGACCGTACCCTGACGTTCGAGACGGGAAAGTTGGCGCAGTTGGCCGATGGCGCCGTGCTCGCACGCATCGGCGACACCGTCCTGTTGGCCACGGCCACCGCCGCCCGATCGGTACGGGAGGGGACCGATTTCTTCCCCCTCACCGTCGACATCGAGGAGCGGGCGTACGCCGCCGGCAAGATCCCCGGCTCGTTCTTCCGCCGGGAGGGCAAGAGCTCGGACCAGGCCATCCTGACCTGCCGCCTCATCGACCGCCCCCTACGACCGTCGTTCCCGAGCGGTTTCCGCAACGAGGTGCACGTGGTCGGGACCATCTTCGGCGCCGACCAGATCAATCCCCACGACGTGCTGGCTATCAATGCTTCTTCGGCTGCGCTGATGCTGTCTGGCATTCCCTTCGACGGCCCCATCGGCGCCGTGCGCGTGGCCTACAGCGTGGACGGCACATGGATCCCGCACCCCACATTCGCCGAAGGCGACGCGGCCACGTTCGAGCTCGTGGTGGCCGGCCGGGCCATCGATGAGTCCGACGACACCGACATCGCCATCATGATGGTCGAGGCCGGTGGGACCGAGCGCTCGTGGGACTACTACGAGGCCGGTGCGCCCAAGGTCACCGAAGAAGTGCTGGCCGAAGGCCTCGAAGCGGCCAAGACCTGGATCCGCGAGTCCATCCTCCTCCAGCGCCAGCTGGTGGCCGATGTGATCGCCGCCCACGGCCCCATTGAGGCCATGGCGTTCACCACGCAGAGCGACTACGCCGACGACGTGTGGGCCCGGGTCGAGGCGGTCGGCACCGACCTCATCGCCAAGGCCAACCTCGTCACGGCGAAGACCGAGCGCAACGAGGCGCTCGACGCGGCGGGCAAGGAGATCCAGGCCGCGCTGGCCGGCGAGTTCGAGGGGCGGGCAGGCGAGATCAAGGCCGCCATCCGGTCGCTGACCAAGAAGCTGGTGCGCAAGCGCATCGTCGAGGACGGCGTGCGGGTCGACGGGCGCGGCACGGCCGACATCCGCCCTCTCTCCGCCGAGATCGACCTCTTCCCCACGGCGCACGGCTCGGCCCTGTTCCAGCGGGGCGAGACCCAGGTGCTCAACGTCACGACGCTCGGCATGCCCCGCATGAACCAGCTGCTTGACACGATCACCCCGGTCGACAAGAAGCGCTACATGCACCACTACAACTTCCCGCCGTTCTCCACCGGCGAGACCGGCTTCATGCGCGGCCCCAAGCGCCGGGAGATCGGCCACGGCCTTCTCGCCGAGCGGGCCCTGCTGCCCGTGGTCCCGAGCGTGGAGGAGTTCCCCTACACCCTGCGGGTGGTCTCCGACGTCCTGGCCTCGAACGGCTCGACGTCCATGGCGTCGGTCTGCGGCTCCACCCTGTCGTTGATGGCAGCCGGTGTCCCCCTCAAGGCTGCGGTGGCGGGCATCGCCATGGGCCTCGTCTATGACGAGGGCACCTACGTCACCCTGACCGACATCTTGGGTTCAGAAGACGCCTTCGGCGACATGGACTTCAAGGTGGCCGGCACGGCCGAGGCGGTGACCGCGCTGCAGCTGGACACCAAGATCGCCGGCCTCCCGGCAGACGTGCTGGCCCGGGCCCTCCTCCAGGCCAAGGAGGCTCGCCTCACCATCCTCGAGGTCATGGCCACGGCCATCGCCGAGCCCCGTGACCATGTGGCCAACAGCGCCCCGAAGATCGTCTCCATGGAGATCCCGATCGACAAGATCGGCGAGGTCATCGGGCCCAAGGGCAAGGTCATCAACACGCTGCAGCAGGAGACGGGTGCCGACATCGCGGTCGATGACGACGGCATGGTCGGCACGGTCACCATCGGAGCGGTGGACGGGAACGCCGTCGAGGAGGCGCGTCGCCGTATCTCGCTCATCCTCGACCCTCCGACGGCCGATGTCGGCGCGGTGTACCCGGGCAAGGTGGTCAACATCACCAAGTTCGGAGCCTTCGTCAACGTGTTGCCGGGCCGGGACGGCCTCCTCCACATCTCCAAGCTCTCGCCACTGGCCGGCGGCAAGCGGATCAACAACGTCGAAGACGTGCTCACCCTCGGTCAACCGATAGAGGTGCGGGTCGACGACATCGACCCGCAGGGCAAGGTCTCCTTGTCGTTGGCCTCGGTGCCCGAGGGCGCCGACGTCCCTGCATCGAGCCAGGCGGGCGAGGGTGACCGTGGCCGTGACCGTGACCGTGACCGTGGCCGTGACCGGGGCGACCGGAATCGTGGCGACTCGGGCCGCGAGCGTGAGACCGCGGCGGCCCCGGCGGCCACCGGTGACGGGGTGCCCTCCTTCGAGGATGCCTTCGAGGCGGAACTGGTTTCTGAGCTCGGGGACCTGGGACCCGGTGCGGTCGAAGCGGAAGGTCGCAGCAACAGTGGGGGCGACCGTCGCCCACCGCGCGGCCGCTCGCGTCGTCGTTGATCGAGACCTCCGTTCTGCCCAGCGGCATCCGCCTGGTCACCGAGACCATGGCGGATGTGCGCTCGGTCGCGGTGGCATATTGGGTCGGATCGGGCTCGCGCGACGAGTCCGATGAAGTCGCCGGCGCATCGCATTTCTTGGAGCACCTTCTCTTCAAGGGCACCCCGACGCGTTCGGCCGCAGAGATTGCGGAGTCGCTCGACGAAGTTGGTGGTGACTGCAACGCCTTCACCACCAAGGAATACACGACGTTCTACGTCCGCCTGTTGTCCGAGCATCTCCAGCTGGGGCTCGACATCCTCAGCGAGATCATGTGGGACCCGGCACTGCGACCCACCGATGTCGACGCCGAGCGTAGCGTCATCCTCGATGAGATCCTGATGCACGCCGACGAACCGGCGGACCTGGTGGCCGAGCACTGGCAGTCCTCGCTGTTCCCCCGACACGCGCTCGGCCGTGACACGCTCGGCACGCAGTCGACGGTCCGTGCCCTCGGTGCGGACGACATACGCGGTTTCTTCGCGCATCATTACCGCCCCGGCAACATGGTGGTATCGGTGGCGGGGGACTGCAGCCACGACGCCGTGGCGGCCGATCTCGAGCGGCGGTTCGCCGGAGAGCCCGGGGGGGAAGCGCCGCTGCGGACGGCGCCCGGGCCCGAGGCCGAGCGGCTGCACGTGGTGCGGCGGCCGACCGAGCAGGCCCACGTGGTCTACGGCATGCGGTCGGTATCGCGCTTCGATGAACGACGGTGGGCGCTGGCCGTCCTCAATCACGTGCTCGGGGGCGGCCTCTCGAGCCGCCTCTTTCAAAAAGTGCGGGAAGAGCGGGGACTGGCGTACTCGGTGTGGTCGGAGCGGGCCGCCTACCAGGACGCCGGCTCGCTGGCCGTGGTCGTCGGGACCGCTCCCGATCATGTCGACGAGGTCTTGCGCATCATCACCGGTGAGCTCGAGCTGCTGGCGAGCCACGGGATCACCGACCGCGAGCTGGCCGTGGCCAAGGGAAACCTTCGGGCCGAGATGCTGTTGTCGGGCGAGGACTCCGGAGCCCGCATGGGTCGCATCGGCGCATCTCTCCTCCTCCACGGTGAGGTGCAACAGATCGATGAGGTGCTGGCCCGCGTCGAGGCGGTCGGGCGGGACGAGGTCTTGGCCCAGGCCCGGGATCTGGTCGAGGCTCCCCGCACGCTCAGTGCGGTGGGGCCGTTCGACGAGGATGCCTTTGCCGACCACGTTGCCTCGTTGGCCGGCCGATAAGGTTCACCCGTGCGCAAGGTCGGTGTCGTGGGAGCCGGCGGTCGGATGGGTCGTGAGGTCTGTCTGGCGGTGCGCATGGCACCGGATCTCGAGCTCGTCGCCGTCGTCGATCCCGCTCATGAAGGCCACACGATCGAAGGGCTCACCGTGGTGGGCGACGTGGCCCAGCTCAGCCGAGCGGGCGCCGACGTGGTCGTTGACTTCAGTGTGGCCGAGGCCGTGCGGGCGAATCTGGCCTTCTACGCCGGTCATGGCATCCACGCGGTGATCGGGACGACGGGCTTGAGCGACGCCGATCTTGACGCGGCGGCCGAGCTGTTCGCCGCTTCGACTGCCAATGCGGTGGTGGCGGCCAACTTCGCCATCGGTGCCGTCCTGCTCATGCGGTTTTGCGAGTTGGCGGCACCCCACATGGACGGCGTGGAGGTGATCGAGCTGCATCACGAGGCCAAGCGCGACGCTCCTTCGGGCACGGCACGCCACACCGCAGCGCGCCTTGCGGCGGCCCGGGACCACGCTGGTTCGGGACCGTTCTCACCGGATCCGACCACCGAGCAAGTGCTGCCGGGCGCCAGGGGCGCAGAGGGCCCCGGAGGCGTCCACATCCATTCGGTGCGCCTGCCCGGACTGATCGCCCACGAGGAGGTCATCTTCGGCGCCCTGGGACAGAGCCTCACTATCCGCCATGATTCGTACGACCGTCGTTCCTTCATGCCCGGCGTCCTCCTGGCCGTGCGGGCCGTGGCCGATCGCCCTGGCCTCACACAGGGGATCGAAGCCCTCCTCGACCTGTGAGTGCCGACCCGCCGTGAACGACGTGCGGGAACGGCTCCTGCAGGCCACGTACGTCTGCGTGGCCCGATGGGGTCTGGCCAAGACCACCGTCGAGGACGCGGCCCGGGAGGCCGGAGTGTCCCGGGCTACCGTCTACCGCTACTTTCCAGGCGGTCGCGACGAGCTCATAGGCGCCGTCGTGGGGTGGGAGTTCGCCCGTTTCTTCCTGCGCCTCTATGAGGAGGTCCACGGTGCCGACACGCTCGAAGAGGTGATGGAGCGGGGCCTCGTGTTCGCGCACAATGCCATCCTCGGGCACGAGGTGCTCCAGCGCATACTCCAGACCGAACCCGAGATACTGCTGCCACGCCTGACCACCGAGGCGAACGAGACCCACAAGCTCGTGGCTGCGTTCCTCGTCCCGTACCTGGTTCGGCACGGGATGGCCGAGGGGACCGATCTCGACGCCGCCGCCGATTTCCTGGCGCGCATGGTCCTCTCCTACATCGCCTCACCCGGCCGCTGGGACCTGAACGACCCCGAGCAGGTCGCACGACTGGTGCGGGCCGAACTCCTGGCCGGCATCCGATGACGACGACGGTGTGCGCCAACCATCCTGACCGGGCCGCCTCGGTGGTCTGTGCGCATTGCGACCGCCCCATCTGCACCGAGTGCATGCTCGCGGCTCCGGTGGGGTGGCAGTGCCCGGACTGCACCGCCGCCGGCGCCAAGAAGACCAGGGTCATCCGCCCCTTCGCCGCCTCGAACCGCACCGGCGCCGTCGGCTCGACGAACCCGACTCCGGTGGTCATCGCCCTGGTGGTCGTGTGCGCCGTCGTCTTCGCGGCCAGCGGGTTCGGCAAGACCAGCGTCATCGACCGCTTCGGCCTGTGGCCCAACGGGGTGCACTACCAGCACGAGTACTACCGGGTCTTCACCGCCATGTTCCTTCACCTCAATTTCCTGCACATCGCCTCAAACATGATCACCTTGCTCATCATCGGACCGGCGGTCGAGGTGATGCTGGGGAAGATCCGCTTCCTGGCGCTCTACCTGGTGGCCGGTCTGGGGGGCAACGTGCTGGCGTACCTGATCACCCCGGCGGCCCAGGTCGGTGCGGGAGCGTCGGGTGCGATCTTCGGGGTGATGGGCGCCTATGTGGTCCTGGCCCGGCTCCGGCGCAAACCCATGGGCCCGGTCGTCGCCCTCATCGTGATCAACCTGGTGATCGGCTTCAGCGGGAACATCGAGTGGCAGGCCCACGTCGGCGGGCTGCTGGTCGGTGCCGCGCTGGCGCTGGCCTTCCATTACGCCTCGACCTTGCGGCGCACGGCGCAGGAGGTGGCTGCGACCGTGGGGGCGAGCGCGGTGACCCTCGCTGTGCTGGCCGCGCTCTTGCTGGGTATCGCGCCCGGGCACGTCAACGTCACATAGGGCGATCTCCGGGCGTAAAACAGCTCGAGGTGGAGCCCTTTGCGACCCACTGGCTACGGTGGCTAGGTGCAAGGCCGCGATGCCGGACCGACCTTTGTGAATCCTCTCGAGGACCCTCTCATCCGGCGCCTCGCCGCGGTCGTCATCATCGGCTCTTTCATGTCGGTGCTCGACACGACGATCGTGAACGTCGCCATCGAGACGCTGAGCCGGGATTTCCGCTCGCCGCTTTCGACGATCCAGTGGGTGACCACCGGCTACTTGCTGGCGCTGGCCCTCGTCATTCCCATGAGCGGCTGGGTCGTCGAGCGCTTCGGCAGCCGACGCATGTTCGTGCTGTCGTTGGTGCTCTTCACTCTGGGCTCGGGACTTTGCGGATTTGCCTGGTCGCCCGCGTCGCTCATCGCCTTCCGGTTCTTGCAGGGAATCGGTGGCGGCATGCTCATGCCGATCGGCCAGAGCGTCCTGGCGCGGGCTGCCGGGCCTCAGCGCATGGGCCGGATGATGTCGGTCATCGGGGTGCCGACGTTGCTCGCCCCCGTGCTCGGACCCGTCCTCGGCGGTTTGATCGTTGACAACCTCAGCTGGCGTTGGATCTTCTTCGTCAACGTGCCGATCGGCGTGCTGGGGCTCGGCCTGTCGCTCAAGTGGCTGCCCGGCGGGGACCGCGTGGAGGCCAGTCGTTTCGACGTGATCGGGATGGCGCTGCTCTCACCCGGACTCGCCGCCCTTTTGTACGGCCTGTCGGAAGCCGGGGTGGGGAGCGGGCTCGCTGATCCCGTCGTGATCGGGTGCCTCGGTGGCGGGGCGCTGCTCATTGCCGCCTTCGTCCTGCACGCGCGCCGCAGCGAACGACCCCTCCTCGACGTGCGGTTGTTCGCCGAGCGCGGCTTCGCCGCGGCCAACGTGGCTCTCTTCTTGGTCGTGGGCGCCATCTACGGCGCCATGTTCCTGCTGCCGCTCTACTACCAGGTACTGCGCGGGGAGAGCGCCCTCTCGGCCGGCCTCCTCATGGCACCCCAGGGCATTGGGGCGGCCCTCATGATGCCGATCGGCGGGCGTCTCACCGACCGGATCGGTCCCGGCCGGGTGGTCCCGATCGGCATGACGGTGGTCCTCATCGGGACGGTGCTCTACACCCAGGTGGGCCCCACGACGAGTTATGCGTGGCTGGCCCTCTCCCTCTTCGTCCGCGGTCTCGGGGTCGGCTGGACGATGATGCCGAGCAGCGCCGCGGCCTATGCCCACATCAGTCACGACGCCGTGCCCCGGGCCACGACCGCTCTCAACATCGTCATCCGCATCGGTGGCTCGTTCGGCACGGCCGTGGTCGCCCTTGTCCTGCAACGTCAGATCGACACCCGCCTTCCGGCGGCATCGCATCTCCTCTCGACCGGTGTCGTCAGCGGCGCACGTCATCTCGCGCCCCGGGCCGCCGTGCAGCTCGGCCACGCATTCGGGGCGGCATTCTGGACCGTCCTTGTCATGACCTGCGTCGGATTGGGCGCGACGTTCCTGCTGCCGCGCATCCGGCCATCCGGCGCCGCGGCCGCCGTCGGGACTGATGGTCAGGGGCAGGTCAGTACCGTCCCTGGCGAAGCTGTCATCGTGCCCCACGTCGTTGAAGAGTCCGAAGAGAAGCTCCGAACTCAGCCGCTCTGAAGGAGCGTCGGGCGGTCGCCGCCACCAGCATTTCGGGCTTGTCCGACTCAGGGGCCGACTGGACCTCAGCCATGCGGGCCTTTGCGCGGGCCGTCGGCCTTGCCTGTGACCCCGACGAGGCCGGCAATTACCGCGAGATCGGCAACAAGGACTGATTGACACTAAGACAAAAAGCGCCATATTGTTTCAGTAGTGGCCGCTACACGTGGAACGTCGGCGCCGACCCTGGTGATGGCCTCGGGTCAGGGGCGGAAGAACGTGCGCCACCTCGGGGGTGACGATCGCTCGTCCACCCGGGTCCGCATCGTCGACGCCACGTTGACCTGCCTGGCGCGCCAGGGGCTGGCCAAGACCACGGTTGACGACATTGCACGCCAGGCCGGGTTCTCCCGCGCCACGGTCTACCGGACGTTCCACGGAGGCAAGGACGCCATCGTGGCGGCCGTGGTGGAAACCGAAGTGGCTCGCCTGTTCTCGGTGCTGGCCGTCGCCATGGGGGAAGCCACCGATCTCGAGGATGTCCTCGTGGCCGGCATGGTCGAGTCGGCGCACCGTCTCGGCGCGCACCCCGCTCTGGAGTATCTGCTCCTCCACGAGCCGGGGGTGATCCTGCCTCATCTCACCTTCGCCGGCATGGACCAGATCCTCTTTTCGGCCGGCAACTTCGCGGCGCCGTTCTTTGCCCGCTGGCTCTCTCCGGATCAGGCCTCGAGAGCGGCAGAGTGGGCGGTACGCATCGTCCTGGCCTACCTGGCCGACCCCTCTCCCGATACCGACCTGGGCGATCCCGAGGACACGCGTGCGCTGGTGCGCACGTTCGTCATGCCCGGCATCCTGGCCCTCCGGGCCACCACGTCAATCTCCACCCTTCCTCACCCTTCGACTCCTTCCACCCGTGTCACCAAGGAGGCAGTGCAATGACCACCGTCGACGACAGCGACCACAGCATGATGAAGACCAATCTCGAGCTCATCGGGCGCGAGAAGATCAACGATCTCGAGGCCGTGCTGAGCTTCGTGGGCCACTACGAGGAACAAGGGTTCCACCGCGTGCCCGACAACTGCCCCGCCGAGTTCACGTGGGACTACGACAAGGGGGCGAAGCCCCAGCTCGACAAGCTCTACGAGAAGGCCAAGAAGGCACAGTGGAACGGCCAGACCGACCTGGACTGGTCGATCGAGGTCGATCTGGAAAAGGTCGTCATGAACAACGCCGAGGCCAACCAGGACCAGATGTTGTGGGGCCAGGCTGATCTCTCCGGCACGGTGTTGGACTCGTGGGGCGACAAGGAGTGGCTCATATTCGGTGTGGAGAACCAGAACTGGTTGCTCTCCCAGTTCATGCACGGCGAGCAGGGCGCGTTGCTGTGCACGGCCAAGATCGTCGAGACGGTGCCCTGGATCGACGCCAAGTATTACGCCGCCACCCAGGTCATGGACGAGGCACGCCACGTCGAGGTCTTCTCCAAGTACCTCGACACGAAGTTGTCCGGCCACTACCCCATGAACGGCCACCTGGGCCTGCTCCTCGACGACATCGTGAGCGATTCCCGCTGGGACATGACGTACCTCGGCATGCAGATCATGGTCGAGGGCCTCGCCCTGGCCGCTTTCGGATTCATCCACTCCATGACCACCGAGCCCCTGCTGAAGCAGATGTTGCGCTATGTGATGGCCGACGAGGCCCGGCACGTCGCCTTCGGCGTGCTGAGTCTCCAGGAGTACTACCGGGAGCTCAGTGCGGCCGAGCTACGCGAGCGGCAGGAGTTCGCCTTCGAGGCGGCCATCCGCATGAAGGACCGGCTGATCATGCAGGAGGTCTGGGAACGCCTCGAGGTGCCGACGGCCGACGTGGTCAAGGTGTACTCCCAGGCACCCGATCGGGACGATTTCCAGATCCTCTTGTTCTCCAAGATCGTGCCCAATCTGAGAAAGCTGGGCTTGCTGGACGCCGCAGACGGCTGGCTGCGTGAGAAGTTCACCGACATGGGTGTCATCGCGTTTGAGCACCTCACGGACTCGACCGAGGAGGAAGATGCGTTCGCCGACGGGTCGCCGGTCGAGCGACAGGTCGTTTGAGGAGACCGCGACACACCCCCGCTTGCCCTCCGAGCACGAGGTCGACTGGTAGCGTGATCAGTTGATGGAGACTTCGCCCACCATGTCGCGGTTCGGGCGCGTGATCACCGCCATGGTGACCCCGTTCGACGATGCAGGGGAGCTGGACATCGACGGGGCGGTCGAGCTTGCCCGCTGGTTGGCCGACCACGGGAGCGACGGGCTGGTCCTCAGCGGGTCGACGGGTGAGAGCTCGGTGCTCAGCGACGAGGAGAAGTTGGACCTGTGGCGCGCCGTGGCCGCGGCGGTCACCGTCCCCGTCATCGCCGGCACGGGGTCCAATGACACCGAGCACTCGGTGCGGCTCACGGCACAGGCCTCGTCCTGCGGTATCGACGGGGTGCTCGTTGTCACGCCGTATTACAACCGCCCTTCGCAGTCCGGCCTCTACGAGCACTTCCGGGCCGTGGCGGAGGCCGCGGGCGGGCTCCCCGTGATCCTCTATGACATCCCCGTGCGTACCGGCCGCCGTATCGCCGCCTCCACCCTCGTGCGCCTGGCTCATGACGTCCCATCCGTGGTGGCGCTCAAAGACGCCGCCGGGGACCCGGCCGGCACCGCGCACCTGGCGGCCCGGGTGCCAGCGGGCTTCGAGATCTACAGCGGTGACGATGTCATGACGCTGCCCTTGTTGGCCGTCGGCGCCGTCGGCACCATCAGCGTTGCGTCGCACTGGATCGGGCCACAGTTCAAGTCCGTGATCGAGGCGTTTCTGCGGGGTGATCTGGCCGAGGCGATCGCGGGCAATGCCAAACTGCTCGACGCCATCGACTTCCAGTCGAGCGAGGAGTATCCCAACCCGCTCCCGGCCAAGGCGATCTGCCGGGCCATGGGCCTGCGCGTGGGACAGTGCCGCCTGCCGATGGGTCAATCGACCGCCGAACTCGACGCTCAGGCCGCCAAGATCCTGGCTGCATATGGCCCCCCGACCGCAACGGGCCAACCGGTTGCCTGAAAAGCAGACATCACGCCGGAAGGCGTCCCCCGTCCGTGTCGTCTTCCTGGGCGGGCTTGGTGAGATCGGCCGCAACTGTGCCTGCATCGAGGTCGACGGCCGCATCATCGTTCTCGACTGCGGGATCATGTTCCCCGACGCCGACATGCCCGGAGTGGATCTGGTCCTGCCCGAGTTCACCTACTTGCGCGAACGTGCGGACAAGGTCGACGGCATCGTGCTCACGCATGGCCACGAGGATCACACCGGTGGGCTGGCCTACCTGCTGCGTGACCTCCAGGCCCCCATTTACGGCTCCGAGCTGACGGTCGGGCTGGCCCGGCACCGGGTCGAGGAGGCCGGGCTGGGCCATCGCACCGAGTTCATTTCGGTCGGTGACGGCGAGCGACGTCGCATAGGGCCAACTGACGTGGAGTTCATCCCGGTCACCCACTCGGTTCCCAATGCGTTCGCCATCGCCTTCCATACGCCACAGGGCGTGATTCTCCACTCGGGCGATTTCAAGATCGACCTGCAGCCGGTGGACGGCCGCCGGACCGACCTTTCGCGCATGGGCGAGTTGGCGCGCACCGACGGAATCCGTTTGCTCCTGTCCGACTCCACCAACGCCGAGGAGGCAGGTTTCAGCGAGTCGGAATCCTCGGTCGGCATCGCTCTTCATCGGGTTTTCGCCGAGCACGGGGGAAAGCGCCTCGTCGTGGCCTGCTTCGCCAGCCACATGCATCGGGTGCAGCAGATCATCGATGCCGCCGTCGCCAACGGTCGCAAGGTGGCGACGTTGGGGCGTTCGATGGGCAAGAACGTGGAGCTGGGCACCCGGCTGGGCATTATCAGCGTGCCGAAGGGAGCGCTCGTCGACATAGAGGACGTCGACACCGTGCCCCCGGGCGAAATGTGCGTCATCTCGACCGGCTCCCAGGGTGAACCGATGTCGGCCCTCTCGCTCATGGCGACGGGGGACAACAAGTGGCTCCAGGTCGGCGAGGGCGATGTGGTCGTGATCAGCGCCCACCCGATCCCCGGCAACGAGTGGTCGGTGGGGCGCGTGATCGACGAGTTGTACCGGCGCGGGGCCGAAGTCGTGCATACGGGGGCCGAGCCGGTCCACGTCAGTGGCCACGCCAAGCAGGGTGAACTGCGGACATTGATGTCCGTGACGCGACCGGAATGCTTTGTACCCGTGCACGGCGAGTACCGGCACATGGTGCACCATGTGCGGCTCGGCCTCTCCATGGGAATCGACCCCTCGAAGGTGCTCTTGTGCGAGGACGGCGACGCGGTGCAACTGACGTCCGACGGCATCAGGCGCGACGGCAAGGTGCCGGCCGGCTACGTCTACGTCGACGGCACGGTGGGCGACATCGGCCACGGGGTGCTGCGAGACCGTCAGAAGCTCTCCGAGGAGGGGGTCGTCATGGTGGTGGTCACCGTCGACACCCGCCAGGGGTCATTGAGCGGAGCACCGGTCATCGAGACCCGCGGTTGGGTGCACGCACCCGAAGCAGAGGAACTTTTGGGTGAGGCCAGCGCTGTGGTCGGCGCCGCGGTCACGAACGCGCTGCACGACGGCGCCCGCGACAGCGAGGTTCTCTGCCGTCACGCTCGCAAGGCGCTGGGCAAATTCGTCGGTGACCGCACGCGACGGCGCCCGATGATCGTCCCCGTCGTCCTCATGGTCTGACACCCCGGTCCCGGTGGCATGGTCGGGGCACGCCCACCCGCTCGCGGATCCCTACAGCAGAGAGAGCTGCTCGGTGGGAGTGATCTCCACCGGAGTCACGGACGCCACAGGGGAGTAGGTCGCCCGTCCGGTCACGCCGCAGCGCAGCGCCGTCGCGCGGACCACCTCGGCGATGCGGTCCCGCTCGCCTTGCCGTTGGTACGCGCCGGCGCGGAACCGTTCCCGGTGCAGCGCGGAGAGGTCGGGTCGCACCCGGTCGATCCACTCGAGGTAGTGCTCTCGCACACTGCCCCGCAAGTGCAGGGCCACCCCGCTGATCGAGACCGCTCCGGCGTCAGCCGCCGCCTCGACCACCGATCGCAACTGGTCGTCGGAGTCGGAGAGCCCGGGCAGCACGGGTGCCACCAGCACACCGCAGGAGATGCCCGCCTTGGTCAGACGGCGGAGGGCCGCCAGCCGCTGATCCGGGGGCGGGGTGCCGGGTTCGGTCAGCTTCCACACGGAGCGATCCAGGCAGCCCACCGAGAAGTTGACAGCCACCTCGGTGCGAGTTGCCGCCCGGGCCAGGGGGGCCTGGTCCCGCAGGATGAGCGTCGATTTGGTCAAGATGCTGAACGGGTTGTGTGCTTCCGAGAGGACGTCGATGATGCCCCGGGTGAGGTGGTACTTCCCCTCCGCATGCTGGTACGGGTCGGTGTTGGTGCCCATGGCGATGGGCTCGCCACTCCATTTGGGTGCTCGGAGCTCGGCTCGCAGTCGCTCCACCGCGTTGATCTTGACCACGATCTTCTTTTCGAAGTCCTCGCCGATGTTCAGACCGAGGAAATCGTGGGTGGGCCGGGCGAAACAATATGTGCAGGCATGGCTGCAACCCCGGTAGCAATTGATGGTGTACCGGAACGGCATTTGGCTCTGCGAGGGCACGGTGTTGATGATGGTGCGGGCATTCACGTGGAGAAACTCCAGGCCGGCGTAGGCGCCCTTGCCCACATGGCGGGTCGCAGCCTGCTCGTCGGGGAAGAGCGTGCCGACCTCGTCGCTGTCTGCCGACCTCCAGCGCAGTGCCATGGAGCCTACAATAGCGAACATATGTTCGTCTCTCAAAGGGAGTGTCCCACGGACGGGGCGGGACCAGGGGTAATCTGCCTTCTACTGTGGTGACAGCGAAGCGCCGACCCGTCGCGCCGCGCACCCCCGCCCGCAAGACGGCCTCGCGTGGCGCGCACTCTGCACCCCGAAAGCGGGCGGCGCCGGCGCCGCCTTCACTGCTGCGCCGCCACTCCGCCGACCTGTGGTCGATCGGGCTGGTCACGCTCGGAGTGCTTCTTGCCTTGGCCATTTGGGGCGATGCGTTGGGCCCGGTCGGCCATGGCGTCAATTCGGGGTTGGCCATGGTGCTGGGCTGGACCCGCATCCTCATCCCGATCGTCACCGCGGGGGCCGGTGTGGTGCTGTTGGTGGAGCGGGACCGACCCGAGCCGCTGCGCACCGGTATCGGAGCGGCCCTCGGGGTCATCGGTTTCTGCGGTCTGGGGCAGCTGGCCAAGGACAACCCGCCCTTCCAGCCATCCATCGGACTGCGCCAAGCGGGCGGCTGGGTCGGCGCCCTCGTCGGTCGGCCGCTCCACGCGGGTATCGGCTCGGCCGGTTCCGGGGTGCTCTTCGTCGCGCTCGTCTTCGTGGCCGGCCTCATCGCGACGGGGGTGTCACTGGCCACTTTCGGGCGGATCGTCCGCACGGGGACGACCGCGCTCGGGTCCACGTTGGCCTCGTGGTGGAACAGCGGGACGCAGATCGATGTCGACGAGACCGACGAGCGTGCGGTCAAGTCCAAGCGAGTCAAGGTGGCGCCCGAGCCTCCGCTTGAGCTCGAAGAGGAGCCGGAACTCGATCTGAGCCCGGCCGAGTCTGCCCCGGATGCAGAACCCGAGCCGGGGCCCGCACGGGTCCCCGCCGTGGTGGGCGCAGTGCCGCGGGCCGGCGGCTCATGGGTGCTGCCGGACATCAAGATCCTCTCGGCCACCAAGCAGTTGAGCCACGATCTGCGCCAACTCGAAGCAGCGGGGCAGACACTGGTCGCCGCCCTCGAGGCGCATGGCGTAACCACCACGCTGGTGGGGAAGACCGTCGGTCCGACGGTGACCCGTTTCGAGCTTGAGTTGGGGCCGGGGGTCAAGGTGGCCCGCGTGACGAGCCTTTCGCGTGACATCGCGTACGCGATGGCGTCGCCCGACGTGCGGATCCTGGCCCCGATCCCGGGCAAGTCCGCCATCGGGGTCGAGGTGCCCAACCGGACCCGCCAGCTGGTGGCGTTGCGTGACATCCTCGATTCCGCCGAAGCCAAGACGGCGACCCACCCGCTCGAAGTGGCCATGGGCCGCGACATCGCAGGGCGTGCCGTCATGGCCAATTTGGCCGAAATGCCACACATCCTCATATCCGGGGCGACCGGGGCCGGGAAGTCGTCGTGCATCAACTCCATCATCACCTCGGTGCTCATGCGCAGCACCCCGGAGCAGGTCCGGCTCATGCTGATCGATCCCAAGCGGGTGGAGCTCGGCCAGTACAACGGCCTGCAGCATCTGGTCAGCCCGGTCGTGGTCGATCCGAAGAAGGCAGCCAACGCCCTCCAGTGGGCCGTCAAGGAGATGGAACGGCGCTACGACCTGTTGGCCGAGAACGGCATGCGCGACATCACCGGGTACAACCTGGCTCTGGCGGCGGGCGAGATCGCTCCGTCAGGGCCCCCGTCCGACAAGAGGCGGGTGGCCGAGACGACGGCGCGTGCGCTCGGGGCGGACCATGCCGCCGTCTACAGCGACGACGAGATCGACGACGATCCACAGCTTCCAGAAGTCCTGCCCTTCATACTGATCGTGGTCGACGAGCTGAACGACCTGATGATGGTCGCGGCGCGCGACGTCGAAGACTCCGTCGTGCGCATCGCCCAGATGGCCCGGGCGGTCGGCATCCACCTGGTCCTGGCCACGCAGCGCCCGTCCGTCGACGTCATTACCGGAGTGATCAAGGCCAACATCCCCAGCCGGATGGCGCTGTCCGTGTCATCGCTCGCCGACAGCCGGGTGATTCTGGACCAAGCCGGCGCGGAGCGTCTGGTCGGCAAGGGGGACATGCTCTTGCTCACGGCCTCATCGAATGTTCCTCGGCGTCTCCAGGCGCCGTGGGTCTCTGAAAAAGAGGTGCGGGACGTCGTCCATCACTGGCAGGCGCAGGGCGGCATGACCGAGCCGGTCGTGGGCATCGAGAACGTCATCGAAGGGTTACCAGGGGGGATCGATGGGGTTGACGACGACGATGACGAGTACCTCGCCGCCGCGATGGACCTCGTGGTCCGATCCCAGCTGGGGTCAACGTCCATGCTGCAGCGCAAGCTCCGTGTGGGTTTCGCCCGGGCCGGAAGATTGATGGACCTGCTCGAGCGCAAGGGAGTGGTCGGACCGAGCGAGGGCTCGAAGGCGCGTCAAGTGCTGATGACCCCTGACGAGTTCGATGCGATGAGTTGAGCCCCTCGGACCCGCCACCGGTCATGGCGGAGCCGCTCGGGTCGGGCTCGCGTCGGGCAGCGAGTGCTCCTCCAGGGGGACCGGTGGGCGCAACCCCTCGGCTCTCGCACCCGCATCGCCGCCGTTCTCGCAGGCGATGGTGGATCGTCACGCTGCTGACCCTGGCGGTCGTGCTCGCGCTGGGTGTGCTGGCCGCCGCCCGCCTCCGCGCGGCCGTTCCCGTGGTCTCCGTGACGGCAACGATGCCGACGAGCGTCTACGTGGCTGCGTCGAAGGTGTCGTTGCCATGGCCCGCCACGGGGCAGTCGGCCATCGCGGTACCGTCGATAGGCGTCGACGTGACCTCGGGGCTCGAGCAGGCGGTGCCCATCGCCAGCCTCACGAAGTTGATGACCGCCTATCTCATCCTCCGGGACCATCCACTCCCTCTTGGCGAGGACGGGCCCCGTCTCACCATGACCCAAACCGACCTCAACGACTTCGAGACCGACACGGTCGAGGATCAAGCCAACGCGCAGGTGGCGGTGGGGGAGGTCCTGACCGAGCGCCAGTTGCTCGAGGGGCTTCTCGTGCATTCGGCCAACAACTTCGCGGACACCCTGGCACGCTGGGACGCGGGTGACATCCCGACCTTCGTGGCCAAGATGAATGCCACGGCGACGCTGCTCGGCATGCGTCACACGCACTACGCCGATCCCAGCGGATTCGACCAGGGCTCGCAGTCCACCGCCGCGGACCTCTTGAAGGTGGCCGCACTCGACATGGATGATCCGACATTCACCTCCATCGTCAGGATGTCCTCGGTCACGTTGCCGGTGGCAGGCACCATCTCGACGTACACGCCGTGGTTGGGGTTCCAGGGTGTGATCGGCGTCAAATCGGGCTTCACCACCGCGGCCGGAGGTTGTGACGTCGTGGCGGTCACGCGTCGGGTGCAAGGAAAGAAGGCGATGATTCTTGCCGCAGTGACGGGGCAGACCGGGCCGGACGTTCTGGCGGTCGCCGGCTACCTCGCCCTGAACCTGGCCGACCACGTCGATGTCTCCATTGGTGCCGCGCCCATCATCCGGGCTGGGGAGCAGGTGGCCGTGGTCAGGGTGGCCGGGCACACCGTCGCCGCTACGGCCGCATCGACGGTCACCATGCTGACGTGGCCCGGCGTCAGCGCACGCCGGGCGTTCCAGGGGCGCAACATCAGCGCGGGTGCCGGCAGGGGCACGCGCATCGGGGCCGTGGTCCTGGCACTGGGCCGACAGCGGGCGGTGGTCCAGGTCCGCCTGCAGCGAGCGCTTCCGAAGCCCACCCTGCTCCAACGCCTATTCTGAGGTGATGCGTGCCCGAGCCCCTGCCTCGTCGGCGAATTTGGGGCCCGGATTCGATGCGCTCGCCGTCGCGTTGGACTGCTATGTCCAGGTGGAGATAGAGCCGGCAGGGTCATTGCGCATTCGCAGCGAAGGGGAGGGCGCCGGCCTGTGCGATGACGCGTCGCACCTCGCCGTGCGAGTGGCCTCTTCCATCCTCGGCCACGATCGCATCGAGGTGATTGTCCGCTCGCAGATCCCGGTCTCGCGTGGCCTCGGCTCGTCGGCCGCGCTGGCGGCTGCCGCGGCCGCCGCGGCCGGGTCGGACGACCCGTTCTCCGTTGCGGCCGATCTGGATGGCCACCCCGAGAACGCTGCTGCGAGCGTGTTCGGCGGACTTGTCGCGGCCACGCATGTCGATGGTCGTCCCAGGGCGGCCCAGCTTCCCTTGAGCGACGAGCTGGCCTTCGTCGTGATCATCCCCGATCGAGCCCTGGTCACGGCCGAAGCGAGGGCCGTCCTGCCCGGCACGGTCTCGCGCGATGACGCCCTCTTCAACTTGGGTCGGATGGGTCTACTCCTGGCCGGCCTGGCGGAGCCGTCCTTGCTGACCGCTGCCGCGACTGCGGATCGCCTGCACCAAGACGCGCGCGCCACCCTCTTTCCCGAGGCTCCGGCCCTCCTGACGGCCCTCGTGGACTGCGGCGCGCTGGCATCGTGCTGGTCAGGTGCCGGTCCATCGCTGTTGGGTGTCACCCTCGAATCTTCGGCCGAGAAGGTATGTGCGGGCGCACAGGTGGCACTGGAGGACTCGGGGCTGACCGGTCGGGTCCTCGTGCTCCGGGCGGACCGTCGGGGAATTGTCTACGGCGAGGACGCGGAGCTGCCCACCTCCCGTCGGTGAACGCCAGAGCCCACCGCCGGTACGGTCCGCGGTCCCGGCGCTGCGCTCTGCGAAAATGTGCAGCATGAAACGCTCGCAGCGATGGTCGGTCGACAGCGATGAGGGACCGGGCAGCCGGACGTCGCCGACAGGGCCGTTCCGGCGACGCCGAGCCCTCCGGCACCTTGACAGTCTGGCCCAAAACCCGGCGCGTGAACTCAGCCCGGCGGTGGCACACGTGCGAGTCATCGGCGGGTCCGACAGCGACGACACCAGCGACCGGTCGGGCCTGGCGACGCCGGCGCAACCAGAGGGTGCGAGCACGGCCGTTCCCGCGCCACCGAGAGATACGCGGATCGTGAGCGATCAACTCGGCGATCAGCTGTCTGCCGTCCCGATCGACGAACCTCTGCGGGCGTCCCTCTAAGGCAGTTGGCGCAGAGACCGCGGGTCGTCACGCCCCGGTAGTCGCGGGGGGCCTCATTGCGGCGTGCCCGGCGGATCATGGTGGGCAACGCGAACTCCTATCGCGTCCTGACTCGCCTCTGTCCGCGCCCACAGATCCATTTCGCACAGTGATGGTGTTCCCTCGAATGGGGAAGCACGAACAACCATCAATCAGGAAGGACCTACAACCATGAAACTCCGACTCCGCAGTGCGCTCGCTATCGGTGCCCTCACCAGCGGCCTCGTCGCCGGGGGTGCAGTGGTCGCCAATGCGGCCACGAGCACATCGAGTACGAGCTCGACCAACTCCACCGCCGCCAGTGGATCCGGGACGAGTTCATCGACGGGAAGCAATTCTTCGACGAACTCCTCGGGGTCGAAGAGCACGACGGCACCGAGCAGCTCGAGTGGCTCGTCCTCGTCGACCAAGAACTGCCCGAACATAGGGTCGGGGTCCGGCTCGAGCTCGGGACCAAGTGGCACGACCCCTTCGACCAGCCCGGCCACACCTGCCGGCTAATCCGCCGACGTCCGATGGCGTCGCTGCCGCACGTGGAGCTCCCGGTGCAGCCGGGAGCTCCACGGCGTTTCGATCACGCGCGGGCAGAATCGCGTATGTAGATCCTGAGGCCGCGGGGGAGACGTTCCTCCTGATCGAAGTGATGCTGCAGGTAGCTCACGTTGGCGCTGTCGAGGCCGAGATTGCCGTGTTGGAGGACCACCGCATCGGAGGATTTGATCCAATGATTCATCACCTCTTGCAGGTGCCTATTGCTCGTGTCCGACACGGTGACCGAACGGCCCTCATCGAGGACTCGCTCCTGACCCAACCAGTCGATGACGCTGGGGCAGCCGCTGATGTCGGCGGTGAAGCGGTTGTCGAGAAGCGCGAGTGCCGGGTCGGAATAGAGGATGCATCCATGACCCGGGATGGCGTCACTCAGGGTGTCACCAATGTGCGGCGCCACGGGAAGACTGACCACCTCATGGATGACGAGCGCCGGAAGGAGGGTGAGAGCGGAAACTACGGCACCACTGGTCACTGCCTTTCGGGTGCTCGGCAGGAGCGCACCAACGTGCCGGAAACGAGGGCTGAGGCGGCCCATCATCGAACTCACGAGAAGAGCACTGAATGGCGCCATGAAGCCCGAGTAGTGGTAGTAGTAGGTGGGCGATATCAGCAACGCGCATCCGACGAGGAGGGTGCTCCACCCGGCGACGCGCGCAAGAGGCAGCCAGGGTGCCTCACGGCGCCGCCGCCAACTCACGGCTGCCGCGGTGCCGAGAGCAATCAGGACGAGGGAGAGCACGAGGGATCCGAAAGGACTGCCCTTCGCGATGGACGTCGAGAGCATCGGAATCCCGGTGAGGTCCGCCAGGCGCTGAGGGAACGGTAAACCTCCGGCGTTGCGAACGGCTTGCGTGAGGACGACCTGCTGAAAGAAGGACGCTGGTGCTCCGATGATGAAGGGGAAGGAGCAGGCCACGAATCCGACGATCGCCCCTCCGATCACCTTTCGTCGCGAGCGATGGCCGCGACGGGAAAGAACGATCACCACCGCCGCAAAGGGAAGGATGGCCCACACCTTGGTGGCCCCGGCGATCCCGAAAAATGCCCCGCACCACCACAGCCGCCGCGCGGAAGAGGTGATGCCCTCCCCGTCCACGAGGCAGAGAAGGGCGATCAGACAAGCGAGGACCAGGAACGGTTCGAGCAAGATGGTCTGTGACGAGCGAATGGTCCCTTGCGAGAAGGCCATCAGCCCTGTTGCGACGATCACCTGAAGCGTCGTGCGGCGACGTACCAACACGCCGACGAGCACGACGTTGGTCACCGACACGATGTCGACGAAGAAGCGCGCTGCTTCCATGGCGGCCGCAGTTCCCGTCACGGACGATACGGCGGCGAACGGGAGCATCCACACCGTGATCATCGGGGGCTGGATGAAGGCAAAGTCCCGGTAGGGCAGCAGTCCGTGGAACAGCTCGATCGAGGCCCCGAAGTAGACGCCGTCGTCGTACTCGTCCAGGGCGGAGAAATGGCCGTGAAGGAAGGCCTGTAGAGCGAGGACGCTGGCCGCCGCGGCGGCGATCACGACGATCACCGCCCAATTGACCCGGAGAGCGGATGCGGCACCATCGGGAGCGGAGGTCGCGGGCGGCCTCTCTTCGCTCGTCGCCAACGATGTCGTCAGCGACTGCATCGTCATGCTCGTTGCATGCGCCACGTCGGTAAGGGCCGCCACGACTGAGTCCTGAAGGTGACCGGCAACGAGGCACCTTCGTCGCCTCCTGATGTGCCGGTTGCGACGACGGTTCCTGCCAACATCAGGGCGAAGAGCAGTGCGTAGAGGGGTCCTAGTGACCCCAGCTCGCTGGTGACCTGGCCCAGACTCAATGCCCCCATGAGGGAGACCGAGACCGAGAGCACCCTGATCGTCGATGCCATCCTCGTGCCTGCCGTCGTGGCCAGAAGCGGCAGTGACCACAGGAGGTACCAGGGTTGCACGATCGGACCCAACAGCACGAGGGCCAGGAGGCTGATGCCGATGGCTCGGGGCATGCCGATCTCCGGTAGCTGCCGCCATACCCGCACACAGAGGGCGATGGCGATGACGGGGCCCGCGATGTGCGCCACGTCGAGGAAGATGGTTGAGGAGACGTCGACGTGGGTCACTCTGGAAATGACCCGTAGCAGCTTGGCGATGAGTTCAAACGGAGTCACCCACGACGTCACCGTGTTGGCTGCGCCCAGGGTGCGAACCCATCCCCATCCCAGTCCGAAAAGCAGGGACAGGCCCTCGAAGGTGGCGGCAGCGATCGCCGCCGCTCCGGCCAGGTTGCGGTATCGACGCCAGGGGAGGCGCTCATCGTTCCACATCCATCCGATGGCGACCACCCCGAGCAGGCCGGGAGCCTTGACGGCACCGGCAAGCGAACAAAGGAGAATTCCTAGAACGGGACGTTGCCGTCGGGCGACGAAGAGCCCGGCGACGAGGAGACCGATCATGAGCGCGTCGTTGTGCCCCGACGCGACAAGGAAGAGCAGCACGAGCGGGTTGAGGACTCCCAGTGAGAACGCGACTGCGCCGTTGTGTCCATAGCTTCGGGCCAAGGGCGGCAGGAAGGCAGCAATGAGCGCCACACCGATGACGGCTGTCAGGCGCAGTATCACCACCGAGGCAAGGACGCGGTGGCCCGTGAGTTGCACGACACCACCGTCGAGACCATTGAACAGGGGGCCGTAGGGAGATGGGGTATTGATCCAAAAGCCTTGCGACAGAGTGGCGAACGGAGAGGCGCCCAGAACCCCAGGCCCATAGAGATAGGGGTTGATGTGGTGACTCACCAACTCCCCCTGGGCGGCGTAGTTGTAGACGTCATTGCTGAACATCGGTGGGGCGATGAGCAGGGGGGCTGACCACAGCGCAAGCAGGCAGGCCAGCCTCCCGGTCCGCTCCTCGGAGTCCCGTCTCACGATGCGACACACGGTGAGCCACGCGCGGCACAAGAGGAGAATTCCAATGAATCCACACGTGAGCTCGGACCAGAGCAACAATGCCCGCGCTTGTGCGATCCCACCAGAGGCAAGGGAAGGGACGCCGAAGAACCAGGCCCCCGGCATTTTTAACGCGAACGGCGAGCCGGAAAGTGAGCCCGCGACGCCGACGAGCACGGTGCCCAGCAATCCGAGCTGACCGGCGCGGCCGTACCGTCCGAACAGTGAAGTGGGCGTTCTGTGTGACCGATCCTGCTCGTTCATCGTTCAGGTCACATCGTCAGCGTTCCGAGAAGGTGTGCCGTGACATTGTCGTAGGGGTACACGCCCATGTTATCAGGCGGTGACGTCTCGCCGCCTGAAGGTGTTGGCGGCAAGGAGGGCGACCCCGGCGAGGTAGATGGCACTGACGAGGAGTGCTCGTGGGAAGGTCGTTGTGGCATTTCCCCCCTGCCCGACCCCTAACAAGAGCTGTCCGGGCAGCCAGCGGTTGAGAGAAGGCAGGACCCGACCCACGATGTTCTCGATTGCGATCAGGTAGGCCAGGCCCACGATCACCGCAAAGACGGCTGATCGCAGAAAAAGCCCGACCGCCATGCCCAATGTGGCGAATCCGACAACGGCCAGGAGAAGCTCACCCAGGGCCTCCGTCAGGTCCTTGACGCCCGTGCCGCTGAACCAGGCACCGACCGGAACGTGGCGTACGTGAGCCATGATGACGGCGACGCCCCCGGC
>Ga0307374_10004306_pt1 | contig 23738 bp, 25 predicted proteins | sample OX3MG_FD_202532 | JGI IMG/M metagenome (GOLD analysis project Ga0307374, IMG submission 202532) | Soil microbial communities from Risofladan, Vaasa, Finland - OX-3 | ecosystem: Environmental > Terrestrial > Soil > Coastal area > Acid sulfate soil | place: Finland: Risofladan, Vaasa | collected... | reverse complement strand
GCTGGAAGACATTCTTTGCCAAGTCGATACCGAGTATGTGAACCTTCATTGCTTACCTCCCTCTCGATCGCGTTGTTCGTCATTTTTGCGATCGGTGAGTGGGAGCCGTCCATCCCATTAAGTGGAACTCGAAGTACGGCGGGCTGGAGGTGTCGGACGCCAGGCGGCTGAAGTCGCTGGAGGATGAGAACCGCCGCCTGAAGCGACTGTTGGCCGAGTCGCTGTTGGACAACGCGGCGCTCAAGGATTTGCTCGGAAAAAACGTCTGAAGCCTGCGGCGCGGCGAGAAGCAGTAATGAAGGTGATGGAGCGTCACGGGCTGAGTCAGCGGCATGCGTGCGAGCTGGTGGGACTGGATCGTTCGACTTTGCGCTACCGGTGCAGACGAGCGGACGACTCGGCATTGAGGCAACGACTGCGGGAGCTGGCAGCGGAGCGGCGGCGCTTCGGGTACCGGCGCTTAGGATGGATGTTGGCGCGTGAAGGCCACGCTTTGAACCACAAGAAGCTCTATCGACTGTACCGGGAAGAGCGGCTGATGGTGCGTCGGCGTCGAGGACGAAAGCGGGCACTAGGCACGCGCGCACCGATGACGCTGCCGAGTGCGATCAATCAACGCTGGTCGCTTGACTTCGTCTCGGACAGCCTGAGTGACGGCCGCCGCTTCCGCATCCTGTGCGTGGTGGACGACTTCAGCCGCGAGTGCCTGGCGACGGTGGTCGACACTTCGCTGGGCGGAGTACGAGTGGTGCGTGAACTGGAGCGGCTCGGGATCGAGCGAGCCACACCGGAGACGGTAGTAAGCGACAATGGAACCGAACTGACTAGTGGAGCGGTGTTGCGCTGGGCCACGAGAAGGGTGGCGTGGCACTACATCGAGCCGGGCAAGCCGGTGCAGAACGCCTTCATCGAATCATTCAACAGCAAGTTGCGCGACGAGTGCCTTAACGAGTACGTCTTCAGCAGCCTGAGGGAAGCGCGCGCGATCATCGAGGCGTGGCGGCACGACTACAACCACCTGCGCCCGCACTCGAGTCTCGGCTACCTGGCGCCGGAGGAGTTCGCAGCAAGGAATCAAGGGAGCTCGGCCGTCGCGCGCACCGCTTGGCCAGCCCAAGCGCTGGCCGGCGCGGTGCAAGGCGCGCCGGCCTCGGATCCAAAACCTGACAGTTTTTCGTCCGCCCTCAAAGAGTGAAGGGCGGCCGGAAAAACTGGGATGAAGATGAGACCAAAACCACAAACAAGGCGCCCCAGGTGGGGGCGTAATAACCGGCGGACTCTACTTATGAATGGCGGGAACTTGGGGTGCAGACCACTTCCGACAAACCCTTGGTCTGGCTGCATTCCGAGGTAAAGACTCCCTCGTTCTCGCAGGACGCGAGGATTGAGGCGGGCGTCTTGCTGCGGCGGCTTCAACGAGGTGAAGCTCTGTCACTTCCACACCCGCGGGCGATGCCTTCGATCGGAGGCCGCTGTCATGAATTAAGGATCGTGGACGGAGACGATGCTTGGCGAATCATCTACCGGGTCGATCCGGAAGCCATCATCATCGTCGAGGTGTTCAGCAAGAAGAGCCAAAAGACGCCACCGCCGGTGATTGACGGATGCAAAGCCCGACTGAGACGTTACGATGGCTTGGTTGGCTAGGGAAATGATCATGGATAAGCAGAAGAGAAAGCGGTTGGAATCCATCGGATGGAAGGTTGGGGACGCAACCGAGTTTTTGGGCCTCAGCGCGGAGGAGGAGGCGATCGTTGAGTTGAAACTAGGGCTCGCCAGCGCGGTCAAAGAAGAAAGGAGCCGCCGGAGATTGACCCAGGAGGAACTGGGCAGGCTGCTCGGTTCCAGCCAGTCCCGAGTTGCAAAGATGGAAGCGGCGGATCCATCCGTCAGCATCGATTTGATGATTCGCTCCCTGCTCCGAATGGGAGCCAGTCGTAAGGATGTTGCCTCTTATATCGCCGCGCCGGGGCGAAAGCGCGCCGCTTGAGTGTACATTGGCCGACACCGGTGACGACAATCCGTTTATTCGGCAACCAAGCCATTTTTTGACTCCTCCAATCAGTATTGACTAGTGTGCCGAGTTAGAAGTTCGATGAAGAACAAATGCCCGCGATTCCTCATGTTTTGGGTCAAACATATACTGCGAATCTCTAACTCAGGAGCTTTAACACAGGCGTCTGGCTGCAATTAAAGTGACCCACTGTGAGGACTACCTGTCGCATGATGGAGTTGCTCCCGCTAATATTGTAACTTTTACGCTCTATCTTTCAGTGAGCGGTCGGAGATTAAGAATTGCTGGATAGTTACCCTGTTTCTCTAGCGGTGCACCGACATGAGCGATCTGAATCGCACGGCATTACGCGAAAGCGAGCCATTCGCTTTCCCTCCTGATTAGAGCGGGAGTCGTTCAGAAATACAATTTCAGGAATTGCGCCTAAGATCGGCACCGCTGCGAGCCGCCGAGTACCCGCGTTCTGACTTTTTCCGCGATTGATCACCGTTGCCTCGCAGCTTACGGAAGAGAATCTCCGATGCTCAAATTAAATGCGGCCATTGCCGTGAGAGGGTCGCAGGTCTTGGGACGTATTGCGCGCTAGGCGTAGGAGACTTGGGCCTTGGCGACCTGGCACATTATCAGCGCCGAGTATCCGCCCCAAAACGGAGGAGTCGCGGACTACACGCGGCTGATCGCGCGCGGACTCGCCTCTCGCGGCGATCGTGTTCACGTCTGGGCACCCGCGTTGACAGACCCCGGTCCGGCGGAAGCCGGCGTCGAAGTCCATGGCCTGCCCCGAGGTTTCGGCCCGCGCACGCTCGCCACGCTCAGCCGCGGGCTCGACGCGGCCGGTCCGGGCCACATATTGTTACAGTACGTTCCACAGGCGTTCGGCATGAAGGGGATGAATCTGCCGCTGTGCCTGTGGCTCTTGGTGCGCCGCCGCGCCGGAATCTTCATCATGTTCCACGAAGTCGCGGTTTCCCTCACTTGGCGGCAGCCTTTGCGGCACAACCTCATCGGCGTGGTCAATTGCGCGATGGCCTTCGTGCTCGTGCGCGCCGCACGCCGATGTTTCGTAGCGGGGGCGATATGGGAGCAGCGGTTGCGACCGCTCGCACCCGCTACCGCCGAGATTTCTTGGCTGCCGGTGCCTAGCAATGTGCCCGTCGTGGATGACCCCGCGGGAGTACTCGCCGTGCGCAGGAAGCTGACGGTCGAGGGCGGGATGGTGGTGGGTCATTTTGGGACCGCGCGCGAGGCTTGGACCGCCGCGCGGCTCGCGGACGTGGTACCGCGGCTGTTGCGTCAGCGTACCGAGGTGGTGTTTCTGCTTTTGGGCCGCGACAGCCTCGATATGCGTCGCCGACTGCTGGCCGGAGCTCCCGAATTGCACAACCGCCTACTGGCCTCGGGTCCTCTCGTCCCTGCCGACATCTCGCGTCGTCTTAGGGCCTGCGACGTAATGCTACAGCCATACGGCGATGGCGTGAGCACGAGGCGCACCACTTTGATGGCCGCGCTGGCACATCACCGTGCCGTGCTCACCACCTCTGGCGTCTCGACCGAGCCATTATGGGAGCAGAGCGGCGCGGTAGCTCTGGTGGACACAGACGATGCAGTGGCGATGAGTACCGCGCTCGCGCACCTGATGGACGATTCCGACGAGCGTGTGCGCCTGGGAGCCGCAGCCGGCGCGATCTATACGCAACGCTTCGATATCAGCCACACCATCGCCGCCCTGCGCGGCTACTGCTGACATCGGGATCACGGAAACTCAGGAAACATCAAAAGGCCTGTCAGTTATCTTACCCGGCCAAAGTGTTGAAGGCATTCTCGCGTTCAGCTCGGCACGGGCAACAACGGGCCGAGCACACCGGATACGTAGTCCTTGTAAACGTCGCCAGACCTTTCCCAAAGAATCACGCGACTCCATCATCGCCTGTGACTTTTGCATCGTAGCGAGCGCCCCTTTTCGACTTCTTTGCGTGCTCGTGGTCACGGAACATACCGCAGTCTGGACGCTCCAACAGCTGCGTGAACCCATCACTTCAGATTACGCGTACCGGTTTATCCTCCCTGACCGCGACGCGATCTTCTCCAGCGGATTCGATGCTTCGGTGGCTGGCATAGGCCTTGAAGTTATCGAAACGCCCGTGCGGAGCCCGAAGGCGAATTCGCTCTAACAAAGGCAATCGGGACACTCGGGTACGAGATTCTGGACGGATTACCCCCTTGGCCAAAGAGCATATTCGAAAAATCGCGTTGTCGGCGTAACGCCCACTCAATGGTGGATTGTTTATCCTTACGCTAGTGTGCCGTCCCGCAATTAAGTTAACTATTTTGCTCGGTTTATCGGCTGTTTTACCTTGAAGAACTGAGACTCAGACTCCACGGCTTTAAGAAAATTATTTGCGGGACGGGGCACTAGCGGCCCCTTTCGCGACTGGCCGCTAGCGGATTGCGCTGATGACGCTGCGGGAGTCTCATCACGATCGCAGACGAATTGGTGGCGCGGCTCGCCTACTACCATGAGCTACGCCGAATCCACGATGGTGGCAATTTCGCCCCTCACGGTCTCGTAAGAGGCCGCACACGATATCGAGTGTTTGGCGCGCTTCGCGCGTCGCCCGCGGCTAGTCGATCAACATCGGGGGCTATTCGGGTGCGAGGTTCTGAAGACGGGGAGATATCCGGTGACCTTCTTTCTGATCACGCGATGGGAGAGCCGCGAAAAACAGTTCGACGACTTCAGGGCAGTGCCCGCGGCACCGAGAAGGTGGGCGCCGGTTCGAGCTGTATCACGTGATCGCGATGACTCATCCTGGGGCCGTCGTGGCGCACGGCAGCGACACATAGAACGTCGAACCCCGACCAAGGTCGCTTTCGACCCGAATGCGGCCGCCATGCGCTTCAACGATCCGGCGCACGATCGCGAGGCCAAGTCCGGTACTCTTCTCGCCGGCGGTGCTCCTGGTGCGGGTGGATGAGTATGGTTGAAACAGCTTGCCAAGTTCATCCGCTGCGATTCCCTGTCCTTCGTCCGCAACCGCAATCGTCACCTCTGTCGGGCCGTTTCGCAAAGAGACCATAATCGCACTGCCACCATCATCTTGTGAAAACGTCAGCGCGTGGCTGATCAGATTGTTGATGCATCTGTCGGAAGCGCCTCGAATCGAGCATGAGCAGCGCCGGCGGTCCCTCACTTTCGAAGCGCAGGGTGACGCCCTTCTTGCTCGCGAGGATCGAATTGAAGGCGACGTTCTGCCGGATTAGATCGGCTACATCGACGGGATCCAAATGGAGTTCGAGCCGACCAGCCTCGATCTTCGAATAATCGAGCAGGTTATCTATTAATCTTAGCATGAACTCGGCCGAACTCGTCACGCGAGAGATCAACTCGCGGTTCTCCTCGCGTACCGAATCGCCCAACTCATCACTCAGCAATTCCGCCGCTCCAACGATGACGCCGAGCGGATTACGGAGGTCGTGCGCCGCCATTCCGAGCAGTTCATTCTTCTCGCGGATGGCAGCGTCAAGATCGGCATTCCTGCACGTCTGTTCGCGTTCTACGTTTGCCTGTTCGCTGTTCAGTTCCGCTTTCACGACACGAACGCCATCCAGCGATTCACCGCCTTCATCGCGGATCTGCGAATGGAATGTTTCAGGTTGTTACTTGACAGCCAAACAGGCCCCCTGTTGAACGCGCAGCAATCATCATGCCGCGCTGAACGCACGACCATCGCAATCCAATGTTCCTGATGGGATTCTCCGCATGCATTTTCTGCAGGCCCGGCTCCCGCTGCAAAACTCCAAACTAAGTGCGCGCACCGAAGAGCGCGCCGCGGACGCGGCGGCAATGTCCGTTGCGCTCTCAAAATTGACCTACTTAGCCTATTCAGTTAAACGGCATCCTCTGCTATGTCAAAGAAACGAAGGGGTCGGAAGTGAGATAGTCTCGCTCCATACCGCTGCGAGCAGCTTTCGCATCGCCGCGATGATAGCGACCTTGCCAGGTTTGCCCACGCCTCGAAGGCGTTCGTAATACTGCCGTAGCCACGGCCTGCATTGCACCGCCTTGAGAACCACCATCCAGAGCGCCTTACGCAGCCGAGCGTTCCCGCATGCTGGACTGCCGGAGAAACGCTTCGCGGCCGATTGCCGCAGCAGCGGCGCAACGCCGACATAGCTCGCGATCCGCACTCGCGCTGCGAAAGCGTGCGGGGTCCCCGAGTTCCGCGATCGAACAGGCGGCGGTTAACGGCCCAAGCCAATCGATCGTCGTCAGCAGGGCGGATTCAAACGGTCGTCGCAATACCTCGACAGGGGAAATTGGGATGACTATTCAGCGCCCCTCGGATCGATCTGGGCGAGCAGCGTTGCGGTCGCCGGGACGGCCTTCGCTGGCGCGACGGGAGAACTATCAGCAGTTTTGGGCATCGGTTGCAGCGGGTCGTTCGAGTGAGGAAGCTGCGATCGATGCCGGGGTGTCGCCGGCCGTGGGCGGCCGTTGGTTCCGGAGGGCAGGCGGCATGCCACCGTCACATTTTTTGCGGTTTTCAAAGCCCCTATCGGGCCGTTATCTATCGTTTACCGAGCGCGAAGAGATCGCCATCTTGCGGGTTCAGGAGCATGGAATTTGTGCCATTGCCCGCAAGCTCGGGCGGGCCCCTTCGACGATCTCGCGCGAGCTGCGCCGGAATGCCGCGACACGCTGCGGCGGACTGGATTATCGAGCCACCACCGCGCAATGGCATGCTGATCGCTCGTTGCGCCGTCCTAAAGCAGCCAAGCTGGCGCGGAATGAAGCGCTATGCCGTTACGTGCAGGACTGGCTTTCAGGCGCGGTCACTGCGCCTGACGGAGTAAAGATCATGGGACCGAAGGTGACGTGGAAAGCACGCCGATCGGGACGCAGGCAGCACCGGCAGTGGGCGATGGCGTGGAGCCCGGAACAGATTGCCAGGCGGCTGCCGTTTGACTTTTCCGCTGATGATTCGATGCGTATCAGTCATGAGGCGATCTACCAGGCCCTTTACGTGCAAGGCCGAGGCGCATTGCGGCGCGAGCTGACCGCCTGCCTCCGCACCGGCCGTGCACTGCGCATGCCGCGAGCCCGGGTCGACGGGAAAGGGAAATCCTTCGTTGCCCCCGAGATCATGATCAGCGAGCGCCCGGCAGAGATTGCTGATCGGGCGGTGCCCGGTCACTGGCAGGGGGATCTCATCCTTGGACTCGGCAGTTCGGCCATCGGCACCCTGGTAGAGCGCATGACACGGTTCACGATCCTACAGCTGCCGCGCATGGCGGCCTATGGCGATCTCGCACGGATCAAGAACGGACCCGCGCTCGCAGGTCATGGTGCAGCGGCGGTCCGCGACGCCATCACCCGCACCATCACCACTTTGCCCGAGCAAATTCGACAATCCCTGACCAGGGATCAGGGCGCAGAGATGGCGCAACATGCGGACCTGCGGATCGACACGGGGCTTCAGGTTTACTTTTGCGACCCGCGCAGCCCATGGCAGCGCGGCACCAACGAGAATACCAACGGCCTGCTACGCCATTAGTTCCCAAAGGGAACCGATCTCAGCGCACATAGCGCCGATGATATCGCGGCGCTGGCGATGAGCCTCAATTCAAGGCCGCGAAAAGCCCTCGGATGGAAACCCCCTGCGGAAGCCTTGGACCAGTATCTTCGATGAGCTAGAACGTTATGTTGCGACGACCGTTTGAATCCGCCCAGTATGCGAGCGGGGAGTACCAGCAGCTGCTCGCTAAGCACGGGCTGCGCGCCAGCATGAGCCGGCGCGGCGATTGCTGGGACAACGCAGTGGCCGAAAGTTTCTTTGCCAGCCTCAAGCTCGAACTCGTTTACCAGGTTCGATGGCAAACTCGTGCCGAGATATGCACGGCGATTTTTGAATATCTCGAGTTGTTATACAACCGCCGTCGCCGACATTCGTCGCTCGGCTACCTGAGCCCGTTTGAATTCGAACGGCGAAACCGGCGGCTATTGGCTGCCTAACCCGGGTGTCCACCAACTCGGGGCAAGTTCAGCCTGGCGCTTGGTGAGCGACGCGCGGTCGAGGCGAGAACTCAGCGCGACGAAGGCCTTCGCGTCAGGCCGTTTCAATTGTGGCAGGTGCAAGTCGGGCTCAGCGTGCCATCGTTGCAGACGGCCCGCCCGTCTTGGCATCCGCATTCGCCGCTGTGCCAAGAACAGCATCCTCGGCCCATGGGGACACGTATCAGCAACTCAAACAAGGCGAATTCGACCTCGCAGGGTATCACACTTCCGCCAAACGAATAGTAAAAACACTGCCCTCGTGCTCCCTACTCGTTGCCGACAGCTCCGCCCCGTTCATCGCGAGATAGCGCTTTGCAAGTGCGAGCCCCAGGCCCATACCTTGGTATCGCCGTGCTTCGCTGTTGTCCTCTTGCGAAAGCGGCTCAAACAGTCTTGGAAAATAAGATGGGTCAATGCCGATTCCGGTGTCTTCGACATCCACACAAATCCTACCGTCAGACCCGCGATAGACCCTCACCGTAACCCGGCCACGCTCAGTGAATTTAATTGCGTTATCGAGCAGATTCGCCAGCGCATGCCCGAGGCAGTATTCGTCGATCGTGACAGTGATTTCAGGATCTTTGATCTCACAGGCTACCGTTATTGCCTTCCGCTCGGCTTCTGGTTGAACTTCAAACAACTGACGACCGATCAGTTCGGAAAGCTTGATAGTGGCAGGGGCCAAAGTGAAAGTGACGGCGTCCAATTTCGATAAATCGAGGATCGCTCTAAAATTCCGTTCGAGCCGGCTGCTCGCGTCGACTATGACCTGTGCCGAATGACGGATTTCTCGATATTGACTCCCAGAAGGGATCACTGCTACCAAGAGTTCCGCATGCCCAACTATCGCGTTAAGCGGCGTCCGGATTTCGTAATTTACGTTTTTAAGGAATGCCGATTTCAATCGCGCACCCTCGTTAAGGGCTATCTTGAACCTCTCGGGAGTAGGCTTCTCTTCAGAATCGTCCTTCACTAGACCCATCTCCAACGGCGCCAAAGGCCAAATCGTCGCGTCTGGCAGTTCAGTTCAGTGCCGACGCGTTTTAACCTGCATCTTAGGTTCACGTGACTCTGCCCAACTAAACATGAGGTTAACAGAAATCAACCGATAGTCAATCACTTTGAAGCCGTTTTACACATGATATTGGATGTTATAGAGTAAGATGGATGATGATTGTTGGTAGACGATGATTGTTGGAGAAAGAAGCGTTCGCCCAGTCGTTATAGTAGTGGACGACGACGATGACACGCGCGCAATCTTGTCTAGCTTTCTTCAAAACGAACTTGAGGTCTTGACGGCCCAATCTGCGGAGGAGTGCTTCGAGATCCTGAAACGAGAAGCGGTCGACCTCGTGTTGCTCGAGCTACTGATGCCCGGAATGAACGGCCTTGCGATTCTTCGCGAAATCAGGAGGAACCCTGCGATCGCACAAACCCCAGTTATTGTTGTGACGGCGTGGGATGATGTGGGCGCCTTGGCGGAGGCGAAGCGGCTGGGTGTCAAAGAGTGTCTGATCAAGCCAGTGTTTCGCCGACGACTGCTTCGCAGCGTTCGAACACAGCTACAACCGCGATTCGGACGCAAGTGAGGGGAGCGGAAGACGGCCAGTCCCGTATCGGGCAAATAAAAATCCTGGTCGCTCGACGGACTGGTTCAACCGCAGAGGGCACGCGATTTGAGGATAGAATGCGTGAGGGTCCCCCAATTTTTCATCCAGTTGGAGAGTGAAAAATCCGGGTTCATGGGCCGGCGTTCCGTGCGGCCTGTTGAGCAAATTCCCTGGGTGGAACGTAGCCCAGAGCAGTGTGAGGACGACTCTCGTTATAGTGCTCGCGCCAAGCTTCGCTCGCCATCATCCTCGCCTTCCGGGTGACATATACGGTGGCTTCATGCGCGCGCCGCCGCCGCCCGCGCCGGTGCGGGCTTGTGCAGCCGTGCTGCGCAAACGCATTCGGGACCTCGCGGCGGCGCGAGGATCAAAAACAGCCGGCAACACACCCGCTCCGACCAGCAGGCAGACGACAGCTCCCAAACCTGACCCCGAGACGCAGATTGCCCCCGCGGGAACCTTCTTGTGTTTCGCTCTGATGTATTTTTACTGCGGCCCGCTGATGTAGTTTTGCGCCGGCATTGACACTCCATATCTTGCCTGGAGTTGAAGATCTCGTGGAGTAGGTTCGGGGGCGACTCCGGATGGAGGGATTCGATGGATCACGGTTTCCGTCGTGGTCATCGGTTAGGCCGCCGGGAGGGGAAGCTTCCACACCGGTTTGCCGGCTTGAAGGTTTGTCTGTTTGCAACGCTATAAAACTGAGCCAGTTTACCGCTGTAAAAATGAGCCACTCCGGACTGTTTTTTCTTCGCTCTTTTCTGAGATTTTAACCGTTGTGATCTTTCGCCGGTGCGCGTTAGGTGTCGCGCGCCAGCGCGTACCGATCGCGCCAGCGTTACTAACGCGCTGCACTATCGTCGGCATGGACTTCCTTCTTAGGGCCGCTGGAGACAACGGGCTTGGAGCCTCGCTGGCTGCGAAAGGAATCGCCGCGAGTTGTTAGGATGTGCGCGTGATGACTGAGACGATCGAGCAGTGCGGTCGTGAGCTTTTCGTCGCCGAACACCTTCACCCATTCCGAGAACGCCAGATTGGTAGTGATAATGGTCGAGCGGCGTTCGTAGCGCTGGGCGAGCAGATTGAACAGCAACTCGCCGCCGGTGCGCTCGAAAGGCACGAAGCCCAGCTCATCGACGATCAAAAGCGCGACTTTCTGATAGCGCTGCTGGAGCGCGGTGAGCCGCCGTTCGTCACGCGCCTCCACCAGGCTCTGCACCAGATCGGCGGCGCGCGTGAAGTGAACTCGCAGACGCCGGCGCGTGGCCTCGACTCCGAGGGCAATCGCAACGTGCGATTTTCCAGTGCCGATCGGACCGGCCAGGATTACATCCTCGGCGCGCCTAATGAAGTCGCAGCTCGCCAGTTCCATCAGCTTCGGCCGTGACACGCCCTTAAGCGCCGCCCAGTCGAGCTGGTCGAAGGTCTTGACGTCGGCAAAGCGCGCCTCGCGCAGCAGGCGGCGCGCGGTGCTTTGATGCCGATTATTGATCTCGGCTTCGAGCAGTTCGCGCAGCAGATCTTCGTAGGGCCAGCCGCCATCGCGGGCGCGCCGGCACATGGCGGGATAATCACGCACCACTGCGGCGAGCTTGAGTTCGTGGCAGTACTCCTGGATCACCACCTCGCTCGCCGCGTTACTCATGGACCGCTCCGGCGGCCAGCAGATGATCGTAATCAGATGCGCGTCCGGCTTCGACCACGTAGGCGGCCAGCGCGTCGGGCACCGCGACGTTCTCGATGCGCGGTTCGGCCGCCGCGAGATCTGGTGCTTCGCTGCGATGTTGTTTAATCGCGGCCTCCAGCGCCAGGCGCACCCGATCTTCGCCGTGCTCGCAGACCGCGCCGAGCAGCCGCGCCAGCACACGCGCCGCTTCCAGTTCGCCGTGGGTTCCACATAACAGCTCCCACAATCCGCTCCACGGCGCGCCTAACTCCGCGATCAACTCCGGCGCGACTTGGCGCACGGCGTGCGGCTTGCGCGAAAGCTCGGGCAGATAATGCCGATAGCGAACCTGGCGAGTTCCAAATCGCGCCCTCGGATGCGTTACGTTCTCGCCCATGCAGGTGATGCGGACATCGTCCACTCCCAGGTATGCGGTCGCATCTAGCCGCGCCCAGCGCGACGGCACCGAGTACCAGGCACCTTCGATCCTGACCATCGCGCGCGAGCTGATCTCGACCGGGATGGGCTTGCGCACCTCGAAGCTGGTGGCCGGAACCGGCAGCAGTTGCGCGCGTTCTTCCTCCCACAGCTCGCTGGCGGATCTGCCGGCATCGTGCCGAGCCGCAAACGCCGCGTCGAGTTCACCGAGTAGCTGGCGTGAGATCGCCTCGAGACTGTCGCCGCGCGGGATCGGCGTGAGATGCGCGAGCCGTATCGCCTTGCCGCGGCTTTCCACGCCACCCTTGTCGTGTCCTTCGCCGATGCGCGCGAAGTCCGGCTCGAACAGATAGTGACTGACTAGCGCCAGGAACCGGCCCGTGAGTTCGCGCCGTGCGCCGACGATCTTGCGCACCGCGGCCGCGAGATTATCGTACACGCAGCGCCGTGCGACTCCGCCCAAGTATGCAAACGCCCGCGCGTGGCCATCGAGAAACGCCAGTTGATCGCAGCGCTCGTGGAGCCAGGCGAACTCACGTCCCGAGTACATCAGCCGCATCAGGAACTCCCAGACTTTGCGCCGCTCGCCGCCGACTTCCACCACTACCTCGAAGAAGTCGATCTGCGCCTCGCCCGGGCGGTTGATCAGCGGCACGTAAACCTCGGCGCGTTGCCGCCGCCGCTCGCGCCAATAGTCGCCCACCAGCGTCCTGCCGACTCGATAGCCTTCCGCCCTGAGCTGCCGATGTAGCCGCGTCGCCGTGATGCGTTGCTTGGCGGTGGTGCGCGGCTCCCACTCCGCCACCAACTCCTCAAGCCGCGGCTGCACCGCTTCCCATACCGGCCGCTCGCGCGGTTGCCGAGAACTTCTATTCGGCTCGGGCTGATCCAGATACTTGGCTACCGTGTTGCGGCTCAACCCAAGTTCCCGCGCAACCCGCCGGATGCTCTGCCCCTCTTTCAATACCTTGTGTCGCAGCACGTGCACCTGATCCATCTTCAGCATCCCCGTCCTCCGGCTTCCTGCCGGAGTCTATGGCTGGGTGGCTCACTTTTAGAGCGGTAAACGGATCAGTTCTTTAGCGACATCTCCAGTTTGTCTAATGCCGCGAGGCGGAACAGGCACCTCCAGCCGCTTGCAGGTTTTCGCAAGACCACGGTCCAAGATGCCAAATTCTTTTGCGATCTTGACGATCGGTTCTGACCAAACCTTTGCATACACTTCTGCAAGAATGACGCGCGTTGCCAAGGACGTTTCCTGAATCGGTTTTGAGCGCCGGCCGGTTCATGACCTGGGCACCTCCGAGTTAGGGATGAGACCGGTTTGAGCAGGGGAGTTGCCTGATCGGAAGCGGATCGGTGAATTCTTTAGACTTGGGTTATCGCTCGCCAGCTTGACGAATCGCGTTCAGCACGAATAGGAAATGCCTCGGTGAAGAGACATGTTGAAGCAGACTCACCTGTTTGAGCACCTTGAGTTCACCGCGCGTAATGCCATAACGCTTGAGCATAGCGCGATTCGACGTGAATTGCCCCCATGCGTCTTTTTTCCGTTTGGCAGCTTCCGATCTCGTTGCATAGTCGATCAAGAATTTTGCATCAGGGTACGAAAGAAAGAGCATCTCACGCCGGTCAAGTCCGAGGACGAGGGCAAGCTTTCGGAGAAGCGGCAACGAGGGTCTGCGCCGGTTGCCCTCGATGTATGCGATGTGGCTGGCCTTTACACCGACCTCCGCAGCCAGCCCCCGTTGGGTAAGCTCGAGCGACTCGCGCGCCTCTTTAACCACCGCACCGAGAGTGGTGTTCTTTCTCATATTCCGTATTCCGAGAATAAGACCCAGCGTAGACGGATAAAGTGCATCATGCCGGCGAGATAGTGCAGATTTTCTTTGGCCGGAACACTCAGCTGAAAGTCGAACCCTGCGACCGAGCGCAGGTGCGTCCTGGCTCTTGAAGCGAGACCATCGATATCTGGAGCCTTGCCAGTCTTCACGAACTCGCCGAACAAGTGTTGAGCCGCTGGTTTCGGATAGGCCGCGAGAGCAGATACCACGTCGGCCGCAATCTCTAGCGGATCGCCCAAATGATCTTCATAGCTCGAACTGAACGAGAGCTGTATAGGATGACAGACATCGAAAGTGTGATTCGTCAAATGATGTCCCACCTCATGCCAGAAGGCAGAGGCTACCGCCACCGGGTGGTTGGCGGTATTCACACAGATGAGCGGACCCCTCGAAATACCGGAATCATCGATGTAAAAGCCCCGCAGGCTATTGCCAGCCTCGCCTTCGAAGCGTTCGGCCTGGAAGCGAGCACCCAATTGGGCAGCCACTCTAGCTAACCGACGAGGTTCTCGTATCCGGAATACCTCGGCGTTCAAGGCGGGGAGCGCGCTTCGAAAGTCAGCCAGAAGTTCCCGCATCTGCCGTCGATCAAAGAGCGCCCCCAGTTGGCGCGCATAGTCCTGGCGCGAGGCGGAGTGAAATTGCTCCTCGATGCGGGAGACCGTGAGCTTCCTCGAACTGCGGCTAGCTGACCCCAGAATCTCGCGAATGAAAGTGTCGAGCGCGCTCGTGTGCATTGTCGCAGCCATCACTCCCTTTTCTTACGCTGCGAACCTAACATCGCCCACCGTCCGTTAGCAAGCTAGACGCAAGCCTTCTTCAGCGTTTCTCAGCGCCCCATTCCCTTCTAGCCATGTAAGCCATCCCCTCATCCGCGAACGAACTGCTCAAGCCTAATCGCGTCCCTGAGAGACGTGTTCGCCGTGACATGACTCGCATCTGTACGACGCAGGGCAAGCAAGGAACAAACGTGACTAAGCGATATAGTTGAGCACTCCGAGTGAACGAGATCGGTGAGCGCGAATCGAAATAGCGGTCTCAGAGACCCTTCGACAGATAGCAACCGCGCGACGCTCCTCGCGCTTGCGGAGAGACAGGCACGAGCCGGTCATGCGGCTCGCGCGCCGCCCAGCACTCGCCGGAGTGAACGAATACTCAGAGCTGAAACTGGGGAATTCCCGGAAAACCAGGAGAACCATCAATGGAATTGCGTCAACTAACTTCAGATAACGAACGTCGATTATTCGCGAAATGTCTGGCCGAGGCTCGGGCTACACGCGGTTTGGGCTTCAAGGAGACCGTCCGATCCCAGCTTGGAAGCGCTCACCTCGCGTTCGGAAACCTCTATGCTCTTTATGCGCGAGAGGGGGATTCGCCCGAACGGATGCTTGCAGGGTTCATTTTGCACGATCTCGGAGCGCTCCCGCAGAGCTATCCGAAACCGGACGTAAATCGGTTTCCATCTCATTCGGTACTCGAAGGAGGCGAGTTGTGGTCGCTCTCGCCCGGCATGGGTCGTGTTGCGCGCAACGTTGGGGCGGCGGTCGCAGGATTACTTCAGGCGAAAGCGATCCTCCTCTACTCGATACTCAAGCCGATCGACCTTACTCCCTCCTACGCCAAGCTCGGATTCGTGAACGCCTGCGAGCCCGTCAAATGGCCCTACGCTGAGACGCTCGACGGCGGTGAAATCTGGGTGCAGCCGTTGATCCTCGAAGGCGCGCACCTCGAAGCGTATGTCCGCGCAGGGTTCGAATACCTCTTCCATGGGCCCGGCGATCGGCGAGCGCTCCGATTCAATGTCGACTTTCCGGCTCGACCGGAAAGTAACGCGGTGGGAGCCGAGAACGCTGCCAAAGCAACTTCAGCCGGCTCGTCGGTCACCTCGTCCGAAAATGGGCACGAACAAAACGCAAACGCATCGCTCTAATATGGAGGAACGGAGATGAATACTGAAACACGCAGGATTGGACAGACAGAGAACGTTGGATCGCACCTCAGATCGCTGTATCGAACAATCCCGCGCTGGCGAGAGATCATCGCAGCGGTGAAAGCTGGTGAAGCGGAATTTCAACATATGCTGGCCAAGGCCGGCCTGCTTGAGCTCGGTACGTCGACCAGCGCCGTACACCCGGATAATGACATCGAAGTCCATGCGTTCATCCTTGGAATCGTATCCGAAGATCGGTGGGACGAAATTCAGACCAAGTCGTTCCTGACGTACGCCTCTCATTGGATAGACGACTTCTTCGACAGTCCGGACAGGATTGCGGACCCGGTTCAACTGCTGCGTGATCGGTATGATATACGCCAGACGCTCGCGAACATGGGTCCAGTCGGTGCAGTCGGATTTGCAATGGCCAACCGCGTGCCGCATCCGCAGGCGATCTACAAAACCCTCCATCGGATGCTCTACGGAGGGCTTGTGCAGCGATCCCACGACTATGCCGAGAGACAAAATCTGGTACGAGAATACCGGGATGTCGCTGCGCGCTTTGTGGCTGCACACCTGTTCGAGAGAATCCGCGAGTTGCAACCCGAGGCGTACTGGACGACCAACAAGAGCGTCTTGGAGATATCGAACGCCGCGGAGCGGGAACTCGATTTCACCACCGCGGAGCTCTGGAATCTCGTGTACGCGCCCGCCCTTTACTATCAGGACGCCGACGAGGAACGCGCGCGAGGCGAGCTGAGTTTCGAGGACAGGGAAGAGCCCAAATTATCTGAAATGGTGAAGATGATTAGATTGGGAGCCAAGCACCTCGCCCGGATATACGCGCCTGGCAGTCCACAGATGCGTCAGCTTGAGTTCCTGGCACAATCCTTCGGCAATCTGCCAGTCGAGGTCATAAACGAGTATCGATCGCTTTGTGAGGGAACTGTCCAGAGCGGCGTTGCGAGCGCTGGTACTGTCCCAGATTTCTCGTAGCCAGCTCTCTGCCCTTGTTCCGTGCAATCCAGCCACGAGCTGGGCGACGATGCCGGCGCGGACCAAGCTATGAATTCCCGCACTTCATAGCTTGGACGCGCCGGCGGATTCGGACCCTGTTTACAAGGCGTGGCCTGCCCCCCCAACTTCCTGCCATTTGAGGGTCCCCCAATTTTTCATCCAGTTGGAGAGTGAAAAATCCGGGTTCATGGGCCGGCGTTCCGTGCGGCCTGTTGAGCAAATTCCCTGGGTGGAACGTAGCCCAGAGCAGTGTGAGGACGACTCTCGTTATAGTGCTCGCGCCAAGCTTCGATCTTGCGCTTGGCGTCGTCAAAGGAAAGGAACCAATTGGTATTCAGACACTCGTCGCGGAGCCGTCCGTTGAAGGATTCAACCAGGGCATTGTCGGTTGGTTTTCCCGGACGGCTGAAGTCAAGCGTGACCTGATGCAGGTAGGCCCACTGGTCGAGCGCACGCGACACGAACTCGGGGCCATAGTACGTGGGGAAGCGGTCATGGTCGGCGATTGGAACTCTTGAGATGGTTGTGGTGCGAGCCAAAACCTTCAGGAGGATCACCAGGCCATGACCAAGAGCTACCCTACGCCGGAGGCCGCGATTCTGGTAGCGGTCGACATCGCCAAGGACCACAACGAGGTGCTGATTGAGTTGCGCCATAACCACCGGCGCCGTTTTCGCGTGGCCAACACGCTGGAGGAGTACGAGCGGCTGTTTGCCTACCTGCGCCAGTTCGATACGCCGGCGCTGTTCGGTTTCGAAGCGACCGGCAACTATCATCGTCCGCTGGCGTATTTTCTTCACGCTCGAGGTTTCGAGCTGCGGTTGATTCCCACTATGGCGCTGGCCCGCACGCGCGAGGCGATGCACAACTCCTGGGATAAGAACGATCCGAAGGATGCGCAAGTGATTTTGCACATGCTCAAGACTGGTCTGAGCCAGACCTGGCATGATCCTCTGGTCAGTGGCACCAACGACGCGCAGGAGCTGTCGAAGACTCATCATCAGGTGACGTTGGCGCGGACCCGCGTGTGGCACCGCCTGCGCAATCACTACTTTCCCTTGTACTTCCCTGAGATCGAGCACTTCATCCGTTCCGACCACAGCGATTGGTTGATCCAGTTGCTGCTGCGGTTCCCGACCCCTGGCTCGATCACCTCGCTCGCGACTGAGGACTTCGCCGCGCAAGCTTGGAGCCTGGTCGGCCGCAAGGTTCACAAGGCGGCCCTGCTAGCCGAGATCCACGCCGCCGCGCAACATTCGATCGCTCTTCCAGTGCCGCCAGACGGCGCTGCGGTCGCGATGCTCCGTCTGGTGCTCGAGGAGTACCTGATGCTCGGCCGCATGCGCGAGAGCATTGCGCAGCAGGCCGAAATCATCTTGGCGAGCAATCCCGACCGCCGCCGGTTGATGACGGTCCCGGGGGTCGGTCCTCTCACTGCTCTAACGATTCTAGCCGAGGCCGGCGACCTGCGTCGCTTCGCTCACTATCGCCAGTTCTTGAAGTTCTGCGGCATGAGCCTGTCGACTCAACAGTCGGGCCGCTTCCGCGGCATCAGCCGGCTTTCCAAGTACGGCACGCGCGGCTGCGCACGGCGTTCTGGATGGCGGCCAAGACCGCGGTGCGCATGCGCGAAAACAGTCTGCGCCGCAAGTTCGATCGTTACGTTCGTGCTAACCCGCTGGATGCCGATCTGCGCCGCAAGGGGTATAGCGCGGTCGCTGCCAAGCTCGCGCGTATCGTCTATGGATTGATCAAGAATGGAACTGACTATCGCCCCTTCTTCGAAGAGGCGATCCCGGGTGGATGAGCCCTCTCGCATCGTGCCGTTGGGGCAGCTTGGCTGACCCCGTAGATAATGTTCGGGCCTTCCACCCGGCTGGGCACTCTGTTTTGAGTACGGTCAGGGCCGCGGCCTGCGCCGCTGGACCCTATGTTAATTATGGTTAGAGCCTTATCCGATACGTGGAAGCCACCTGGGTTAGCAGGTTGGATTGTAAGTTGGCGGTTCCCGCGGGAGCTCAAGCTCCCGCCTAACTGCCCTTCAGCCGAAGCGACGGCGTCGGTCAAGGGCGGCGGAGCCGGCGAGGCCTTCGAGCGTACCCTTGACGGCACGCCGAAGCGAAGGCTAGCTGGGCTTTGCCACGATTCGGTTTTTCAAAACTGCTTGCACCGCAAGCCATCGGAGAACTTTGCTCTCGTGCAGACCTTGACTAGGCCCTTAGTACGTTATCGCTGACGATGGTGCGGGGCCAGCCGCGCTGGTTCACCACCTGTTCCAACTCTCGCACCACGCGCACACCGCTGAGAGACATATCCACCACGGCCGCCAGACACTCGCGGCTGAAGTCGTCCACCACTGTTAGCGCCCGGATGCGGCGGCCGTCGAACAGTGCGTCGGAGACGAAGTCCATCGACCAGCTTTCGTTTATTGCCCCGGCCGCAGGCCGGTTCTGGCGGTGTGCCGCCATCACGTGGCGCCGTGGTCGCTTTAGCCGCATGCTCAGCCCTTCTTCGCAGTACAGCCGGTATACGCGCTTATGGTTGATCCGCCAGCCTTCACGCCTGAGCAGTATGTATATCCGGAAGTAGCCATAGCGCACTCGCGCCGCCGCGAGGTCCCGAATGCGTTTGCGCAGCACGGCCTGGTCGCCACGGATCGACTGGTAGCGGTGCGACGATCGATCAAACCGCAGCGCTACGCATCCTCGGCGTTCGCTCATCCGGTACGTCCACTCCAGGTACCGGACCAGCTCGCGCCGGCGGCCAGGCCTTAAAGTTTTTTTGCGAGCACGTCCTTGCAGCATCAACTTGTCGAGGCTCAAGTCCGCTACCAGCTGCTTGAGCTTGCGGTTCTCCTCCTCGAGCAGTTTAAGCCGTCGAATCTCTTGCACACCCAATCCGCCATACTGCTTCTTCCAGCGGTAGTAGGTCTGCTCGCTGACCCCCATCGCTCGGCAGACTTCGGTCACCGCAGTTCCGGTCTCCGCCTGCCTCAGTGCGTAAGCGATCTGCTCTTCCGTGAAATGGCTCTTCTTCATCGGCATCCCGCCCCTCCTCGGAGCTCGATTATGCCGAATTCCTCACTTTGTCGCTGGATTAAAAAATCGGGAAGACGTCACTAACTTCGAATCTCACCTTCGGCAGTTGGGACAGCGCCTTCGCCGGCGACAGCGTGCTGACCGCCGCGATGCTCGATCGCGTCCTGCACCACTCGACTATCGTCAGCATTAACGGTGAGAGTTTCAGACTCAAAGACAAACGGAAGGCAGGACTGATCGGCACTCCGGCGAAGACTGCAAAGCATTGAAACGTAGGTCAACTCGCTTCATTTGGTTACTCTGGCCCCTACCGACGCGATAGGCTCTCGTCTTCGCTCTCGCGAGAAAAATGGATGGTAAAGGTTGTTCCTTTTCCCTTCTCACTCTGGACCGAGATCTCAGCGCCGTTCAATTCCAAATACTTCCGTGTCAGCGCCAGGCCCAGTCCTGAACCTTGATACTGGCGTGTATTGCTCAATTGCTCCTGCGAAAACGGTTCAAACAAGTGCGGCAGGTACTCCCGGCTGATGCCTATCCCAGTGTCCCTGATCTCAACGCAAAGCCGCCCGTCGGGTGCGCGATACGAGCGGCAGATTACCTCGCCCCGCTCGGTAAATTTGATGGCATTGTCGAGTAGGTTGCTCAGGGTGGTCGTCAGACAATATTCGTCGAAGAATACGCGAGCGTTCGACTGGTCCTGGATGTATGTCAGTGTGATACCCTTCCGCTCGGCCATTACTCGGAAATCCCCAACCAGGCGCTTCAACAAGCGACCGACCTCCAACTGGGTCTTCTGTAGATTAAACGCGTCGGTCTCGATTTTGGAAATGTCTAGAATGTTGTCGATGGTATGGCTTAAGCGGGAAGAAGCGCGCTGGATTCCCTCGAGGCAATCCTTTTGACTATCGTCGTTCTGCTCGGCCAGGTGCTCTCCGATTAGATCCACATACCCGATTATTATGTTCAGCGGCGTGCGGATTTCGTGAGTCATGTTTGCTATGAAGGCGGACTGGAGACGCGAGGCTTCGAGAGCAGCGTCAAGCGCGCGCTCGAGAAGAACCCGTTGCTCCCGAAGGCGATCGACCATCGAAGTCACCAAGGCAACCGCGAGCACCATGATGGGGACGATCGTAATCGCTTCGGCACTAAGGAGTGAGATGCTTACCGCGTGCGAGAAATCTGGAGCCCTATTCGAGCGCAGGAACGTGGTCGCGGCCATCCCAGTGTAATGCATCGCGGGGTTGGCCGCCCCAAGCAGCAGAACGCTGGCGGCTTTGCGCAGCTTCGGGGCAGTGGCCTTATCTGGAAAGAGAAACGTCAGCTGCAGGGCCATCAGCGAGAGCAGAATTGCGATGATCACTGAAACAATGACGAGTCCGGAAGAATAAGCGCACATTCCGGCGAACCGCATCGCGGCCATGGCCGTGTAATGCATGGCCGCGATGCCTGCGCCGATGAAGGTGCTGCCGACCAGAGCCCGACGCCATCGGATGTTCCACGTATTGACGAGAAAGAGGGCTACCGCGTAACTAGCGACAGCGGGCAGCAAAGAGAGCAATACCGTTGGCCAATCGTACAGAATTGGAACCGGCAAGCTGAAAGCCAGCATCCCGGTGTAGTGCATCGACCACGTCCCGAGTCCGCTCGCGGTGGCGCCGCCAATGACCCACCAAAACCACGCCTCACCGCGAGCCGCAGTTATCCGTTCGGCAAGCTCCAGCGCACCGTATGCGGCAAGTAAGGAGATCAGAATGGACAGCGTTACGAGACGGTAATCATAAGACCCGACCATGCCCACCACAGCAGTTACGGGGATGAGAGATCCCGGGGTTGATGTAGGGGGCATGTGGGGCGCGCAAATCTCGGCACGGAAACGAAGGACGACGTGACTCTAGGCACCAATGTCTGCCAGAGTCAAAGACACTTGCGAGCAGATATGGGGATGGTAAAGTCCCGCGCCGCCAACGTGTTTCCTTGTTCGTTGCAAGTAAATTGATGTTGTTCCACGACAAGCAAGCCCCAAACGGACCGGCGAGGGGGAAGGTCCCCTCGCGCTCCCCCTGATCTGATCCAGAAGGGGTGGGTCAGTTTTACTTCGGCGACCTGCCGCAGAAAGTGGGTCAGCATTCAACCGGCGTTGACACCGCCTCCCACAACCTCGCCAGCGCCTGATGCACCGCCTCGTCATAGAGGCGCGCCCGTGAGCGCGGGCTTTATGGAATTGACGGATGATTCAACACGCGCAGCGCGTGTTTGCGATGATACCCGGTCACCCGCACGAACTCGGACAGGATCTGTCGCCGCTCCGGCCGTGCGGCGGCCCCCTGATACCGTTCTCTAATCGCGTCCTTCAGCTCTCGTCGTGTCGCCATGCTCAGTTGCCTCGCTATCTCCTCCACGACTGCGCAGCTCCGCTGCCGGGTAGCAATTTACGTGAGGCAACCGGCCTCGACTCGGTAACAAAAATCGTGAGTCAATGCGCGGACAGAAATGATTGACGCGGTGCACCGCAGCGCCGCTTTGGCTTTCTCGTCCAAGCGCTCGGTGGAGTTGAGCCGGCTTCGTGGACAGTGGCGGAGTGAGGAAAGTGAAGGAGAGCCACCATGCCCAGTCATGCACGGTATGCGCCGGAATACCGGCGCCGAATGGTGGAGATGGTGCGCGCAAGGCGTAGTCCCGACGATCTTGCGAAGGAGTTCGAGCCTACTGCCCAGTCGATTCGCAACTGGGTGGCGCAGGCGGCGCCCGATGCGGGCCGGTGCCTGGATGGCCTGACCAGCGAGGAGCGCAGGAGCTTGCCCGGCTGCGACGTGAGAACCGGGTGCTGCGCGAAGAGCGCGAGATACTATCAAAAGCCGGGGCCTCGTTCGCGACGGAGACCAGTTCGGTGCCGTCACGGCGTTCGAATTCGTGAGCGCGAATCAGACCATGCACAGGACTACTACGATGGCGCCGGGTGCTGGAAGTCTCCACCAGGGAATACTACGCGTAACGCTCGCCGTCCGCGTGCGGCCAGGCAGACGCGGAACTCACTTCACGGATTAACGCGATTCATGAGCGCTCGCACGAGACCTACGGCGCCCCTCCCCGCGTTCATGCCCAACTCGAGACCGAGGGCATTCAAATGGGGCGCAAGCGGGTGGCGCGGCTGATGCGCAGGTCAGGCTTGGCCGGCGTGAGCCGGCCCAAGTGGGTAATCTAATCACCACGGTGCGTGACCGCAATGCGCGTCCGGCGCCGGGTCTGGTGGAGCGCAACTTTATAACGCCAAGATTGAATAGGTTGTGGGTGGGCTGGCATCATTTATATCCAGACCTGGGCTGGTTTTCTGTGTCTCGCGGCACTGCTGGACGCCTTCAGCCGCCGGATCGTGGGCTGGGCGATGGAGACTCATCTGTGTACCGAGTTGGTGCTCGAAGCGCTGAACATGGCGCTGGCGCAGCGGCGGCCCGCCGGGGTAATCTATCATTCCGACTAAGACACACAGTAACACCTCGATCGTCTTCGAGATGCGCTGCTGGGAGGTTGGGGTGCGGCCTTCGATGGGCTCGGTCGGAGATTGCTTCGACAATGCGATGTGCGAGAGCTTTTTTTCGCCACGCTCAAATGCGAGCTGCTCGACCGCCGCCACTTCTGCACTCAGGTCGAGGCGCGTATGGTGCTCTTCGAGTCCATCGAGGCCTGGTCCCCCCATCGTCGGCACCCCGCCCTCGACTATCTGTCGCCAATCAACTACGAAAGGAGTCACTGCTCAGAAGAGTGGACCGCAAGCCCTCCGCCATCCACCGGAACGGAGTAACTCCAGGCTGCATCGGTTACAGTTCCAATTGTAATCCAGAAAGCTGTAGTAGCCATAGGTTCGCTACGTTCGCTAAGCGAAACTAGCACTACATATAAATTGCCGGTCTCATTCGTTCCTTTGCCCTAGGCTAATTGCCAGGAAATTTGCGGCACCGCCAGCGAGTTTGCGCGGGACGGTGGCGGCGCCTGAATCGCCGCGGGCGCAGGCACATGCTTGTCCCTATTGGTGCGGTCAAATATTCGTTTGCCTATTTTTTCCGCGCTCTGCTCAGCCACCAATGGCGTGGGAGGAATCCGCACCACGAAGCGCGAGCCGCGGCCG
>Ga0307374_10004304_pt1 | contig 23740 bp, 34 predicted proteins | sample OX3MG_FD_202532 | JGI IMG/M metagenome (GOLD analysis project Ga0307374, IMG submission 202532) | Soil microbial communities from Risofladan, Vaasa, Finland - OX-3 | ecosystem: Environmental > Terrestrial > Soil > Coastal area > Acid sulfate soil | place: Finland: Risofladan, Vaasa | collected... | reverse complement strand
CTTGAACTTATGAGCATACCGACGATATTTGCGATACTGCTCAGCAAGAGGGTCGCAATAGAGGCAAGCGTAAAGCTCTTCATACTCGCATCGGTTGCAATCGCGCTGTTTTCATTTGCGATGGTGCTTGTCTATGGGGCGACGGGAAGCGTTGCGCTAATCGCGCCTGCCACAGCAGGCAATTTGATGCTTGTTGCACTGGGGATGATAATCGCGGCGCTGGGGTTTGAGGCTGCGCTCTTCCCATTCAACCTCTGGGTCCCTGATGTCTATCAAGGTGCAAGCACCTACGTCACGGCGATGATTGGCGGGATAAACAAGAAGGTCGGATTCCTCGCTCTCATTGAGGTGCTCTTCTTGCTCTTTGCGGCAGACATGGCCGTCTTTGTGCCGATAATGTATGCGCTTGCGATAATAACGATGCTCTACGGCAACATCGCCGCCCTTGCGCAGAGGAACGTGAAGAGGATGCTTGCTTACTCCTCGATTGCACAGGCGGGATACATCGCAATCGGGCTGGCCGTAGCGAGCAGCTACTCGCTCTCCGCGAGCCTCTTCCAGATATTTGCGCACATGATAATGTTCATCGGGGCAATCGCAGTGGTGCTTTTCATGGAGAGCAAGAACAGAAACGAGATAAGCGACTATATTGGGCTGCACAAGGAGAGCAGCATCGCCGCCTTCTGCCTCACGATAATGATGCTCAGCCTGATTGGAACTCCGCTCACGATGGGCTTCATCGGCAAGTTCCTTCTCTTCTCAAGCGCGATTTACGCAGGGGCGCTGATACTTGCGCTCTTTGGAATACTAAACAGCGTAATCTCGGTGTACTACTACTTTAAGGTGATAACCGCAATGTACTCTAGCAAGAGCGGGGCGCAGCACCTTCGCGTGAAGGGGAATGTGCTCTTTGTGATTGTGCTCTGCACGCTGCTTGTGATGGTGTTCGGAGTGTATCCGGATCTGATAATGGGGCTTGCAAGCTCTGCTGCGGCTCTAATTTGATTTGATTTTCATGGCAACTGCTGACGATGTACTTGACGAGCACCTGGGAATGATAGATAGGGGAACCGCCGAGAAGATCGCGGAAAGCAAGTCGGTTGCCGAGGCGTTCAAGACTCCTCAGATCGTAACTGACAAGCCGCTTTCCATAACGGTTGACCAGCTGATCTCGCAGAAGGTGAGGGTCGAGTCATTAGTGGACATAGAGGAGGAGGTCTACAGGGTTTACAACAAGAAGCAGGTGAACATCAGCGGCGCGGACATCTACATACGCATCTTCGTTCTTGGGACACAAGGGGAGAACGCAAGGGTCATACTGTTCAAGGAGAAGGCGGACCTTGCAAACTCCATTCCGATCGAGAGGGGGGATAGGATACTTGCAAGCAAGTTTGTTGTCAAGAGGGGATACAACGGGCTTGAGCTTGCAAGCATAGATCACTCCACCATAGAGAGGATAAGGAGATCAGATAGTGGAATGGTACGCTTTGACGCAATAGACGGCGCAAGCGAGGTGGACGTGATAGGCAGGATAACCTCGATTGGGCAGGTGAAGCACTCGATCTTTGCCATCTCAAATGATAACGACTCCTGCACATTCACGATGACCGACGGATTCGACGACCTCAAGGTCACGGTGCTCGGAAATGCGGTAAGGGAGATCTCCCAGGCGCATCCTGGGGAGATTGCGAAGGTGGAGTTCGCGCAGGTCAGGAAGGGAAACGGCAAGACAGAGCTCTACGTAAACGAATCCTCAAGGATACTTGTCAGCGAGACGCTTAAGGATAGGCTGCGCTGATCATCTCTGCCCGTACTTGGCAAGGAAGTTAAGATACCTTCCGACCACAAGGCTTGGGGCCGACGGCTTTATCTTCTGTATTATGCTTACAAGGTCCTCTGTTGAGATGGCCTCCTCTGCGGCGCCGCGTATGCTCTGCTCAAGAGCGTTCATCTTCGCCTGCCTGCAGATGTTGACGATGTCCGCGCCGGTGTATCCCTGGGATATCTCGGCCAGCTTGTCGAAGTTTATCTCGCTGTTTGCGACCTTCGCGAGGTTCTTCTGGAAGATTGCAAGCCTCTCCTCCTTGTTTGGAGGGCCGACATAGATTATCTTGTCTATCCTTCCGGGCCTGAGCAGCGCAGGATCCAAAACATCAGGCCTGTTGGTCGTTGCCACCATGACTATGTTGTAGTCGGACTTTATCCCGTCAAGCTGCTCCAGGAACTCTCCTGTGAACTGCACGCCCTTCTCGCTTGCCTGGTCCCTTGCTGGAACCACGGCGTCAATCTCATCGATGAAAACGATCGCGGGAGCGTTCTCCTTTGCCCTGTCGAATGTCTGCCGAATCGACTCGATGGCGCGCTCTGGACCGTACTTGCTTATCTCGTTTCCTGATAGCGTGATGAGATGGACGTCTCCCAACTCGTTTGTGACCGCGCGCATAAGCATGGTCTTACCTGTTCCAGGAGGGCCGAAGAGCAAAATTCCCTTGATGTTCTGGATGTCGTACTTCTTTAGCAGCTCTGGATGGAGTATCGGGACCTCAACAGCCTCGTGCAGCGCCCTCTTTGCGTCGTCAAGTCCGACCACGTCCTCTACCGTTACCTTGTTTGTTGTGTCCTCCACCTGTGTGTTGTGGGTCCTTCGCTCGTAGTCCACCTTGAATGCGTTGTACTTGTCGATCTGCGCAAGCGAGGTCGATGGCTTTGTGACCTTGACAAGCGCGATGATGTCCGCCATGTTTATCTTGAGCACCTTGCCCTTGCCCGTCGCCTCATCGGCCGCCTCCCTTGCGACGTTCTCGGAGAGGTTCTTTATGTCCGCTCCTGAGTATCGGTCGGTTATCTCGGCCAGCTTCTGGTAGTCGACGTCACTTGTTATCGGGAGCTTCTTGAAGTAGTACTGGAGAATCTTCTTTCTTCCCTGGAGGTTCGGGAGAGGGATGTAGATGATCTTGTCGAATCTTCCGGACCTCATGATGCTCGGGTCGAGGAACTGCGGCATGTTCGTTGCGCCGACGATCACCACGCCCTCAATCTTCTGGAACCCGTCCATCTCGCTGAGCAGCGTTGAGAGGATCTGCCTTCCTGTCTCGGAGTCCTGCACCTCCCTGTTGCTTGCTATGTTGTCGATCTCATCGAAGAAGAGTATTGCGGGCGTGTGCTTCTTTGCGATCGTGAACATCTTCTCGATTGTCTGCGCGCTCTGCCCAGGGTACGGGGAGAGGATCTGGGAGGCCTTTATGTAGAAGAATCCTGCGCGCAGCTCGTTTGCAAGCGCCCTCATGATGTAGGTCTTACCTGTTCCCGGAGGGCCGAAGAGCAGGATTCCCTTCGGGGGCTTGATGTTGTATGCTCCTGCGAGCTCCCTCTTCTCGATTGGGGCGAGAATGGCCTCCTTTAGCTCCTGCTTGACATCGTCATAGTTCGCGACATCGTCTAGGGTCTCGCGGGTCCCTGTTGTGAGGTCCTCAAAGACGCTGCCGAACCTGCCTCTGAAGTCCTGCTTCATCACCTCAAGGGCGCGCACGACCTGCACGTCGTTGTACTCAAGGAAGAAGAGGACCGGCGGGGTTATCACAAATCCGATGAGCGGAAGCAGGCTGTATGCCGTTCCCGTGAAATAGGAGATGCCGATGTACGAGGCGGGTATCAGTGCGCTAAAGAGGCTGGCCTCAGTCCCCTTGTACTTGGATCGGCTCTTCACAGCATAGTTGCTGATCACAAAGGCGACGAAAATCCAGACCACCAGCTGTACTATAACAAAAATGAAGTTGCTGATCAGCGCAATGAAGGCGAGGGAGATGCCGTCGAAAATCTTCTGGGCCACCGCAAAGCTAAGGAACGTGCTCACCGAGCTGCTAAAGGCAGTTGAGAAGGTCGCAAAGCTGGGCAGCAGCTTTGCAGGGACGGTATAGAGGCTTGCGCCGCTCTGCACACTCTGCGCGAAGGCGTATGTAGGATCGAATGCGATGCTTCCGGTGTTTGTTATCCCTGTGAGCCCCGAGGATGCGGAGACTATCAGCACGGTGATCGCAGCGGCGATTGCGCCCCTGCGCAGCCCTATGGTAAGAATCGTGAGCACAAAGACCGGTATCTCAAAGATATAGCCGAATATCGAGAACGGCAGCGCTAAGAGCGCGTAGATGAATATTATCGAGCGGTAGTGCTTGTAGCCTAGGAAGAACGAGAAGCTCATAAAGAGCGTGAAGAGCCAGGCGATAAGCGGCACCTGGAAGAGGAACATCGGGAAGGTCTCAAATAGCAGCGCCATCAGCCCGATCAGCGGCTGCAGAAGCGTTACTATGAATGTGAAGACAGTGAGCACTCCAAGGATTGGAAGAGGGAAGAGCGGAAGAGCGGATGCAACTGAGATAAGCGCGAACACTGCGGCTACGCCGTCCGGGAAGTGCTGCGCTGAGACAAGCTGGCGCAGCATGTCCTTGAACTTGTACATGTAGAGCGGGGTCAGCTTGTAGGAAGGCTCGTCCTTCTTTGCCTGCGGCCTCTTGCCGAACGAAACTGCGGGCTTCTTTCCAGTATCGACACTAGGCTTGCCAACTTTCGAAGTCTCTGGCATGGTTACTATTAAGAAGGGGGGGATTTTAAACCTTGCATCCGACTGAGAATTCGCGAATTGACCTGCAATCGGATATTAATATTAACCTTAAGGCAATAATGATTATGCCCCGTTGTAGCTCAAAGGTAGAGCGGTCGGCTGTAGTTTGTGACTAGCACTGCTATGCATTGCTGGATACCGACAGGTTGGGAGTTCGATTCTCCCCAACGGGAGTCTTTTTCAGATAAAAAGAGGGGCTAGATTTCCTTTAGCTCCTTGCGTGCCGCGTCCATCTCCTTCATCGCCTTCTTCATATGGCCCATGACAACGTCAAGATTCTCAATCAGCCCAAACTTCACATCAGAGTTGACCTTCTTTGCAATAGCATCGCGGATGACCTTGATGTTCTTTTGGTGCAAGACTATCTCCCTTGACATCTTGTCTAGGAGCTTGTAATCGTTGATGAGCTCGTTCTTTGAAGGCTTCTTGCTGTTTCGCATAATACCACGTTAGTGTGGTGCTTCTCAAATTTAAATTACTATTGCTAAGTTCCCGCAGGTATTTTATATGAGCGAAGTAGCATTTGTTAATATGTACCCGCCAGACATTCCGGAAGAGGCGCCAAAGGAGGCAATCCGGAGACTGCACAAGAATCTTGAGGAGGAGCCGCTGGTTAGGGAAATAAAGCACATTGAGGAAAAGCTGCTTGTTAGGCGCGGAGACTACTTCAAGGATTACACGATGGAGGAAAGAACGCAGCTAAAGGAGCTGCTCAAGCTCTTTGAGGAGCTTTTGCAGACCAAGTACGGGGCACTAAACTACATACTAAAAACGATGCCAAACGAGATAGAGGCGCTCTATAAGGTGAATACGAGCATAGACTTCACGGTGGACCTTGACGAGGTTAGGATGCGCATTCCAAACCCGGTGCTAGATGGTGCAGTGGCCGCCGGGGGAGGAAGGAGCTTTGTCGGTGAGGAGCCAAAGAAGGTGTACTCCCCAGAGGAGGACAAAAGAAACGAAAAGGTAACGGATAAGGCGATAGAAGAGATAGTGGAAGCGATTAAGAATATTCTTTCAAAAGAGGATTAGATGAAGGCGCTAAAGAAAGGAATTTACGAGCACTACAAGGGGAAGAGGTACAGGGTTCTTGGAATGGCAAGGCACAGTGAGACTCTGGACGAACTTGTGGTCTATCAGGCGCTCTACAAAAGCAAGGAGTTTGGCAGGAACGCAATCTGGGTAAGGCCAGAGAAGATGTTTGCTGAAAAAGTAAAGATCAATGGCAAGACGGTGCCAAGATTCAAATTCTTAAGAGCAAAATAACTACTTCACTATTTTGAAGTTGAAGTTGGGACTCTGGAATTTTCCATAGAGCAGCGCCCACATCATAACCAGCATCTCCGTTCCCCTTGCGGTCTTTATGTCTCCAAGGTCCAAAATTGACTTCCATCCGAACGCCTTGAGAAGCTCGCTCACCTTTGCCTTGGCATCCGAGTCGTTTCCGCACATGAAGATGTCATGGTCTCCCTGAACGATTGAAGGATTGACCATTAGAAGAGCGTTCATGGTGTTTAGCGTCTTGACTACTTTTGCGTTTGGAAATGTTCGCTGTATCTGCTCCCCGAGAGAGTCAGTATTGCATACTGAAAATGAAGGTGGCATCCCATGAGAGAAATCTAGAGGATTTGAGAGATCCACGAGTATTTTTCCGCCCAGGTTCTGTTCTCCTGCGGATTTTAGGGCTTCTATTGATGCCATCCCTGCGGTGCAGTTGAATACGATTTCGCCGAACTTTGCGGCATCCTCAAAGGTTCCTTGGGTCGCATTTGCTCCGCTTGCCTTTACCCACTCGGCTGCGGATGCATTGTCGGCCGTCCTTGAACCCATCTTTACGCTGTGCCCGAGCTGGACCAGCTTTGTCGAGATTACCCTTCCGACCATTCCAGTTCCAAGTACTCCTACGTTCATCATTTCACCGCTTGTATATCACAGTGAGGTTATAAATCCTGCAATCACATATTAATTTTATGACAGAAAGCTGCCTGTTCTGCAGGATCGTGAAGGGAGAAATCCCCTGCTACAAGATCTGGGAAGATGATGATTTCTTCGCGTTCCTAGACATCTTTCCAAACATCAGGGGGCAGACGCTTGTAATCCCAAAGAAACACCGCCAAAGCGACGCATTCAAGCTCGAAGACGAAGAGCTTGCGGAATTTGTAAAGGCGGCAAAGAAGGTTTCGAAATTGCTCGAGAAGGGGCTGGGAGTCCAGAGAGTGTTTATGGTGCTTGAGGGAATGGGAGTAAACCATCTGCATGCAAAACTCTATCCAGCAATAGGCCTACAACAGAATGAGTTTGAGGAGGTGCTTGCAAAGGAGGAGGCCCATTTTGAGTCTTATCCCGGATACGTTACTACAATTTTAGGGCCTAAAAAGAGTGATGAGGAACTGGCAGAGGTACAAAGGGCGATAACGAAAAATAAGTAAGTGTTGGAGTTAACTGCTTATCCGCGTTTTGATTTCTTGGCTTCCGCCTCCCAGATCCGTGACCAGATGGTTTCCACTGTGTACGTCTCGCCGATGAGCCTTTGCGGTATGTCGGTCTTGCGAAGCGCATCATATACCACTTCAGGGAGAACAAGGAATATCTTCTTTTTATCGTCCTTGCTCACCCTTGCGCCCATCGAAAATGTGGGGCCGAACTTCTCGTAGAGCGATTGGAGTGCCTTTGAGTGCTCCTCCCTGTCAATTTCAACGACTTTGTACCCCATTTTAACAGATATCATGTGCCTTGCACCGTATTTAATAATTATTGCCAATAATATTCATATTGGAATAGTGATATGATGTTTCCGGTACTTAGCTCGATAGGAATCAGAAGAAAGAGGCTGGATCTGACGCAGAACGCATTTGCAAAGAGGGTCGGGATAAGCCAGTCGATGCTCACAAAGATTGAGAGGGGCAAGACTATCCCAAGCTACAAGATCGCGGTGGAGATATTCGGAAAGCTAGATGAGATAGAGCACCACGGCGAGAAGGCGGCGAAGGAGTTCATGAACAGCAAGGTGATAGGCCTTGAGGGCACCGATACGATTGAGAAGGCGGCGAGGCTCGCAAAGCAGCACGGGATCTCGCAGTTCCCAGTGCTAAGCGGCGGAAGGATAGTGGGAAGCACAAGGACATCGGATCTGATAGTTCTGCCGAAGGGGGCAAAGGTAGGCTGGAAGATGGAGCCTCCGTTCCCGACCGTCCATGAGGACACGCCGATAATTGTGGTCAGGAGTCTGCTTGCACATGCGCCTGCGGTGGTGGTAGTGAGAAAGGGTGCAATAGTCGGCATGATAACAGCGGAGGACTTATTATGAAATTTAGAATTTTTTTTAGTAAAATTTCGGAAGGTTTAAAATTTTAAAAATTCATAAATATTTGTGGCAGAATGAAGGAGAAATACAACATACTTATAACCAAAGGAAAGTAGCTTATGTTTCTTATCTAGAGAGTCGAAGGTTGTCCGATGAAACACAAAGTAACTTGCATGGCTTGTAGCAAGAAAGGAATAGTTGAGGTTGAAAAGGGGAAGAAAGTCAGGGATAAAAACTGGTATTATTTCGGAAAGACGGACCTGAACGGGATTGCAAGAAGTAAGTTTCTTTACAAGGTCATCTCGCTTAAGGACTGGAAGACTGAAAAGGTAATGAATACAGAGTATGATAAAAATGCCAAGCCACGAATCGTTGAACAGTGGGAGTGCAGGGAGTGCTGGAATGAGCACACAAAGAAATCAATTAAATGACGAACAGTTCTAGAGATTTAAAAATGGATAATGAATTATTCTTCTGTTTCTAAGCTGATTAAATCACAAATCTGACCAATCTTAAGTTAATGGAAATAGAGAGCATGGTTAGTGAAAAGAAAAGCTTAAATGAAATATCAAGAACTCTGTCTTTGAGTAAAAGCACCGCGTATTATTGGTTTAGGCGTTTTGGAGGACATACAGTACCGAAAGTCAGAATTAATTATGACTCAGAAGAAAATATTGGAGAACTTGTCGGGATATTTGCTGGAGATGGAAATTATTATCTGGATTCTGGATACAGACACATAATAAAAATATCTTTGAATATTAAAGACTCATTTTATTCGGACTATGTTTATGCACTTATTGAGAAAACTTGCAACAAGAAACCTTGGAAATATCAGGAATTATCACACAATGTTACTGCAATAAGAATTATATCCAAGGAACTCATCAACTTGCTAGAAGAATACCTAGATTGGGGAGCGAACAAGACATTGACGGTACATCTTAGACAAAATCTAGAAGATTACGGAAGGGATTTTGTGATTGGCTTCTTGAGAGGACTAATGGATACAGACGGTTATCTTGGAAATAAAATTGCAAAATATACTACAATTTCATTTCCATTGGCAAGAAATGTTGAGAAGTTATTGAAAACTTTAGGGATTAGTTCAAAGGGATATGTTTATTACGAAAAAAGAGAGAACAGGCACCCAATCTACAGAATAGTTATCTCTAAAGACTTCGATAAATTGATTTCAACCATAAAACCAAAGCATTTTAACCATTTATCCACCAATAAGTAGTAGGTGTGTGTCTCGGTAGTGTAGTGGTTAGCACACTAGCCTGTCACGCTGGTAAGCCTATTAGTTTACTCTAATAGACCCTGAAACCCGGGTTCGAATCCCGGCCGAGGCGCCACCTAAAAATAGTGACAAAATGAAATCCTCCTCCTTCACCTTGAAAAACGGTCTTCGTGTCTTTGTTTATCCTACGCCATACCTTGAGAGCGTCGCAATAGCCATTGGCGTGAACTACGGCTCAATGGATGATGGGGATAAAACCATAGGCGCCGCCCACTTCCTAGAACATATGATACTAAAGGGGACGAAGACTAGAACGGTTAATCAGATAAGGGAGGAAGCGCGAGAGATGGGGCTGATATGGAATGCTTTTACAAACATGGAGAGGACATTGTACTTCTTTCAGGCATACAAGGACAGATTCTCTGGAATGATGGAACTCCTCTCGGATATGGTGGTTAATTCAACAATACCTAAGGCCGAATTTGAACTGGAGCGCGGACCGGTTATTAATGAAGAACTGATGAGGCAGGATAACAATCAGTACTTCTTCTGGGATCATCTTCCTCAGGCTGTCTATACGGACCATCCCGCGGGCAGAAAAAATACAGGAAACAGGGAGTCAATAAATAGGCTCAAACGGGAGGATCTGATAAAGGTGTATGAGACTCATTATTCACCTGAGAATATGGTACTTACAATCTATGGGAATGTCAAACTAAGTGAGGCCAAGCGCCTTGCAGTCAGACATTTTTCGAAATTCTCTAGGAAATATGTGAAAAAGGAAAGGAGATTGTACAGTGCGCCTCAAGTAAAAAATGAGGTAGTGGTAAGGCGGGAGAACATCAAGCAATCCATAATAGGAATGGGATTTAGATGCGGGGAGTTCCATCCATCTAAAGTGTCTGAGACCGTATCGCTTATGGTAGCAGCCATGGCGCTAAATTATAGGGTCATGGATGAGGTCAGGATAAAAAGAGGGCTCGCATATACTCCGTTTGCAGTTTATGCATTTTACAATAGCATCAGTTTCATAGGCGCACAGGCTGCTGGGGAACACCAGAAAATTTCAGAAATAAAGCAGATTTTATTGGCTGAATTCGAGAAAATGGAAAAGGGAGCATTAACAGAGTCTGATATTGAAAGGGCAAAGAATGGACTTATCGCACAGTACAGAATAATGCGAGAAAATACCATGAGTATGGCAAATACCATAACCTCCTTTACAATTATGACAGGAGACTACAAGTTCGTGGAGAACCTTCCCGACCTGATATCGCAGGTGAAGCTTGCGGATGTGAAGAAGTACTGCAAAAAGTACATCAAGGCGGGCAAGTACAGCTCTGTCATCCTAAAACCCGAGTGATTGGAAGGTCTTTTAAGCATTATTTGACTAATTCTACTCATGCAGATCGTAAAGGAAGATAAGCTTAGGCACATAGAGAAAGTGCTGGCCACTTCGCCTGAGATATCCGTTGTAAAAACAAAATACGGAAGCGACCTGACGGATACTCTAAGGGACAAAAAGTCAGATGTGTATGGTGAACTGGTTCGCATCACAGTTGCGCCAAAAAATGATGCGGCAAACATGCAGCAGCTCATAAAGCTTAGGGACGGGCTTATGCAGAAAATAGGGCTTGCCCCAAGCTGGAGGCCCGAGATAATGTTTACAGGGATAGGCAAGAGGTGGGGGCTGACGAGCGCGGAAATTGTCTACTCGGAAGTGATGCCAAAGAGAAGGATAGTTGAATCGGGAAGGGAGCTCTCGGGGGAGAGGGATATCTGGATTGCAATATATCCGAACCAGGCGATGGCAACGGCCCTTGCCCTGCCGCCTGCCTTCAACGGAAGGCAGCTGATCCAGATAACACTTGACCTTACGGAAAGGGACATGAAGAACCTTGAGATTGCCTCAAACGCCTTCAAGATAACACATAGGGAAAGGCTACAGTACGCCTTTGAGAAGATGCAGAGAAAGCAGCTAAATCAGGAATAGAGAGACGAATTGTGATAAAATGGCAGAACATGAGACAAAAGCGGCGCACCAGACAGAGAGGCATGAAAACAAGACACAAAATGGCACGAAGAAGCAGGGTTTTGCGATAAAGCCGCTCTACATCATTGCGGCAATCATAGTAATTGGAGTGATTTACTTGGCAATAAACAGCACATCCGCAAAAGCGGCAGGGGCATCTGCGCCGATACTTGTGGCGGCAGGGGACAACATCAGCGTTGAGTACACCGGTACCTTCCAGAACGGAACGGTCTTTGACACAAACGCAGGAAACGGCAAGCCGCCGCTTAAGTTCACGGTGGGAGGAGGGCAGCTGATCCAGGGATTTGACATGGGGGTGATAGGAATGAGCCTCAATGAGACAAAGAACATCACAATACCACCAGAGCAGGCATACGGGCCTGTGGATCCATCCCTGATAATACCGGTGCCCCTTAGCGCATTCGGCAACAAGAGCAGCTCAATTAAGGTTGGAGACGGAATCAGCACGATAATAAGCGGAATCCAAAGGCAGGGCGTCGTCACCGCACTCAACGCGACAGTCGCAACCGTCGACTTCAACGCACCGCTTGCAGGTCAGACGCTGATCTTCAAGATTAAGGTCCTCTCAATCCAGAAGTGATGACAAGTCTGGAAGAAAAATCCACCAGAAACATCCTAGAATGATATCCACACCCCCGCCCACATAGTGTGGAGATTAAGAACCCATTTGTCGAGAGATACGGAACTCTCCGCAGGGGTAGGGGGAAGGATATAGAGTGTGGAGAGTCTCTAAAAATATCTTAGAACCATATACACACCCCTTGCCTTTTGAGTGTATATTACAATCAATCTTGTCGAGAGAAATGAGACTCTACACAGGGGCAGGGGAGAGATATAGAGTGTGTATACTCAAAGGTACATTTTTATTTTGCAGTAAAACTGGCGGTAATAAGACAACAAATATTTAAATAAACTTATCCCATAGATTAAACATGGTAAAATATGATTTTTACGGTTATCCGATTAGAGCAAGAAAAAGGCGTACCAAAAAGGCGCGTGGAAAGACAGCTTATAGAAAGGGGAAAAGGGGAGAAAATGATGCTGAGGCATTTCTAACAAGGAGAAAATTTAAAATTGAGGCAAGAAGATATAGAAGGTTAGGGATGGAATTTGATTTGATGATAGGAAAGGGTGGAAAACATTATTTAGTTGAGGTAAAAAATCTTTCTAAAAAAGTGCAAAAAGGTTTGGTAGAAAAGTTTCATAAAAAATTAATTGCATACAGAAAAAAGGATAAGAGTACAAAGCATCGAGGTATATTTATGTCTAAAAAGGGCTTTGAAGCAAGCGCACTCACTACCGCTAAAGTGGCTGGAATTAAAACCTTTACATTCAAAGGTAAAAGCAAACACCGTCACAGAAGTAATAATGCACCTTATACTTTAAATTATCTCAGGGGTTGATTTAATGGCGACAAAAACTAAAAGGAAATACACCTTTAGGAAAGGAAAACCTGTACCTTATGAATCAGGAAGCATTTTGCACCAAATGACTAAAGGAAATACTTCTTTTGGTATAAAAAAGTTGCGAGGATCAGAAACTTTACTTCGTCAGAAAAGAAAAAAGGGCAGAAAATAAATAATAAATTTAAGAACTTACTTCTTTATCTGAGGAAAAGGGGATTATAAATTGGAAAGCGTAAGTATTATTGCAGGCAGTGTCCCTAAAAATATAGTCAGTAGTGACAAGAATCCTGCAGAAACAAAAACGGTTCTTCCGATTAGCGCATAAGTCTCACTCTTATTCTTGATATTTAGGAACGACTTTTCTATCACCCAGAAGAAGTACGCTCCAACGAGTAGTATTGCGCCTATCGGGATCAGTCCTACCGCCCCGAATGCACTGTACGACCCTATGAAGATGAGAAGGTCTCCTATGAACCCTGCCGTGAGGGGCAGTCCTATTGCAGCAAGTGCCCCGAAGATGAACAGATACGTTATCTTTGGAGATGTTTCTATTATTCCCTTGAGCTTGTCAATGAATAAGGTCCCGTACACCTTGTCTATTGTTCCTGCGAGCAGGAACAAGAGTGATATTGCCAGTGCGTGCGCCATCATGCCATAGATTGCCCCTGCGGTTCCGAAGTGGTTGATTGCGGCTATCCCTACCGCGATTATTCCCATGTCAACGATGCTGGTGTATGCAATCATCCTCTTTAGGTGGGTCTGGCGAAGTGCCACCATGGCGCCATAGATTGCGGAGAAGCCGAAGATTGCCGCAATGTACATTGCATAGTGCGCGGCAAGAGGTACCAGCAGGAACATTAAGAGGAGCCCGTATCCCCCAAACTTAAGGAGAACGCCTGCCAGGATCATGCTTCCTGTAGTTGGCGCCTCTGTATGAGCGTCAGGGAGCCAGTTGTGGAACGGGAAGATCGGTGCCTTTATCATGAATGCGACCAGAAGTAATACCAATATTATTGGTTGTACTGCCATCGGAAGGGTGGCTGCGGACTGTTGAAGTTGGTATATATCAAATGAGTGCGGAGTTGAGTAGAAGTATAGCATCATTATTGCAATCAGGAGGAGCAGGGATGCGATGATGGAGTAGATTATGAACTTGATTGCAGCGTACCTTCTGTCGTACCCCCCGTAGGCGAAGATGATGAAGAACATCGCGAACTCCGCTATCTCCCAGAAGATGTAGAAGAGGAAGAGGTTGCCTGAGAGGAAGAGGCCCAGTGCGCCTCCTAGGACCAGCATGAAGACTATGCTGTAGAGCTTCTGGTCCTTTTGTATGAACTCCCTTCCCACAATTGCAGCCGCAAGAAAGACGATTGCGGTCATAAGCACAAGTATAAGGCTGAGGCTAGTCACCTGGAAGGAGAGGTTTATCCCTATTGCTGTGAGGTAGGGCTGTATGAACGAGAGCGAGGCAAGTCCGCCCTGGCTCACATCGTATAGGATGCGCGCAGCAAGCACCATCTCCCCTGCGGCTGCAATCAGGGCAATCTTATGGGAGTGCCTCTCTGGCAACAGGGCGATTGGGATTATTGCAAGAAAGGGCAGTATGACCATTAAAGGCAGGAACGGAAACATTCAACCGCTATTGTAGGGGGATTAAACTATTTTATTGGTATCGCTTAGAGGATTTATCCCTTTTGGGGAGATTTAGAAGAAAATTGCTTTCTTTTATCAGAAAATTGGAAAAGGTAGTCGTATGCCTTCCAGGCTTCACAACAGCCACAACCTTTTACATATTCTGAACATCTCTTACCCCAGAATTTTGTAATCCACTTTTTCATTGCCGTTTTCATAGATATGCACGGTTTCTACTGCAGAAGATCTTTATCAGGCGAAAAGGCTTTCTTCATCTTTCTCCAATTTGCCTGTCTTTGGACTGATCTTTAATGCAAATGATTCGAGCACGATTGCACCGATCAATATCCTATCCAACTTAGGATTTAGGTATGTTCTGAAAGTGCCTTCGTCTCCATTAAAACCTATCTTAACTTCCGCATAGCCAAGTTTGATGCGGCCGCTGGGTGTTCGAATCATATTGTAGCCCGATGGCTTAATCCCCAAATCGTCAGCCATCTTCTTTGGAATCATAGAACTAAGGGTTCCTGTATCCACCAACCCGGATACGCTTATTTTCCTTCCGGGATTATCTGGGTTTGCGAAGGTCGTATCTACATAGGTGTAGCCCATAATATCCCTCTTTCAATAACTCTATTTCATTCTCTAAATTAATAAACCCTCCGAAAAAATTTCGGTTTTTTAATAGAATTATGCTATTTATTTCTATCGTGGGTAAATTGAGTATGCCAAAGGAGGACATACACGCAATCCGCGACTTCACAAAGGATCGCGCAGAGGCGCTGACCGACGGGATCTTCGCCACGGTTATGACAATCCTTATCCTCAGCCTTGTGGTGCCCATCATCACCTCGGGGAATGTTGATGAGATTCTATCATCCGATCTTATCGGACTTCTTCCCAACGTGCTCACGTACGTGATGAGCTTTTTGGTGCTCGGGACCCTTTGGATCGGCCACAACAACATCTTCCGCTACCTTGAGAGGGCGGAGAGGAGGGTGCAGTGGATAAACCTTCTCTTCCTGCTCAGCATCGGGTTCATACCCTTCACGACCGCGCTCTTGGGGAGGTATCCGCTGGACCACGCCGCTGTGCTTGTCTACGGCATAAACCTTCTGGCAGTGGCAATCATATTCAACCTCTTCTTCGGATACGCCCTGCTCGAGAAACTGCTTCACGGGGAGGTCCAGAAGCGGTTCTTCAAAAGGTCCCTGATGCGCGCATCAGGTGCGATCTTCATCTATCTGACCGGAGTCATCTTCTCCTTCATAAACCCGGAGATAAGCCTGGGCCTCTATGTGCTCATGCCGATTTACTACATACTCGCTTACGGAATCCTGCTGCGCTAATGAGGAGGATCAGCAGCTTGCGTTATAGCTAAGTATTTCTGAGTTTGCCGGCAGGCTCAGCGTCCCGGCATAGCAGTTTCCGGATCCTATCCCAGCCAGGGACTTGTATGAGACTGTGACGTTGTAGTTTTGGCCTGCAAGCAGCGAGATTGCATATCTTCCGCTGACCACCGTTGTAAAGTAGCTTCCTGATGCAGAAACAAAGCTCGCCGCAACCGGATAGGTGCTAAAGCCGGTTGTCTTCATCATTCCGGTGACGATTGCAACCTGAGGCTGTGGTGCGTGTGAGAGGACTATGTCATATATCACAAACGCCACGGTCGCAATTATCGCAAGGAAGATCAGCACTGCGACTAGCTTTAGGATTGGATGATGCGAGTGGCGCTCTCTTGGCATTCTTTCACTTACTATGCCTTTGTCGTCAAACGCTAAAAATACTTGCCTCCCCCTCGCAGATTTGGAAATTGCGTAAATTTTCTTTATCTGAGTTGACGAACTTGCAGAGAACCTTTAAAGAGCTATGATTCGCAGTTCATTTGGGAGTGAGTATGTATTCGAACACGCGCTCGATACTGATCAACGACATCATGAGCCACCCGGTCATCACTGCGGCGCAGGACGACAGCATAAAGAGCATCGCGGTGAAGATGGAGAAGCACAACCTGGGCTCAGTTGTGATTGTTGACAACATGAACCGCCCTCTTGGAATCATAACAAAGGGGGACATAGTCCGCAGGCTCGTCACAAAGAAGAGATTCATGCTAAAGATGATGCTATTCACCAAGGTGAAGGGTGTGATGTCTCGTCCGATAGCGACGGTTGACAAGAACAAGAGACTCGAGCAGGCTGCGCGTATGATGATGGAGCGCAAGGTGAAGAGGCTCTGCGTTGTCGACACAGATGGACGTCTGATAGGGATTGTCACAGACAATGACATAATGAGGCACTCAAGTGCACTTATCGAGGTCCTAAACGAGATAATTGACACGGGTTATCTCAAGGAGTCTGGGGAAGTAGGACTTAAGGTTTAAAGAGAATTATAAACCGTATTTTGCCTTTAGCTGAGGTATGGTGAGGTACTTGTCGAGTTTACCTTTTTTGATATCACTTCTTATTTTCTTTATCCTCTTCTGTTGTGCGGGAGAAAGAGAGTCCTCTTCTATTCTCTCGATTATTATGGGCTGAGACATCTTCATTACCTTCTTGTCAAGCGCTCCTACAGCTGCCTTTAATCGCTTAATATCGCGTTTGATTTGTACCAGGCTAACCTTTTGCATAACTTATCTTACCCCTTGTATTTATCTCTGAGACAACAATTATATCTTTTTCTTTTACTACTGTGAAGATTATTCTATAGCTTCCGAATCTTGCCCTATGCTCGTTTTCAGTGAGTTTCTTTATGTCCATTTTAACATTAGGGAAATCTTTTAGCTCGTCGATTCTGGCCAATAGTGTATGGATGATGTGTTTAGGGAATCTCATCATCACTTTGGTAGGTTTTGAGTCAATCCTAACTTCCATATCAAATCTGAATTCTTTTCTGTAGCCCCTAATTTAAACCCTCCGAAAAAAAGTTAATTTTTTTAATGCGCTTTTCCCACTAGGACTGGAAGGTCTTGATTGTAACGTCTTTTCTCAGTTCTGTGACAAGAAATAGGTAAATGCCGTTTAATGTGAGAAGGGTTATCGAACCGGATACAGCTCCGTCTGTCTTTAGCAGCTTCTTATCCCTAAGAGCGTTTATCGCCTCTCTTACCTCTATGATCTTTGGTTGGTTTGCCTGCTTCACCACCACATTTTCAAGCGAGAGAGTGTCTCTTGTGAAGATAGGGTTGGTGTAGAGCGCATTGAGAATCTGCTTCTGCAAAGGGGTGAGCTCCTTTCTTATCTGCCGCAGCTCTCCGTCGCTGTAGGATTTGGTGTCTGCATTAACATTTGACTTTTGCATTGCAACACGTTAAGCGTAAAATTATGCGTCTATGCTGCTCTCCGGGTATCCCAGCTTTAGAAGCTCCTTCTTCACCTGGTCCTTGTGGTCCCCCTGCAGCTCGATGACCCCGTTCTTGTAGGTCCCTCCACAGGCAAGGCGCGTCTTGAGAGACTTTGCGGTCCTCTCAAGCTCCTCTCCGGTCAGCCCTTCGACTATGGTCATGTACTTTTGGAACTTCTTCTTCACTTTTGAGACTTTGATCTTCTTGGTGGTCTCCCTGTCAAGGACATCGCAGACGCAAAGCTCCTTTGGCAGGCCGCATTTAGGACATATTTCAGCCATTACTCAGCGACACCTTTTTCCTTAAGCAGGGTTAGAATCTGTGCGATTGTTCGCTTCATCTCTCTTGACTTGATCTTCTTGCTTGCGACTCCCGTAGAGGCAATCTTTCTCCTTTCTATCCCAAGCTCGAATCGAACCTCGGCTAGCTTTGCCTTGAGCGCTTCAGGCGCAAGTGATCTCAAATCCTTTATGTGCATAACAATCATTTTCTCTTTTCTGATATAAATATTTATTGGGCTGCGGCGATGCTCTTTGGCAGGGCGATTGGCGTTGCCTTTCTGTCTGGGAAGACTGTTCCCGGCTGCACAATCCTTACCTTGATTCCGATTGCACCATACTTAGGGTATGCGGCAAGAGCTGCAGAGTCCACAAGCTTGACTGTGTCCCCAGCCATTGGCATGTATCCGAGCCTTACCTTGATTCTCCTCTTCTTTGCTCCCTTTGCGGCAAGCTTTCCTGAGGCGATGACCTCGGCGCCCAGTGCGCCGTTCATCATGATATCCCTAACGACTGAGTGAAGTAGTGACCTTGCGTTTGCGCCCCTCTCAAGCGAGTTTGCGACGTATCTTGCGACAAGCCTTGGCTCAAGCCTTGGGTTTGAAACCTCTGAAACACTGATCTGCGGGTTGTCAACGTGGAACCTTGACTTGAGGGTCTCAGTTAGAGCGTTGATTGTCTCTCCTCCCCTTCCGATTACCTTTCCTGGGGTTGTTACAAAGACCGTGATTCTTGTGAGCAGCGGCGTCTTTTGGATCTCGACTCTTGAGAATCCTGCCCTTGTGAGCGTCTTCTCAAGGTACTTTGAGACCTTGTCCTTAACCATTGCGTCCTCGATGAATTTTCTCTCTATTACCATAATTATCAGTCTAGTGTTATTCCTTGTGCTCCTTCTTCACTTCCTTCTGTTCGTGCTGGTGCTCGTGCTCATGCGTGTGGCCCTCGTGGCTGTGTGCCGCGTGGTCGTGATCTGCGTGAGCATGTTCCTCATGATGAGGGTGAACGTGTTCTGCTACTGCCGGCTTCTTTGGCATGTTCTCCTTGATTGCCGCAGCGAGCTTCTGCATCTCTGCAGGGTTTGTCGCATCGACGCTCTTTGGCATCTTCTTTGCAGGAGCCTTTGGAGCCACCTTTCTGACCAGAGGCTTTGTGTCCTTCTTCTTCATGAAGTACTTCATGTTTCCTGAAAGGGACTCCTCCGTTCCTGTTCCGAGTATGATCTCAACCTTTGCGAGCTCGATGTCGCTGTGGTTGATTGCGCTCCTTCCGTACATTCCCCTTCCCCATGCAAGAGAACCCTTGCTTGGCTGCCTTCGAATTGTCTGGGTCTTGTTTGCCGCTGCGTGAACGATAAACATCGTGTCTGCGTCAACCATTCCCTTGTTGTCGGCGTTTGCAAGCGCATTCTGAATAACTACTCTTATCTCCTTTGCGGCCTTGATCGGGTACGCACCCTTTCTGCCGTGGAGCTCGTGCCTTGCGCCCATGTACTTGTTGTACTTTGTGAATGCGATCGGCATTTCCATGGAGATCAGCTTGTCGATTATGTGAAGCGCGTTGGCTGCCCTTGTGTAGCGAATTGCATTGCACACAATCGAGAGATCCTTGTAGCTGGCGTTGATTCCGGTCTTCTGAGCCTTGATGAACTCGCCGCCAATATTGAAACTATATCCCATTACTTCACCGCGAGGAACTTGCTACCTCTTGTTGCCCTGATACCAGGAGCGCTGTGCTGCACCCTCTTTGTTGAGAATGCGAACTCGCCGAGCCTGTGCCCGAGCATCTCTACTCTTATCTCCATCTGCTTGAACTCCTTTCCTGTATGAACGCCAAAGCTCATTCCCACCCATGAAGGCAAGATCACTCCGTCCCTCTCGTGGGTCTTGACCATCTTTCCGGTCTTCTTCGCCTTCTCGACCTTTGCGATGAGGTCCTTGTACTGGATTCCCATCCTCTCGATTGCGCGCCTCTGCCTTGACTTGAGCAGCTTTGTGAACTCCTCAAGGTTTAGCTTCTGGAGCTCCTCAAGCGTAAGTCCTCTAAATGTGTAAATTCTTGCCATTTTATCATCTCTTTCTTCTTCCTACTCTGCTTGCCGCAATGTGTCCGACCTTTGCGCCAGGAGGTGCGTTCCTCGATACCATCGAGCTTGCTCCCTTGTGGTGCTGCTTACCTCCGAACGGGTGGTCCACAGGGTTTGACTTTACTCCCCTGTTAACTGGCCACTTTGCATTGATCGCGTGCTTTATGTAATGGTTCTTTCCTGCCTTCATGATCGGGAGCATCTCCATTCCTCCTCCCGAGATTATTCCTATCTCCGCCCTGCACATGTTGTTTAATTCGACCGCCTTCTTTGAAGGCATGTTGATTGTGGTCGTGTTCTCCGTGTGCCCCATGATTGTTGCGAAGCTTCCTGCTGCCCTTACGAGCTTTCCTCCGTCTCCCGGAGTTCTCTCTATGTTGTAGACTGGAAGACCCTCTGGGATCTTTGAAATGTTTGTTATGTTGCCGATTCCGATTGATGCCTCAGGGCCGATCTGTATTCTGTCCCCGACCTTGATTCCCTCTGGGGCGATGAACATCTGCTCTCTCATGTCGTCGTACTTCACAAGCATGAGCGGGGCGGTGTGCCCTGGATCGTCTATGAACTCGATTACCTCTGCGTAGATCTTTCCTGAAAGAACGGCATTTCCAATAACCACGTCCGCCTTGAAGCGGTTTGGCGGCTTTCGGTAGGCGTTTGAGCCTTTTCCACGTCGTTGCTGCTTGAGCTTTTTACCCATTTTCTAACCTTGTTTAATTATACCAGTTTCAACTTGAGCGCAATGTCTGATGCCTTGAACTGAGAGGCGATCTTTATGTACGCCTTCTTGGTGTTCCTTGGTGTGAGCGCAGTTGCGACGCTCTTGACCTTCACCTTGAATATCTTCTCGAACTCTGCCTTTATCTCTGGCTTTGTCGCCCTCATGTCGACGATGTACTCGATTATGTTGCTTTTCTCGATCATGTTTATTGCCTTTTCTGTTGCTATCGGGTACATTAGTGTTGCCATGCGATCACAATTTTGCCTTCTTGACTGCCTCGACCATTCCGTTGATTGCGTGCTCTGAGTAGATGGTCACCCTTGGGATTGCTCCCGGCGCTACGTTTCCTACCGTCATCTTGTCGATTGACATCACATCGACTCCAGGAATGTTTCTTCCTGCCTTGCCGATCTTTGCCGCATCCTTTACGATTATGAGAACTGACTTTCTGAAGATTCTTCGCTTTGAGAGCCTTCGCAGGCCCTTTCTTAGCTTTGGATCGTGAGACTTCTCGATGTCCTCCTCTAGGCCTAGGCCCTTGAGGACTTTGATTAGATCATGTGTCTTTGCGATGGACTCAATCTTGTTGTCCATGACAATTGGAACTGCTGCGAGCTTGACTGTGTGCCTCTCCTGTATCGCATCCGGCTTTGCGGTCCCTGCGATTGCGGACTCAAGCGCCCTTCTGTACTCGACTGCATTGATTCTTTCTATGATTATCTTCTCGACCTGGTGCGGGTGAGCCCTTCTTCCCTTCTTTGCCGAAGGAATCTTTCTGACCTCTCCCTGAGCGCCGCCTGCGAGCTTCTGCCTTGGTCTGATTGCGGTTCCCATGTGACGTCCTGTTCTCCATGTGGAGTACTCTCCGATATACATGGCGCTGGTCTGCATTCCCGCGCTGATGTAGTGTCCCTGTGGCTGGTACTTGAGTGACTGCTCGGCGAGGATTGCCCTTCGCACAAGATCCGGCCTGAATGCCTTTGTGAATGTCTCAGGCAGAGCTATCTTTTTCTCGACTTTGCCGTCAATTTGATAGAGAGATGTTTCCATATTATGCAGCACCCTGCTTTGATGCGGTTGAGATGTATGTCAACTGCGGCTTCTTTGCGACCGTCTTGTTTCGAATCGCCTTTCTGATCCTAACGAGCCTCTTTGGGACTCCAGGAATTGAACCTTCAAGAAGTATGAAATCATTTTTGACTAGTCCATAGTTTAGGTAGCCTCCCTTAACGTTGATCTGGTTTGCCTCTGCTGCCGTTCCGACCTTGAGAACTCTCTTGTTCATCTCGGATCTGTAGTTGTATCCCATGTGACCGGCCTGAGGGATCGTGTAGAGAACCTTTGGCGGGTGCCATGCTCCCATGGTTCCTGTGTGCCTAATCTTCTGGGTTGCCTTTCTCATGAGCCTTGCGACTCCGTATCTCTTGATGACTCCAGCCCATCCCTTTCCTTTTGAGATTGACTTTACGTCGAGATAGTCGCCTTCTCCGAGGAAGTCTTTTGCCTTTACCTCCTTTCCGAGCCACTGCTCGATGAATGTGAGCTTTTCTGCGTTGTCCTTTCCTCCGACGTCAAGTTCGAATCTCATCCATCTCTTGTTGCCGAATCCGAGAGGCGATGCGTCGAGGTATGCGAGCGCTGAAACGTTTGTGATGTGTGTCATCTCCTTCTTTATTTCCTCAAGCTTGTCAGTTGTGTTTGAGGTCTTGTTGATGCCCAGCTTTGATGCGAGCTCCTTTACATACAAATCTTTTGTTACTCCCGTGTAATGGTTTGCCTTTCTTGAATAGAATCTTACTCCGTAGATGAAAACCCTTGGGAATTCGAGGACAGTTACTGGCTTGATGACCTCTGTTCCCTTTGAGGATTCCTCGCTGTCATCGATTAATCCGACGTGGGTCATTCCCGCCTTGAATGCGACGAGTCCCGTGAATGATGGCGTTGCTATGTCGGGCCAATTGCGAACCCGCGGCATAACTTTCTTGGCCCTCCTGTGTGGCCAATATTCCATAGAGCCTCGTCTCATAGTAAACACTTCTTAACTCACTTTAACCGTAAAGTAGAGCATTAAAACTGAGAGTATTCGAATTAATTAGTCGACTTATATTTATAAGCATATCGCTAATAGTGGAACAGCGCCCGAAAAAGGGATTATTCCTCGTCAAAGAGCTTTTGCGCGTTGCCGATTATGCGTATTTGCTTTAAAATGCTGTTTATCGAGGCTACAAGGGCAACTGGATCATCCGCCTTCACTTCTATTATAAGTGTGTTCTTGCTCAGCTTTACTGAAACCTTGCTTCTTTTGTAGCTGATTTTCTTGTCAAGCAGCGCAAAATACTCCTTTGCCTCCTTTCCCAGCTCTAGTTTTACGGATGCGCTAAACAATCAATCACTGCTCTTTCGATCTATTGAGAATTTGTCCATATATTCCTTCCATGGGGGCCTGAAATTCTCCGAGCCCTCCGCGAAGAGGTCAACGTTGTCGATTCTTGCCGGGACGGTTATCCCGATGTTTGTCTTTATTATCGTGACCATCTTGTTGATGTTCTCCTCGCTGCCATCCGCGAAGATCTCGACGCTGCCGTCGCTGAGGTTTCTGACCAGGCCCCTGAGGTTGCTGTACTTTGCAGTAACCCTTATGAAGTTTCTAAAACCGACTCCCTGGACCTTTCCCTTTACGATGATACGCGCGCGCATGGCAGCATCTAGTTGCGGTAGATGTTTCTCCTTCCTGCCCTTACGCTTGGCCTGTTCTGGTTTGTTCCAAAGCCCCTTATCCTAATTCCCCTGTGCTTTCTTCCAGAGCTTGAGAGTCCCCTGTAGACCCTGCTCTTCTGGGAGATCACCTGAGATAGCTGCTTGTCGTTTAGAACGGTTGGCGCTGTCCTGTCGACCAGGATCGCCTCGAAGAATTTGTACTCTCCGTCTTCGCCGACATAGTAGGAATTGAGCAGTTCGCAGTTGTCAAACTTCCTTGCGGCCCTTTCCTCCGCCCTTGACTGAAGTGACTTTGCATAAGCGTAAAATCTTCCTGTCTTTGATGGCTTTCTTCCCCTTACCGG
>Ga0307374_10004302_pt1 | contig 23748 bp, 18 predicted proteins | sample OX3MG_FD_202532 | JGI IMG/M metagenome (GOLD analysis project Ga0307374, IMG submission 202532) | Soil microbial communities from Risofladan, Vaasa, Finland - OX-3 | ecosystem: Environmental > Terrestrial > Soil > Coastal area > Acid sulfate soil | place: Finland: Risofladan, Vaasa | collected... | reverse complement strand
CGCCTGAAACTGACTCTCAGAAAAGCCTATGGCTTTCGAACCTTCAAAGCGGTTGAAGTGGCGCTCTACCATAGCCTTGGGGCGTTACCAGAACCAGAATGGACCCACAAATTTTGCTGAGGAACCATTTATTTACGAAGCCTAAGAAGCACAACGCCCCGAGTCAAATGGAGTTTTCTGAGGCTCCATTCTACAGCGATGTTTTGCCCTGTCGTCAATTAAAAGAGATTTGGCAATCGACTTCAGCAACGTGCAACCCTCGTTCTTCCGCGAGTGCCCGCCAATGCGCACGGTTTATGCAAGATCGGCTGCCTTGAGCTTCCGCCTTGCGCCGTGACGAATCGTGAGCACCGACACCGCTTGCCGCGCTTCATCTACTTCATAGATGACCCGATAAATATGAGGTTTCTTGCCGTAAAGCAGGTTCCGCAGCTTTCGCTTCGTCCTTCGAGCCTCCGGGGCAACAGGGCAGCGATAGGGATACGATGCGAGCGCATATACCGCCTGCTCCAGGCCGTTGTACCACACAGCGGCAGCGTGTGACCCCGCAGCGTTCTTTTCCACATAGAGGATTTCAAGATCGCGGGCCGCGCGCGCGGCAAACTCAACGAGATATGTCATGTTTGCGGCGAATCTCGTCAAATACGTCTCTCGCCGGGCGGGTGCGTCCGTGGGCTACGTCATCAAGCCCCTGACGGACACCTTCCTCGGTATCGGCGCGGGCGGCAATGTCGAGCAGGCGCTGATAGGCTTCGGCGTCCTGCACGATGGCCGCCGCCTTCCCCTTCACGGTGAGCACCACGGGGCGCTTGCTCTTCTTCAGTTGCCTCATGAAGTCGCCGGACTGGCGGCGGAAAGTCGTCAGCGATTGGATATCCTTCGTGATGTCAAGCATGGGTCTCCTCATATGAAAGCACCTTTTTAAGTGCTAACAGAATACCACGTCCCTGCCAAGCGGAAAAGGGCCTCGGCGAGACTCCCCCCCCGGGTGCTCCCTCCTCCCCTTTCGCATCTGTACGGGCAAGTTTGAGGCCCTGGCGTCGATTCCTGAAGGTGTCACAGGCGACCATGAAACACGGGCGGGGCGCTTTACCCCCTGCCCTTCTTTTGTCCATTTCTTTCCACAGCGGCAGCCGCGTTTTGGGCCGTGAGGGCGGCGTACCGCTCGCCATTTTCCCGTGCCTTGGCGCTGACCTCCATGAGCCGGGCCGCCGTGTCGTCGATGCTCTAACCCCAGTCAAGCGCCGTCATGCACCCTTCTGTGCAATCAGCGCTATCGTCTTCACAACTGCAATCCTTCACGAGTGCAATAGTTCAGGTGTGTACACGTGAACTTCTGACGTGCAGTCACGTCGTTGTCAAGAAATGTGAAGACGGCGAAAGCACAAATGGGAGTGCAAGCTTGCAATCCGTCAGCTATCACTTTTGCAAGTGTGCATACCTGCAAAAGTGATAGTAAGCTCGTCGGGATTGGCGCAGACGGGGTCAGACGAGAATTAAGCTGGGGTGAAGGGCGCTGATGCCATCGTAACCCTTGAAATCAGCGATATTGAACGGAAGAAACGCTCTCGACGGCGTAAGACCTTCGCGCGTCAAGCACGTAAGCGTTCCATCAGAGCTATGTCGTCGAGAACATTGATTCCGTACTTGGTCAAGTATTGAGCGATAGGTTTCTCGAAGAAATCCTCATCGTTGGTGCAGAGCATGTCTGCCTCGCCGATTATCGCGGTCTGAACGACAAGCACGTCATTTACATCACGAATGGGCGCAGTCAGCAGAGGGTTCAGGGTTACAACTTCCGCCGATCGGCGAAGGAAGGAGACATAATCGTATACAAGAGCTTCGGTAAGGCCATAGAATCGCTGCAATCTTGGGTAGCGAAGCACTCTTGCAAGTTCGTTAAGCATCTCGTTTGAAAGCAACAGCACGTGCTTGCTCTCGATGATGCTGGTCATCAACTCGCGCGCAAGACCGTGCGCGTGTTCATTGGCTCGGACGAGGATAGTGTTGTCGAGAACGATCTTCACTGATGCGGACGGTAGCCGTGGCGGCTGCTTCGGATGGCCTCGGTCAGGATTTCCTCGGCCTCCTCTGGGGAACCGGGCTGACGACGGGCATCTACTTCCGCGAAGTATTTCCTTAAGCGCTCCGCTAGATCATTCTTCTGCTGATCGGAGAGGGCAGGGGGCTCAATGGCGCGCACGCTGATCGCCTCGTCGTCCAGCACGTGGCGTCCGAGGAGACTTTCGATGGCCATTTTCTGTTCGGGGGATAAATCCTTGGCTTTGTGTATCATAAACTTGGCCTTCTTGCCGTATAACCCGTTTAATCTTACGATTTCCGCGCGCGAATGTCACGCGGAAGTAGGGACATCATTCACGCCTCAGCGGTCACGGCCTTCATACATGGCTTCGCGGCTGACAGCGAAGTCAGACAGGGGAGGGGTGGGGCGATGATGGGCAGACCTCGCCTCATATGCAGCCGCTCGTTCCTCTGGCGACAGGGTTTTCTGGGCCGCCGGAAGCACTGTCCCTTCCACCACAGAAAGAACGTATTCTTCCACGGTCATGCCGCTGGCTTGGGCCCGGGCCAGTAGTTCGGCTTCAACCTCCGGCTTAAACTTCAAGGTGAGTGTCATTCCTTCCTCTATTATCCACGATAAATCAGACTTACATAACGTGAGATGCCCCGGGTTGTCTACGGAAAAAGGTTCCTGGGCGATCCTGAAGATTTCCAACCCACAATATCCGATGTTTTGTGCGACTTCCGTGTCCTTAGGTAATCGCGGCAGGGAGGGTAGACGGCGTTCGGCAATCCTGCGACGAGGGACGGGCATGAGCTTGTTTCTGCTCGCGCCTCCTCGACGCCCTCTTGTCTTGTTCTGGCTGCGGCCGGATGCAGGAAGGGTTGAACCAACACGGTATCGCAAGCCGGTGACAGCCGTCCGCTGATACCGCGGCACCGCGTATCGGGACAAGCGGTAGGGCGGCCGTCCGCTGGTTGTGCCTTTTTTACCCTTGACTTGGGGTTAGCGACGAAGCTATCAGAAAGGTCTACCAAATCCGCTGTTGGATTCGCCCTGTCAAACCGATGATCAGCAAACGGACGGGTGGAACGGCAGCAATTGAGATGGGCTCAAGGGAAAAGAGAAAGTGAAGGACATCTGCAAACCCACCGATGAGGCGAAACATGTTCACTCGAGAAAGAGAACCCTTCCTGAAAGTCTTATTGATACTTCTTTCAGTAATTTTGCCGAATGTTCCTGGGTTTGCCCAGGGGACAACCCGGCCGTGGATGGACAAATCTTTGAGCCCTGATGCGCGAGCTGACCTTCTCGTGAAGCGAATGACACTCGACGAGAAGATCCAGGTTGTCCACGGACTCCCAAGCATGGGATTCTCCGCGGGCTTCAAACGGGTCGCGGGATCGCTCGGAGGAGATGGGTTTGTCCCGGGAATTCTTCGCTTGGGTATTCCTGACCAGCAACAGATTGGTGCAGGGGTGGGGATAACCAACCTGGGCCAACGCGTTCATGGCCAGGCGACGACTCTGCCTTCCTCGTTAGCCGAAACGTCGACCTGGGATCGCAAGATGGCATACGATTTTGGAAGTGTGATCGGCAGTGAGACCCGCGACGAAGGCTTTAATGTTTCGCTCGGCGGCGGAATCGACCTCGCCCGGGATCCACGCTGTGGCCGCAACTTCGAGTATCACGGCGAGGACCCCATCCTGGCCGGAACCATCCTCGCTCAAGAACTGCGGGCCGTCCAGGACCAAGGTATCGTTGCGACTATCAAACACTATGCCGTGAATGACCAGGAGTCGGGCCGTTTTTACGTGAGCTCAAACCTTAATTGGCGCGCCTTGCGGGAAACCGACCTGCTGGCCTTCGAGATCGGCCTTAAGGATTCGGGCGTCGGTGCGGTGATGTGTTCCTATAACCGGGTGAATGACGTCTATTCGTGCCAAAACAGCTACCTGTTGAATGACGTTCTGAAGCTTGACTGGGGCTTTAAGGGTTGGGTCATGTCCGACTGGGGAGCCACCCATAGTACCGTGAACGCAGCACTCTCGGGGCTCGACCAGGAGATGCCTACCGGTGTTTACTTTGGGGACGCCCTCAAGAAAGCAGTGGAAGAGCGGGAAGTGCCGATGTCGCGTCTCGACAATATGGTTCATCGCATTCTCAGGACCCTGTTCGCGGCAGGTGTTTTCGACAACCCGTCGGCTGTCAAACCGCTCGGCGCCCAGGTCGATGCTGACATTGCCCAACGGGTTGAGGAACGAGGCGCAGTTCTGCTCAAGAATGCCGGGGGACTGCTCCCTTTGAACGCATCGACTGTACACTCCATCGCGGTCATTGGATCGCACGCTGACGTCGGGGTGCTTTCGGGTGGAGGCTCGGCCCAGGTTGACCCAATCGGCGGGGACGCCGTTCCGCCAAAGCGTGTTCTTCATGGATCCGCCCTATTTGTCCATCCGGTTTGGGATCCCTCTTCTCCACTCAAGGCGATTCGCGAAGAGGTTCCAAACGCGGCCGTAAAGTACGATGCCGGTACTGACTTCGCGGCGGCAGCGAAGCTGGCCGCGTCTTCCGAGGTCGCCATCGTGTTCGTCCATCAGTGGACGCGCGAAGGCGCGGACCTTCCGAACCTGAGCCTGCCAGACAATCAGGATCAACTGATCCGGCAGGTGGCGGCGGCAAATCCACATACGGTCGTTGTGCTGGAAAATGGCGACCCGGTCCTCATGCCGTGGCTTGACGATGTCCAAGCAGTTCTGGAGGCCTGGTATCCGGGGCAACGGGGCGGCCTGGCCATCGCCAACATCCTCTTTGGCAAGTTTGACCCTTCAGGAAAGCTTCCGATCACGTTTCCGATGAGTGAGTCTGACCTTCCGCGCCGCCATATTCAGCAGCCACCGCCCGGAGAAGGCTACTTTGATGTCGACTACATGGAAGGCTTGAAGGTTGGTTACAAGTGGTACGAAGCGAGCCATATCAAACCGCTATTCCCGTTCGGTTATGGGTTGTCTTACACCACATTTTCCTTCTCCAACCTCACATTGACGCCTGCCTCAACGGATGGATCCTCCGACGTTCAAGTGAGCTTTGACGTCAAGAACACCGGTTCTCGCGCAGGCGCTGACGTCGCAGAGGTTTACATCGGCCTTCCTTCCAGTACGGACGAGCCCCCCCAACGTCTGGTGGGCTGGGCTAAGGTTCACCTTGATCGAGGTCAGTCGCATCGAGTCACGGTGACGATCAACCCGCAGGCTGCGTCGCATCCGTTGTCCTTCTGGAACACCGACGTCCTTGGCTGGGATACCGCGAATGGCGTTTACAAAATATACGTCGGCGACTCTTCTCAGGACATTCACCTTACCGGCACTCTTGACGTCCAGCATGCCGGCGGAAGACCCGCGATTCCGTAGCGGAAGACGAAGAATTCTCGGGGGACCTGCCACACCAGCCGGCTAGTTCGATCAGAGGGAGGCCCGATGACAACATCGCGAAGAACGTTTCTGAAAACCGGCGTGGCCGGCGTGAGCATGGCCTGGGGATCAACCGGGGTTATGGCGGAAGCTCGGAACAATGCAGAAGTACATGATTCGATCTCCGCAAATCTGCGAGAGCTGGTGGGGAAGATCCGGCTTGGCGCGGAATTCTTTCTAAACCATACCGCGACCGAGGAAAGTGTTCGAAAGCATTTCCGGCTGATGCAGTCTTATGATTTCACGGTAGCGCGAATTTTTATCATCTGGGATGACATCGAACCCACTCCGGGCGCGTGGACTTTTGAACGCTATGATTGGATTTACGACGCGGCACGGGATTCAGGGATAAAGATTGCTGCCACGCTTTGCTCGGAGGATCCACCCGGTTGGATGAAGCTCACTCCGTTCTATCACAACCACATGAACCTGAATGATCCTAATCTTCGGGAACATGCTGCGACCTATCTGGAGAAAGTTGTAAATCGTTACAGGAATCACCCCGGGCAAGGTGCCTGGTTGTTGATGAACGAACCCCATCCTGAATATTTCTTTGACCGGGCCACGATGGGGGCGTTTGGGAAGTGGCTCGAGTCGAAGTACGGGACCGTGGAGGAGCTTAACAAGTACTGGTTCCAGCCTATTGAGAAATTTTCGGATGTTCAATTGTCGCCCAGCCAGTGGGACTCCTATTGGGTGGATTACCATTCTTTTATCGACTGGCACGAATTCAACGACGATAATCTGGTCGAGATCCTCCAGTGGGTCAAAGGCCAGATCAGGCAGTTTGATTCCGTTCATCCCACACACATTAACCCCGTCGGTGGAAACCGATGGCAGGAAAGCAAGACGGTAGATTTTGTTGGCGCTTCGATTCACCCTGCCTGGCTCTTTAACGATTTCAAACGCCAAGACTTTGGCATTGCCTTTGCCTACTTCGTAGACCTTCTCGCCGGCGCGGCAGGAGCAAAGCCGTGGTGGGTGACTGAGCTTCAAGGCGGCCCCACCATCTTCACGGGCCATCGTCCCATGAATCCCACTGCGGATGAGCTGAGCCGCTGGTTGTGGGATGCCTTCGGTGCGGGTGCCCGAGGCGTGGTCTTCTGGCTCTGGAATCCCCGGGTGTTGGGCCGGGAGGCCGGTGAGTGGCAACTGGTGAGCCTCGAAGGCGCAGCTTCAAATCGAGTGGCCGCCTCGAAGAGCGTTCTCGAAGCTGTTGGACGGATGCCATTCCTCGCGGAATCCACGCCGCAGCCGCCGAAGACTGCCATCCTCTACAACCGGGAAACCCTGCTTCTCATTGAAATTGACGGGCGTCCGCAGCAGCGCACGCACGAAGCTGTCTGGTCTTTGATGGGTTGCTACGAAGCCCTTCGCCGCAAGCACGTGCCTGCCAGCTTCATCGACGTAGACGATCTGAAGTCCGGCGGTGCCGGCAAATATGATGTTCTCTACCTTCCTTATTCCTATGCGATTGACGATCACGCCGTTTCGGCGCTGAAGGATTTCGTGCGGAATGGAGGGACGCTTTGGGCGGACGGTCTACTGGGATGGAAGAATGAATACGGTGCGATCCGGCCAAGTTTGCCGGGGAGCTTGAGCGACGTTTTCGGGTGGGAGACTTACATGGCCGACGTTAATCCGGTAGAAGAACCGTATTCTGTGACCGGAAGTAATGAGGCCGCAGGCGAACTCTGGAAAATCCCGCTGAAACTGCACGGTGCGGAGGTGTTGGTCAGGGACGGTGAAGGGCAACCCTTTGCCACGGAGCACGCTTTCGGAAAAGGCAAGGCGATCTATTACGGGGCGGCGGTTACCCTGGGATACTTTCACCGGGGCAATCCGAAGGTTCAGGAATGGATAACGTCCCCTGCGGTTAAGGCCAGTTCAAGTGCCCTGGTCCAGCTTCTAAAGGCGTCGGACCAGGTGGGGTTCCGGCCTCTCCATCACGTAACGGGCCCAGTCGCAATTCTCACCAATTGGGGTCTAGAGAGCGAAATCGAAATACGTCTTGCCGGAGAATACACAACCGTAGCGAATGTTCTTACTGATGCCCCAGTCAAAGTGACACGCCGCGACCAAAACACGTATGCGGAGTTGATTGTCCCGGCGGGCAAGGCTTGTGTCCTGAAGGCGAATAAGTAATGGAGTATTTCGCGGGAGCGGTAGCTGCCCGGATGGGCCTCAACCGGGCTGGGATTTGCCCCTTACAGGTTCGAAGAGCCAAATCCAGTCCTGTCCTTCTTGCTGGGCTCGCAGGAGTTGCTGCTTAATCGCTGGATCCACGGGCCAACCGGGAGCCACTTAACCAGAACCGAGGGACAAAATTCCCATGTCACTTTACAGGAGGATACGATGCGTGCCCTCTGCACTCGTCGCCACGGTTTGACCCGACAAGTAGGGACCTCCAGGCCGATGAAGGTATCGCTTGTGTCTTTGGCGCTTCTTATTCTTTTTGCATCGATCCCGGCGCTCGCGCAAAGCGGGGATCAGGGCAAGCCGCTCTGGGAGCCCTACTATATCTCGCCGCGCACTGGGCCGGAACATCTCCTGCTGAACGGGCAGTGGGAATTGGGATATCGGGACGCGCCGATTACCAATCTTCAGGATGTCGGCGGAATTGAGAAATGGATTCATGCGCAGGTGCCAGACTCCGTGCAGTGGTCGCTTTATCGCGCCGGTGTGCTGCCTGATCCTTATCAGCGCCTGAATTCAAGGAAGTACACGTGGGTGCCGGATAAGGTCTGGTATTACCGGCGGCAATTCCGCATCCCCGCATCAGCACGCAATCAATATGCTTTCCTGTGCTTTGACGGCGTCGGCTACTACACAAGGATCTGGTTGAACGGCACATTGCTGGGCCGCAATGAGGGAATGTTTGGCGGGCCCAATATCGAAGTGAGCCGCTACTTACGCTTCGACCGCCCCAATGATCTTGTTGTTGAAGTGAAGGCCGGAAGTTACGGCGTGCCGAATTGGGACCCGGACCACACGGGGAAGGTTACCCTTCCCTGGGGTCTTGCCGGCGGGTCGGCTTCTGTCACAACCTCCAGCAAGATCAACCCCAAGGAGTTCATCCCCTTCGGCATCTGGCAGAGCGTCCGATTGGAGATTGTTCCGAAGACCCATCTTGAGCGGCCTTTTCTTATCACCATGAATGCAGATAGCAAAGAGGCTCGGTTGCTGATGAATGTGGAGGTCTTGGCAGATTCCACTGCCATTGGGCAGCCACTGCACCCTTGGAAAGAGACTCAACTGAGGACATACCAGGACTCCTGGACAACAAGAAAGGTCGATCTGCCGTTTGGGTTACGCGTTGAGCTTGTGGATAAGTCATCATCCCAAACCGTCCTGCTCCGGAACTTCCCGCTAACACTCTACAGAGGTCGCAATTGGGTTCGGGAAGAATTGCGGCTGGATTCTCCGAAGCTGTGGTGGCCCAACGGAATGGGCGACCCGCACCTTTATCAGGTGAGGTTGAGCCTGCTGCGGGCTGGCCGCACGATTGACAGCCTTCAATTTGATTACGGCATTCGGACAATTCAACAGATTCGTTCAGCGGGACCCCGAACGCAGGACCGATGGGCCAACTGGCAGTTTGTGGTAAACGGCCGGAAGCTGTTTGTGAAAGGCGTCAACTGGAGCTGGCCTCTGGATGAACTTCTTCACCTGCCTGCCTGGCGCTATCGCTGGTTGCTTGAAGCAGCCCGGGCCGAAGGGATCCAGATGATCCGTGTATGGGGAGGAGGCAACCCGGAGACCGATGAGTTCTATTCGCTATGTAACCAGCTTGGAATCATGGTGTGGGAAGATTTCCCGATTGGGAATGCGGAAACGCCACTATGGCCGCAGGATGTGTGGGAAGCTCAGGTGATGCAGATCGTCTTCAGGCTACGGAACTACAGTTCGCTGGCGGTGTGGTCTGGCGGGAACGAATTCAATCCTTATACGCCGGGAAACACAGCCTCGGTTGGCATTATCGAGCGTTCCGTGCGGGATTTTGACGGCACGCGACTTTTCGTCCGGACGACCCCGGACGCCGGCGACGCGCATATCTACATCAATATGGATCCGACTTGGTACTCACGGCTTTACCACTGGATTCCATTTATCAGTGAAACAGGCATCTTCAATGTGCCGGAGCCGCAGTCCATCCTCCAAGTGGTTGATAAGCAGGAGATGAAGGGACCCATTCACGACATCTTTAGCAAGCAGTTCGCAGATTCACACCCGGAGTTTATCCATCATTTTCTGGAATACCGGGGCCAGGAACCTCGGACCCTTGCGGCTCGCGCTTCGCAAATCGATGACATGACGGCGCCAGATTTACAAAGGTTCTGCGATGCCAGCCAGATTGCAGCAGGTGAGTTCATCCAAATTGTCTCAGACCTTTCCCAGGCGAATTTTCCGATTACCACTGGCTTGATGCCGTGGTCTTTGACCGTCCCATGGCCGATCGAATTCTTTGCCTATATCGACGGCCTCAATCGGTCGACCGCGGCTTACTATTTTCTGAAGCGCACCTATGAGCCCACGCATATCACGGTGCGGCTGCCGGATTTGATTTGGGGCGCAGGCGAGGAGGTGCTGGTTGATGTAAGCGTGATCCAAGCGCCTCCCCAGGAGCTGAGCGGGCTGGCAGCTTCGGTGGATGTTTACGACACTCATTTCAAAAGGCTATGGCACGCATCGAGAGCCATTGAGCTGAAAGCAGGGCCTTCTGTGAATGACTTGGAGCTGGGGAAATTCAAGATCCCGCGAGATCTGGAGGCTCATTATTTTCTCATGGTGGCGGAACTGCGGAATCAGCAAGGAACGCTCCTGTCGCGTTCAGTCTATTGGCCGCGATGTCTGAAGCAGATGGGAGATCCGGCATTTCGAAGGCAATATCGTTCTTCACCCCAGCCGTCCCTTGTTTTCAATCATGGCCCATGGCTGCGAAGGGAAGTTGCGACTACCAGGACCACACTCGAACTGAATCTGGTTGCGAATAGGAGATTGGGACCGCACCGGAGCGAAATTGTGGTGAATGTCCGGAATACAGGCTCGCGCCCTGCGTTTCTTGTACACTTCAAAGTCTTGTGTACCAACTGTGCTTCTTACGCTACAGATAATTTCTTCTGGCTGGATCCTGGTGAAACGAGGCTGGTCCGCATCCGCATCCTTTTGAAGGGGGTAGAGGCTCCTGAAAGGGTGGTCGTAGATGCCTGGAATGCGCCCGCGACAACGCTAAATTGAATGAAGGAGGCACACAGCGCTCCGTTTCCGCATCATTCAAAGCGTGGGGCCGATCAACTCTCCGATGACCGAGCAGTACCGCCTCTCCCAGTTGCGCTACGACCTGCGCAAGGTTAAATAAAGCGCATGGACTCCTCGATCACCATGGCCGCCGTTACGCCTACCGGCTGACCGAAAAGGGGCCTCAAGGTGGCCCTGCTGTTCCTCCTGTTCCATCAACGCATCTGCGGCCCCCTGCCCACAGCCTCTTTCACCACCGGCCTGATCGGAACTCCCAACCCCAATCTGAACTGGAAGCGGCTTATCATCAGGCCGACGCATCATTGCATTGCATCATCGAGTTGGAGCAAGCAGCATGAAACTTGTTAGACGCGTACTCCACAGATCGAAGAGGTAAGAATGTATGTAATATAATTTGCTTGACATCATAATTTGTTCATGCTCATCCTGCAGTGCAAAAGTTAAAGCTTGCGTCGCGGTCCGGAGGGCGGGCATGAGCTTTTTCCGAGACAAACACGCCCATCACACGGTTCTCCGTGGCCAGACGCGAGTTGAGCAAACGCCCGGCAAAGCTACTGATCCTGCGTTAGAGGCCGATGCGGTCCGTCGCTGAAGCATCTGAACCGTGCCAGCGCGAAGGGATGAGTGTTTGCACTCATTAGAAGGAACTAACTTGCATTTCGAGGAGGATAGGAAAATGCATCGCTGGATTTCGTTGTGCGCGATTTTGCTTCTGTTTTCCAGTTTAGCTTTGGCCCAAGATACCGCAACTATCATCGGGACGGTAACGGACCCCTCCGGGGCTGTGATCCCGAATGCTAAGGTAACCGTTTCAAATCCTGCCAAGGGCTATGTCCGGCACCTGGTAGCAGACTCTGCCGGCCTGTACCAAGCCTCAGCCCTTCCCATAGGGGATTTCGTGGTGACGGCAGAGGCGCCGGGTTTCCGGAAGCTCGTCCGATCCGGGATCCACCTCCAGGTGGGCCAGCTTCAGCGGGTGGATTTGAAGCTTCAGGTCGGACAAGCCACCCAAGAAATCACAATTACCGGGAATGTTCCTCATGTTCAAACCGAGACGGCATCCATCTCGGGTGTGGTGACTGGAAGGGAAATTGAAAACCTGGATTTGAACGGGCGCAATTTTGTGACCCTTGCAACACTGGTACCGGGCGCGGTGCCTGCCGGCGGTCTGGATACGACGAGCGTCGGTGTGATGGGCAACAACAACATCTCTTTTAACGGCAACCGCACCCAGTACAGTAATTGGGAGATTGACGGTGGTAACAACACCGATGAAGGCTCCGCGAGTACTTTGAACACCTATCCCGACCTTGACAGCATCTCCGAATTCCGCATCACCACCAGCAATTACGGGGCGGATATTGGAAGGCATGCGGGCGCGGTTATCGAGGTAGCCACCAGGTCCGGTACGAAGGATTTCCACGGCGACGCATTCGAATACGTCCGCAATGACGCGTTTGACGCCAACCCGTTTTTCTTGAACCGCATCCTTGGCGTGCCGAATGCCCCGAAGTCTCCTTTGAAGTGGAATGACTATGGATACACCTTGGGTGGCCCGCTGTACATCCCCGGCCACTACAATACCGACAAATCCAAGACCTTCTTCTTCTTCTCGGAGGAGTGGCGCGCGTACCGGGAGGGAACAGTTATCAATGCCGGCGTTCCGTCTTTGCGGATGCGGAATGGGGATTTCAGCGAGTGTGATACGGCCTCACCCAACTTCAATGCCATTGTGGCTTCCGGCTGCAACGTGCCCAACAACCCCGTTACAGGAAAAGCGTTCAATGGCGACACCGTGCCGATCGATCCCAATGCCAATGGACTGCTCAACGGCTTCTTCCCTCTGCCGAATAATGGTCCGGACACATATACCGCCGCCCCATCCGTTCCCACCAACTGGCGGCAGGAACAGATCCGAATCGACCAAAACGTTTCCGACAAAACTCAGATGTTCCTTCGGTACACCCAGGACGCCTGGAATCAGACTACCATTCCCGCGCTGTGGAGCTGGTCCAGCTATGACACTGTTAACACGCGGTTTGCCGGGCCGGGCAAGAGCGCGGTTTTACACATCGTTCACACCTTCACGCCCACATTGATGAACGAATTTATCATGGCATATACAGTAGACCACATCGCGCTGTTCCCGGTGGCGGGCCTCTCATCGCCAGCCCATTCGATCGACAAGCCCTCCGGATGGAATGTTCCCAGCTTCTTCGCACCCAATAGGACTAACCCGCTGCTGCCGGGCATTGTGGTCTGCGGCGGCTCCGGATCTACGTGTATGGGCGAGGACCAGGGAAATGAACGCTGGTTCAACTCCAACCCGGTCATTACCTGGAAGGATAACGTCGCTTTGATTCACGGCAACCACTCATTGAAGACCGGTTTTTTCCTTGAAAAGTACCGGAAGAACGAGCAGTTTGGCGCGGACACCCAGGGATACATGCAGTTTGCCAACTGGGGGTCCAACACCACGGGCAACGCCCTGGCGGATATGTACTTAGGTCGAATGGCTCAATACACCGAAGGGACCCAAACTGTCCACGGGGTACCGGTCGGAGGATACCCAAAAGGGCACTGGAGAATGACGGACTTCGAGCCGTATATTCAGGACGACTGGAAAGCGACTCCCCGACTGACCTTTAACCTGGGCATGCGCTATTACCTCTTCGTCCCGATTCACGATGTGTCGACACCGCAAACGGTTGACGCGAATTTTCTGCCCAATCTCTATAACCCCGCCGATCAGGCACAACTCATCAATACCGCGATTGGGCCAACCATCGTTCCAGGTACTGGGGCCTACTACGCGAATTATGGGAACGGCCTTGTGGAGTGCGGGAGCGGAGGAATTCCCTCCGGTTGCCGGTTCCCGTTTTATAGCACGTTTGGACCGCGCTTTGGCTTTGCCTGGGACCCAACCGGACGCGGCACCACCGTGCTCCGTGGGGGGTACGGCGTTTATTATGATGCCGGCAACGGCAACGAAGCGAATACCGAGGGGGCTGAAGGCAATTCCCCGGTAGCGTTGAGCCCTTCAGGCTTTAACATTACCGGTTTTCAGAGTATTGCTCCCGGTCTTGTTGGTCCAGGCGGTTTTAGTCCCATCCCACCCTACCAGGGTTATCCCCAGGCGCAGTCGTTCAGCCTGAACTTCCAGCATTCTTTTTCCAGCAATGACCTCTTCAGTTTGGCCTATGTCGGAACCCTCGGCCGCGACCTCGCTTCGCAAGTCAACTTGAATGAGCTTCCGATCGGACTGGGTAACATGACGGTCCCAGCGCTGGCCGGTCTCAGCGGATGCAACGCGCAAGGGGTGTGCCCCGTGCAGCAAGTCCTGATTAACCAACAGCAACCCAGCGCTTACTTCGCACCCTACCGCGGCTTCAGCACCATCGGGATGAAAGGAAACTGGGCTTACTCAAGTTACAACGCCCTACAGGCGGACTTCCGCCACACCATGGCCCAGGGTCTGACCCTTGAAGTCGCATACACCTGGTCGCACGCGCTGGACAACTCCTCAACGACTTATTTCCAGGGGAGCAATCCGGGCGGGGTGGAAACCTACGACATGAATCGCTGGTATGGAACTTCCGATCTGAACCGCGCGCAGGTGCTGAATATCAACTACGTTTACAATCTTCCATTCTTCAAGAACAGCACCAACCACTTCGTGAGAAATGTGATCGGTGGCTGGACGGTGAGCGGCATCACCACCTTCTTCACCGGCTTGCCCATTGATTTCGGTTGCGGCGTGGGGGGATTCGGCACCGGAATCGGCGGGAGCGTCCGCTGCAATTCTGCGGGGGCGGTCGGCATCGATAAGCATGTCGTGAATGACCCTACGTTTGGACCGACGCTGAGCTGGTACAATCCCGCGCTGATCACCCAGCCCCTTCAATCCCAGCTTTACGCCAACAACGAGCCCGGAATGTTCGGCTATATGGGACGCAACTTCCTCACCGGTCCGGGCCGCAATAATTGGGACATGGCTTTGTTGAAAGACTTCACTGCGCCCTGGTTCAATGGTGAGCACTCGACCATCCAATTTCGCTGGGAGACCTTCAACACGTTTAACCATACCCAGTGGAATGGCGTCAACGCGGGTTGCCTGAGCACAACAAGTTTCGGCCAGCCTTGCACTGGGGTGAGCAGTGGTGCCCTGTTGGGTGAAGTGAATAGCGCTTACGATCCGCGATTGGTGCAGTTTGCGCTGAAGTTCATTTTCTAACCACAGCATTTTCCGACTCATTGCGAACCCTGACGGCTGCAGACTCCTGCCGTCAGGGTTTTCTTTTTTTGGGGTTGAAGAGGTCTCCCTTTATGGTAAATTTGTCAGCGGAGAAATCCGCCACCAGAGTTCCTTCGGAGTCCAGAAATGGCGCAGGCCAGGGAATCTCATTCTCTTTCTTTCTGCGCGGCAGTGTTGGTTGTCGTGGCTTGTGGGAAAACGGTCGCTGCCCTTCCGCCCGCCCAGCATGGGACAAGTACCACGAGCCCATCATCGCAGGCCGATGTGTATCGGATTGCATCGGCAGCTCAAGCGGCGATGCAAGCTGGACAGTATCCGGCTGCCATCGAAGGATTTTCCAAACTTTTGAAGATGGCTCCTCAAGTCGCGGAGGCACATGCGGACCTGGGCATGGCTTGCTATTTTTCCGGGCGTTTCGCGGACGCCGCCCGCGAGGAGCAAGAAGCCCTCCGGCTGAAGCCGGCTCTTACTCACGCCCATTATTTCCTCGGCCTGAGCCTGGCGGAAAACCATCAGTGCAAGGAGGCATTTCCGTACCTGGAAAAGGATTATCACCGCCTGGCAGACCTGCAATTGAAAAGAAAAATCGGCAAAGACGCTGTTCGCTGCGCGATGGCCCTGAACCATCCCGGCAGTGCCGTGGAATTCGTCCGGGAGATGGACCGCTCCCACCCTGACGATCCTGAGCTACTGTACCTCAGCAGCCACGTTTACTCCGCCCTTGCCACGCGCCAGGCATTCCGGCTATTGAAGGCTGCTCCGGGATCCTACCAGGCGCACCGGATGAATGCGGAAGTCCTTGCGCAACAGGGAAAATACGGCGAGGCGGAGGAAGAATACCGCAAGGTGCTGGCCTTGAACCCCAATCTGCCGGACATCCATTACCAACTGGGCCGCCTTTTGCTTCTTGGGCCCCGCGAAACGGATACCCTGCAGCGGGCGCGGCAGGAATTTGACAGGGAATTGGCCATTGATCCGAAGGACGCCGCGGCGGAGTTCGAACTGGGCGAATTGGCGCTTGAGGCACGGAGCTGGGGAGAAGCGGCCCGGCGCTTCCGGCGCGCCACGCAAATTCAGCCGGGTTACGCCCCAGCATGGACTGGCCTCGGCAAATCGCTAACCGCGGCTGGAAATCCGCAAGACGCGATTGTGCCGCTTCAGACGGCGGCGAAGCTCGATCCGGACGACCCGGAAGTGCATTATCAACTCTCCTTTGCATATCGCCGCGTGGGCCGCTCGCAGGAGGCGTTGAAGGAGCTGGCGCTTTACCGTCAGACTCATGAGGAGATGCTGCAAACCCTGCGAAACATCCGCAATGAAATGGTTGGGCCAATGCCAGGCGCGCCATCTGCCCACTCCCCGAATTAGGCAATCTCCACGCCTTCCATGATCAGCACAATCCCAGCCCAGAAAAAGGAACCTGAAGGGGAAATCCAAGAATGGGCAGGGAGAAGTTCGGGAAAGATTTTCGGCCCGGCCATGTGACGATCCAACGCGAAAGGGAAGGAACCTTCGCCCGTCGAACAGTCTTGGTTCCCCGCTGAAATGAACTATACCAGGAGACAATTTCTGAGATTTGCGGCAAGCCAGGGAGCGATTCTCAGCCCCCTGGCTTGCCCGGCCGCGGGATTCGGGCAAGGCATGTCCTCCCGGAAGGTTCAGCCCGCTCCACGTCCCAAATTTTCCGGCAGGCCGTTTCCCGTAACCTTTGTCGATGTCGCTGCGCGCGCGGGTTTGACGGAGCCCACGGTCTATGGCGAAAGGTATGTCAAGCGCTACATTGTGGAGGCCAATGGTCCAGGCATCGCTTTTTTTGATTACGACCAGGATGGCTGGCTGGATATTTTTGTGCCCAGCGGCACGCGTCTTGGGGGCTTCCCCCCCGGGTTGGGACCGACCAACCACCTTTATCACAATAACCGCGACGGGACGTTTGCGGATGTCACCGCCAAGGCAGGCCTGACCCATAGCGGCTGGTGCTACGGAGTCTCTATCGGAGACTACGACAACAACGGATATGACGACCTCTTCCTGACTTACTTCGGCAAGAACATCCTCTATCGTAACAATGGGGACGGGACTTTTACCGACGTCACTCAGAGAGCCGGACTGGAGCAGGTCCGGGAGCGCTACGGCAGCGGGTGCACATTTATCGACTACGACCGCGACGGCTATCTGGATCTCTTCGTCTCGCGTTACATCGATCTTGATCTTGAAAAAACGCCGGTCGGCGGGCAAAACCGTTATTGCCGTTTCAGGGGAGTCTCGGTGAATTGCGGGCCATTGGGTTTACAGGAAGAGACCTGCTCGCTTTATCACAACAACCGGGATGGAACGTTTACGGACGTCACCCTCAAGGCTGGAATCCAGGCGGCAGGGAAACGTTACGGGCTGACAGCCGTGGCCCTGGATTACAACAATGACGGCTGGCCGGATCTGTTTGTGGCGTGCGATTCTTCGCCGAACCTTCTCTTTCGCAACAACCACGATGGGACCTTTACCGAAACGGCTCTTGCCGCCGGGGTTGCGGTCAATGGCGATGGGCAAGAGCAGGCGAACATGGGGGTGGCCGCCGGTGACTATGACGGAGACGGCTGGATTGACCTTTTTGCCACTCACTTCAGCGATGACACGCCAGTGCTTTACCGAAACCTGAAAGGCGATTTTTTCGACGATGTGACGAATGCCGCAGGCCTGGCCGTTGACACTCAATATGTCGGTTGGGGCACAGGCTTCGTGGACCTTGATAATGACGGCTGGCTGGACATCTTCCTGGTTACGGGCTCCGTCTATCCTGAAGTTGAAAAGGTTTGCCCGGACTACAAGTTCGAAACCCCGAGGCTGGTTTTTCGCAACCTCGGCGATGGAACTTTTGAAGAAGTTTCCCAATTGTGCGGAGCGGCGGTCGCCCATCCCCATTCGAGCCGCGGCTGTGCTTTCGGCGACTTCAACAATGATGGCAACGTGGATGTCCTGATTCTGAACATGAGTGAGCCGCCTTCATTGCTTCTGAATCAAAATCACAGCGGCCATCATTGGCTCTCCATCAAGCTGGTTGGCACGCAATCCAACCGCTCCGCCATTGGGGCGCGGATTACCATCAGCGCAGGTGGCCGCCAACAAGTGAGGGAAGTCATCAGCGCATCGAGCTACATTTCTCAAAACGATCTCCGCCAGCATTTTGGTTTGGGTCAAGCAGGGAAAGTGGATGCAATCGAAGTGCGCTGGCCGAGTGGTTTGAAGGAGCGGTTCACCCGCATTGAGGCGGACCAGTTTGTTACTCTCCGCGAGGGTGAGGGAAAGATCCACAAGGCTAGGTACTGAAGCGGGGAGATCAAATCGGCGCAACTTCAGGGTTTGACCATAACGGGCTGTGTGAGAACTATGGACGGGCCGGGAAATCCGGCGCTCCATTCAGAGCTCCTGCTTCGACGAAAGGCTGGATGGTGAGGTCTTCGCGCCCAGCACCCCTGCAGCTCTCATCTGCCGCATGATCTGTTTGACCCGCGCGGCATAAGGGCCTTTGGGATCAGCCTGAAGGTATGATCCCATCTCCGCATCGGCCTTTGGGAAGTTCTGAAGCTTAACGTAACAGTCCGCAAGCTTCACGTACAGCTTGGACGGCGGGGGCGTGCTCAGGGATCGAGCTTTGAGGAAATCCTGGAGCGCCTGGGTATAATTTGCTTCTCCGTAGTCGGCGAGACCGATTTGGTAATAAAACTGCCACGCCGAGGGCACGCGTCGCACCCCCTGTTGCAGAACATTTTTGCTTTCTGGAAACTTCCGCTCCGCGTTCAGAAACTCTCCCAGCTCGATGTAAGAGTCCAGGAAATCCGGATCGCACTTGATGGCCTTCCAGAGAAGTTTTTCGGCTTCTGCCATGTTGTGCTCTTGTGAAAGAACCAAAGCTAAATTGGACTGTGCTCGGGCGTAACAGGGATCGACCTGAAGGGCTTGCTCAAAATAGATCTTGGCTTGCGCCAGTTTTTTGCTCTTCAGAGCTCTTGTCCCCTTGGTGTTATCCTTGCGAGCGCTTTTGGGAGCGCTCTGATCAGAACGCGATCGCAGCGCGGAGCCATTCGCTGTGGTTTGTCCGATGGGGACAAGGTTGACATTAGCCTCATAAGAGCCGCCGGTATAGTGGAGGTCAATGGTCTCTTCGAAAGTGTTAAAGTCTTGCGCCGAAACAATCAGGTTATAAGAGAGCTTTTCCAAGCCGGAAAACTGGAAGTCGCCACCGGAATCCGCGAATTGCTGAGCAACCTCCCTCCCTTCCGTGGTTTCAAGGGTGATATGGACGCCGCTGGTAAGAGTCAGGCCCTGATTCGTCTGTACTCGCCCTTCCAGGGTGACTCTTTCTTGGGCAAGCACTGTTGGCTCCAATGTAAGAAACACGCCGATCAATATGGATGCTGCGAGGAACGACCTTGAAGGTGGGTTTGTGCCGGTCATGACCGCCTCCTAACCCAACACGGGCGGGCGGGTTTCTCGAAACTTCCGAACCCTCAACCAACTCTAGCATGGGATCCTCGCTCCCGCAACGGGTGAACGCATGGTAAAAATCGGGGAGTATGACAGTCGAGGGGTATGCTTGAATTCGGTTCGAATCCTGCCGGCAACCCGGATAACCGGGTTGCTTCCGGTGCAAGTCGAAAGGGCGGCTCCGTGGTACAATTCATTTCGGGCCGGGGCCGAGAGCCAGCACTGTTCAAGTTGACATCCACTCGCGTTAACCCATACTAACCAGCCGCCATGCGGGGAAAAGCAATATTCGAAGCGTGATGAAACGATGGCTTTGGGGGAGGGAAAATACGCAACCCATGCCGGAAGCGAGGTTATCTCTTGGGCCGGCCGGGAAGGGGTTTGCTGGTCCGTTTTTTGCCGTCACCGGGAAGCGCAGCCTGCGACACAAACCGGGTTTATGGTTCGCTGGGCGGCCCGGATGGGTTGCTTCCTTCTCACCATCAACTTCGGCATTGCTGAATGTTCTGCGCGACCCTCCGCATCACCCCAGAAAACCCCGCCATCTTCTGGCTCCTCCTCATCGGCGGCCCGGCCCTCCAGCTCTCTTCCAGGATCGAAACAGGAGCAGCTTCGCCGGCTCCAACAGCAAGCCGCGCAGGCGCAGAGGGATGGCAACACCCGGGATGCAATCCGGCTTTATCTTCTCGCCTTGCAGATTCAACCAACCTGGGGGACGGTTGGAGGAATGTGGGACTGCTCCTCGCTTACAGGAAGGATTACAACCGCGCCATCTCCGCTTATGAAAACCTTTTGCAGATCAATCCGAAGGATGGGCCAGGCTGGGCGCTTCTCGGTCTCTGCGAATATGAATTGGGCCGCATGGATCAGGCCTACTATCACCTCCAGTACGGGCGCAGTTTGGGGATCAGGATTGCCGACCTTCGGAATGTTGCTACCTACCACGCTGCCCTGATCCAGATTCAGAGGGGACAATTTGAAGTTGCACACCACCTCCTCATCACTTTGGTCGAGGCCGGGGTAAAGGACCCCGATCTGGTTACGGCCTTGGGCCTTGCCGCCCTTCGGATCAACGAAAAATCCGAAAATCTGAGAGAAGGACAAAAACAAATGGTTGAGGCGGTGGGATCGGTTGAAGCCGAAGCAACCCACTCCAGTGTATCGGACACGATGCTCCGTTATCAGAACCTGATTGCCCAGACGCCGAAAATGGCCGTGCTTTACAACGCCTATAGCAATTTTCTGATGACGACAGCCCATTACCGCCAAGCCATTGAGCAGATGAAGCTGGCGTTGACGCTCAACCCTCAGGACGTCAATGCGATGATGCAGATCGCAACCGCTTCGATCAAACTTAACCAGCCTTCGCATGGCTTTCCTTACGCCGAGCGGGCTGCGAGGCTGGCCCCCAAGCTTTTTACGGCTCATTATGTCCTGGGCTGGACCCTGCTGCGGCTGGATCAAACCGGGCAGGCCATCGCTGAGCTTGAGGAGGCGGTGCGGCTGTCGCCCAACAGCCCGCAGGCCCACTACCTATTGTCCGAGGCTTATGAACGGGGCCATCGCCGCGCTGAGGCAATCCGGGAAAGAGTCATATTCGCTCACATGATGCAGGCGAAGGAGAGAACCCAAGATACCCCAACGCCTCACTCCATGCGCTAGCCGGACAGGATTGGGCCTCTCGCCGTCCGCAGTCAGCGCGCTCGACGCCTCCAGGCTTCGCTCGAAGCCCTGGAAGACGGAATGAAAAGGAGATGCAAAGATTGGACCGGACCAGAAACTCCAGACGGGCTCCCCACCTTGCCGGCTTTGCCTTGGGGATCATGCTGACCGTTGCTTTCGCCGCCTTGCTGCCTGGCGGAGAGCCGCAAAGCAACGCCCAGGACCCTCAGAAAATCTTTCAACAGGCGCAGCAGGACCTTGAGGCTGGCCGCTATTCCCAAGCCGCAAAGGGGTTCCGCGAAGCAATCCGGCTGGACCCGGAATCGGCCGCGGCCTATAGCAATCTCGGTGTGGCCGATCTCCGCATGCGCCGGTACAAGTCTGCGCTTGAAGCGTTTGAGATAGCAAAAAGGCTTGCGCCGCAGGTGGCGGGAATCGATTTGAATCTGGGCTTGGCCTACTATCAAGCAGGCAAATTCCGCGCCGCCATCCCCCATTTCCAAAGAGTGCTTTCCGCGGACCCGGGAAATCTGCAGGCCCACTTTCTGCTCGGGCTTTCCGAATTTATGATCGACGCATTTCAACCGGCGGTTCAAGCGCTGGAGCCCATCGCGCCCCAGGAACAAGATAATCTCGACTTCTTGTTTGCGATGGGGATTGCCTATGGGAAGCTGAAGCAAAAGTATCAGTCCGCTGCCGCCTTTGAGAAACTCATTCAAGCCGGTGGGAATTCGCCGCACCTGCATCTGCTTTTGGGGAAAGCCTACCTCGACCTTTACGATAATCAGAAGGCAGAGGCGGAGTTGATCAAAGCCGTGGTGGGTGATCCCCCGCTCCCTTTCGCGCACTATAATCTGGGAGTGGTATATCAGCGCCGCGGCCAGTTGGACCGGGCAGCGGCTGAATTCCAGAAGGAGATTGCTGTTTCTCCGCATGGGCCCTGGGCTTACCAAAATCTGGGCCGCGTCGATCTCGACCGTCATCAGGCTCAGCAGGCCGTGCTGATGTTCCGTAAGGCACTGGCCATCAACTCCAAGCTGCCTAAATCTCTGGGCGGGCTTGGCCGCGCGTATGCTCTCTTGGGCAAACATGATCTGGCTATTCACTATCTGCGCGAAGCCGTCAAGCTTCAGCCCGACAGCGCCAATCTGCATTACCAACTGGGCCAGATCTATTTGAAAACTGGAAACCGCGAAAGCGCCCAGCGGGAGTTCGCAAAGACACGAGAGCTACAGACAGCGCTCCGGCAGAAGCAAGCGGAGAAACTTCTCGGCAGGCTGCCTCTTCCTCAAATCCCGACCGCGTCCAGCGGAGCGAATCAGCCATAAACTTGCGTTGGGCAACAGTTCAACCACGAGAGCATGAAAACCTGTGGGGCGTTCATCGAGCTTCCTGCTCCTTCTGCCCGGCAATGGGTCGGCAGGCGCAAGGCCACCGCCGGAAGGCGTTTTCCAGCTTGTCATTCAGTACGGGAGTTCTTACCGTGAAGAAGGGTTGAACTCTATTCCGGTTCCAATGCATCTGCTTCTTCTTCTGCTTCCTCAGCAGAATCTGTGGGGCGGGCTGGCGCAGACCTTTCTTTTCAGGTCTGCGCCAGTAAGCCGTCCCACTGCATTGCGCCGCCGGGTTTTCGACCCTTTGTCACCCCAGCCGACGCCAGTAGGCGATCTGCATCGCATGGACCCCGAATTGCGAACTCAACTGACTCAGCGTTTTCTCTCACCGCATCGCCTCGGCCGCCACCCGGGCTTTGAACTTCGCACTGTGCTGTTTTTTCGTCGCCACCGATCCTCCCCGGTTCATCAACCCCGAGATCTCATCTTACTCGGTGGTCTCAAAACTGGGGTCCACTATAGATTCTCATCAGTCCTGGGTCAAAAGACCCTTAAGTATCTCTCGGTCTCCCACTGGCTTACGCTCTGGTTATACTGCCGCCATTCTTCACGCTTGACCTTGAGGTAGTATTTTGCATATTGCGCACCCAAAGCGCTCTGCAAGACGGAGTCCTGTTCGAAGGCGTCAAGCGCCTCGGCAAGAGTTGTCGGCAGGAGCGCGATCCCGCGCTTCACCAGCTCCTCTTCGGGCGTCTCGTAAAGGTTGCCCGTATTCGCAGGCCCGGGATCGATCTGGTTGGCGATGCCATCGAGCCCCGCCGCCAGCAGTGCAGAGAGCGCAAGGTATGGATTCGCAGCGCCATCCATCACCCGGACCTCAATGCGGCCGGGGCCCGGGATGCGAATCATTTGGGTGCGGTTAGAAGCACCATAGGTCACGTAAACGGGCGCCCAGGTAGCTCCTGATCGGGGCGCTCCCCAGATCAGGCGCTTATAGCTGTTGACGATCGGTGCAAGGAGCGCGGAGAGGCCCCGCGCGTGGCGGAGGATGCCGCCCATAAACCAGAGGCCGAGGCGAGATAGACCGAGCTCCACGGCTGGATCCAGGAACAGATTCTGTCCTGCTGGTGCGTCCGCCAGGCTCAGATGTACATGAGCACCGTTTCCCGTCAGATTCCCAAAAGGTTTAGGCATGAAAGTTGCCCAGAGGCCGTGTTGCTCAGCCACGGTGCGCACCATCCACTTAAAGAAGGTATGACGGTC